>ENA-UERY01000002-UERY01000002.1-human-gut-metagenome-genome-assembly--contig:-NODE-2-length-220501-cov-23.110215_pt1 | contig 220501 bp, 190 predicted proteins | sample MGYA00242989_ERZ507990 | MGnify/ENA primary metagenome ERZ507990 (study PRJEB26167, sample SAMN06115529) | human gut metagenome | host: Homo sapiens | place: China:Fujian | collected 2015-08-26...
TTTAGAACGTTTCGTTTTTCCCGATTTTTGCACGTTTCGTTTTTCAAATCGAGCACATTTCGTTTTGCCGGATTAACATTAGATCTCCAAGAATTGAATCATGAACTTGAAGTGTTAGAGGCTCAAAAGCAGGAACTAAAAGAACGACAAAATCAGATAGTCCCATCAAATGGAATCGTAAGAGTTTATCAGAAAGTTCATATTACGCTTGAACGAATCATGAAAGCGTTTGAGGCGGCAAAGAATAGAAATGTAGAAGAATTTATTCAAACCCTTGAAGAGCAGGCTAACATATATCTCAAGAAGCTCAATGCTGATGATTTTCGTGGCGTTATTAAGATAAAAAGAACTGCAGACGGTTCAGCACGAATAAACCTATATAGCTCTAATGATACCTTGATAGCTAATCCAGGTGGTGCTCAAAAGACCACGATGTACATGTCTGTCCTTTTCGCTATATCAAAGATTACTACTCTTAAGAGGGATGAAGATTATCCGTTGATTTTTGATGCTCCGACTTCATCGTTTGGAGAATTCAAAGAGGATATATTCTATAATATTATTGATAATATTGATAAGCAATGTGTTATCTTTACGAAAGATCTGTTGAGATATGATAGGGACACGGAAAAGCGAGAACTTGATTTTGATAAGATAAATCAGCTTTCTTGCTCTGTTTATCGTATACAGAAAGCTCCAGGATATGATGAAGAAGATTTGTCAACTATTAGAACAATAACCGAAAGAATTAAATAGATCATGGCAGAGAAACTATATGATTTATGGGCAAAACGTAATCCTAATTGGGAGAAACGTTTTGAAGACTCTATCATTAAGAACTTCAGTGATTATGGTAAGGGTGTAACCACGTTAGGAGAGGCTAAGGGAAAACTGTTTGGTGCTGGTTACGAAGTTTTCATCATAGCATTTTTTATTGGTCTGTATTACAACCAAAGACGGAAACTCATAGATGATAGCACGAAAATTAAATCGTTAGGACAACCTATTCAATATTGGGGTAATATTGATTCGGTAAAAGGAAGAAAAGCCTATCCTAAATTGAAGGAGTTTATTTTTACAGCATTAGTTGCTAAAACCGATTTTGATTTTATAGCGCTTGATAAAGGTCTAGTAACACCTCGTAAAGCGGTTGATGCCTTAATGCAAACAATGGAAGAGTATGCTAATTGGGGCTTCCATTTTATGGAAGACAAATTGATGGATAACCCTAATTACTTTTATAGAGAAACAGCTTTTCTTGAGGTTTTTTTAACTTTTGACGCAAGTACAACAGAGTCGGCCGAAGATGAACCAGAGTCATTAGATTAGGACGTAATATACAGACTATCAAAACTTCTGTATACTTCAAAAACTTGTTGTGAGATCAGAAATGAAGATGCGGTAGTGCTATTTATCAGGCACTATCGCATTTCAATAATGCTAGTTCAATCAATAGAGTAAAGTATATCTTTATAAATTTGACAGATTTAATAATATCCTGATAAAAAACAGAAGCAGATTAAAATTTGAATAATTTTTAAATCTAAAAGTAGATATATTAATGGGCGCTTAAACAAATTATTGCACTTGCTATATTCGAAGAATCCTCGTTTCAAATTTAATGAAGGTATCGGCAATTGTATAATGTCTAATTAGTTAAATGCTTATAAATTTATTGCGCCATTTATTTATACCATCTTCTCCTAATCAATTCCAAATAATATAAGTATCTTTGTATCAGATTTAAATAATAGCTTCGATGAGCAATCTAGAACTAAAAATATTTTTCTCTTGGCAGATGTCAACTCTTTGTAATAAGAAGATAAATAACAAAACTTTTTTGTTGGATTGTTTGGATAAAGCCGCAAAAAAGTTAAGTAACAAAGGCGAATTTCAGGGAGTGAAGTTTATTATCGATGAAGGTTTGCGTAAAAAGGCTGGAGATAAACCTGTGGCAGAAACTTGCATAAAGAAAATAAAGGAATGTCATATATATGTAGCAGATTTTACTATCGAAACTAAATTTACAAACTTGCGTCATTTGTTAAGAAAGTACTGTAAATTCGATTGTAGATCTAATGTAAATGGCAGTGTTCTTATTGAATATGGTCATGCAAAAGAATGTTTGGGTGATGATGGCGTAATATTGATGATGAATACTATTAACGGAGATCCTAGTAGAATTACAGACTTATTGCCTTACGACTGTCGTCAAAATCGCAATCCAATTCTCTTTGAAATTAATAAAACGAAATTTACAGAAACAGAGAGGAATAGTCAAAAGTATTTAGATTTTCAAGAAAAACGACAGCAACTTGTTGATGAACTCGTAGGTGCAATAAAGCTTGCAGCAAGAAGTGCTATCAAGAATATATATAATCATTTTCAACCATTTATTAGTTGCGAAAAAGCATTCAATGAATCAGGCTATAGAACAGATTTTAAATGGACAACTGATCTTATCCAGATAAAAAATGCTATACAAAGCAACCGGGATATAATGCGAGTTGTTGGATTATCAGGACTTGGAAAGACGCGTCTCGTTTTAGAGGCACTGCTAGAAAGCCAAGATACTTCGCACAAGTTGTATTGTGATGTAGCAAATAATGAAGAGAGAGAGATATTCAAAACCATAGAATCATTATTTGATGGTTATGGTAAGGCCACGATAATTCTCGATAATTGCCCATACTACTTCTTGGAAAAGGTTTATGATATGCGACGTGGTAAAAATGCCACCAATCCAATAATTGCCATTGATAATGACCCAAACGAAAAAATAGATAATTTGCGTTATCAGGAGTATCGTCTTGCCGTTTCTGATGAGATAGTAGAGGATATCATTGCTAAGAATGCAGATTTTTTTTCGCCTGAGAATAAAAAGAAAATAATTGAATTTTCTGGTGGAATACCATTTATTGCCGAATTATTGCTTGAAGGATGGAGGAAAACCAAAGAGATTGGAAATATATCCAATCGGACACTCATTACCAAATTGCTTGGAGCGGATGAACGTAGCGAGAATCGGATTATAGCTCAGTCACTTTCACTTTTCAATAGCCTTGGTATAGAAGATGATGTTCGTAAAGAAATGATATTTGTGGCCACCAATAAAAATATAACAAGTATAGAAGGTGAGAATGAGATAAAAGAGCGCAAATTTGACACATTAATACATGATTATCTTGGTAGAAGATTACTAGATCGTAAAGGAAGGTTTGTTTTTATTCGACCTCTTCCAATTGCTTGGTACTTGATGTGTGAGTGGCTGACAGATTGCTCGAAAGATAGGTTACGCAAGGTGCTAGAGGATATTAGGACTTCGGAAGTTTCAGCTTCGTTGGCTCCTGCTTTTGGAGCCCAGTTCAAAGATATGTCCATGAGTGGCAAGGCTATTGAGATGTTAGATGAGATTCTGCATGTTGGTAGCCCTTTTTCTGATGCGGAAGTGATAAATACAGAAGTGGGGTCACGGCTCTTCCGCTCATTTGTTGAAGTGGCTCCACAAACTGTAGCTAAGTGTTTGTATAATGCTTTAGCTAATAAAAAAATTATTGATCTTTATAACATCGTTGAAGGTAGACGTAATCTTGTTTGGACTATTGAAAAACTTTGTTTCAATCCGATTACATTCACAAAAGGAGCAAAACTTATGTTGCGTCTCGGTTGTGCTGAGATTGAGGATATATCAAACAATGCAACAGGTCAATTTGTGGCATTGTTTCCAATATACCTACCTGCGACAGCCGTTTCACTAAAAGAACGTATTATTTTCTTGCAGCGAGAAATTAATGATGAAGAACAGAAAAAGCTTATTTTGCGAGCTGTTGATCGTGCACTTAATACTAGCAACTTCATTTACTTTAACGGTGCCGAAGTGCAAGGTCAACGTAAACTAGAGAATTATAGGCCAAAATCTTCCGATGAGGTGGATGCATACATTAGCAGTTGTCTTGATATTATTTATAAAGAAATAGAGCAAGGCACAGAGTATCGAGACTACTGCATTAATGTTCTTAGCGAAAACTTCAGAGCGCTAAGCGCTTTTGGTGAGTTTGATATTGTGATACCTTATGTCAAAAAGGTAGCTAAAATACTTGACTACGAATGGGAGAATATGAAAATGAACTTGTACTTAGCAATAAAAGACGAGAAGATTGCATGCTGTAATAGGATAAAAGATGAACTAAAAGCCTTGATTGATAATTTCACAAAGGATACATTCGAAGCAAGGTTTTCAATGGTTGAGAAATTCTATGCATCGGATGTCGACTTTAAAGATATAAATAATCAACTTGACTATAAAAAAAAGAAAGCTAAGTATGAAGCATTAGCAGTTGAAATGGCAGAAAAGAAACTCTTCACCAAGGATACTCTACAAGTTATCTATAATTGCGAAACCTATCAAGCTCAGCAATTTGGCAGGAAGCTTGCTACTCTGCTGAGCAAAGAAGAGCAAATGAAATTTATAGAAAATTCGTTAGAAGTTCTACCCGAAAATTGCACTAGTATCATTGTTGACTTTATTGCAATGGTAGATGAAGATGTCTTTGCACAAACATTTGATATAGTCAAACAACAAGGACGCTATAATCTTCTTTTTTCTATTGTAGCTATCAGAGATTATAAGTTCCAAGGCAAATATATTGATCTACTATATGACTTAGTACTCACTCATGAGGCAGATATTTCAAACTTTATATACTTCTGGAATTATTCTCCAATAATAACGCTAACGTCCGATGAAGCCGCTGCTTTCCTTTCACGTATATTGAGTTTGCCGAACTCATATGAAACTGTACTACACATGGTATCAATACTATATATAGATGGAAGAAGCAAAGATAATCAGATGTTTGACAAAATATTTGAACAGGAAGTATTTAAGTCTATAGACAGAATACAGGAATTGATGCAGAATCCGCACTATACTCAGGTACTTTGTTCTTTGCTCTCAAATAGCAAGCGAGATCAGCTAGCAAAAAGCGCAATGTCAGGAATTATCAATTATATTATTGAAAATCATAATATTTCAATAACCTACAATGTGGAAGAAATCCTTTCTATCTTGCTTGAGAAATACTTTGATGTAACATGGGATATTTTAGCACAAGCTATGTCCTTAGAGAAAGATGAAGAAGGTAAATTCTACAATCTTTATTGGATACTTGGAAGTATGTCAATATACAATAAATTTCCAAGCTTAATTTTCACAAAAGAACATGAACGAACTTTGCTTGATTGGTGTGCAAAGAATCCAGATGTCAATGCATATCGACTTATGTCAATTGCGCCAATGCTAAATGGTGATAATTTCTCTGACATAGTAATTCAGATTATTAATCTCTATGGTAACAGAAATTTGGTGCTTACTGCACTTAGCGATAAACTCAACTCATTTGCCTCAACAGGTTCTGCTTTACCAATCTATGATTCACGAATCAAACTTGCGGAGACATTAATCAACCATCGATTACCTGAAGTAAGTGCATGGGCAACTTTACAAGTAGAAAAACTGAAACAAGCAAGAGAACAAACGCGCAAATTCGAAGAAGAACTTACAATACCAGGACGTATGCCTTTGATGAATTAGCTTGAATTACTTTATAAAAACATTGTTCAATTGAAGCTACATTTTTTCAAATGCAGCTTCTGGATCTGATTTTACAAGTAAACTATGAAATCATACGATTAAAGAATGATGACAAATATCAGTTAAATTAAAGACGCCCCAAAATTGATATGGACCCTGAAAGTTAGACAAAACAGGGTTCATATCAAATCTGTGTAAATCAAGAATGCTATAAATTTTATTGCTGATATTGTATTTATTATCTGGAAGTTTGTTATTTCTGCATACCCTTATCGTCTTAATCCTGTTCTCGGTTTCTTGCCCAATAGGAGGGTTGCAGCACGGGCACAGCGGCGGGCCCATTGCAGGTTGTCATCGTCCTTGTCCCGCCAGGGGAGATCGCTTTGCGAACCTCCGCCACCACCTACGGCAGATACGGCTGGCGTATCAAGCATACCAACAAAGATAGCTACGGCTATGTCGGTCAGCTCGCTGCTGTTGGCAACCTCCCGATAGTCGAACTCATCGTTGAAGTAGTCAAGTACCCGCTCCGGGATATAGAAACGATGTTCCGTTCCGCCATGGGAAGAAAGCGTGTAGGACACCGAGCCGGAACGATAGTGAGTATAGTCCATATCGGCTGCCGGTCTTTGAACAGGTTCCGGCCGATGGATTTGAGAGGTATTGACCTGAGCGGCAAGTCTCTCGCGGTAGTGGAGCTTTTGCCAGGTACGGGGAAGTTTTGAAATCATCAGGTTACGGGCCACTCCCAGTTCGGAAGCCTTGTATTTGGTATTTCCTTTGAGGATCGCATATCCACGGAGAACATCTTTCTTGTCTTTCCGCTCATATACGGAATAGCCTCTCCGGGCAAGTGCCTTCTTGTATTCTTCCCATGACCACGATGGCATGGTTCTCAATACCTCCATGCACTCTCTGCTTACCTCAGGAATGTTGCGACTTCGGATTTCTTCCGCAGTCTTCCAGCCACGTTTCACTGCAACTCGCTCGGCTGCACGTTGTGCCCGAAGATGGATGTTATGGTCATTGTTGATGTTCCCGTTTTCATCAAAGCGGCAAATTGCGGCATGGAGATGGGGAACTTTCCCTTTGGATTCCATGTGCAGGTAAACCGTGTATTTGCTGTTGGCCAGATTGGTCGGGCTGGAACGGACTTTCCCGTCCTTGCCGGTAATCGTTTGTTTGTCGAACTCTTCGGAAAATTCGTGCCATAGCTTTTGCCAGTCCTCAATGTCATAGAAATTGGTATGCTCAGGCGATGGACTCAACTCTATCCTGATTATGGAATTCTTTATCGGCCGATGCTGGGAAAGGGTCAACTGCATGGAGTTCCATATTCCCATAGCGTCCAGATCAGGGGGCAACAGATTGTCCAATACCCGATATATTTTTTCCGGATGCTTCTTGTGCTTTGATTCGCCAGTAATATAACGAAGGTCATTGATACCGTAAGATATGGCTTTGGCTTTTGCAATCATTTTTCTTCGGATTGAGGGTTGGACGGAATTCTGTTTTTCTCCTTTACGGCTTCCAGGAATTGGCAGACACCTTCGGCAACATTGGAAAGTTCTCCGAGCCAGCCGACCATGAACGGAATCTGATTGAACATTACCATCCGCTGCTTTGTGGACATTCCGTGAAGTGCGGAGGTATATTTTACAAGATCAGACCGGCAATTGTCCAGATTCTGCAGCAGTGCCGCCTCTTCTTTAGTAAGCCTCGCTTTGGGCTTGAAGTTATACGCACATGACAATATGTAGTCGCTTACGGTCATGCCGCATTGTTCGGCCAGTGATTTTATATGGTCTCTCTGGCTGGGAGTGACTTTTGCCCCGACAAAGACGCTTCTTGTTTCTTTCGGGGAAGTTAATGTATTGACAATATCTTCTTTCATTTGAATCGTTGTTATAATGGTTGAAAAGGTGCGAGCTTGCGAGTACCGTACTGGCGAAGGAACTGAGCAGTCAAGAGCGCCAATGTACAACCGTAACGCAGTGAGGTTATACCTTGGCATATCTCGAAACAGTTACCTGTTTATGCTTCCCTGCAAGCCATATCGGATGCGTATAATGAATTGGCACTTGGACAAGGAAATGCAGGATAATATTATCCACTAAAAGAGGGGAGAAAATGAGTATCTCACATGGTGATTTCCTGCCGACTTTGCTTTATTCTAATATATACGCCCCAGCAATAAAGTAAAGTTGTACTCAGTAATGGCATTCCGGATTGAGAATATAATTTTTCCCCTCCTTTATGACCATCTGCTTGTTGCCAAGAAAGGTGGCTACCTTGACTGCCTTGTTGTAGCCGAGCTTTACATTGTGCAATCCGTAAGCTTCCTTCAGACGTTCCAGGTAGTCATCGTAACTACCGATATTGCCATTGGCAAAAGCGGCATCCACTGCAGCACGATGTACAGTCTCCGGAATCTCCCTCTCCGGATCGAACGGTTCTTTGGTTGGTCGCCCGCTCTTCTTCTCTTTGGACAGATATGGTTCTACCAGTTCGGGCAGGACGTCTTCGTTTATGCGGAAAGCGAATGGTTCAAAGTCCCGGTCCCGGATGTGCACGGCTTCGACCACGCTTATGGCTTTGTCCTCTTTGTCCACTTCTACCTGCAGGATGGTTTCCGCCTTGTTGTTGAGTTCCGTGCCGATGTGACCACGTGCATGTTCATCATTCTTGTTCTGATGCAGGACAGTATGGATATGGATTTGTTTGTCGTCCGTCCACTGCATGAATTTCGAGATAACTTCGGTAGATTCACTGGATGAATTGATGTCGTAAAGGAAATCACGGATGCCATCTATAATGACCAGACCCAAATCAGGTGTGGTGCCGATAGCTTCTTCGACTATCAACAGACGCACTTTTGGTGCAAACTTGCGCAGAGACAGCATAATCAGATTTTCCGGCACCTTGTCATCCGGCATTTCCGCCAAACGCAGGATGCGTTTCAGTACCTGTTGACAATGATGGCGTCCCTGCTCCGTGTCGATATACAGAATCTTCCTCTTGTTCTCGGGGAACATGGAACGGTAACGAAGAACAGTGCGGCCACTCAATGCTGATGCGGCAATGGCCGAAACGTTGAAAGTCTTTTTGCTTTTGGCTTTCCCGATGGAAGCGCTGAAATTCCCCAAGGTGCCTATAACAGCATCATCCACCATCAACACCACCGGCGCTTCTTCATAGTTATTCGTGACGCTCACGGCTGCTTCCTCTATATAAACAGCCAGTTCCTCACGTGAAGGTATCGTTTCGTCCGTCTTCTCCATCATTACCAGTTTTTAAGGTTAGGTTTACGGCGATGGGAAGCGAGCATGGCTTCGTTCTCTTCCTCGAAAGTTTGCGGAGCCGGATTCTTTCGGGAGGATTCCAGCCATTTGTCCAGTTCATCCCGGTAAATGTATAGATGTTTCCCTTGCTTGATGACTGGAATATCATCTTTTTTGACCTTGTAATAAAATGTCGATAACGGCATTTTGAGATAGGCGCAAGCTTCCTGCACAGTCATGGGGACGTGCGTGTTTTCTTTGACTTCATGCTGCTTGGACAGTTTTTCCGTCAGCAGATTTTCCATGCTTGCAATCCGGTCGCAAAGTTCGCCGACTACTGCCGGCAAGTCATTGAATGTAAGTTGGTCTGTTTTCATATTATAACTTTTTAATCGTTTAACATGCTGCGAACCAACCCAATGAAGCTTTGCAGAACAATACAGACCGGATTAATTATTTCATCTGCATACGTTTTTTGTTACGACTCATCGTTATCTGTTTCCAAATGGAAGCGATAGTCTCCCTTTTCAGGTACATCAATTGGAATCTGACTTGCTACCTGATCCCGCAAATTAAGCCTGAGATATTCAATACTCGCGTTTTCAAGTTCGTATGGAAATGATTCTTTGATAAAGACGGCTCTTTTCGCCAATGGTACTCTCAATCGTTCACCTACATTCCACGCCAGATGACGAAGTCCCGGTGAACGTAGCGGATTATCAATATTGGAACGAATCGGTTTATAGAGCTTCGGCTGATCACAAGCCATGTACTCAATGTTGGAAATGAGAGTCGCTATAGCCTCTTTGGAGAGATAGGGGGCAGTCTTGATGGTTACATATTCCCGAATCGCATCCATAACCTTTACTTGCCTTTTCAGTTCTTTCTCTTTGAGTTCTTCCAGAATGGAATCATACTTTTCCAAATGAGATTCATTGGAACAATCGGGGACGACAGGCTCTTGATTTGACTGTGGGGATGGAGAATACCCCTGTTCAGAAGAATCCGCCGGTTGTTCGGTAGGCGGTGTTTCGGCAATACAAACAGGTTCTGTGGTGCTCTCTGATTCTATAACAGGGGTAGATTGTTCACCAAAAGAGAAGTGGATGGGATTTTTCGTCAACCAATTGTAGAAAAATTTCTGCAGGACTCCACACAATATGATGGACATCGCCAGTCCGAGAATTACAGGAGTTGTTATGCGCATGATGTTGATGTCATGGCAAAGGGTAAAATAAGTGGCTATGGCCGCAAAAATGATAACGGATAGCGCAAGGATAAAACTTATTTTCTTAGTTCGGATTTGTTCTGTATTTGTCATCTTCTATCACTATTTGGAATTACTGTACGCCAAAGTTATGTGCGTTATTCCAGATACTGATAAATAATGAGTTATAATCATACGATTTTACACAAAAATTACGGATATAGTCCGATTTTTCGCTCAAAATCAAACTATATCCGCTAAAACAGGTGGTCAAAATGCCTGTCAGTCTTTCCGCATCAGTGTGATTTTCTTGCTGGCTTCACGCTTGTTGCTGTCCACTACTTTCATATACCTTTGGGTTGTGGTTATACTTTTGTGAGCCATCATGCTTTGTATGGTACGGATGTCCGTTCCGGCAGCCGCTTGCAGCGTAGCGAATGTTCTACGATAGGAGTGGAATGTAATCTTCTTGGTGATTCCAGCCGAACGGATCCACCCTTTCATGTAGGTCTGGGTCCAGCAGCGCTGTAATCCCTTGAATACCATTCCCCGCTTGTCAGGGCTGTAGCCGATCAGGTCCAGTGCTTCCTCGCTGATGGGGATGATGTCCTCGGAGCGGTTCTTCTTGGTAATGATGTGTACGCACTTGCCACCGGCCGAATAGTCCACGATGTCCTCCCAGCAGAGGGCGAGGATGTCGCTGATGCGTAGACTGGTCATGCACGAGAAGAGCGAGGCCGTCTTCAACACGGGCTTCTTGCAGGGTGTCTCGGCCAGCTTGTAGAGTTCTTCCACTGAAAGATAATCCTTTACTACGTCCTCGGTCTCAATCTTTTCGAGGAAGTCGTTGACGTTGTTGCGGATCAGTCCGTTACGGTAGAGGATTTTCAGAAGTCCCCTGAATGTAGACCAATATCCCGATGCGGAGTTTCGTGTGATGTGTCCGTTACGCTTGAGTTTCTTTGCCGTCAACAGGTATTCACGGAACTTGTTGCAGAGATCAATGTCGAGCTCCTCAAAAGTACATTTCCCATGCACGAAGTTGCTGAAATGGAGATAGACAAATTCCCACTTTGGATCATGTTTACGGAGCTGATTACGGAAATACTCCAGGAAATCAGCCTTGAGTTTGTACTTGTCGAAGAAATCATACCGTTCATTCACTACCGATTCGAACCTGCGGCAACGGATGGCTTCAGCCTTCTCAGCCATTACCTCGTTGAAGTCCTGTTCCCGCTTGTTCTTCGGATTGGCATATATATAGATGCCAAGCGATTCATGACGGATAACTTTCATTGTTTCCTTGTCTCTATACCCAGGATAATAATCCAGATAAAACGACAGCATCCTGTTTTTCAAAGGACGTGTTCTTAATGTTACGGTTTTACAATCGTTCATAATGTTATATTTTTTATGGTTGTTATTAATTCGCTGGCAAATCACTGTAATGTAACCATGCAGACCACCTTCAGTGACGATTAATTTTGGAATAATTTACGGTAGCCTATAATCAGGTCACTTACGGACACCCATAACCCGGTCAAAGTCCACTTTCAGGAAGCGGACGAAGCGCCCGTTCTTCTCTCGGGGAATCTGATGGAACTGTAAAATACCGTACACCGAGTCACGAGAGAGTTTGAATTTTTCCATTGCCTCCTTGACCGTGTAATATTCCGCCTTGCTCTCCTGTTCAGCAGTCTTGGAAAGATCGAAGTGGAGTTTGGAGTAGAATATCTGCCCGTGTTCTTTCTTTGAGGGAATGTTGTTACGGTAGACGTGCGAACGGATGGCGACACGTGTCATGCCGTATTTCTCCTGAATATCTTCGGGAGTGTACCATTCAGTCAGGTCGGAGTCCACCTCATATTTTGCAAAGGCAGCATCAATATGTTTCTTGCTGTAATAGTTGAACTGGCGGATTCTCACTTTCGGGACCTTGTGCTGTCGTGTATAAGTCCATACCCATTTGGCATTGACCTTATATTTCTGTGCAATCTCCTCAGCGGTGTAATACTCGGTGATGTCAAAGTCCTCTTTGGGCATAATACGTTCGTAAGGCTTGGTCTTCATCATCAGCTCGATGTCCGCACGGCGGATGAGCGACTTCTTCCCGCTCAGCCGGGATGCCCGCAGTTTGGATTCCTTGACTAGTTTATAGATGTATTGCCGGGTAACACCCATCAGCTTTGCGGCTTGGGCAAAAGAGAAGAAATCCTGCCCCTCGGCTGCTTGTCGAGGTTGCAATAATTCCTGTGATCGCTTCAACTGTCGCTTACGTTCCCTGATGCGCTCCTTGTAGCCAAGATTGGAACACTGATGGCTACAATAACAGGTTGTTGTCTTTTGAGCTATAAATGGCTTTCCGCACCATTGACAAATCTTTCTTATTTCCATATTTTCCTCCTTTACATTGGGGATAATTTCTCCTTATTTCTCCCGAATTTTGTCAACACATGTAAACCATTGTCAACACACGTCAACTAATGCGTCACTGTGACATTTGGGTAAACCGTGAATTTCTGTCACGGTAGAAATATGTATGAAAAATATGGATAAAAACCGTTACTTCCAAATATGGTCTGGAAAGTATATAAAAACAAAAGTCGCTGATATACAGCGACTTTGTTCTAAATGGTTATGGTTGGTTATGGCTGTTTACAAGCCGTCATTTGCCGATGCAAAGATGTTAGTAATCTGTATGTCAGTTAGTTGGGTCGTATTGGAATGGTATTTGAGCCATGATTTTATTGTTGGAAATAAGAATTTAAGTAGTTGTAAATCAGCTTATTATGTATTATATAAATGTTGCTTTCTTTTGTTTTCACAAGTTACTTACCAATACACATTTGTTATATAGTTGATTGTCAGATAATTAATGGCTATTTGGCTCGTATTTGAGCCATTACTTCCACTTACTAGCTAAAATAACTTATATAATTGATTATCAGTATTTTATATTGTAGACCTGCAATCTGAGTGCGTAATCGCTGGTTGAATCTTCTTTATTCAGCTACTTACCCACACAGTTATATAAACAGTCTGATGCTCAATTTGATACAGCTAATTGAATCATATTTGAGCCATTAAATTTTACGTTTCTATCCATTTGGAAATATGAACGGTTCTGATTTTCTTATAAGTTTCAATTTTTTCATCACTTTCCTGATTTAGATGTGATTTTATTAGAGTTTAATATTTAATAACACAGATGCGAATGAATTTATCTCTAATATGCATCTATATTTTGCAAAATTAGGTAATTATCAATTATTTCGCATAATTATGTATCGAAAATATTTCTCAATATCTCATCTGTGTTTATTTAGTCGCCAATTATTTCAGCAAGGAGAAAAAGGTATTCACATATATACAGGTTTTCAGATTCTCAGAAAGATGTACGTTATGTTGATCCTGCATATGGTAGAAATTTATGCTACATGATTTTTCAGCAAAGGAATAAAGAACTTACTTTCTGCTTAGGGATGAAGTTTATAAATAAGTTTATCAATTCATATATACATATATGAGTTCTATTAAACTTGTAAACTCAATGGCTTATCCTGTTGTATGGCTGAATCAGTCAAGTAAGTTTAGTTTAAGATACATGTATATATACATGGGTAAATCTAAACTTTAAACTTGTAGAAAGCCCTCCATCAGTCAGAATGCTGTTCTGGTTGATGGAGGGCTATATTGGTCTTTTTCTCCTTGCTGAAATTGTATTTCTGTTTATAGTTACAACTGTTGTAATAGATGGCTGGTCTTTGCCCAATAGTAATAGGCTTCAGGAGAAGTCCTTTTCAGCTTATTCAGTCGCGAAGGAAGTGTGGGTGCTATATCCAGGGAGCCTATGGTGGCAGGATTACCGTCGTATTTTTCTATTATTGTGTTGCCCGTCTCTATCATTGTGGCGATATAGGCTGCGCGTGCTGCGTCTCTAATCGCATCGTCAATGAAATAACCGCCATTGAACATGAAGGATTTGATCCTTTGTATACCACGTTGTAGTGCATCAAATTGTCCGTTTCCTTCACTTCCCCTTGTTGCCAGACACAGCGAAGTCTGTCTGATATCATCGAAAATGAGTTTTGGATTGTTTGGCAAATGCCTGTATGAGAGTTCAACTTCTGCAATTTGTACAAACGATTTTGTCGTTGTTTCAAGGACCTCTGTCTTCTCGAACAGTCTGGCTATATCATATAGCTGTTTGATGATCTCCATGCTGGCATCCTTACCATTTTTGATATATGGAATACCTGTTGTATTGGGTGCATACGCCGTAAGCTTGTCTCCGAGAATATCTCCAATGGATGGTACTTTTACATAATTCAGTTCACCTTCTGTCTTTATAAAACGGCTTTCTACAGGTAAAGTCACGACTTCGTTGTAGTGACAGTCTTCATTTAGAACGTCCAGCAGGATGGTTTCTTTTCGGTCTATGCCATCAAGGAAAGCCACTTGATAAAAGAATTTGGAATGCGATTTTGGTATGTCTGTTCCACGCTGAATTCTTTCTATCGGCTTATAGTCAATAAAGCCATAGTCTTTGTATGATTGCAGATACTCTTCTATTTCAGTACCTGGAGGACATATTATATCAATATCTATAGACAGCCTGTGTCTTTGTTCTTTTAAAAGAAGCATCAGACTGCTTCCACCTTTGAAATGAAATGGGCAACCTGAAGCCGCCAACATGTCCAGCAATGAAAAGGCATGGATGACCTTTTCAATGATATTTTTGTCCGGATAGTTTAGCTCCTTGGATTTTTCTTCAATCCATCTTGCTGTAAAGCATTCTTTATTTATCATATTTTTGTGATTGTTCTATTAATGAATAAGTACTATCGTATGCTCCTCTACGTTTTGCATATCGGAGCATTTTGGGAGTATTGACTGTGTACAAATCAAAGGCGGTCTGATACATATAAGTGATTTCCGTGCCCTGCATATAATCAAAGTCTTCGTCTTTCTGTATATCTACGAGTAGCTTTTCGATGGTAGGAGTAACCATCCCATCAACCTTATTTACTGGAGATTCAGTGACAAATATCTTTACAATGATGCATGGTTCATGCATGTTTACGTAGTCGTACATGAACTTTGCTGTCGGTTGCTTATAAACGGGCATGTCTGAATCCTTCAACAGAGAAAAAACAGAATCTACAGCATCCCGGTTGGTCTCGACATAAATAGCATGGTTCACAGAGACGTGATGTTGTAGTGTGGTGAAGATGCTGCCATCGTAGATGCAGAAATCGGTGAATGGCAATTTCTCTTTCAATCCGACATATAGTTTTCTCAGTGTTTCTGTTGGAGCAAATGAGAACACCTGTTTATCTGTAAGCATGTATTCACCATTTCCTGTACGGGCTATCTTGTTCTCTTTGGTTAAGGTACAGAGATACTGGCGGGCGGTATTGGTCTTTATCCCCAATACTGATACTAATTGAGGCACTTCAATCCGTCCGTAAGTACGAGCATAATTCAATATGCTCTGTTTAATACTATATTTCTCGTCAATACTCATTGCAGTGCAAATATAATATAAAGTCGGCAACAAACCAACTTTATTGCCGACTTTATATATAAGTTCTGAGCAATTAATCATTCTTTAGTGTGTTTTTCTATATTAAGTAACACCATTATGAATTCATCATATTATGTAATATATGAGGTATTTTTCTTGTGTTGTAAAAGCATAGTATTAAAAGTATCCCGCAAATGACTAAGAAATTAAGTAGAATCTCTTATTAACGAAACTACACCTATCTGCTTGACTGTTTCCTAATATGAAGAGGTAAATATTTCTCGATCAACAATCTGAAATCACACCATAAAACATTGTCTTACCATTTACGTTTACTCTTTGTAAAATGATTCCATTGTTCTGCTAGGATAATATAAAGTCGGCAATAAAACCGATTTATTGCCGACTTTATATTATCAAATTCTTTTATCCGGGCTGTTAACTACTTTATGAGAATATTTACATGGTTGTGCATTGTCTGTCGGTGCTTCAGTAAGGAGAAAATGTAGTTCCCATTTTCTTTCTCATATGATATTTCTATTCGCAATGAATTGTTCGTCAGTCTTTTTATAAACCTGTTCAGGTTTGTAACCAAAGTTTAAAATACATGTATATATACATGGGTAAATCTAAACTTTAAACTTGCAGTAAGCCAGAGTAGGACAGAAGTCCGCTCTTTGACTGATAGGCATTGCCTTTCTTTTTCTCCTTGCTGATTTTGCACCTTTTCATCACTCACATGAGTGGCATCAGCCTTGTTGTGCTTCACCTCTGGCTTCCATCCTCTTGAATAGCTTCCGTGTTCAGACCTTTTTATGCAGAGTGCGGAGTTTCGTATTTCTCTTGCTATGCTATGCCGGGTTCATGGTGAAGTTTGGGAGTTATCGCTTTCACTATGTCCGGATTGCTTGCCATGGATCTGTGAAACCTGTCGAGTCTGACTATGAGAACAGCATTCTTTACCATGACCAGACACAAGAATATCAGGCCATTCCCTTCACATCTCATTTTGGACGAAGCCGTGACACTTACTTTTTCCTGTTGCGAAGTTAGTGCAAGCCGCATACTGCAAGTACCAGAACCTTATTCCCTGAATTTTTTCAAAAACTTTTCCAGCTGCAGCTTTTCGGAAAACTTTTCCTGCCTGACGGTGAAATAATTCGGTAATTACTTGCCTGATTGCTATCCTTGCCAACTTTGATGGCAACGTAAAAAATAAATGTTTCACTTCTAAAATTTCAATGTTATGAAGAAAATGGAAAATTCTTTCGTAGTTTCTGGTTTTGTAGGTAAGGATGCAAGCATCCATCAGTTCTCAACCGCAAGCGTTGCACGTTTCCCTTTGGCAATCAGCCGCACTGAGAAATCAGGCGAGGAAACAACCCGCACTTCCGCTTTCATAAACGTCGAGACATGGCGCAAGAATGAGAATACTACATCCTTTGACCGCCTTGTCAAAGGAGCACTCCTCACGGTTGAAGGCTATTTCAAGCCGGAGGAGTGGCAGGATGCCGACGGTGTCAAGCGCAACAGAGTGGCATTTGTAGCCACCAGGTTCTATGAAGCTGTTGAAAAGGAGGAAACTCCAGCAGCTCAGGAGAAGAACTCCAAGAAGGGCAAGTAAATCCTTTCTTCTCTCCAATAGAGCGGCCTTCGGGTCGCTTTTTTTATGCTTATACTTCTCTTTGCCGAGATTCGTTCCTCATACACCGACTTCGGGGAACTGGCATAAATTCCGTTGCGAAGGTAATTGTCCGGTCTTGTCATCAGCAAGGTCAGGGCTTCGCTTTGCCGCAAAATCTCCACACCTGCGGGTAGTATTTTGGAGCAAAACCTTGCAGAGACAGCCCCGACACCTTCTTGGTGCAACAAAATTTATATGTGTTCCCGAAGTAGTTGATCTACGAGAGGGAAGAAAAAAAACAGATGATATTATGACGACAATCCAATCAATCCTGAGCCGACTGACCAAGGCTGTTGGCGGTACTGAAAAGATGCTCTACATAGAGCCGGAGTTGAACAAGTTTGCAGAGTTCTACCTTGACAAGTGGGACGAGAACACCAGTGAGGATGTCATAGCCGAGTCTTTCACTGACTTCTGGTGGGACACAGACAGGGCTTGCAGAAGATGTTCAGAGTGTGGCAGACTGATGCGTGCCGGGTATTGTGCTGACATGGGAGTAGCCTACTATTGCAGTGATGAATGTCTGCACAGTGACTTCACCGATGAAGAATGGGCTGAGGAATGCGAGAACAACGACCAGAGTTATTATACGGAGTGGTAATCTTTTAAAATTCAATGATATGGCAAATTTAGCAACAACGACCTATAAGGTCACTGGGACACGTGAAGCAGTAAATAACCTGTGGACTACCTTTCAGGACATGGAAGTGGATAGTAAGGATATAAGGCTGTTCAAGCTTGCCGAGCATTACGGCATTGACTATGAGAAAAAGCAAATCAGTGTTAGAGGACATATCTATTGGGCTGAATATGAAGAAGACGAAGAGAATGATTATTTCCTTCTTTCATTTGAGACAGAAACCGCATGGGATGCCTGTAACGAACTCTTCTTTGAAATAAACCGGATATTGAATGATGAACTGAGTATTTCATACAGATGTTGCGAAAGTGGATGTGATTTGTTCTATACCCATGACGAGGGGGATTTCTTTCCCGAAGAATGTTGTGTGAGTTCATACGGCGAACCTTTCGAGGATGCATGTGAGGATGTTTTTGACACCATTGAGGATGCCATAGCTGAATGGACATCAAAGACCGGTATTGGACAGGGAGACCGCAGTGAAAAAGAAATGGTGGATTTTATCAATAGCTATGAATACGAAAGCGAAGAGACCTATTTCTACATCCACCCTTTTACATTCGAATAACATACCCGCAAGGACATGAGGCAAGTCTCGTGTCCTTGCATAAAAACAAGATAATATGGACAGGTACAGCGCAGAACTGATTGGAGCATCTTGCGAACTTATAACCCCATGCAGGGGCTGTAGCCATGGAATAATTGTGGCAGTGTATAACGAACAACTTCTTGTACGGTTAATCAGCGGAGCACAACGATTAGTGAGCAAAGATGAAGTCATATTATTATGACCCTGATACTTTCCCTGACTGTTTTCAACTGTTAGGAGACATTGGTAGGTGTTTGTATATCATACATTTACCTTTGTATACATTGATACATGTGGACAAGTACACGTGTAAACAGGAATACAAGAACACATTGAAACATATAAACATAAAAACAAATAGTATGGCACAGAAAATCATCACTTTCGCCAACCATAAAGGTGGCGTATCAAAGACAACTTCAACCGCCTCTATCGGGGCTTGTATGGCAATGAAAGGCAAGAAAGTCCTGCTTATAGACCTTGACGGACAGGCAAACCTGACACTGTATTTCATACCTAATGAGGATGAAATTGAGACGAGCATTTTTGATTCATTGGTAAACGGTGTTCCTTTGCCTGTAAAACATATCCGGGAGAATCTTGACCTTGTCCCTTCTTCCCTTGAAATGGCAAGTGCGGAAATAGCTCTGACCAATCTGTTGGCAAGAGAGCAACTGCTCAGCCGTCTGCTTGAACCGCTCAGGAAAGACTATGACTATATCCTGATTGACTGTCCGCCTTCTCTTGGTATTGTCACTACCAATGCCTTTATCGCGGCTGATGAGATCATCGTACCGATGACACCGGAGCTGCTTCCTTTGAAAGGCATGAGGATGCTTGACGCATTTGTCACCACCTTGCAACGTGTCAAACCGTCGCTTCGCCTGGGAGGTGTGTTCATCGCCAGATTCAATCATCGTAAACTGAACAAGGTAGTGGAACAGGCTGTAAAGGAGCGTTACGAAAGTATCACCATGAATACCCGCATCCGTGAGAATATCGCCTTGGCTGAATCAGCCGGTAGTGGCAAAAGTATATTCGAGTATGATTTAAATTCCAACGGTGCAAAGGATTATCTTGCACTTACGGAGGAAATTCTTTCACGTAACCAATAACAACTATGGCAAAAAACAATATGGACATTCTGCTTGGCAATATTTTGGGCAGTGCTGCTATCAGCCCTGACAATAAAACAGTAGAACAAACACCCGAGACCAAGCCAATTCCGAAACAGGAAAAACGGTCAGTCAAGGCAGAACGTAAAGAGCAACTGGACAATTCCTGGCGGCATTTCTCCTTTATCTGCTCCAGGGAACTTGTAGATAAGGTACAGGCAATAGCTTACAAGGAGGGTTTCACTATACGTGCCTTTATGGAGTATGTGATGAAACAGGGCATCGAGGCATACGAGGCGAAGCATGGCAAGGCTCGGAAAGTCAAGTCCAAAAGCATCAATGATGTAATGTAAACGTGTATACACGTAGCCATGTGTACGTATAGGTATGTGTACGTGTAGCAATATATACATGTTTACACGTACACGTGAATACACAGATATATTCAAGTCAATAACAATCAAAATATTATGAATATGAATAAATACTTCTCATTTGCCATTGTAGTATTCCTAATGGCAGTACCATTGGTATTAACTTCTTGTGGCAAAGACAACATTTTGGATGATGTTGAAGAGCTTCAGCCGGAGTTGAAAGTATGGACGGAGCCTTATCATGTTGAAAGTTCAACCATAGACGAGGTCAAGAACTATATGGAGTTTTCAATGAAGCGATATGGTCTTGTATCGGAGGCAACAATAGCTGGTTCTATTCAACTCACTTACAAAACCGGCAACGGTAATGAGGGTATCCTATATAGCTTTTATGCTTCAAATGGGGAATTGTATTCGGTAATAGATACAGAGCTGATAGCTAATAGCCGTCTGGTTATCGACTATTTGAAGGAACATTATTCTCTGATTGTTCCGGCGAACGAGGCAACACTTGAATACTGTTTCACGAACTCAGACAGGTCAATGGTCATTACGACTGCAAAGGTTTCTGACACCTATTTCAACGTAAATTACGCCTACGTCAATTGATATTGTCTTATATAGCTTTGAGCCATCATCAAGTCTTATGATTTGGTGGTGGCTTTTTGTATACATGTATTCATATGGACGTGAATACATGGTTATATGTAAACATGTATATAAGTCCACTTGTATAGGTGTATATATGTAAACGTGTGGACATGAATACATGTGGACATTGGATGAATGAAAGATAATTCTCTAAATCATTGATAGACAAATGAAATAAACCCTTTATAGTTGAATCTAAATTCGCCTTCTTGTAATTGATTAAAGCATATTTCATAAGCTTTTTGTATGCTGACAATTCACGGCTTGTCAGATTTTCACCGCAAAATTACTGTGAATGTCCGAACGCCAAGTACCGATTCTCTAATGTGTCTCAGATTGGTATGGCAACCTTCCGCAAATCAGAGATTTGGGTATTCCATACAAATCTACAGCCATTTACTTGTCTTATCTTCCATGTCTCACAGTATCGGGAGCGTGAAAATTTGAAGCCCTTTGAAATTGTCATGATTTCACAAAAGGGAAATGATTAATTTTAATACTTATAGATATGGAAGTACAAAAGATTCATCCGGCAGAAGAGTATCTTCGCAACGAAAAGAACCCCACATCATTGTATGTCAGAATTAGTGGAGAACGTAGAAAGTTGTTCATTAACCGCAGTGACGGAGAGGGAGTGATTGGCATTATTGCAAAAGGTAAACGCAAACGAGGTTATGTTTTCAATGCCTGGTCAAGCATTGAGAAAGTCTATTATCCGACCACTGAAAATGAAGAAGAGGCAGAAAAGAAGATGATTCTCAAATACCAGAAACTTGCCAGACTTGCCACACATACAAATGATTGGTTGCGCAGGATTGCAGGTGCGGATTTGACAAAATCCCTTTACGAGAACCATATAACCACAGGAACAGGTATTGACGGAAAATGTATCAGATTGAGCACCATCGAGAAGTATTGCGGCTACATGGTGATGGCATGCTTCAGGGAAGCCTTCAAAAAGAAAGAGAAGTATTCAAGCTATAGGTTTGACTTTTGCGGTTATGACGGGACACTTTGGTGTGAACCGAAAGAGAATGGTGATATGATAGCCGGATTCAGCAAGGAATACCGAAATTGTGGTAACGGTTATTATTATCTGCTTATCAATGATGATTGTGTGATAGGTTATGACATAGACTGATATAGTTATAATTCAAACAGACCATATCGGGAAGCCCCGATGTGGACTGTTTGAAGATCGAGTATGCTGACGGTTGATTACCTCTTTTAATACTTACATTCCAGGTTGGAAAGTAGTGAATATATTCCTTGAAAAGTCGTTGGTTGTTATTCCATAGCCAAAATTCCTGTTTATAAGACGTAGTCAGTTCTGATATATGTTTGAATCTGTAACGTTATTTGTAGAACTTTTTTTACTCTTCGCCCACGCCAATGTCCGCATTCGCAAACAGTTTGCCATAGAGATATTCTGTCCATGGTCGAGTGGATCGACTATAGCCAGAACATCCCTCTGTCAAAAGTACGGCAGGAGCATTCCGCTATCAAAGATAGTGGAGAGCTCCTTAATACCGTACTTGCTGTTGGCGTTGCAGGACATTTCCCACCCGACAGTTGTAATGCTATGCTCTTACCACTCCACCAGCTAACACTTGCCTTAAACTTTATAATCTTAGAGTTTTCTTTTTCCTTTAATCTTCGCCCACACCAATGTCCGCATCCGCTAACAGTTTGCCATAGAGATATTCTGTCCATGGTCGAGTGGATCGACTATATCCAGAACATCCCTCTGTCAAAGGTACAGCAGGAGCATTCCGCTATCAAAGATAGTGGAGAGCTCTCTCATGCCGTACTTGCTGTTGGCGTTGCAGGACATTTCCCACCCGACAGTTGTAATGCTATGCTCTTACTTCTTTATAAGCTGACGCTTCCCTTTTATAATCTTAGAGTTTTCTTTTTCTTGTAATCTTCGCCCACACCAATGTCCGCATTCGCTAACAGTTTGCCATAGAGGTATTCTGTCCATGGTCGAGTGAATCGACTATATCCAGAACACCCCTCTGTCAAAGGTACGGTAAGAGCATTCCGCTATCAAAGATAGTGGAGAGCTCCTTGATGCCGTACTTGCTGTTGGCGATGCGAGACATTTCCCACCCGACAGTTATAAGGATTGTATTCAGTTATAAAGTTCCTATATACTAGTATTTTAACCATTGTGTCTTCATTCCTACTTGTGATTCAGCGAACTTTTTTCTGCAAAGTTGTTGCATCCATCACCAAATTGGCAAGTCGTTCTTAGTAAACAATCTTCCTTTTCCTTGAAAAGAGTATTGTCCACTGAAGACTTGCTGTATTGGTTTGTCTGCACTTTGTAAAACAGAAAAAACTTCCCGATCACAGTCCGAAAGGACTTAACAAAAGGGAAACAAAATCAGAGTGCAGTATGAACACAGTGAATGTTTACATCAAAGGTCAGGAAGACAAGGAACTGATTAGTTTCTTGCGATATTTTCCTTCACGCATCAAGAACATAGGAATGGACGCAGTTTTTGACCGTCAGATTGTCTATGACTACAAGGATGGCCGCAACCACCTGGAGGTGGCCAAATGCGTGGCAAAGTTCCTTGTAAAGAAGTTTGGCCGTAAGATATGCAATGTGGTATTCTCGTGCATCCCTGCAAGTAGTCCGGAACGTAACGAAATGAGAAACAGACATTTTTCCGAGCTTGTATGCAAGTTTTCCGGAGCCATTGACGGGTTCTCTCATGTGAGTGTCATCGGTGAACGTACTGCAGTCCATGGAACAAAGATAAAAAAGGAAGAGCGTGCCAAACGGATAAATGAGCAGAACAACATTGAGATTGATGCTGATTTCTTCAAGAACAAGGAGGTCTGCATTTGGGATGATGTAGTCACAACGGGTGCATCCTTTAATGCCTATGTCTCCCAATTAGAACAGGCCGGAGCTCATGTGACCAACGGCATCTTCCTTGCCAAAACAAGCTATAAATACGTACTAAAATGACAATTATGAATGATTTGAAATTTGACAGGACAGTCTCAGCTGCTTTTACAGGACATCGGTTCTATGACTTTTCCCAAAGGGAATTTATTCAGGAACGCCTTACCTCAGCAATATCCGAAGCCTATGACCATGGCATCAGGAATTTCATTTCCGGATTTGCTTTGGGAATAGATCTGATGGCAGCACAGTTGGTACAATCGCTGAAGTGTGATTTGCCCGGAATATCTCTGACTGCAGCCATACCGTTTGAAGGCCAGGCAGAGAGATATAATATCTATGATAAAAGAGTTTATAGACGGTTGCTTGAACTGGCTGATAAGGTAATTGTGCTCAGTGACTACTATTATCCGAGGTGCTTCCTTGACCGGGACAAGTTTATGGTTGAGAATGCTTCATATCTCATTGCCTATTATGATGGCCGTGAGAAAGGGGGAACATACTACACCGTTAAAAAGGCACGAGCGAGGGGCATCCCGATTATTAATGTGTATTGATTTTAAATGGAACGAGTATGAATGAACTTTTTGATACTATTATTGTCTTTTTCGTGTTCCGTTTTTTCTTCTACATTTTGGAAGTATGGTGGAATGGAGATGAACGGAACGATTTCAGAAGAGACAGATAGCAATCCTGATATATAAGTCAAGTACAGGTGAGTAGGAGCGGTCTTGCCGTCAGCTTCTACAGGACAATCACGCTTTCATTGCAAGGATAGGTTTTTATCCTTGCCGGGTCTTTGCGTATTTTGGTGAACGAGACTTTGGTATAACCTGTTAAAACTCCGGAGTATCAAGTCTTCTGATAGACAGAATATTGTCAATCAGAAGCACTCTTCCGTCCGATAACGTGAGTGCTCTTGTCACCTCTTCGTATTTCTTGGCTGTGCCTGTTATTGACACGTATTTGCCTCCATCTTTTTGAGTATCAGGTACGAAATACACGAAAGTGTATTCTTCCTGTTCCGGCACCTGTTCAATGACGCGGGCGAGTTCTCTTGTAAGACTTGCCATCTCATCATCAGAAAGGAGCTTCTTGGGAGTAGTCAGCCTTGCTGTTTCGGCTAACGCTTCATCATGTCCTGTGAGAGCGGCAAACGGGGCAAACTGGGCGGCACGGTTCTCAATGGACATGGGTGTCCTGTTCTTTGAGACATGATGTGGCAGATTGATTATGTCGTCATATTTACTCATGGTGCCCTCCAATCTGTTGGTTACGTTCTTTCTGGGTTGCTCCATCGGCATAATTGATGCCCTTCAGGATGGCATTCTTCCCAAACTTCTTCTTTATACTCAGGATAGCTTCCTGACGTCTGCGTTCCTTCTCAGCTTTTTCCAGGTCAGCTTTCCGCTGTCTTTCTGACTCTTCGAAATCAGTAAAAAGATCGAGTTGGACGATTTTAGGTTGCTTTTTATACTGCTCCTCATGTACGAGGTGATTCACCGACAGGTTAAGACGGCGCACGAGTAGGACAGGATTCACTATGCGGCCGTACAGTTCAGCCACTTTTTCGGAGATGATACTGCCTGCAGAAGTCGGCTCCTCGATATTGATGGTGCCATGAGCATTGACCGGTACCTGTCTGCCGTAATGGTCGGTTGTAATCTTACCATGGTACTTCTCCCTTATTGAAGGGTTGGTCAATGATTCAATGTCGTATCCGACGGTAAGCACCAACTGGTCAGTGAGCAGCCTCTTGTCCACAAGGTCGAGCGACACACTGTCGGCCATTTCAAGTATCACATTACGGGCCATATCCGTAGTGTAAGCCGACTGGAGAACCTGTCCGGAACTCAATGATTTGCTTTCAGGCTTATAGGCTTTCACATATTCCATGGTAACTGGTTCCCATCCCCAGGCATGGTCAATAAGCAGTTCAGCATTGACTCCAAACATCTGGTACAGGAATCCTTCATGTTCTATAGAGCATCTGGCTACATCACCCATCGTCAGGATATTGTACTGGGCAAGCCGGTTGGCAATACCTTTGCCTACACGCCAGAAATCTGTGAGAGGAGTGTGTTCCCAAAGCAATTTGCGATAAGTCATTTCGTCAAGTTCGGCAATGCGTACACCGTTTTCATCGGGTGGCATCTTCTTGGCCACAATATCCATGGCTACCTTGCACAGATACATGTTGGTACCGATTCCTGCCGTAGCTGTAATGCCTGTATCCGAAAGGACATGACGGATCATCTTCATTGCCAGCTCATGAGCAGTCATCCTGTAAGTCGCGAGATAGGTGGTAGCATCGATGAAGACCTCGTCGATGGAATACACGTGGATGTCATCCGGACTTATATATTTCAGGTAGATGTCGTAGATTCTTGTACTGTATTCTATGTAGTGAGCCATGTGGGGAGGAGCCACCACATAGTCTATGGCCAGACTTTTATTGCTGTCCAGCTCCTTCTTCGAGTAGGATTTTCCACTGTTACCTCGCTGCCTGTTTGCCACACGTACTTTCTCAATCACCTCGAATAAGCGAGGACGACCTCCGGTACCATACTTCTTTAATGCCGGCGAAACAGCCAGGCAGATGGTCTTTTCCGTTCGTGAAGCATCAGCCACGACAAGGCATGTGTCGAGTGGATCCAATCCCCGTTCAACACATTCTACTGAAGCATAGAATGATTTCAGATCTATGGCTATATATTGTCGTAATGGCTCTGTACTCATTATATTTCCGGAAAACGATACAAAGATAACGAGAATCCTCCAAAAATTCCTTAATATTGTTATTGCTTATCAGTTATATACAGCCCATATCTCACTCTTACATGCAGTCCCGGAGTGATTTTCACCTGTTATATGTCTGCCTTTAAGCACATCCGCTGTCGTGTCAGAGGAAAATTTTTCAGCGAAGTTATCTTGGATCTGTCAAACTGCAAGACGTGTCTTGTGAACAATCTTCCTTTAAGTGACAGGCACTTAAAGAGTATTCTTCATGCCATTCTTGCCTTATTTGCCTTCTCCAAACTTCTGATGCAGAAAAATCTTCCCGACACACAGCTGAAAGGCTGTAACAAAAGGGAAATAAATAATTCAGATATTATGACAGTAACAAAATTCAACAATCGTCTGGTAACTCCAGAACTGAGAGAGGCTCTGAGTGATTATCCCCTGTATTCACAGGACGCAAAAGGAAAGGATGCGCTTTGCATCGCAGTGTTTCACCTTGGCAATATCCGTTGGTATATTATGGAAGGACAGCCCGAAGGAGATGACTTCACCCTATATGGTATAGTGGTCGGTCTACATGAAACAGAGTACGGCTACATGTCAGCATCTGAAATGGCCGATGTCACTTATGATGCGAGTAAGTACGGACTCGGCTTATTGAAGATAGAACAGGATAGGAGTTTCAAATCTTGTGCCCTCAGAGAGGTAAAGGATAAAGAACTTCAGTCTTTCTTGTCAAGACTTTATGATGAAAACTAATGTATAACTTAAAAATTGGACAGCTATGAAGATTATTGTTGTGGATTGCGCAAATGTCCGCATCGATGTTTTGAACGTTCCGGAGAATATGGTTGGAGAGGACGTTGAACTTTTCCTTGTAGAGCACGACTACTCCTTGAATAACATTTCATGGATGGCAGTTCCTGCAGATTATGTTCCGGTGCAGTTTCATGAATTTGGCATAGATGAAGATAATGGCAAGGAGGTACATGAACAAAGGGATACCAGGTTGAAGAATTTTTCAATCTATGATAGCGTGCAGGAGGTAAAGCATCGCGAACAGGAAGAGCTCGTTTCTGCAATTCGCCAATATGGTGAGAAGGTTGCCGATGGCTATGAATGGCACTTTGAGGGTGATTGCCCGATAGTGGCAGCGTATGACTATGATGAGCCTTGTGATGTGGTAATCCTTGCAGTGAGGGTTAGCAATGATGGAAGAATAACCATCATAGGAGATGAGAAAAACGACCGGGGCAATGAACATGAGATTGATGCCGATGATATATTTGCCGGTCACATTGATTTCATTACGTCGGAAATTGAGTGATAAGAACAAAGGAACAGGAGCCACAGGGATGGTCTTCTGTTCCTTTACTCGTTGCAGTCTTACGGTTATAGCTGCTATGCGGATAAACCTTAAACACTCAGATGTCTATTTCCGTAAACCTTGAAAAGCGTCTTCCGTCCCTTTCTATAGTCTCGAAAAACATCTTTTCCGGTCTGACCCAATAAGATTTCTCTCCATAGAGAGCCTGATATACAACCATCCGCTCCTGAGTTTCACTGTCAAAAGCGGAATGGATATATTTATAGGTACCACCCTTGAAATGACGGAAATATCTTTCTTCTTTTTTAGGAAACTCCATCAGCATCTTCATGGCCAAGGGCGCATACCAGGTCTTCACTTCCTGTTCTGTGGGAGTATGCGCACCCGGGAAATGATGGGAATTGTTGTAATGCTCCAGGAACATGGGCTCATAGTGAGCCAGTCTGTCCTGTTCGCCGAATAGTCCCCAGACACGGTCTCTGTAATACGGATTACAGCAGTCAAACTGAATCTTTTCGAGTTTGGCAAACTCTTCGATTAAAGCTTCATCTATGATAAACGTCTGATTGCCGTCCTTACGTGGGGCTTTGTACTGATGCTCACCGATTCTTTCTTTCAAGAATTTCGTCATCTCAAAGTGCGGATTGCCAAGCAATGCCGGGATGCCGACTATCGGGGCGAGCATCTGCGCAAGAAAAGATCCGCAGCTGTTACCCAGCAGCAGGTCGGGCGATTCCTGTTCAATGATTGAGCGTACCTGTTTTAATGCCTCCTTGGGATGAAGCGGAAGGTCTGGCGTTAAGACGGAGGCATGATTTTCAAATGCTTCTTTCAGAGCAACTGCCATCGGACAACTTCCTGTGGCAAAGAATCCGTGAAGGAAAAGTATCTTTTTCATTATAGTCAGCTTTTATCCATATCTTTCGATGTATCCTCTTCATTTTTCTTTTTGATAGGTCCGGAATGGTTTCCTCTATTGAGTTTGATGCCATGCTTGTTCAGAATACGGAACACAGAACTTCTGCTTTTGAAGCCGCTTGCTCTCCATATCTCATCTATAGGATGACCGGCTGCATACAGATTGATAACTGTCTTTTCTCTGTCGAGCTTTTGTAATTTTGTGGAAGAAACCTTCGGTAATGATGCAATCATCTTCGCCTGCAGGTTCACCATATGCTCGGCAGTCTTTCTCAAAGCAAGTACTTCTTCAGGTAAGGCACCCATCATTTCCAGCACATCCGATGGCTTGGTTTCAGGGAAAAGCTGGTTCTTGGAATCAATCCGGTCGTGTATGCTTATGACGCGAATAGCTTTTACCCGGCAAAATTCCAGGAAAGTAGCCAGTTCCCGACTGCCACGGATGGCATTTGAAAATTTGGGGATAACAAGTTCATCCCCCCTTTGCAGGGCAACCATGAGTTGCTTCCAAAGCGGCCTGTTGCGTTCGTTCTCATCGCACTCCTCTACAATGCGTATACATCCGAAGTTATTCATCCACTCCCTGTCTTCTTCCAGTTTGTCATACTGGGATATTGCCATAATGTAACCTATCTTTGCCATATTATAAAGGTTTTGACTGATAATCAAATAGATGTCTTATCTTGTCTTGAAAAATATATAGTATGATAATTCTCCAAGAGTATAATGAACACGACTCTGATGCAAAGGTATAAATTATATTCATATTGGTAATCATACTGATATGACAGATTTTATAATCGACTTCTTTTTTAACAACTTCTTATTATCAATAGATATGTATTATAAATCATACTATTATGAGTATGAAATATAAATTAGTATAAACTGAATATTTTATACTGACAATGTGGAATTTTATCTATACATTTGCCACATAACAAACAAAATTATGCCAATGATATATAGAAATTTAATCGGTAAGAATCACTGTAGTAGCGGTTTGATTGGTATGTCTGACGCAGGTTCAGGAAAACAAGTGAAAGAAAGTAAATCAAGTGAAAGAAAAAATACTCAAATGAGTTTAATCTTTCACTTGATTTTTTTATGCTCTGTACTCTTGTTTTACTCATGCAACAATCATGAGAAATATGATTTTGAGTCCTCTGATGAAGCTCTGAATGAATACGATAATCTTTATAAGACTGTCAGATCACAGGAAACGTGCAATGCCGAGCAACTTGCCTCATTTATCAATCTGTGGTATGAATGCTCAGACACAGTCTACAAATTTATTCAGAAAGACCCTTCGTTTACGGCTCATGCCGGTCTGACCATGAGGTTTGACAGTATAACGGATTCCATTCGCACGAGGTTGATGGAGCTTGCGGACAACTTTACTCTAAGCGATGTGGCATATGTCAAACTTCATACTTCTATCTATGGTCAGGATAAGGAACTTGACTCATTAAAGCGACATGCAACAGTATTCTTTTCCTCATTGGATAGCATTCCTGTATATACCGGGAATATTAGAGACTTACTTGCCGATTACTCAGAGTTTCTGCTTTCATATAAATTACATGGGGTACACTCAGAAGATGCGCTTCTTCGATTTATCCGTATGGAAGACTTCTTCTTCCGAAGCTTTCTTGCTTCCATTGACGAGTGCTCAGCTTTGGGTATGGCGGATATTACTGATATGACGGCCAATATTTGTGACAGCATTTATAAGGAAGCATCAAATGGTAAAATCAAGGCTGATGAAACTATTACCTATATGTCCATGAGGACAGGCCGCCGTCTGCTTCTGAATGCCAAAGTCTGTCATGAGAAACTGAAACGTGGTATAGTAAAGGATTCGCAATATGCCAATGCTTACTTGTGGATGATGTTACAACCTTATCTCTCGATAGATGCCCTTGCCATAACAATGCTGACACCGGAACAGATTCGGCTTATGACGGATATGGCAAAGGATTATCCGGCTATCATTTCCAGATTAGACAGCAAACACTTAATCGATCGGGATGTGACCACAAAAATACCGAATCAGCTAATTCGATTATACATATCAACCATCTAATCATATAAATATCATGTTACAGGAAGCTATTTTAAAATTCAGATCATCCGGTCCCATATTGTTGCCAGCCATTATTGATAATTACTGGCTTGGGGAAATCAAGACTTACGAAGATTATGCCGTACTTCCTTATGAAGTACACGAACCTCAGCCTCTCGAAAAGGTTTTGGACATGTTTGAGATGAATGCGGATCTTGCCATTCTTTACCACATAGTGCCATCATCCGCTACCGCATACGGACATGAATGCTGCGCCTACTGTTATCCGGTGACGGAACGTATGTTCAAGATAAACTGCAAGACACATACGGACGGTCTTATCCATGAGTTATATGTTACCATCTACAATTCCATTGAGGTTATGTCTGCTGACATTTTTGAAGATTTGCGACTACATGAACGTCGTGGAAAATTCATAGAAAAGCGAGAGCATGTCCAGATAATGAATGACTTCAACTGCGGACTTTGAATGAACAGGAAAACGTATTACCTCATTGCAGACATCATACAGAAAAACAGGACATGGATAAAGGTTATCGGTACAGAAAAACTGGTAGAGATGCGAATACTTCAGGATGGAATGCTGAAGCCGCTGCTGTTTAAAGCTATCACTTTGAAAAGCTACAGGGAACATTACTGTTTCAAGAGGTCCTGTACCTGGAACATCAATGAATACGATTTGAACATGGGTCTGTTGGCTCTCTGCAAAAAAGACCCTTCAGCCTCTGAACGGATTAAGCATGATGCGCTCACTTTGCGTGATGTCGAATACATTATAGAGAAAGCTTCTTTCGGTATAATAAAACTTGAACTTGACGATTATGAATACTAACAGGAAAATTTATGTTTTTTATTTTACAGTCATCCTGCTGGCTGTACTGGCGATGATGGTATTTGACCTGAATATAATAATCAAGGCTATACTGTGTTTCCTCATATTCTCTTGCCTGATGGTTATGAGAAGCATTAAAAGGGCCTATGACCTGGCCGATGATATTGACCCTGATACGTTGGACAAGGTGACTTCATTGACTGATGATTATGCCATAGGAGATGAGAAAAGGAATCACGATTCCAATTTGGATTCTTATCTGAATCTTCTCATCGAAACGGATGAAGAACTTTCAAAAGACCCCACTATTGACCAGAAATCGTTCAGCTATAATGTCCGGTTGAACAGGCGCATAGCTGAACGGTTGGAGTCAATCCAGAGAAAAGAGCAGGAACACGTTGAGAATACAAATAACTAAATGAATTCACTATGATACATACATTAACCATCATCCGTTTTTTGTTCCCGTTCCTGCTACTTCTGGCATTTTTTTGCTTATATAAAAAACCGTACCGCTGCATGCAAAGCTTCATGTGGAGGATGGTAGTATTTGACAGTGCAAGAAAATTTTATTTAAGTATTATGATGCTTACACTCATTTTCATCAACTGGTGCTGTTGTATGACAGAGCCCAATCTGGCAGTTGGACTGTCAAGCATCCTGACGCTGGCACTTTTGAACAGAAGGATTGCCGATAGTACCCTTCATATTCTGCATGAAAGGAAACGGTTTTGGCTTATCACACTCCTGATAGCAGTGGTATGTTATGCCACCCCTTATATGAACAGTGTGTTTCAGCTTTTTTTCCTGCTAAGTGTGGCAGCTGTCTTTTATCCGTCTGAAAGAGTCCTTCAGCAGAAAAACGTACTTGAAGACTGCGACAGTTTTAAAAGCCAGATGGACTGGATAATGAAGAACTACTATTAATGCCACTTACATGTGGAATATATATTCCTTGCTTGCTTTTTTCCCACTTTTTAAATGTAATCTAAAAATGACGCAAATGACTAACAATAAAAACAATTCTTCTCCTGAATTGAATGACCCACAGGGCATAGACCGCTCCCTGTTGGAGTATCTGAAGCCTAAATCAGAGGACCGTTACAGCAAACTGGAAGCCTATTGTGATCTGCTCACCAGAGCGACATCAGGAACATATTCCACATCCGTTGTAGTAGGAAATCTGAAATTACTTCCCGGCCAGTTTATTGCCACCATATCTGAACTTGCAAGGAAGTGGCAATGGCAACGTGCTACAGTCCGTCAGTTCCTGACCGGTCTTGCCAACCTGGGCCATCTAACCATGGAGCAATTCTCAAAAAGCTATGTGTTTTCCGTAAGCCAGGAACAACGCCTTTCTCTCTTTGTTGAGACACCGTCTGATATATTGGACTTCAACGCACTTCAGTTTGTACGGTTCATTAAAGGACGCAACACTGCCGGTCAGGTGGCCCAATCATATAATTGTTATTTCAACAAGGTTATGGAATTGGCGGTAACGGAGAACGACGGAGGCAGACCTGCCCGACATGTTCTCAAACAGCAGGGTCAAGTATTTGACTCGCTGGCAAAGTCCATATTTCAGGTCTTGAAAATGGAGAAGGAAATGCCTGAAGAACTGTCGGATTCCATCGGCCTTCTCTTTGGAAAAGACCATGTATGGGACTGGCAGAAAGTAATAGAAATCCTTGGCATTCTGGCTGTGGCCATACGTGAAAACAGAAAGCCGGGTTATATGGCAGAACCCGTATCCCGTTATACGAAAGCAGAAGTTATTCTCCTTGACTGCATATTTGAATACTACGTATCTGACCCGGGAACATTTTATTATGATGACCCTCCTCGACCTGATTTAAGCCCCGTAGAGGACAGAACGGATGATAAGCCTGGGGGCACTTCCTCTATTGAAAACGGAACGGATTAAACGCCTTATTAACGATGCACGGCATGTCATACGCTTTTATACACTTCGTCTTTGTCCCGCTAACGGATAGATGCAACGACAGGCAGCGTGCTTGCACGTGCCACTTTTTTACAGTCTCGGGAAGCCTAATACCCCGACCGCTATGAAGCGGCGGGAGGGCTGACCAGATAAACAGCAAGCTGGGTCAGTTTTCTAAGTGTGCGTATGACCGCAAAGGAGACTGAAAAAAGGCTCAGAATAACGCAAAAAATAAAATTGTCATTATGGGTACTACATCAAAACAAGTCATGGATATAAAGACTTCCAAAGGGCTCTCACAGACGAGCAATGAGGAGTTACGTGCCTGGACGGATAAAGGATGGGAGCAGGCTATGCGTGAGGGTAACTATGACCGTAGCCGTGAACATCTTAATTTCGAGGTACAAAAAGGTGGCATAGTCACACCGATAGATAAGAAGCGTCCGCTGACAAAACGCATGGCAGAAAACCTTGCGTCACGTGGCATCAAGGATCCGAATGAAGGACTAGCCGAGCCACGTTTCCGGACAGTGGTCAACTTCATATTCGGAGGCTCAACCGACCGTATGCGTGAGCTGGCCTTCGGCAATCAGGTAGTTGACTTTGAGAGCAAAGGAGGTAACGAACATGTAAGGCGTATGCCGGAAATAGAAGAATGGGCACGTGACATTTATCGCTTCGTGGCAGATAAATATGGAGAGGAAAACATCATTTCCTTTATAGTTCACTGTGACGAGAAGAACCCGCATGTTCACTGTGCTCTACTACCGATAGACCAGAACGGCAAGTTTGCTTTCAAGCAGATTTTCCATGGACAGAACCGTCTGGAGTTTAAGAATTATATGCTTGCCCTGCACGACGAGCTTGCGAAGGTCAATGAAAAATGGGGCCTTACAAGAGGGGTGTCGGTTGTAGAATCTGGTGCGAGGCATCGCTCTACTGAGGAATACCGACGATGGCTGGCCAATGCCTGTGTGACACTTGAAGCCCAGTTGGAGAACAACAGGAAGTTGCTTAAGTCTCTGAACGAGGAACTGGCAATAGCCCAGAAGAAACAGAAGTCATTTACGACCATGATTGATAATCTGAAGACGGAGAAAGACCGTCTTGAAGATGAACTTCGTCCTCTTCGGGAAATGCAGGCCAACAGCGAGAGTATCAGTGCAGAGATTGCACGCAAGATTCAAAGTCTCGAATACCAGAAGGCTCAGGTTGAAGCTAAACTGGCAGACAAGGAAAAGAAACTTGATGAGACTAACCGGTTGCTTGAAGCTCTTCGTGAAGATAAGGCTGACATCGAGCAGCAAGCCAGGGAACTGGAAGACAAGGCCAATCAGTCTGAACTTTCATGGGCTCATAACATGAGCTATCACTTGAACGGTGCAATGCTTGACACAATGTCACAGGAGTTCACATCCCGCTATCACCATCTGCCGGAGGAAACAAAATCCTTGTTTGACGATACACTGATCTGCCAACTGGCAGAACAGGGAAATCATGTTGTCATGGTTGCCTTGAACCTTGTGTGCGGTTATGTGGACGATGCTACGACCATTGCCCAGACTCACGGAGGTGGCGGTGGCCCCTCCACTGGTTGGGGAAGGCGGCCGGAAGATGATGACCGTGAGTGGGCACGTAGGTGTCTGGCAATGGCACGCAAGATGTGTGCGCCATCTGTCAAACGGAAGAAGAGAATGTAATGGTAAGCCTGTTGGCTTATGACAGTATCAACGACTATTAAAGTATAAACTATATGAGAAAGAATATTCTTATGCTTTTAACTGGATGTCTTGCTGCAATGACAGTCTCTGCAAGTAACATCCATCACAATACTGACAGCATTTATAAGCAAAATACTTTCAGTCAGGAGCAGATGCTCTTGCCTATGAATCCTACATATCTGAAGAATGTAAGCGAAGCAGCCAACTGGGGTAGAAATTGGTTTATAGAAATTAAGGGCGGGGCTTCAGCTTTTCTCGGATCACCCATTGGTTGCGGTGATGTGTTCGACCGGATAACACCTGCCTTGAAGGTAGGTGTTGGAAAGTGGTTCACACCCGCAATCGGTGGACGTGTAGGTTTCTAGGGACTGACGTTCAAGAACGCTGAGTTCAAATCCATGAAGTATCAGTTCTGTCATGCAGACCTGATGTACAATCTGACTTCAGGACTCCGTCAGAATGAGTACGGACTCTCTCTTTGGGATATTGTTCCTTATGTGGGAGTGGGTATGATTCATAATGCGGACTGGTCTGATCCTTGCTCATGTGGCAGTGGTTCAGATGGCAGCCGTCCGTTCGCCTTTACCTATGGACTGGAGATAGGTTATAGAATTGGCAACAGGGTAAAACTTGTTGCTGGTGTCAGCGGACTGACTACAGCCCAGAACTTTGACAATATGGGTAGCTCTATAAAATTCAAGGATAATATGCTTACGGTCTCAGCCGGTCTCTCCATCACATTAGGAAAGGCTGGATGGAAGCGTGTAGTTGATGCTACACCTTATATCGAGCAGAATGCTTATCTCAAGGATTACATTTCCTATATGAAGGATGAGAATATACGATTGCAGAAAAAATTGTCAGGTGAGAAAGATGTACATGCTGTCTATCCCAAGAATAACTATAGTGGGCTTAATTCGCTAAGAGCACGATTGTCGGGGAAGAAGTCAGATGCTTCTGAAAGCAAATCAGGGAATGACGGTATGGCTGAAAACTTGGATGATGATGAAAAAGTCGGTTTTATAGATACGCATGTACAGACTGGAAACTGCCACTTGGATTCGCTTTTGTCTGCCGGTAAGAATGTATCTGATGATCTTATGTCTGCAAATAATAATGCACTGGACTCAATAGTAAATTCAGGTCATTCCAAGATTACAGTGGGTATACCAGTATACTTCTTCTTCCAGCTAAATTCTGACAGGCTTGTAGATGAATCCCAGATTGTGAACCTTGATGACATCGCAAAAATATCCAAGGCTCATAATTTAAAAGTGGCCATATCCGGAGCAGCTGACAGTGCCACTGGTACACAGTCCATCAATCTGGAACTTGCCCAGCGTCGTGCCAGATATATTGCTCAAATGCTTGTGGATAGAGGGGTACCCGAAAGTCTTATACTTCTGCACAGCCTTGGCGGAATAGATAAATACAAGGCTAATGACTCGAACCGTTTTACGGTGGTCATGATTACTGAATGATAAATCCTTATTATAAAAGTCATAAGACTTTTATAAAGACATTGAGGGTGCCAAAACTTTTTTTTGAAAATATGAACTTATGATTTGAAATTTGAGCATTCTAAAAGACTAAAGAAAGGGCCGTATCATTACTCAATACAGAGTTTGATACGACCCTTTTAAATATTATAATCTGTAACTTTGAGGAGTAGTCATTTTAGTTTCGACACACCCTCAGTGAATTATCATTTGATATTTTCGACTAAAAAATTATGATTCCCTGATGTAATGTGATTTGTTTTTTAATCTATACCATATTTAGCCATAAAGGAATATGCTAATTTATATATAACATGAAGATTATTTAAGGGGAGTAATGAATTCTATTGTTTTTATGTGTATGCCATTAGTGTGATACTTCCTTGGGTTGTAAATTTCCAAAGAATCATACTTCTATGTCCTTTTTATATAAAACTTTTGTCCTGTTGCATCTAATATTATTTGTTTATGATATTGAGATACTATATTTTGCCAAAATAGTAATGCTAAAAGTTCATTAGTTGGCTTTCCGAATAATGATAAGATGCTGAAGGCATTAATTATATGCTCTCCCATAATGTAAAGTGTCTTTTATAGCTACAAAGGAAAACACCTCCTTCAATCAGGCGATTGCAAATGGTGGTGTTTCCTTTCTTGTATGTAATATAATAATTCTATCAAGTTAGTTGTCAATTAATTGATTAGATGAAGAATGCTTTAGTCGTTCTGTAATAAATAACTTTCAATCAAGGATTTTATCTCATTATCCCCTTTAGAAATGGTTTCCATATCTATCACGTTATCAGCACGGTTATAGTAGTTTGAAATGAATGCTAATGAAGTTATTGGTGAATCCAGATTTGATATCTTTTCCCAATTGTTCTGATCACGTGCAGGGTATATGGTATAGCTGTAAGAATAACCACAAAGCACATTACCCCAGTGAAATGTTTTCATAGGGATGATATAATTCTTTTCCAGATTTAGAAATGCAGATATGGCTCTATCATTCCAAAGGTTTATAAGATAGTTTCCCTTATCAGCCTGAATAGTTTTAATTGTCATCCAGCTGATTACTAGTTCTTTATAATCCGAAGGCTCATGAATAAACGATTTTATCTTATCCTTTATATATTCTTTCATATAATATAGAGGGGTCTCACATTCCATAAGATTACCTATTTCCTTACATTCTATCCACCATGGTGTGTCAGGTTTCATAGAGTAATAACATCCTTCAAAATTCCAACTACAATAATCAATATGATGTAAATTAATCATGCCAGAAACCAATCTGTACAATCTGAACCAATTTGAGAATTGGGCATCGGCAACAGCACTTTTATTATCCAATGAATTACAGATTTCCTTTAAGAGATTCCATTTTTTTAAAATAGTTTCTATAATCAATTCTTTACCTTCCATTTCTGTTTGCCACAGAGGAGTTAAATCGCCCATGAGGAATTCATTGTCTTCCATTTCATCTATCGATGGCACTTGACTATCAGGCATTTTCTTTAGCAGATCTTTCTTTTGTTCGTCATCATTATACCATTCTGGTAAATTGACATTTGGAATTTTACTTATATTTAGCGTGTTTGTATCTACAGTCAACAGGTTGTCATCAGTGGTTTGATTGATAATTTGAACAAGGTATCTCCAGTCTATGTAGTTTTTTCCACGTCGCGATTGTTCAGTTCCGTTTTTTCCCCATATACTGTCATAACGATTTTTCCTGAGTCGGCGCATGAAAGGGTAAAGCATCTTACATCCATGTTCAGTGACAAGAGTTATCAATGGTAGAATAATGTCGAGTTCAGCATGTCTTAACCAATTCCATACAGCCGGTTTATTATCTAATATAGTATGGGCTTTCTTCTGACTCATGGACAGCAACAGTTGTTGTAGTTTTGTACTATTACAAATTTCTTCTACCAGTTTCTGTAAACCTCTGAAATATTTATTCAGATTATCAAGATTTTTGAATTTAGTATAATTCGCGATACTAAGTTTCACTTCATTGACATTCTCTGTTAGTCTTTTAGGAGCATTAAGGAATAAGTCTTTAGGGTTGAGAGGAATTTTATTTTCTCCAATCCAACTGTTTTCCTGTATAAGTCCAATTTGCCAATACCATACAAAAAACTCCTGCATACCGATGTCGGCAGTCATGTCTTTACCTTTGTTTTGCCAAAACCAATCTTCCCGTTCTTCCCATTGATTTGAGTACTTGGTTATCTGTTCCTTGGGCAGTTTACCTAATAAAATAGGTTTTATGTTTTCTGATGCAGATAGAGGTTCCCCTGTTGTATTTATGATGACATAGGTTTCTTCTCCACGTGACCGGTTCTCCATATCGTAGTAGAGTACTTGCAGGTTATTGATAATAAAATTTCCTAACGACTCATAGTCCAATTCCAGATTTTCAAAGTATTTATCGATGGTTGCCAAGGCTGCAATCATGCTCTGAATGGATGCATCTTGTTCGTATTCATTGAAATACCAGCTAGCCTGTTTAATGTCACTAATATTAGTTTTCCTCTCAATGAAGATATTCTTTGACAGGTCGCTTAGAAAATACAGTGTGCTCTCACGAATGGCATATTGTAAGTGCGGCTCATAATCGTCATTCATCTCTTCTTTAGAGATAATATAATTACTGAATTTACTTTCGGTCTTTATGTTGATGTAGCCAAGTAAGAGGAAAAGAGTGGTAAGGCGTTGCTGACCATCACATATCTGGATATGATTGTGTGGCTGCTCATAGCCATAGATAAGACCAAGTGTTGTCTTGAGTTCTTTATTTTCATTATATAGTTCTACTATATTATTGATGAATCCTGATACCAGTTCACGTGGTTTCTTATCAGAAGAAACTACATAGGCATTGTCTCCCCAACAATAGTCTCGTTGCAGGTCAGGAATAATAATTTTTGTATTATCTCCAAATAGTTCACGGATACAATATTCATTTCCACTTGTGAATTTATTGTTGTTCATCTAATTCTATATTGTAATTGTTTACTAAAATTCTTATTATTTTCTCTGAAGCTTCCTCTATTTGAGCAGGTCCCCATTTACTCATGGCAAAAGAAGCGATGGTATGAAGAAGATTCCTGCTATCAAAACTTCGTTCATTATTGAAGAATTTGGCTTTCTTTTCCTCAAACGGGAGGTTGCCGAATTCGGAGTTGTTACGACCGTAAAGGAGTACGAGGTTACCGATGCAGTGTTCGCTGTATCTTTCGGGGGCTGAAAATACTTTATTGGAATCGAGGAGTTCTGTCGCTTCATCTTTTGATATTTCTTCACCATCTCCTCTGATGTACCGGATACTTCCATCCTCAGCTATATCTGTATGATAGAATTTGGATTTCGGATAAATATGTTCCAGAGACTTGTTGTCCCAAATGGAAAAGTCAAATTTCAGACCATTACCTCCATTGAGTTTGTTATATTCTTCAACATTCAGTCTGAGCAATTGCTTGTAGAGTATATCATCATATACATTGTATACTTTTGCTTTTGACAGATCCTCTATCATGCGCACGGCTCTTTCTTTACGTTTCCTGGCATTATCAATTTGTTCGTCTTTAGAGGTAATGTTTTTAGTATATTTTTCTGTTATCTCGATGTGTGTGGAGCCAAGTAGGCGCCATTTGGCATATTCCATCATGGATTCTCTGTTTCTCTTGTTGTCAATAAAATACATGATTACATTGAATTTGTCTTCAGCATCGCTACTTGAACCAATCAGGGCGCATTTCAGGTAGTTATATGTAATAGGGTCATTGTATATATCTTCAAAATCTTTTTGTAAGTCTCTCAATCCTTTAAAAACATCCTTTGCCTGCTTTTTTTTATTGTCTGGTAATAATTTCTTGAAATTTTGGAATGAAAACGCCTCTCTGTTTCTTTGTTTTTTGAAATAATATTCCAACAGCAGTCCCATAGGTTTCTGTGTATTAAAATAGTCTTTCACTTCTTTCTTGTTCCACCAGTAGAGCCATTTATCCCATTCACGGGCATATTTACTTCGCAATGCACTGTTTTCCCACTCTGTAGCAGTTATTTCCTTTAATATAAAGAAAGTGTCTTCTAATGTCTTGATAGTAGGGAGGTCTGAGAGTTTGTCTGAGAGAGAAACTATGTGAAGCATTTCAGCCTTCACGAGTTCTTCATCGTGCATTTTGGCTTTTTGTCCATTCATCATAGTAAAAGTTCTGACTGCTTTATCTTGATCTACTACGATGTAGAGCATGCTGATATTATTCAGAAGGAAGTTGACAAAATCTTTGCGGTTCAAATTGTTTATTGAATGTAAAAGATTTTGAATCTGTTTTATTGCTTCCTTGAAATAATATATATCCTGATTCTGATTCTGTGGATCTTCTGATTGATAGTCAAACTCTTCTTTTTTAAGATTATTCAAAAAGTTCTGAGAATTTTTCCTGATGCTGTAGTCCAATTCAATATTTCTGTTGCCTGATATATTCTCTCGTCCTAAACAATAAAGCAAAAGATACAATGTGGTAGTGCGCTGCTGACCATCAATTAATATTACTTGGTCACCATCTTCAACTACAGTAACACCTTGGAGAAAGAATTGTTGAGCATTACGATTCATATATGCAGATTTCAATCCTTCTACCAAAAATTCCACTGAGGTCTGTTCTTTAGTATGCCTGACAGACCATTTATATCCTCTTTGATAATTTGGTATTACAAATTTCTTTGGACCATTGTCTGGGTATAGATATTCTTTAAGTGTTTTGAAAAGTGTTGCCATTTTCTTTTATAATTAGATAATTCTATAAATAGATGAGACAAGGGATGCTAAAAATAACCATACATAGTCATGTTACTGTCCTTCTGGCTACAATATTTTCCTCGCAATCCAGGCACAAGCTTCGGCATCGGCAAGGGCATGATGATGGTTCTTCAGTTGGTATCCGCAAGCTTCGGCTACAGTATGGAGCTGGTGATTGGGCAAATCAGGTAGAGCCCTGCGTGAAGCACTGAGTGTATCATAAAACTCATAGCCTGGATAATCCATCTGATATACCCGAAACACAGATTTCAGGCATCCTTCATCAAAAGGACGGTTGTGGGCTACCAATGGTAAGCCTTCTATGAGAGCTTCTATCTGCCGCCACACTTCAGGGAAGACAGGGGCATTATCAGTATCTTTACGTGTAAGTCCATGTACCTGAGAGCACCAGTAATTATAATAATTTGGTTCCGGGTTTATCAGTGAGTAGAAAGTGTCTGTTATCTCTCCGTCCCGTACTATCACTAAGCCAACGGAACATACTGATGAGCGTTGGTTGTTGGCAGTCTCAAAATCTATTGCTGCAAAATCCTTCATTCGCTGATATTATATTTGTTCCACATTCTTTTAATCTTTCCTGCCAGTTCTTTACGCAGCCATGTTGGCGCAAGTACTTCCAGATCTTCTCCGTTCCAAAGCAACTCCTGCTGAAAATCAAAAGTCGGACGGAGGTAGTAAGTGAATATACTGTATTCTTCATTGCTTTCCGTTTCCTCTTGTGACTCATGTAGTTTCAGGTCGCGCAGATAGTTTGCCTGTCCGGCACTGACCTTTAATTTTACGTACTCCTTTGGAATGTTATTGTCTGCTATGATGCCGAAGCATCCGTCGAAAAACTCTTCAGCCGACCAACCTTCAGGCATCTTAAATGTTTCCTCTTTCTTATGCAGATAAGTAATACGGTCAAGGCAATAGATTCTTGGCCCCTGTTCGTGATAATAGGTATAGGTACTGCGTGCCACCAGATACCATCGCTGACGAAAAAGCTTTACACAAAAAGGTTCTACATCAAAATTGTTTTCTTCGTCTTTCCAATAACTGTGGTATGTTATATTGAGAATCTGATTTGATTTCATCGCTTCAATAATTTCCTGAAGGTATTCTTGGCCCGAAGGGACGTATTCCAGTAAAATTCTGTCTTTTATGCTTTGACTCTCAGCCAGTGCGTTGCTCACACAAAAGGTATTGTAAATCCATGAACGGAGACCATTCTTGCTGATGTCCTCCTTATTCATAATATAGTAGCGGTACTTACCCTTGCCTTCATTCTCAATGAATAGTCCGAACATATCCTGGATGGCATATCTCCAGTTGTCGAACGTGCGTTTGGGAATTTCCACTCCCTCACTGATCTCACTGTCAAGCCATCTGCTGTTGAGTTCCTTAAAAGAGATTCTGTCAGCCTTATAAATGGTATCTATAATCCAAACGTATTTACTTAATAAGCTCTGTGCCATACGATTCTTGGTTTTATTTATGGCGAAGTTACTCAAAACCTATGCAAAAACATTGCGTAGGTTTATTTTTTTTGATAAAAAAAGGAATGTTCTGCTATAATCCGGCGTAGCTTTGAATCAATTTTGTAGAGTAATCTTTAAAACATTTCAAAAATGGATTTATCTTCAAGAGATTTCGTAGATACAGTTCTCAGTGAATCGGATATCTATAGGTTGCAGGGCATATTACGGAATGTTGAGAGTGCTGTCAAGTTACGGGTCGGCACTGACCCGATGGACTTCTATCTGCGTCACGTCAGCGAGCATGAAATGAGGACTGTGGAGAGTCTTGTCATGAGTAGAAAACTTGTTTTGGACAAAATGTTCCAAGCCACTGCTCATGAGATGGAGATTTTTGTAAGCCAGAACAACCGACTTCTGGATTTGACTAACCGGATGTATCATCGTACTGCTCAGATGTACCGCATGTCGTTGGCCAATATGAGCATGTACCTCGATGGTGAGGATTGTGATGTGGAAGGCAAGCTGGTTTATTCGTACAATGACAGCAACTCGGTGTTGAAATATGAGGAGGATAGGATATACCAGTCTGATTTTGACTATATGATAGAATTAGTAAGTCTTTTGATGGAGAAAAGCAGACATCGGGTGGTAGAGATAGAAAGTGCAATTGTTTCATACAGTCCGGAATTTGTTCCCTCAATGACAGAAGAAGAATTGGGCTGTGTAAATACTTTGGACGATGGAGAGACATGGGCGGAAGGATGCCTCATGAGGCCTGAGCTGGATTCAGTCTGTGTTTGCCATGCGGTGCATGATATTTGTACCCATAAGGATTATTCCATACCGGATTTGCTGCGAATGGATGATTTCTTCGTAGATGTATGTCTTACCAACAGTGCTCGTAATAAAACTAATTATGATGGAAAAAAATGAACAATCAATTGCAGAAGTAATGAAAGACCTGTATCGTAAAAGTTATAGGGAGGCAGCCAAGGTAATAGTGGCTGGGGGACGTGATTTCACCGATTATGAGTTTATGAGGGAAAGCCTCGGAAATTTGTTATGGATGGAGGATTTCTGTGGGGATTCTGATATAAAAATCATTTCAGGAATGGCCGATGGAGCAGATACGCTTGCCATCCGTTTTGCCGATGAATTTGAGTTGACAAGGATTCTTTTTCCCGCTAATTGGAAACAGCACCATCGCATGGCCGGCTTCCTCCGAAACGAGGATATGATGGAGGTGGCCACACATCTGGTGGCTTTTTGGGATGGTAAGTCTAAAGGAACGCAGCATATTATTGAACTGGCTAAGAAAAAGTGCATACCTTATAGGATATTTATGTATAATCAAAATAATACTGTCACAAATGAATGAGTTTAAGATATTATCTGGATTAGAATTAGTTAATTATCGGTATCCTTTGACCGATGTATCCCATCTGTCTGAGGAAGAGAAGAAGGAACTTCTCAAACGAGGAATGCGCATTCCTAAGCAACTTAAGTCTGACGGGGAATTTGAACAGTGGGTTGCACTATATGCCTTATGGGAGGCTGAGGATCCTTATGTCTTTACTTCTGAAGGAGAACAAGTATGTTTAGATGAAAATGAGAAGGAACAGCTCTTGATGGATACAGTATCTTATCAACGTGCCATGTGGTATCATAAAAAACGTTTCAACGCTTGGGCTAAAGAGGGATTACAGCCTTTGGTTGATGAGTTGGTTGAAGCCGCAAAAACTGCCCCTCAATATGACGGATGTTTCCTTTATGAGTTGGAATATTATAAATTGCGTTGTATGAGGGCGTATTTCTCTCATTCATTGATTGCTGATGAAAATGGAAATTTCGGCTTTAATAAATGGATTGACATATGCCTTCTTCTGTTGCAACACATTAAAGAGAATGGGATGCATATCACTGAAAGCCAGCTTCAGCATATGAATATTCGCAATGTAAAGGATATAGTGAAACCATCTTTGCTGGGTAATTATATGGACGTATGCTCATCAGTTAATGACAGATTTCAAAAAGACCGGAGAGCAGTTTATGGACGTGACATTTACATACGGAAGATGGAACGTCTATATTATAGGATACGGTTGCATAAGCTCAGGGAATGGTATGAGTAATAGCTACTTTCAGTAAAAACTTCAATCGAGGATGAGATGTAAAACAGCTTTTATTCTCATATTTGAACTATCTGTTATAGCCATTCCAAAGAGCATGTTATCGTAACCCAGCAATTCCCTTATTTTTATTCTGAAGTTTTCCAGTTCCAGATCGGCCAATGGATAACGGGAGGGAACCGACAGATAGAAGATGGCATTATTGTATTTCTTTAGTTCAATCTGTTGGTATTTTATGATGGATGTGAGAATATAGTCCAAACGGCCCTCTACATTGGATGTTACTGACCTGTATTCATATCTGGTGCCATATTGAATATCAAATAAAAATGTAACATCCTTTTTCTCGAAGCTGCTACCGTTTACTGTCAGTTCAGCTATAGTCTTTTCTCGCTGAATCATTTTCTCCAGAAACTCTTGCCTTCTTTCTTGTCTGTAAGCCCGTTTGCGCTTTGAACGGTTATGCCTTACATTAACGGCCAAAGGATGTTTTTCTGCTATGATTCTGCACCTCTTTCCCGACGGAGACAGTGATCTGCACTTGCGAGGTACTTGATGTCTCCAGATGCTTTCATCCAGTTTGTCTAATGCTATTTCATATTTGGTAATGGGGCAAGTGTGCCTGACCATACCAGCTATGGTCTCATCTTTCTCATCTGGTGAAAAGCCCCAGTAAGTAATCTCCCACAGACAGTGCATCGCAAGTTCTTCCATCGGTAGTTTTACGTCTGGAGCTATAATAAGTTCTCTGGCAAGCACGTCTTCCCAATTCGCATCGTGCATAGGGCATACGCTTATCCATTTTTCTTCTGTTCCTCCATTGTCCTGCTCCCATTCGATACGAATCTCTCCTGATGCCTGTTTCGACGGAGTCAGGGTGCGAAGTATATCATACGCTTCACGGAAAGCGTAAATATTATCCAAATGTTTTGGCTCATACTTTTCCAGATAAGGACAAAGGGCATCGAATTCTACCTTGTCAAGAAGTTCTTTTAATGTCATATCTTTTTTTCTACAAAGAAAAATCAAAGTTATGCCAAATCAAAGCGCAGCTTATATATTTTAGAATCAAAGCTTAAATATGGCATAGTAATGACTTATTTATGTACTGAATAAAATATCTTTGTATATATATTGTAAATATTAAGCTTATGGAAATCAATAATGCATTGGCAAAATGGGCAGAGAGGACTACTGTATTTTACAATGAAGTAGCAGCCCGGCTGGGAGATGATGCTCCTGCTTTCTACACTCAGTCACCTTTACAAAATATGATGACATCTCCAAAAGTGTTGATTATTGGTATTAATCCCGGTTCTGGCGGCTCATATAAGGAACAGTGCAATAATAATTCATGGGGCTTGCATGGTAATCTGATGAATGGATCTCATCTGATGAAAGGTAATCCTTTTTGGCCTGAACATCATAAATGGCTTTTCTGGAAACGACTAAGACAGTTGTTTGACGAAAGAAATAATCCGCTGGATGATGAAAACGCTTATGTTATAACCAATGCCTCTTTTTTTGCAACTTTCAAAGCTAAGGAATTGAACAAAGATGTTTTAATGAAGACTATACGGTGTTCCCTGGAACTGATAGATATCCTCAAGCCACAATTCATAATTGTGCTGAGTGGTAAAAGCCTGCTGAGAACCATGTCGGAGGTGGACAAGGAAATTCATTATACAAGGTTGTTTAATTCATATTCCAATGTTGTTGTAGGCAATATTCATGGTGTACCTTGTTGCGGTGTTCCACATCCTTCCGCATCATTGCTTCGGGAAGAAAGGACCCTTATCAAAAAGGTGGTCACTCAGGTATATAATAAAGAAGAATTTGTAAAAGGTGATTATGAAAGTCTGCTGAACATCATCAATGAGCGGAAAAATAATTCCGCTCATTCTGACAATGTAATCTATGACTTATATAAAGCTATTATTGCACATGATTTTGCACCATACGTGTGCTATGAAAAACATGATAAATTCCGACGATATGATTTGCAGAACGGACTTCAGCTGACAATAGCCTGTAATTCAAGCACGAAAGCCATAGCTATCAGACCGAAGGATTATAAAGGTGAAAAGGACATCGACAAAATGCCAATTCCACATATAGGTGAGATATTCAACTGCTTGGAGGAAGTCGGATATATAAGTGACCCTCATTGGTTAGCTGTCAAGCCGTTAAATAGATTATTGTTCGATGATGTGAATATTGAGGCGGACAGGATTGAAAAAGAGGTATTGGAGACTGTCGGGAAAATCAATCAAATACTTTACCGGCAACAGTAACTGAAAAATAATTTTTAGTCTGAAATTTATATACAAAAAGTGACGAGATTAGACCTCAGCCATATTCATAGAATATGTATGTTATAGAGGCTGCCTCATTCATCAAATAAATGGTGAAGCAGTCTCTTAATCTCATATAGAATTACCTCCCTCTATGAAAGTAGTGTGTCTTTTCTTCTGCGACAGCTTCCATTTCTTGTTCCTGTTTTTCAGATAGAGACTTGACATCAGCAGTGGCGTTATCAGGCAATCCATAACGGTTGATGTTCTGTCTGACTTCTTCGGCTGAGACTTTACGCATTACATCATAGGTACCTCCAACAGACGGGTTATATACTACAGCATAGTGTTCGTTCTCCACCAACAGGTCATCTCCACGATATTTTGTAGGAGACAGGTAAGTGTTGGACAGGTCTATGGCATCACCGACATCGTACTCAATGGCTTCCTTCAATAATGCCTCATAATCGCCCTTTTCTTGTAGCTTGTCAAGTCTGTCTGTGTCTTCACCCATTTGAAGGTAGGCTACAGAAGCATAGTACACTGTTTCTTGACTCTTATTTTGGCCAGCTTCTATGTTTTGTTCCTGGTCAATTTTCCGTTGCATGGCATCAATACATTTTGTAATCATACTTGATGCCTTTTTTACATCTGTCAGTGTAGTTTTGATGAATTCCGGAGATTCATTCAAGCTGTCAAGCCAACTTTTGAGATAACTGGCACTGTCTTCTTTCAGATGCTTGGTCATACCATAGCGTTGTGCAACGAGGGCTGCACTTAGCTCGGCCACAAGTTCTTCCCGGGCATACTCCTTACTACCAAAGGACGTTGGCTGTAGTCTTCCCAACTGATTCTCTGCTCCTGTGGAATGGGCCATCTCATGCCCCAGGTTGGTATAGAATGACTCACCATCTTTGAACTGCTTTTTCTCAGGAACGACAATCTCATTCTTTGAAATGCTGTAGTAGGCACTGTCTCCGTAAGTGGGTTTGATAGGGCAGATCCATTCGTTATCCTTTATTATCCTGTCGATAGGAGCAAAGGAAAATTCTTCACCCTCAGACTGTGGACGTATCTGTTTTCCTTCATTAGCAAGTTTTTTATATAAATCAGGACGAGCTTCCTGAAGATTGGTCTGGGCAACATTGAACACGTTATATACCTGAAGCTTCGGATAGACGTTGTAACCTTTCTTTTCCTCCTCACTCAGCTGTTTATAGTCATCGTATTTAATTTTCTCTTTTGTCTCTTTATCGACAACAGTGAATGTCGTGATGAACACCGGGAAACTCTTTTCTCCTTTCAGAATGGAAACCTTTGGCAATTCCTGCCCATTGTTATCCTTTATCTGCTGACGGACTCCCTGCTTGTCTTTGGTATAGTTCAGACCGGCTACACGGTCAAAAGTACAGAATACAGGTTGTTTATATCCCTGTTTCTCACAGTGCATCATGAGTAAGAGTGCATTCATTCCGTTGTATTCGCGGCCAGAAAGATTTCTCGGCCAGGAGATGGATTTATCTGTAAACCAAGGCTTCTTCCAGTCATTCTGCAAAGTCTTGATTTTCTCAATCATCATCTCTGCGAATTTGTCCAAGGCCTTATCTTCACTACTACGGCCATCTGAATTATAAATCTTTTTACCTGTCATAGTCATTAGTGTTGATAAGTGTTAGAGTTTTTCTCCCAAAGAGAGCATTCGCTTATGCGGCATGTAAGGTCAAGTCTGTTATTGTACACACCTAATTCCAAATCCCCCTTGGCATTGATTCCGGCTTTTGGTTGCATCCATGTTTCTTTTCTTTTGTCGAATTGCATAAAGCGTACCCAAGTATAGGTGTAATTATCTCCATCCTTTTCGCTACTATAAGCGGAAAACACCGTAAAGGACTTACCACTTTTAGTTGTCTTGTCCTCAATTTGTTTGCCTAAAGTACCTCTGAACTCCATTGTACCGTTAATGCCGTCGTTATTGCTTGCATTAAATGTGTTAATGCCAGTTGCAGACAGGTTAAGGTATAATGCTTCTCCCTTTTTGTGGAACATTAGAATACCGGCTACTTCAATGCGAGTCCCAACTTGAATTGGTGGTAACTCAGATAGGTTGTTACAGGTCTTGGCCACACTGATTTCAACTGTCTTGTTAATTCCTGATTTTGCCGGAATAACGATATTGATACCGAATGATGCGAACTGCGTACCTTCTTTGTTAGCACGCATTTGTGCCTGGCGGGAAACGGTGCCACACACGGTTACATTACATTTAATCATAATAAAACGAATTGATTGTTATACTTAAAAAGCAAATTATTTCAACTGTACAGACTCCTGTCTGCCTTGTTGGATCTCCAGATTGTTCTGATAGTTTTGTGACATCTGCAGCGTGACCACGGCAGAGTTAATAACAGAGGCGATGCTACGTCGTTTCTCATCATCGTTCATCATGGTACTGCCAAGCGTCTGTTGGATCTTGTTTATTTCTGCATTACTCAGTTCTCTGTTGAGTTGTACAACTCCATTGTCTGCATACAGATTGGGTTTACCATCCTGCAGGCTTATGGTGCAGGTCTTATAGGATGGGAGGATAGGAGTAAGGTCTATGCTTTTACTGACAGCTGCAGCAGTAGCCTTCTGCATCTTTTCCTCCTCACTTGAATTATCTATCTGGAGGGCAAGAGCCATGAGTGAAGTGAACATAGTCATGGCCATCTCTATTACAGGATCAGCTATAGGCATATTCACCCCACTGTCTTCAGAGGACAGAATTTTCTTCATCCACTCATCCGGACTCATGGCTGTATCTGGCTGCACATTGGCATCGGATTGACTTGCACTCTTGTATTGCGCAGTCAGATCTTTTCCGTTACTGAGAACCTGTAATGAGATGTTCCCTTTTTGTGAAATCTCAGCAAGATATGCAGCCGGGTCAATATCTCTTTTTGTTCCATCTGTGGATATGGATATAACTCCAAAATGAAGATGTTCACCAGTAGTCCGATACCCAGTGTTTCCTGAAATGCCAAGCTTCTGTCCGGCAGCAACTTCATCACCGATCTTGACGGATATACTGTCCAGGTGCATGTAGGTACATTGATATTTGCTGCCATCGTTCCTATTGTACTCAACTGTAACAGACCGTCCTCCGTTTGTATTGGCATTGCTGTTCACGTTGACAACTTTTCCTTTATCTTCTGTTGCAAGGACTGCCTCATGATTTGTCTGGATGTCAATCCCTTTATGCAACTGGGACTTACTTGCGTCCAAAGGATCCTTTCTTGTACCAAAGGGAGAAGTAACCAGCATAAACTCCTCTCTCTTTAAAGGGAAGGAATATTTCTTTTCTTCAGTATCCTGCACGGAAACATCATCGGATGTGGCTTGACAGGGATTGTCAGCAGTTCCAAAGGATTTACCCAGTGCCTTCATTTCCTGCATTACCATCTGGTCATATTTTTGCAATCCGTTCTTCTCGATAATATTCTGAAGGGTTGCTGCATATTGTTTGCTTGACGCATATCCTGCATCCTGTAATCCGTTTGTCCATCCTTTATAGTCATCAGGTGAGAGTTGGAATAGTCCGGCATATCTTCCGTTCCTTTTCAGAAACTGAGAATGATGCTCATAGGAATCTCCCACATTTGCATACTGGCAAAACTTTTCATTTGGACGGTCATCGGTATATACAAGATATTTGCCTCCGTTCTCAATCCAGCTGGATGTGGCCTTGATACCAAAATGGTTGTTTCCCTTACGGGACAGTTCACTCTGGCCACTGGCACTTTCACAGATACCTTGTGCAAGCGTGACAGATGCAGGTATGCCATATCTGCGCATCTGCTCCATGGCATACTCTGCATATTGTTGGATATATTCTTGATTCTTTGACATTGCAGTTACATGTTATCTGTGCATTCTTGAAGCCTTGCTCTCTTCCTGATTGGCGGGTTCACTTTTCTGTCTTTCACTAATGTCTTTCCCTTGCCGGGTAGTTTCCAACTGATCACAAATGGCAATTCTCTCACCGGCACGGATCATCTTTGGAAGATAAACATCGAGTGCATGGTATGGAAAACCGGCCATAAGGAGAGGCTTCCCTTCAGCATCTTTGGTGTGATTGCTCTTACTGAGAGTGATGCCGAGTATTTTGGCGGTCTTTTCCGCATCCTGGCAGTAAGTCTCATAAAAGTCTCCACATCTGAAGAGCATAATTGCATCTGGATGTTTTGACTTTAACTCATAGTATTGTTTCAGCATCGGAGAGAGTTCTGCGGTTGCCTTTGATTCAGTCTTGGAACTTTCATCCTTGCCCTTATTCCCTTTGGATTCGAATGAGCCAAGTGATTCGTTCTGTCTGGTGTTCTCTTCCGTCTGCTCCTCATGTACTTCCGTTTGCTGACTGGGGCTCTTTGACTGGGCCTCCTGTTCTGATTTGTCAGTACCTACCGCAACAGCATCTGTACGATCCTTACGGAGCACATCTGCAAAAAGGCTTACCGCAAGATGTTTTTTATAATCTTGCATGTCTTCTGCCAGCCACATACGTTGCCATTGCTGTGGACTCACTTCACGGGCTGTCAATTTCTCACCGTTGATTGTAGGCATACACAATATCACACTGGGTTGGTTCTCCGAGCCCTTGGTCTTAAAGATGTTCACACGGTCTATCCTTGCGAGTTCTTCTGCTGTCGCATCGCTTTTGAAAAGGTCAACCTTAATATCCGGATTGTTCTGGGCAGCCATATAGTATTTCTGGGCCATATCCTGACGTACTTTTTCTGAAGCTTCTTCGTCACCTTGTTTTATTGTGGTGAAGAAAAGGTTCAGATCTGCCTTCTCGGGGTAAACGCTGAAGCTCTTTTCATTTTCGGGCTTCAGATAAAGTGCCCATTTCCCTTCGTCATTACGCAACATGAGTATCTTTTCAAAGTCTATGGCACCGGAGCGTTTGACGGCATCAGATACATCGAGCAGTGTAAGTGTTTCCATGTTCCACTTGTTCATGCGGTTTACGGATACCTCCTTGCCGTCAAAAAAACTGTCATCGGGACGATACCCCATAGAACCGTCTATGTTGTAGAAAGTGACCGTTTCATAGCCCTCTTTTTGAAGCGCATGTTCGATGCGTCCTTTGTTCATTCCTGGAATCTCATTCTCGACTCCTAATGAAGCACCAGAAGGGAGAACCACATCAGCCATCTTCTGTTCAGGTTCTTTTACAACCACGAACTCTTTTGTATCTATGTTGGGCAATGTCTTGATTTCATCAGCTACATAATAGTGTTTGGGAAGAATGTGCTTAATATCCGCTATCTGATTCTGTAGGACTCTGTTGTTGAGCTCTACCTCCTCACCACGTTCAGCCTTGTGAACCATATCTATAGCATTGTTTACATCCCTTTCCAGTATATCCGGCAAATGCGGGTCTTCTTTAAGTTCCCTGAGCCAGTAATCGGTCATCTTCAGGCTGTCAGGAGAGAGTTTGGCAGAGATACCCAACTCCTGCAGCTTAACTGCTGAAGCAACTTCAATTACCAGTCTTTCCTGTTTCATGGCATCCTCTGAAACCTTTCCGTTCTTGACAACCATGCCTTCACGTGCCAGTCTCTGTTGATGTCCTGTTGCAGACATAAGCATGGATACAGCATCACGGGCATAGTCATCATAATGTTCATAGGATGAAGCAGGTGGCAGGAAGACAATATCTTTCTTACTGTCGTAATGCGCTACACCTGTATAGTATCAGTGCGTATATCAACCAGATTCTTTCGTGACTGCTCCAGAAGATTTTCGACACCCTGACGGATTTCATTCGAAGCTGACTCTATATCTGTACGGTCTTTCAGAGGACCGGTCTCTTTTACTACTGTATCAAATGTAGTTTTATCAACCATAGGGAGTGTGGTCTGCTCAATATTGAAAAGTGAGCGTACTTCACGGTTTCTGATTCCTTTGTAATCCTCCTGCTTATCAGACGACAGTGCTTGATAGTCTGAGCGGCTGATTTTCTCGTCAGGATTGTGCTTGTTTACATACTCATTCCAATTATACCAAAGGAAAGGCACTCCCTTTTCTTTGGTCTGGACGGACTCACCGCGTTTTTTTGCTTCTGAAAAAAGTGTATATTGGTTGGTCTTGTAACCGTTCTGGTCACTGTGCATACCCAATATGATGGCATTGAAGGCAGAAATCTGCAAAGGCTTCAGATATAGCCTCGGAGCTTTACGACCATCATTTTCAAGCCATATTCCACCATTTTCTTTGGCTTTATTGAAAGCATTCTCAAACAGTTCAACTTGACGTGCTACTGCCATTTTCTCTTGTTGGTTTTTCTCTTCCATAAGTCTGATTATTATATTGTTATCCTTTTATCTTTGTGCAAGTGGTCTTGCTACTGTTTGCCGTTCGCTTACTTCATAGTTTTCAGAAGCAATCTGACGCATCTGGTCATTCTTGACCAGTATTGCATTTGCAAGTGTGTTGAGAGGTAAAGCTCCCTGCTGATAGGCATCCACAACTTTATCCGGCAAAGTGATGCTGCAAGGAACCTTGTCTATTGTAGCAATCAGACAGTTGGACCTAATCTGAGGATTGACAATCCGTGGATTGAGCGGTTCATCAGGATAAACCCGATAATTCACTGGGCTGTTTCCTGCTTCAGGGTGCTGATGTGCTTTGAAATCATCCAAAGTCTCATGCCCGGCCTTGTTCAGCAGATTGAGTCCTCCCATACCGATAAGTATCATTTTCAGGATTGGATTCTTGACGAACATGCCTGTAACGATACTGGCAATAGGCATCATATTGTCCTTCAGATTGATTGACTTTGTTTTTCCCGTGAAGAGTCCTACAAGCATATCAGGCAGCATAGCCAGTACATATCCGATATTGTGTCCGATGTCGCTAATGCCATTGAGTCCGAAAGAGGTCAGCAACCCTTGCCATCCGTCCATATTGGTCTGCTTCGGTTTCGGGGAGGTCTGTTCTTCTGTTGGTTGTTCCTCTTTGACCGCTTCTTCCTGTTCCGGTGCAGTCTCTGCTGATGAAGTCTTACTCTGTGGCTTTTCTTCTGACTGCTTTTTCATTTTTTCCTGGTCTTGTCTATACTGTTCCTCGCATCCCGGGCGCACTATTGAAGGTATGTCTGAACGGTCTTCCTGTTTGTCAGAAAATTTAGATAACAGGAAGTCACCGCCGATCCATGTAGCCGCTGTTTTCCAACCGCCACCGACTCCACCCATACATGCGAGATCGGTTACGGATCCGAGGATTATACCTGTGTTCTTTTCCCACGCAGATGGGTTGTATCTCTTTTCGGCTTCTGTATCCATATGATGTTCTAATGGTGATTTTGCAACTTCCTGGGGGAGATAGAAGATGGTGTTAGTTGCTGCCTTCTTTAAGATGTATTCAATGGATGAGCGTGGAATCTTATCCTGAATCATCTTGTCTATCATCTTTTTCTCCATGGCGGAATCAACGGTGATGTGCTGGCGTTGAAGTTCTTTCTTGACCATTTTAATATAATCTTCTGCTGTTTTCGAATTCCATTCACCTGTGTAACGCAAAGACTGCATCTGTGCCTGTCTGGCAGACATTCCACCATCAGGACCAATGGTACTGGCCATCAATCCTGCAAATGATGAGGTGTGCTCTTTAAGCTCTGCTGCCATCTTATCTTGCAGTTCATTCCGGACCTTGTTCATGATTGGAATGACCTTTGTCTTGAATATTCTATCTTGTTCTGACTCTGCCATGAGTTGCTGTTTTATATGATTGATAATTTATATGCCCTTTATAGATTTATCTGGTTGAGTAATTGCTCGCGTGTCTGTTCTATGGCATTGTGATATACTTCCATCTGTTTCGGGAAATATTCTTCCAGCCATTCATCCTTTTCAATGTTTTCATTGATAAACTTGATTGCAAGCTCACGTTCAATCTCTATTGCAGCTTCTCCTTTCTCACTACCATTGAACCATGCTTTTGTCCACCATCTGATACCGGACTTATCCGGATACACGCTCACCATACGGGGAATATCGAAGCTTTGAACATCAATATCGAGCTCTGCCAATGGATCAATAAGGCCACTGTTTGCTATGGCCAGTTCATGTGCTTTTTTTTTTCGTGATCACTTAAACTGGAAAGGAATATCTGATGACGCAGTGCAAGATAGTTCAGGAAATCACCGATAAGCAGATTCTGTACCCGTTCTGCAATCGGTATACTTCGTGCGCCCATACCTAATGGATTGGCCATACTGGGGATGGTTTCATAGAAGTAATTTTTTGTAGCCGACAGTGAGAGAATATTTCTCAAAGTGAACTGTGTATGTTCCGGCAACGTGTAGGCTCCAAGACTGATGTCTTTCATGTAGTCCGGAAAAAAACGCATCATCAGATTCTCTATCTCCTTACTATCTTTGTCATACATGGTTCTGACATCCATGTCCAGTGTCACAAATTGTGGTACTGCACCAGGTTGTCCGTTCTGTTCCATGACTTTCAAGTTACTGTATATCATGGTCAGGAACTCCAGAGGATTGAGCTCTTCTCCTTTATACCTGACCTCCATGTGGAGTATTTCCCCACTTACGGAAATAACCTGACCGGCCTTGACTTCACTTCCGTAGTTGGCCAAAACGTTCGAGAGGTGTGCGTATTTTACCTCGTAGTCTCCATAGCGTGTCACCTGATAGATACCATGTACGGCATCATTCCCAAGTCCTGTGATCTTCCCTGTTGCAACTGCTGAAAGAAGATAATGGTTGGCTTTGAAATCCACACCATGATGAAAAAAAGGTTCTCCTGTATGCGGATGTTTCTGTTTACCGTAGCCAAGACTCATCTGTACGTCACGGCCTTTTTCTTCGTAGGGCATACAGTATCCACTGTCCGAACGAAGAATCATTTCCTGTGTATATTGCATATTATATCTGTTTATAAAATTTACTATTATCTTCGTCTGCCGCCACCAGTGCCTTGTGCAATCTCCGACTGTTGAATTTCGTCTTGACTTTGTGCAGCAGGTCGTTTCTTCTCACTGGCAAGTGCCTCGTTCATATTTACATTGTTTCCTATCATCATCATGGCAAGCACAGCTCCAGCTATCTTGCCCATCCATCCGAATCTTCCAAAAACAAGTAGTGCAGCCACTACAAGTCCGATGAGACTCAGACCGGAGACATTCCCTTTGCCTATATTGCTGAAAAAGTTCCCCATCATGTTTCCACCGTTCCCGGAGCAAATACCTTGCAGGAATTTGCTCATGCCGTTCCATTTGCTGTCTGCACTGGTGATGGCATCATTGACATTTTCAGTGAGACCAGTTACAGAGTCTTTCACCTCTTTCATTCCTTCACCGATATTTGAGACTGTGTCTCCAATCTTTTGTGTCGTTTCTTCGCCAATGACAGCATCGCTGACAATACCCACTACGCTTTTGTCTGTAGTCAGTTTCTCCCAACCGATGTAGCCCAGGCTTCCACCTATGGCCGCAGACTTGGTGGCACTTCCTAATCCTTTTAGCGTTTGCTGAGGATGTACGACTGCACCCCCTGCCGATTTAGCTACAGCTTTTATAGCTCTTCCTCCTAAGCTGACTGCTGCTTTCAATAATGCTCCCCAACCCATGTTTAAAGTTTGATTGTTAAATTGTTATCCTGAATTATCTTTTTACCTGAATATTTACTTTGGCTTTACGTTTCTCTTCCATCTTTCCTTGCATTTCTGTACAATATTGGGCTTGTCAACCTCACTTCTGCCATTGTAGTCTATCTCCGCCCATATGTCAGAGAGTGAAGTATATTTAATAGCTCTCGTAAGCCTTTTGAGCTTTTGATTCATGAGTTTAAGTTTCGGGCGGATGGAAAAGAGAACTTCTAGTCGTTCCTTCTCTGTCATCTTGGTGTCGGAGAGGCACAGTTGCCGGATGTCATTGACTATATCAACACTATTCATGATAAGTTCTCTATAGATTTTATTCCTGTTTGAAGACAATGCTACTGCCAGGGCATTTCCTGTCTGGTGCTGGAGCTGGTCATTAAAAGTTCCCAGGTGTTTCACGAGTCGGTCTATTTCATGATAGAATCCATATATCTGTGCCGCATAACTGATTATGCTATGAAAGTTGTCCAAATAAGTGTTGAACTCCTTTTGCAGGTCAGTTACTCCTTGTACCTCTTCCTTTATCCACAGATGACCCGTAGATTCCAGAAGCATCATTTGTTCCTGCTGCTTCAGTTCTTTTTCTGCCTTATTTGTGTATGCCAGAATCATTCCAGCCAAAACAGGGTCGTTGCCCTGAGCCTGGAGAAAACTCCCACCCAGCCTTTCAAAAGGGAGGGTGAGAGAAATAAGCATGGCAAAAAACAGCAATAAGCGTTTCATTGTGTTATCCTGATAATCTTTTATGGTGTTACTATTCGTGCGCATCTATGCCATCTGTCTAAAGCTTGACCGGCAATCTCAGCGGTATTCCTGTCTATCATTCCTGCAGTGGCTCTGTTCCATACATCGGCCATTGTGTAATAGCGGATGCTGATGGAGAGCTGTGAAAGTCTTTTGTTGAATTGTGCCAGACGGTCATTCAACTCCCAAAGAATCTTACTGCGTTCCGCACCTGTAAGCATATTGCTTGCTCCACCTTTGGCTACTGCATCTTTCAGTATGCTGTATACAGTGATGAGTTCGGTCGCTGTTTCGATGTAAAGATTATTCATACTCATTGTAGCCACTATTCCATGCGGGTTTTGTGATATGGCTTTCTTCAAATCACAAAGATTAATGAATATCCTTACACCGTCATCATAGAGATGACTACAGGCTTTGAGGGTAGAAGCGTAGCCAGACACGGTTTTCAGGTAGCTGTTGTACTTTCTCTCCCATTGCCTTATCTGAGTAAACTCTGCTGCAATGGTATTTTGTAGTAGTGCCGTCTTCTGCTGATCTTCAATCTGATTCTTGATTTGACTGTTGATAAGCTCATTACCTTCGGCTAAGGCCACATATTCCATCGGATTGCTGGAAACCAATTGGGCACGACCTTCAAGACAGAATAGAAACAAGGTCAGAACAATGACCGAGATAATCATCCATCTGCTGTCGTAAGCAATACCTTTGGAAGTCTTGGCTTCTGACGATATATTATCTGTTCGTGATTTCATAGATACCTTTCCTTTGTTTGTTATACTCAACCCGTTTACGGATAATTCCTACAACATCAATCCGCTCGTTGATTCCAAATATGTCCAGTTTGGGATTGGAACGGTCTCCGCTGAAAATCGAGACAGTCTTCAATCCGAACAGCTGTTCCACTATACCACGGTTTTCACTGAAGTCAACCACCCTGTAGAGTTCAATGTAGTCGCTCTTCCTGATGAGTACACCATGTTGGATAATCAGTTGTTCGGACGTGATGATATAGCTCAGTTTGTGTATATATAGACAACCGTAGAGCATGATGCACGTCATGATTGAACCCAGTACCACAAAGGGCATCTTATAGGTGATGCTATCGTGACCTGCTGCCAAGAACAGGGCACAACTGATAAGAAATGCCATGCCTTGTGAGATAATGTATTGCCCCCAATGAGGATGCAATGTGATTATGCTGAACCGTCTGTTTGTGTCTGTCATACTGTTTATCGTTTTAGTCCGCTCTTCTTGGTTTCTTCATTTTCTTCTTCTATCTCTTCGGTGAGAGAAACACCATTTTCGTCAAAGGCTGTCTCAACGACATCGGTCATTGAGTATTGCTTCTTCTCCAACAGCTCATCATTAAAATCCTTATAACCTTCAGACGGCAGTTCACGTACTATTCCTATAGGATTCAGGTCTTGTCCGTCCTGTACATGGAGTTTTTGAAACAGGACCTGCTTAAACTCCTGATAGGCTTTGTTCATTCTTTCAGCCGCTTCCTGCTTGTCTTCCTTACACAAAAAGGGAGAATAATGGTATTCCCATGCCTCATTTCTTGCTGTGTCATAAGCGAGGTAAAGCTTCTGTAGTACTTCAGGCAGCTCCGCATATCTGTCATCGTCAATGTCAAGCAGCTCTTTGGTGGATGTGATACCTTCCTTGAAACTTTCAATGAAGCCTTTCATGTCCGATGAGACTGATTCAGGATGCAACGGATTCATCTTTTGTACGATGGATTCAAAGTTGAAGACGAACTGTTTTCCCGCCAGGTCGTTGTCAAAGCCAAGATGGAAAGTAGCACCGGGAGCAGCCTTGACCAATCCCTGTATCTGTCCGTAGCTGGGATTTCCTCCGGTAGAGACAAATACGGCAGACTTCAGATTCTGTCTTGCATTGTAATCAAGTCCGGAGTCTTTCTGCATTCTCAACTGGTAGAATGCCATGGCATCGTATGCACTCTCAAACACATATACATCTTTTGCATCTTTCAGTTCCGTGTCTTTGGGACTTGCCATCCATAGGCCTTCACTTGCATTTGTCCCGGCTGCCATGCCTTTTCGTGCAGAGCCGTCCTTACGTGGATAGCCTCTTTCTTCCAAACCGACACATTTCTCAGGATGCCCCGGTATATACATGGGAAAAGAGAGGTTCTTATAACTTGCCCCATTGTCTGCGGCCTTGGAAGCAAGAAAGAAGTTACGGTGAAAAGCACAACGTGTAGCAAAATCGATTCCTCTTGACTTGAAGAAAGCATAAAAAGGTTTCTGAGAGTCAGCTTCATCAGGATGAAATCGCTCAATCTTATAATCTTTGATATTGAAAGGCTTTGCATCACGGGTAGGAGCAAGCACATTCTGGTTACGTTGCTCCACAGGAATATTCAAAAGCCGCTGACAGACTTTGTGAACAAGAGCAGACTCTTTCATTCCTTGATTGTATTCAGGAAAGAGATTCGGGTGTTCCCAAATGAAGGATGTGACAGAATACAGCTTTATCGTTGGAGGTTGGAAACAACAGTTTTTATTGGGCATGACAATGAATTTGTCACCCCTGATTCTGCGTCCATCATTATCCAGACGCACATAGGCAGGATAGCGCAAGCCGTCCCGCTTGTGAAGCGTATAACCTGCATCCGTCAACACGTCTCTGATATTAAGACGGTTGCGATAGTCTTCAAATTTCTGCTCTTCGTTCATTGTGTTCTATGATGATTGTTAAGTTTTATCTCCCATGTCCTAAGCCGACTCCATGCTCAGCTGCATTAAGTCCGGCATCAAATGCTCTTGATGCAAGATCCTGTGGTGAATCCACACCTCCTTTGAAATAGACGTGCGGACCAGGTGCATGATGGTGCTCAACGAACACAGCCGGAGCATAACGGTCTCTTCCGAGTTCTCGCATAACGGTAAGGCCGGCAAGTAGAGCACCTCCAATCATGGCACCTATATTTTTCCCATGACCCGGCGCATTCTTCATGTCCACTTCATCAAAGATGTGAGAGAAGAGTTTCATACGATGATAGTCATCTACGGCCATGAACTTGTCATACTGTTTTTGGGTTATCTCGTGACTGATGCTCTCGCCATTGATGACAGCGGTCATACGGAACATGGCATTGCCTTTCTCGTCTTTCTGAATTTCACCTTGTTCGTTGCGTACAGGCTCAACTCTGATGTCGTCCACCTGTACCTCACGTCCGTTTCTTCCTTCCCGGAACCATCCTTTATCTTGGTTTATATCATAAAGGCTGTTACCATCCACATGAGCGACGCTTCGGTCTTCATGCTCTGCAATGATATATTCATTTCCCTGAGTAAGAGGAAACGCATGTTCTGCCACTACTTCTTGTCTGGCATTCAGTTCTGCTTCCACTTCAGGAGTAAGATTCAGGGCTATCTGTTCATTGGAATTGAGCATGTCTATCGTCAATCTATCTGAAAAATCATTTTTGATGACGTTGTTGATGATGTCCAGGCGGTTCTGTACAGGTACATTCTTGATGGAATTGTCTGTAAGCCGGGTAACTTCTTCATCCGTCAGGTCGTAAACAAGATCATGCTGGGTGGTAGCCGACTGAATGGTCAGTGTCTTGCTGTTGGCATCTATAATTACTCCATGAGAAGACAGGCATTCCTGCCATTTTTCGTTACTGAAGTATACGTCTGAGGTGATAAGTTCCTTGTATGGTTTTGCCGGCTCCTGTGGACGGGTAGGTATTTCAACAGGTGGAATTACAGCTTCCAAATCTGCGAGTACATCCTGTGAGGGCTGCTGTGCCATATTTAGCTGTTCTCCTTTGTAATAGAAGCCATAGCCTCCATTGAGTAATTCACCTGGTTTGATTCTGCCATCAGGACGTTCCGGAACCATAGGGGCTCCCTGCAGGAACATGGCACCACCGACACGGCGCATGTGGAAGCCTTCCTGATTGCGTGGTGTCCATCCCAAAAATCGTCCATGAAACGGATCCATCATCATAAAGGTACGGCGTTTGTCCCACGGCAGTCTGCCGTATTCGCCAACACCAATCCGGTAGCCGTGAAGTCCCATGGCCACACGACCGTTGGCATTACGGGCATGGACAAAGTCTCTTGGCATATAGAAGTCTTTCTTCACTAAATCAGCAAAGGTGTTATAGGCTTTTTTGTTAGCCGAGTTTGTACCCCAATCTGCCAAGTCCCTCATCTGCCGGGCACTGATATGATAGGTTAGGAGAGGTGAGTCATGCCCTTGAACCGCCAGAAGATAGTTTTCTCCTTGTCGGATGATATGTGCTTGCATACCGTTGCGACGGAGAATATCCTGCAGCTCAGGTGACAAATCTCTACCTACTGGTAGTGCATTTGATCTGATTGACATATTGTGATTGATTTTAAATGTTGATTATTCGCCAGTTTCAACAAGCTCGCCTTTCCATTCGATAAAATCTTCGGCTGATTCTTCGTTAACTACAAGGTTCCTTTCATTACAGAATTCGGTGTATTCTTCCTGCCATTCCGGTGAGTGGTGATTGATGTAATCGAGCCAACCGTATTCTCCACTCTGTACTTTCTGTACAAGCTCGTCTTCTGGATAGTATTTGATATTTGCCATATTGGATTTGTTATTGATGGTTGTTACATTGGTTTATCGTTGCATCATGCGCATACCTTGTTTCTTCTGCTCATTCCAGATTTCTTCAGAGTAGTCCTCCTCATGGATATAGTCAAGATTACCATTTTCGTCCATGGTCCAACAACCGAAAATACCGAAGTTGTATTTGTCCCATTCCCGTTTGGCTTCTCTGCGCCAGACTTGTTCATTACCTGCGGAGAGACGGATACCCGTATTTGAATTCAGATCGATACCGATGGAAATCTCATCATCGTCTTCAATGATTGAGAGAATTTCTCCGTTCTGCAGTTTCTGCATCTCTGTCCCCGTAAGATGATAGCGGTCGGTAAGATATTGAATGTTCCTGCCTATGACTGGTGTCGGCACGCTCAGTACCTGTTTGCTATCCTGGTCAAGCTGGAAGAAACATTTGGTGCCAAGCTCGTGTCCCGTTTCGTTGCTTTCCAAATGTCCGATGATGGGTTTGCCTGCAAGAAGGCTTTGCCTCTGCTGCTCATTGAATACTTTTAAGTCATACTCGTCAAGCTTCGGAAAGAAGAGAACATCTACATTGCCTTCTGGCGTTCTTACAAGGCAGAATCGTGTTCTTGCCTTTACTTCTTCACCATCATCAGCAATGATGTGTACAGGTAAGACTGGAGAATGCCGGCCATTGAGAATATTCTGCAGAACATCAGTCGGCAGATCCTCAATCATCTCCTGTGTGAGTCCAAAACGTTCGAGAGTGCCGTAGGGCATTTCATTCTCATCAAAGTTGTAAATCATTTGTTACCTTTTTTAATGCGTTATTATTTTTGCTATAACAGTATTTCATTTTCTTATGAAGTACTTTATTAATAGTTAATTCAGAAACAAAAATAAAAGGTGTGATTAGAGAATCAGAAGAATGGGTATATCATACCTTAAGTTTTATATATCATTATGAAAGAAGTATGATTTATCGATTAAAATCATACTATTAGCATAAATAAAGTTAGAAAAATCACTTGAAGTATATGAGTTTTAATTCATGGTAATGGAGATATGTAATTTTGCCTCATGAATATTAGAAATATACTCATGATGGTGCTTCTGTCGTTGATGTCAGGTACTACAATAAAAGCTCAGTTTAATACGGTTGGATGTTTGTATAATCACCCAGCTAACAAAACAAAAAATCCACAAGAGACTAATGCTTCTCCTATTGTGGATAATCTGATGTTGAAAGATTCTTTGAAGAATGTTTCATCATATAAAAATGTCGTAAATTCATGCGGGGAGGATGTAGGTACCTCTTCTCATACATCTGATGATATTCTTCAATATTTGAATATGGCTTATCCATTAAAGAGTGTTCAGATAAACTCAGAGTTTGGAATGCGTCGTCACCCTGTAACACATAAATATTGTATGCATAATGGAGTGGATCTTCAGGCACGCTACGAACCTGTGTTTTCCATGCTTCCAGGGAAAGTGGTGAAGGCTGCTCATGATAAGCGTTCTGGCAGATACATCACAATTCTGACTGGCAACTACACGGTCAGCTATTGTCATCTGTCATCATCTAAGGTTACAATCGGACGATATGTTAAGGCTGGTGAGATAATAGGGGTGTCTGGTAATACGGGTATGTCAACAGGCCCCCATCTGCACCTTACAATAAAAAAGGATGGTAAGGCTATTGACCCTATCATCCTCTTGAACTGTGTTCGGACTATTGTGTCGTTAAAATAAAATATCACCAGTTGTCGTCCTCATTACCTGTTAGACCATTCTTGATGCACTCTTCAATCTTATCCATAACAACATTCGAGTAGGCATGAGCCATAACAAGGGCCTTGCTTGATGTCTTTTTGTGTGAGTCTTTTTTAACAAAAGGGAAACAGGTGTCTAATGTCCAGTTCTCGTCCGAACGTGTTGGAATGGTACCGCCTAAAGCTCCAATCCATCCTCCACCGACAGCGACATTAACCGAATAGAACGGAATAGTATAGGTTACTCTTACTCTGCCATCTTTAATATCACACTTAATGACCGGCCTGATATTCACGTTATAGCTATTGGTTCCGCCAGCGTGCTGAGCAATGTCTGCTACATATCCTTGTGCAATGATAGTTCCCAATTCCTTGTCATTTAGTTTAATGACAGAGTTTGCATCATTGAATGTGGCCGTAAACCAATAGTTGAGTAGTACGTAGAGTTCATCTTTTGTTTTACCCTCTGCAGGAATAATCTGAACGTATGTTATGCCGTTATTCTTGTCCAGCTGGAGTTGCTGCCCAAGATTTTCAGCTGCATCAACCCATTTTTCTCCATACTTCTCTTTTGCGTAGTCTTCCAGTTCATCTGTTCGCAAAATTTGTGCATCTATTGTAGTGCATAGAAAAAGTGACATCAGTGCCGTAAATATTACTTTCTTCATTGTTTATAGATTTTGGTTATTAATGTTAGAAATCAAATCCAAGCTTGATAGCAATTGCTTCAGTATTATACTGTTTTTTATCTCTTGTGTAATCCATCCTGCCATGGTCAATAAATCCATCAAATACTTCAAACTCCAATTTCTCATTTGTATATCCAAGGGATAGACTAAGACCCTGTTTGTCGTTAAGCGCATATCTGATACCAACAGAGGCAATGATATATAATCCACCACCATTTGTTATGTAGGTTCCACCCTTCAAGTCAGCAAATGGAGCAAACTTTCCTTTGCTGAAGTGACTTCTGATATTTGCAAACACAGGAATATCAACCTTACTGTCTCTTACATCCAATGGAATATCCATACCACTTGTTTCGTATGACGGCATGAAATGTAGTCCAACTCCGGCTCCTAAAAAGAAATATGGATTGAACTGGTAGCCATGTGAGGTATTGATTTCCACTCTTCCGAACTCATAATCTCCTATACCAATGGAATAACCGGCATCAACATATCCCTTATAATTGCCACTTGAAATGCTTTGTGCACTACAGTTAAATGAGAATAGCAATACTGATACTAAAAGAATAAAAAGTTTCTTCATAACATTTATTATTAAATTGGATTTATAGAATTGTTTTCAACCACAAAGCAAATAAAACACAGTGCAGTCTATCTGCACTATTATAAAAAAACTATTTCGGTATTGTGTATTTTTAATTTTCTCTTTTTTCATAGTCACTTTCTTATTCGTAATCACCATTAGCCACTGTTTTAAGAATAAAATCATTATCAAACTCAAGCCTTATTTTTGCTCTGGATGCATCGCCAACATATGACGTATAGAATGAAAATGATTTCATCCCGTATGGACGTATTTCGTCGTATGTAACGTAGCCGTCATCTTGAGTTACTTCAGTACCATTTCCTTTCAAATACGTAACCACGTATTTTACATTTGGTATGGTATATTGGGTGTTATTTCTTACAACTCCTCTTCCACTTGCAGAATAACTATAATCACTTGTTTCCCAATTCCAGTTTGCTATAGTTACATTCTCAGTAAGATAAGTATAAAACTTTAATGATAGCGAAATAATTGCAGTTGATGCCTCAGAATATTTCTTTGAAATCTGTTGGTCTGTAAGAGTATCTCCTTGTATATAGCCTTTTCTCTTTGCGAACATATATATAGGATCATCAGAAAGATTGCATAGTCCTTTTGAGTCATAAATTACATAGCCGTCACTTGGTTTCTTATCGTCTTTAGGCTTTGTATATATGATAATGTCTGACTCTGTATTTTTACCGAATCCGTTAGTGAACTTGTTTGTTAATGCAACACTGTATTTCTTGTCTTCGAGTTCTTTTACTTCTTTCACGATTATTGTGTCTGATTTATAATAGTTTTGAAGGTTTCCAACTTCAGGATATAGTTCAACCATTTTTTCTTCCTTATTGTTTTTGATAGCGGAGAAAAAATCTTGTGTAACTTCTTTAGCCTCTTTCTTGTAACCACAAGAAACAAGGAAGTTTGCTGATAGTACCAAGCATACAATAGTAGATGGTTTCATGATAAATTGTTGTTTATATGTTTTATTCGCAAACATATATAATTGTTATGCAGTCTATCTGCACAATAATAAAAATATAAAAAGAGGCTAAGTATTTTAATATTATACATGCCCCTTTTGCTGTAATGAAATTATAATTTAGTGTAAATTACGACCATTCATCATCTATATCATCTGAATGTAAAGGTGTTGAAGTGTAATTGGTGATATTTCCCATTATTGTGTTTAGAGCATCAATCAATCTATCGGCTTTATTTTCTATAAAAATATTTTCTTGAACATCCACAAATCTGATTAAAGTCTGTAAATCAGCATTGTCTCCTAAAGCTATAGCAAACTTATCTGCATCATTAAATGTCTGTAAATTACGCAATTCCATTATTCCCTCATCATAGTCATCGGTTGGACAGCCATCACTAAGAAGTACTATGGCAGTATTTTCATTATTAGCTGGATATGTACTTATGTTTTTTGCTAACTCACAGCACGCTTTACCTAAAGAGGTCATTCCACTTGCGGTTAATGGCTTCCAATTAAAGTCTAAAATATTAATGGGCTTATCATGCATCCAAGTAACATCCCTTGCAAAGGATAAGACAACAATATCAATGTTTTTGCCGTTAAACGCCTTTTCCTGCAAATCAATAATAATATTTTCCATTGAATCATTCAACGCACTGATTTTTGAGCCATCCATGCTGCCAGATGTATCAAGTAAAATATAAAGTCTCATTATTTTATAAATGCAATAAAGTTTAATAGTAAAGATATGATGATTGCTATAAAGCAGAATGTAAGTAACCTCTTAGAACTGGTAACTTCTCCTTTTAGGGCGTTTATTGTATTATAAAGATCTTTTTCTTTAGAATCAAATTGTGTCTTTAATTCTGATATTGAAGATGACAACGTCCTAAGTGTTGTATCAACAGTATTAAATCGTTCCGACAAATTATCAGCAGCTTTAATATGCCCTTCACTGAGAGATTTTAATTTACTGACAATTTCATCATGTTGATTCTTTTGATTTGTACCAACAACTTCTATTTTTGATTTTAAAATAGTTGTTTCGGATTTTATTATACTTTCTATATTGTCTACTTTACTTACAACGGTTTTGCTTTTCTCTTCATAACCATCAATAATACTTTTAAGCTCATCCTTTAATGAAGTAAAAGATAAAATATGCTGTTCTACAGACGCTTTGAAATCATCTGCAATATTTTTAAGCATAACCTTTAAGTCGGACGTAAAAGCAGTATTAGAATTTCGGAAACTGTCCTGAATTTCTTTCGTACACGATTTTAAGTTTGAAAGGGTAGAAGATATGCCATCTAGTTCAAGTTTGACCTTTTCATTAAACTTGGATATGGATTGATCAACTTCATTGTTAAGTTTTCCTATGCTATTATGTACTGAATTCTCAATAGTATTGACGGAATTGTTACATGACTTTTCAAATGAAGACTGAATTTTTTCCGCAACTGCATCAAGTGTATCCACTTTTTTACTTATGCTCTTAAATACAGAATCAATCTTTATTTTAAGTGTTTCATCAATAGAGTCAACATTCTCTTTTATAGCATTATAAACTTTGTTTAATTCAGAAGAAACCTCTTTAAACTCCACAGTTAATGCGTGAAGTTGTGCTTTTGTACCTTCATATGCATTTACAGTATTAGTAACTTGTTGTCTTGCAGATTCAACATTCTGAAGACTTTGCTCTAAGTTGGTGAGCATTTTAAGAATATCTTGTGCTTCCATATTGGGAATTTATTTTATATACTTATTTGTGAATATATCCATCCATGAATTGTGATAACCTAACTCTGCTATAATCTCTAAATCATCAAGATGTTTTATATCTTCGTCGATTGCTAAATTTCGATTGTGAATATTAAGATTTGTCTTAAACCGAGAAATACAACTGGCGAAGTCATCGTGATTTTTTATCTCATTTTTCAATTCTTGATAACCTTCAATATAGCTTTTATCAAGCTCATTCATTAGATTCTTATTATTACCGACTTTTAAAGCAAGCAGGCAGAATACGTTAAGCAAACTGAGAGTTGCATTAGAGTCTGTAGTTCCTCTACGGATAAGTCTGACCGCACCTTGAAGATGTTTTATGTTATCTTTTGGCGAGCCGGAGGCTCCTATCACATCAGAATCAACCACACGCATGTATTTAAATAATATTTCTGCGGAGGATTTTTTTCCACGGTCTGTGTCATCCAAAAGTGAAAAACTCTCGTTATTGTCTGTCATATATCCTTCACGTGCATATTTAGAGTTGAAATAATAGTATATTTCATCTTTCAAATCTTCGTTGATTTCCTTCCAGTCCTTTGACGTATCAATTCCAATGTTGCAGAAATTACGAATATCATCTATAGCACGTTTCCTTTTGAGGGCAACTTTATCATATATGAATTCTGTCAGATAACCTAGGCATTTATGAATCTCATTAAGTCCTTTTCTGACGCTGGCCTTTTCGACTTCGTTTTCAGCTCTTTCTTCAGAGTAATATCTCATCAGAAATTCTTTTAAACGTAGATAGTAGGATCCGTTCTTCTTTCTTGTTGAAAGAATTCTGAATGAGTGTTTACTATAATCTTGAGTAAAATCGTCTATTAGGCCAATTATACACATACGGTAAATAGCCTTTGCTATATCAGCATAACTATCATCTTGATATGAAATAATGGAAACTACTTCTGTTCCAATTTCAGAATTTAGAACCGTTTCAAGAAAACCATTTGCATGGATATGTTCCGTTGGCTTGTCTTTTTTGTCGTTTCCGATGAAATATTCAAGATCCACCTGACTCAACAGATAGTACATCTTTTTCTTCTCTTCGAATTCACCTTTAAAGTTATTGTCAAAGAAATACATGACTGTATTATAGTCTGCTCCTTGATATTCAATATTCTCTTTTGGTATTCTTATTTGCTCAGTTCTAAGATAGTCTCTAAGATCTTGATGAAATTGCCATCCTCTCATACTTTTATCAACATGACGCAATTGGCAGTTTTTGTACTTTGAGCATTTATCCGAACAGCGCCATGTCTGCTTGATTTCTGTCCCATCTTCTTTAACAACGACATTATCTGTATTGCACTTTAATTTTACTATATCAGACAGCGGAGTACAATAATCTATATATCTCGGTTCAATGCTAATACCAAAATCTTCAAGAATATGATGAAGATCTTCTTCCTTAAACCATCTCCCTTTGATTATGTCAAGTGGAAAACTCCAATTCGGATATTTGGGGTTGATTCGAGCAAGATTATAATCAGATAAAAGTATGACAGAAAGAGCCATTTTCCGATCACGACCAGCACGGCCAGCTTCTTGAACATAGCTTTCTAAAGAACTGGAGTAATTCATGTTCACAGTAAATCTTACATTTGGCTTATCGATACCCATGCCAAAAGCTTTCGTGGCAACCATTATTGGCAGCTTATTTTCTCTGAATCTTTTCATATTCTCCATTGAATCATTCCCTTGTGTTACACCATCTTGTGCAGAACCAGAGAATGTTCCTATTTCACATATTTCAGAGAGATTTTTTGAATTGACAGAAACACTTATCCCACTGCTATTTACATGAGGACAGAAGATAATGCCTGCTTGCTCGTAATCACTTTTTTGTGAGTAGAAATCGTCTGGCATATCAACGAGTAAATGCTGACCATCAACTTCTTCAAGGTCCTCTCTCTCGTGAAATCTTTCTAAGATTCTGTCAATTGAGTCTTTAGTTTGAAGTTGACGAATATAATCAGGAATACGATATATGTATGTTGACAAGAATTTTGCTTTTTGCTCATTTGTACTCCAGACATCTCCAATATTGACTGCACTTGGATAATTACTCAATCGTCCTTCTTTATCATAGAACTGATCTTTTTTATACTCAACCTCAATCTTTTCAACTTTATATTGCAGTTCAAGGCGGTTACTATTCTCATAACGAACAATTGTATCAGGATCTAATGTAAATGAATTATTTCCCGAAAGTTCACGCTCTACGTCAGAAAGGACATCAAAAGAGGCGGTTGCTGTTAAACCGAACAAAGAGATTGTTCCATTTTTTGCTTTTACATAATTGTAAAGATTGCGTCCAAGATGAAGGTACGAAAAACGGAAATCCTGTCCCCACTCTGAAACGCAGTGGACTTCATCTATAACACCGTAGGAGAAATAAACGTGAAGGTCTTCCATGTTCTTTAGTCTTTCTCTAAATTCAAATATGCATAATCTTTCTGGTGACATAAATGTAAATATCACCTGAGAAGATTCCATCATAAGTTCATGAGAAGCCCGTTCTTCTGTAGAGAGTTCGCTATTAATATATGTACAGCAATCAATTCCAGTACCTAGCAAGCCATCATATTGGTCTTGCATTAACGATTTCAATGGATCGATAACAACAGTAACTCCTGGTTGTAACATTGCTGCAAGTTGGTATGTAAGTGATTTTCCTCCACCTGTAGGTAAGAGTCCTATTACCCCTTTTATCTGGAGAGCTTTATTGAGAATAGGTAACTGCCCCGGTCTAAATTCCCTTTTTCGGAACATTAGTTGCAAGAAATATTCCAAATGCTCGGCAGTCTCTTTTATTACTGTATGCCCACCATTTACATTAATGGTCGTTACAGGTTGGTAAAGAATTCGGTCTGTGGTGTAAATTTCACGAGAGGTATAGATTGTATTTGACGAACGTACGTTGAAATAGCAATCATTATTAGCCTTGAATTCCGAAAATTGAACATTTACAGCATCTACTTTCTCATGTATGGCAATATCGATAACCATATCATAGGTTTTTTCTCTATTAGCCTGCTTATTATATGAATAGACAGTACTTCCAAGATGGAGCGGTGAAGATGTGTATGACTCTGAGATAACATATAAATTTATCTTCGGAAATGTCCTGTCTGTAAAGTCCGATGAAAGAGCTGTAAGATGATTATACATTTCTGCTAAATCAGCAAAAGCAATGGCAGAACATGGAACGTCATTTTCCTTAACAATAACATCCCATGTTTCTTTATCTAGTGATATGCGGCCAGTAAGGACTGCCTCTATTATAACCTTTTCAATTCTGGCAACTGCAATTGGGATTTCACGTAGTAATTGTTCGTTGGCAAGCTTAGTGCCAGCTTTTTTAACGTATCTTATTGTACCATATTTTTCTGTTTCCTCTGAAAAATCTAAAGCATTATTAAGCTTCTTCTCAATGAAAGGTGAACACTTAGTTGGTAATCCTCGTGAAATTATATTACTTAGAACCGCTAAAACGGGATCTATGTCTTCATATATATTTGCTCCAATATCAAAGGGTGCTAGAACTTCAAAAGCTGAATACTCATTCCAATATTTCTGTGCATCCGAATTATTCCTGTCAATATCCTCAATGGTATCAAGTCTGAAAGCACAATGGAATTGTTTTGGTGGATAAAACGAAAGGGAAACAAGAAATGGTTTGCCTTCTTCACGAATAACTTGGAATCCTTTTGCAATACATCCATACCATTTACCATTAGAAAGTTGCTTATACTGACCTGATTTAAAATCAATGAAGTAAGCATCATTTGGGATATTGAAATATCGTGGGAAGGCAGAAAGTCTTTCATTTCCAAAGTTTACCGGACCAACACATACAAAATAGTGACGATAGCCTGATGAACTCACAAGATATGCAAGCTCTTTTAAGTCAATCTGCGGAATATCAAGAATATTGGAAAAGAGATGTATACAAATAGGCTCTTCAATATGTATGCCTCCAATTGCATTGGCTTTAAGTGATTCGACAGTTGATGGCAGATAGTAGTTTAGGGTTTCAATGTAAACAGAATCTCCTACAGCCTGCCGTAGGTGTAATTCGGCACGGGAAAGTGCAGCATATGATGGTTCAATCAAAGTTACCTTTTGGAGCTTTTCTAAGAGATTGTACTGTCTTAAATTGTCAATAAAGTAAATACTTGCCAAACCTTGTCCACATCCCCAATCTATTATTTCAATATTTTTGTCCATATTGAGATATGGAAACTTTGTGAAAGCACAAGCAAGTTTACCTTGGTGCATTTCACCATAAGAAGCAAGATAACAGCATAACTGCTCTTCATCCTGAAGAATAGCAGTTCCATGAGCAAGTCCGGGATAATTCCATGGAGTTTGTCGATATTGAGCAGGTACGTGTTGTTTGGCTGTCTTTATTATATCATCTAAAGACAGTGGAGTTATTGACTTTATGGTATCAATGTAATTCATTCTATTCCTTTTCCTAAGATGTTTTCATTAAATGGGTCTAACTTATGTTTGTTCCAGTTCCTTACAGCGGTAGCCTTACTGGAATTAGCATAACAATATTCGCATAAATGTGGACAAGTATTGTATTGTCCAATATCTTTACTGACAATGCAACCGCAAAATTGCCGCTGTCCTTTGTCTTTATTATCTTTCTTCTTACATAGATACATTGTATCTGTGATTTCAAGAGCTCCATCTGGAATAATAGCTCCGAATTCTTTTCCAAAGTGTGAAACAACCTCATAACCAAGAAACTTCATGAGTGCGGAATCATTATATGCTATTTTGGCAATCAGAGTATCATCAATGCAACGATTGTGCTGAATACCAAATTGTTCTAATGGTATTTTTTCACTACATGTAGCAAGCTCATATCCCCATTTTTTGTTTAGTTCAGCAAGTCCTGATGCAATTTCATACATTGTTGACTCGTTAAACTCCTCGTAATGAATATTGTTTGTCTCCAGATTCCTTTTTACTTTTTTATATTCAGCGATGTCAGCAAAACTGAATACAAGCTTTTCTGTATAACCTTTAAGTTGATCCCCAATGTATTCTATTTTATGAAGTAGGTCAGTGACTCTGATAGAGTCAGTCAGGATAAGTGGGTCAAACCGCCAAATAACGTGACCCTTTCCTAGAATGTTTACAAGTTCTCTGAATGTATTGATTCTCTCGCTTAATTCAGGCACTCCTTTTTCAAGTCCCTCTCTTTCATAATCGTTCAAAGTAAACTGAATATAGCAACCAATATGTTTATCCTTCAGAAATTGAAGATATGGAATTAAAGGACGTGGATTTTTAGACCAAAATACAATAAACCTGGTTTTCTCATAACTAACATATAATGGTACACCGTTAAAAGGATTCGTCCATGCAGAATATCCTATCTCCAAACGCTTGAAGAACCAATCCGCATAGAATGCTGGTATATCAGTACTTCTGCTTGCTGACACGATAATAGGAGCTTGTGCTTCAACAATTTCTCCGTTATCTCTTTTTATATTAACTTTATCCCAGGCCATATTTTTTATATATTTGCTATTTGTGAAATGACATTCATTAAAAACCAACTATCGAAACCTTGAAAGGTAAGACGTTTTGCATTGGCACCATCACGGTGTATTTCAATACCATCACTATAAGGAGTGACACCTATCATCTTTGAATAAGGAACCTTCTGAGCTGAAGTTGGACTTTGGAAAATAATATGTTTATTGGTTATATAGAGTGTACCTGTTCCCTTATTATCCATATAACTGTGCTCTATTGGTCTTATTTTGGTACCACCAATATGATATGTTAAACCTTTCATTACACGAATTGACCAACCGCTTCTTCTTCCTCCATATTCTTTTACAGTCTTTTCTTGATACATAGTAACACCATTATATGTCCAGATAATAGTTTCACCTCTTCCTAACATGATAGGAGCAGGTGTATTACTAGAAGGAAGAATACCATTTTGAAGTTTACTAAGTATGCTCATCTGGCCAAGTTTGCTAATCTCACTGTTTTGATACTGAATAGGAAGATTATTGACTGGCAGGTGGAGGTAATTGATATAATCATCTATCTTTTGTTGTTCAGCATTAGAAAGCGAGCCATTTTTCATAAAATTAATAGCTGCTTTATTAAGAACATATAGATAGGCATCTTCTATGTTTGACTGTACCATAGGAAATTTACTAAGCATTTTTTCACAACGCTGATGTGCTACAGGTAGTGTTAGTTTATCAGTAAAATATTCTACCATAAAACCTCGCATTATTTTCTTGGTAAATTCATCAACAGCTCCATTCTTATTGACCTGACTATAACTTACCCCAATAGCAATTAAAAACTCATCTAGTAGTTTTACCGATGATGGAGAATAAGGACGATGGAGACTTGCAGTATAGCGTCTGATTTCTGCATCTGCTACATTGCATATGTCATCATCAGAAAGATATGCGTCTTTCTTAAGACGTAGTCTTGATTGTTGAACATTTCCGGCCGTTGTACGCAATGTAAAGTATGAGCTTACAATGGTGCAAAAATCATTCACACCCTGTTCATGTTTCTCCTTACATTCCTTATGTGAATGAGAAAACCAACCGGCATCATTACCGCAATATTTACAAGTTCCCATAGCCTATTTTTTTATTTTTTTTAATTTTGCTAATGTCCTGCTATTCTTAACTCTTGTTTTTGTAGATTGTTTTGGAGGATGGTTTTTGTTATTGAATGCATACTCTTCATTTTCGAGTTCTTTAAGTTTTGCCTTAACCCTTTTTATTTTCTTGTCAACTTTGTCGCAGTCATTCTTAGCATACTGTAAATCTATCCTCTCTTTATTATTCAGAGTCTCTTCTAATCCAAAACTGTTAATTTTTTCGTCAAGTTTTTGATTTTCATCTAATAGAAGAGTCATTTTATCTGCCAATATTTCCCGTTGATAGGCGGTAACTAAATAAAAGTTTTCATTAATATTTAAGTCATCATATACACAAGCCACAGACATGTCATCTTTACTGGCTATCTTACTGATTTTAGGTAATGCGCGTTTTAAAACGTTTTGAGCTTCTTTTCTACCAGATTTAGCAATCTGTTTATAAAGATTTGCATAGAAGTTATATAGTTGATTACCATCACCATAAGAGTCATCTAATCCGTCGGATCCAAGAAATACAGCGATTGGAAATGAATCAGCTCCTTGATAACAATATCTGAACTCTTCAAGTGCATTAGAATCACATATTGATGTCGTTTTGTTTAAAAAACATCTGTTGTCCCAAGGAACAGGTTGATCAAATTCAATCTTGTTGTTAACTATGCTCATGCGTACAAGTTTCCCATCACCTATATGAAATGCAAACCAAAAAGTCTGAGTTTGCACGTATGCCATGAGTGTACATCCGTATGTTTTCTCGAATGTAGCTTCTGGGTTATTGCGCATATCGAGAAACTCATCTTTATATTTTTGGTCAACATTGGAAAGTTCCCATTCTGTCAAATCATTCTCTCGTGCATGTTTTGCTACAGCAACGTTCCACTGGCTTATAATTGATGAAAATAACCAGGTAAGCATCTTGTGGGAAATAGAGTTTATCTGGCTGTCTGTGGCTGACTCTTTTGTATATTGCGTAAATGGTTCGCCATGAAATACAGATTGTCTTTCTTTAGTTACTGTCTCAACAAAAGAGCGGATAGCTTCTTTTGCTATATTGACGATGAACTTGGAACCTATATCGCTTCTAAAATAGCGTTCCCCTCCATGGCCATCTGAAACAATAGCCATGGAAAGGCCCTCTGAACTATCTGCATACGCATAGTCCTGACAAGGTTTATTGCAGAGTCTATGACTCTCTCCTTCGCAGAATGAATATATACTGTCCATCAATATAACATAGAATTTATTAGTCCCATTCGTCATAACTATCAGTACCAGCAGGGGCAGGTGACGCTGCAGTCTCAGCACCAGCTACATCTGCTGCTGCCTCATTAACCTTGTCAATTACCTGCTGCTGTTTTGTCGAATCTATAGCTGATGAACTTTGACTTCCTATCTGAGAAGATGTAACAGCAATAATTCGAATCATCTTTTTGAGCGCTTCAATATTATGAACGGTGATGACTGCTTCAGAAGAGCCTGTAAATTGTTTTAAAACTTCTTTGTCAGCATCGTCACCTATGGCAATAGCAATCTTGATAGCATGCTTAAACCAACTATTACCCTGAAGCGTTTTCAATCCACCTTCAAAGTTATCTGTCGGTCCACCATCTGAAAGAAGAATGATAGCTGGGGAGAAATATCCGCTTCCGCTTGATGTCGGCATAAAGCCTCCAGAACGAGATAGCTTTTTGTTCAATTCTTCACAAGCCTCACCAAGAGATGTTAGGCCGTCCGCTTCTACTTTTTGCCAAATAAAATCCTTTGCCTCTTTAGGTTCATCATAAAGCCAGCGGGTACCTGTTGAGAACTCAAGTGCTGCAACATTAATTTCTGCATCAGGATTTTCATCAGAAATTTCACCAATCATTGGCAATACATTTTCGATGGCATCATTTACACTTCCAATCTTTTTACCAATCATACTACCAGAAGTGTCGATTACAAAAAATAGAATCATCTTTCTTCTTGGAATGCTTTCGTTGTCTAAAAGTCCCATAACTTAAAAAATATTTATATGTTAAACATTAAATTATTATATGATTTCACCCTTGATAGCACCTGTGAGGCTAACCTTTAACCCTACTTTTACAGGCATAGCTTTATTGGGCTCAATTGGTTTTATTTTGCCTGAAGGAGTTTCTACAACCCAATTATTTGTAGTGATATTTTTCAATTGGACTGGATAACGGTCTCCTGGTATTGATATTACTTGAATATCAGGCTTGTTGTCCATATCAATATATACTTTTTTTTCAGGAGTTAGGAGTATTTTACGGTCGTTTATCTTCATAATTCCTGATATTGTAAATGGCTTACCGCAACACATGCATTGAGCAGCGTTAGGGTTCTCTACGAAGGTTTCTTCTTTACATCTAGGACATACTACAAGCATATCACGAAGTTGCTGGATAATATTTTGCCACTGTCTTTCGAGTTTCCTTTTGTTTTGATCATGCAAACAAACAGAGCTAAACTCCTGTATAAAAGTATCTCTAAGTAAAGCAGGAAAAGCATTCCATCTGCGCAATACATTATTGTGTACACCACGAACAGGTCTGTTCTCTGAATTATTTTTATCGTAAATAAAGATAGGCTCACTGCCGTAGAATTTCTTTTCATATGTCTCAGTCATACATGGGCAAGCAAGAACACGTGCTCCTTCTAATGGATGGTTGGCATAGAAAAGCAAAAATAGCACGACGGAAAGTGAGTATCTGTCTGTATATTTATTAGGCATAGTTTTTCCGGTCACCACTTCCGGAGCCATGTACCTGGCCTTGCCAAGAATTCCAGAGGTTACTCCTTCAGGTGCTACATTATCATTATCACAAATCAAGACATCACCAGTTTCAGGATGTATGAAAAAATTTCCATCATTTAAATCCTGATAACTAAGTCCAGATAAATGAAGCGCTTTGAAACCCTCACAAATTTTCATGGCCGCATTAACCATAGCCTCGAAACTCTTGAATTTTGCTCTTGCCAGCAAGTATTGTCCGAATTCATAATAATCTTTTGGCCTTAATTTCATCACGTAACCATAAGTTCCTTTTTGTTTCGTTGTTAGGTACTCTGGCCATAGGAATGCTTCCGAAGGTGCACCCTTGGAGATATTCTCCTCCAGATTGCTGTAAAACCAATTTCCCATATTGTTGAAGTACCATTTTAAAGCCATCTTTTGTCCTCCGACTTCAACAAGGTAAACGATTCCTTGTCCACCACGGCCGAGTTCTTTAACAACTTTGGCCTGAGAACCGTTAGTCAAACTGACACTTTCACCGTTTTTTAATTCAATCATATCTGTTTGTTTTTTAAAAATCACTACCTGATAAATTTACATTTTCTGCTGCTTGTAAGCTGCTCGAAGAACCACAGTTTGGGCATGTCACAACTTCTTGATCATGATAGCATACAACTTTCCCACACCTGTTACAAATATAGAATTTTTTAGAGCCACAATAGGGACAACCATTGAAATCTTTATCATACATTACTTTACCAGTCACATTAGTTTGCTCATATCCTTCTTTTTTTGCTTGTTCTTTCTTTATTTTAAAAGCCCAAGTAAAAGCATAACACCCATTACGAGGGTCAACAGTAATACCAAAATGTTCCTTTGTCTTCTCACACACAGCCATAATGGCAAAGGCTTTATTGCTCAGTTTAGACATATCTTATGCATTTTTTGTTTTCATAAATGTTACAGTAAATTCCTTACACTTACGCATATCCTGTCTTGACGAAGCGATTGAAAAGGTGTTGTATTTCTCAAACATATCCAGCCCACGTCCAAGCGAGATCGTCCAGCCTGTATCTGTTTTGATGCATCTGTCATGAAAATCTCTGAATTTGTATTCAAAGTCTATGCCGTATGTAGCGAGGTCATCCTTAATGTCATCAAGCCTGTCTATAAGTTCAGGAAGCTTATCGTCCTCCTCGTTAGTAATAAGATTGAGCTTTAAGTCATCAACTGGACGCGTATTAATGAGCATCAGCGCAAACTCCATAAAATTTTTAATTTGCCATGGAGCACGTATATATGGATCCTCCACAGTTATTTCATTTGCGTTTGCCATATATGAAGCGAACAATTTCTCATAGCTAACTCCCGTTTGTCCCATTCTGAACGTCATACTTTTTTCTTGTAGTATATGAATACGGGGGCGCTTTGTAGTTTGACCGGCAGTGGTTCCTTCCTCCACGGAGCATTTTCCTGAGATTTCTTCATTCAAAGGCTGAGCATCTGCATCGGTTAACTCCCCAGTAGCTGTACCTGTCGTTGAGTTTATTGGGATTATAAGAGGATTGCTAACTTTTTCCAATGTCTCGACATTCATTTCAATACCCGTTCTTAAATTGATATATTTGAAATGTGCAGGCTCAGCTTTAAATGTTTCATCAATGACATATAGTTGGTCTTTTACTCGCTTTCTACTTTCTGCGGCAAAATCAACCAATTCGTATGCTTCCTGGTCTGTCATTTTTCCATCTGGGTAGAGAAGTTTCATCATTCCGGAGAAAGTCTTACGGATTGCTAAATGATCACGTTCAGATAGTGATCCGTCAAACTTGGCATAGTCTTTCAATACCGCGGTGCGATCATCGTTGCGCATGGCATGTAGTACCGCAGCTATATAATCCGTAATAAGTCCATAGCCCTTGGAGAAACTGTCTTTCTTCAGCATCTTGATTTCCCAGCCTGGGTTATACAGATGGATTCTGTCAAGAAAAGCACCTTTGATAAAGGATGTCGGTATAGATTCAAAAAGGTGCGTGTTCTTCAACATGAAGGGAACAGTATGTTTGGTATTTCCAACAAAAACCATGGAGGCACTTGCCTCATGTGTTCCTTTGCCTCGGTTGAAGGATTTATTAGCCAGATAATTCTGCATGGTATCAATGAGCACGGCATCAACTGCACGTCCTTTCTGTTGTTCAAACTCATCCCATGCAACCACATCCCAATATCCAACAAGACCAAGTTCTTCTCTTTTCCCAGACATCCTTACGAATAGTCGTGCACTGGTCACATCTCCACCTGATACAAGTACTCCGTAAGGTGACAATTCTTGGAATACGTGAGACTTTCCGGTTCCTTTAGGACCAAGTTCCATAAAGTTGAAGTTATTTTCGACATGAGGAAGCAGACGGGCAAGTGTGATAAACTTTTCCCGTCGGTTCATCGTATCTGGATTTAAGCCCACTGTATGCATGAGCAGATCGATCCATTCTTCTGTAGTAAAGTTTTTACGTTGTTCAATATACTCTTGCAAATCGATATTCGAAATCTGTATAGGCTTTAATGTCTGGATTTCCCATCTCACTTTTACATCTTCTCCACTGATGTAGCCAATGGTGACGATGCACCATACACCGTTTCCGCTCAGAAGCTTCGGGTTCTTACGTACATAGTCAGTTCCTATTGGTACACCGGAGAGTCCGAGATTGGCAAAAGTTGCCTGATATTCATCATTCTTTTCATTAAGTACAACAGTTACTTTATCTATGATTCGATGTTTACCATGCTCACGGATAAGTCCTTTTACCGACTCAGCTTCAGCTCTGTGTACATAGTTATTCTTGATGACATCTTTTACTTTCTCTAGTCCCTCGTTAATGATTTCTTCATCATCACTGGCACAATATTGGCCAAGCAGGTATTCCAATACGTAAGTCGGTACAGGAAGTCCACCCTTAACCAAAAACGCCAGGTCTTTTCTTACTACTTTGCCAATGAAGGCATTTAATACTTTCTGCTGTGAATCCATATAGTAGGCTCCTAAAAATCTTGTTCTATCATTGTATTATTTTTAACTGTCTCACGGATAAGTGGATTTAACCGGTCGTCTGTAGCATAAATACGAAGCTGTAGCATACTCGCACTGATTGATTTATTCAGATTAAGCGTCACCTCATACACTCGGTTATTCAGGTTTGTAGCATCTGTACTGTTTAAAGTAAGTTCCTTTTCCTGCGTAACAGGTTCGTCACCGTTGTAAATGCAGCATACGATTTTTCGTTCCATCATCGTCATGCTTACTGCTTCTGATTGAATTAGCTGGAACTTGAGTCGGCTGCTTACCATATTCAGGTTGTGGTTCATAAGAGTAACGCCTACCTTTTCCGTCTTATTTGTTCTCTTCTGCTGACTGCGAATCACAGGAATAATCATCTCCTGAAGGGATGCACCACCGTGTGCAAAATTATACCCCCCAGAGGCTGCCAATCTGTTGGTACCGACAGATACACCTACCCAAAGAGGTGTCTGGCTTTTTATGGCAGAAACCTTTTCGAGTGGGAATTTGACGATACCCTCGACTTTAGCTGTGCTGTCAGTGAGATAGTATCTTGTTTTCTTCTCTACTGAAATATCGGTGATACTATGCTTATCCTTATCTTCAAATTTCATGTCATTATATAGGAATCCATGGTCCGCTGTAAGCAAGACATTAGTCACATTCCATGAAGCATGTAAACGTTTGATTAACACTGCAAGTTGGTCTATGGCCTTACGACAGGCACTGATAACTTCAAACGGGCTTTGAGAATGACTCGCTTCATCAATTGTTTCATGAAAGATATATACCAAAGGCCGTTTAAACAGCTCTCGTGTTGAAGTCTGGTCACCGTTCATCACATCTTCATAGCGAACACAAATTCCTCCGTCTCGGTATTTATTCAGATGAGCAGTTCGTTGTTCTGTTGTAGTTAATACAACTCCATCTACGGCCATATCTGTGCCGAACAGTTCAAGGGAGTGATGTGGAAGAAGTGATGGCTTGCAGAACTTGGTTTCCGTAGGTAACATGGCTTGATAAGCTTCAATAGTAGCCATATGCTTTTCCTTGGCCAGTCTCTGCATCAATTCCATAGCCACTTCGTATCTCAGAGCGTCACTGATAATGACTACCTGTTTCACATTTGGATCAGACTCGTTAGCATAGAAGTCTTCCTGATGCTTCAACCCCGTTTCTGTAAACCAGGTGCCTTTTTCTTCCACACAAGTCAACCATTCGAGGTTAAGCAGGTTGGCTATCTTGGCATACTCCAAATCCAATTGTCTTTTGGCAGCATTCAATACCAATTCGATAGGATTCTCTTTCGTGAGTAGCTCATGATAGGCTTCGAGTGTTCTACGATAGAACATATCTACCTGATAGAACTCCGTAATATATTTATTTACGTATTCTTTTGTACTGTTTAATTTCAGTGTGCCAAGGCCACGTATCTGCATATAGAACAGAGCTGACTGTCCGATGAAGCGAATGACAATCTGGATGTAACTGTCAACAGGTAATTTCAGAGCCAATTCTCGCATACGATCGTTTACGTCCTCTGGATCAGCCATGAGTTTCTTTTCTAAAATCTCCTTCAGAATCGGCCAGCAAAGTGCTTCAGTAAAATAGAAGTAGTTTGCATCAATACCATAGATGTTGATGATTTCCTCTTCTTTAATATCTGAAGACAATATTCTCATTGACTGGATAAATTTCTCGCTCAGCATACGGTCGTGGGTGCCCCACTCATAAATCTTGTTTACCTGGTCAAGGATTACCGAATTGCTGATTTTATATTGCTTGTACGAATCCCCTGGCATAGCATCAAGTAATTGCGTGATGCAATTGTACTTCATGCATTCTGCAACGCACTTCATCTTTTGTGGCAAATTCAGATTATAACTTACTCCAAAAAGTTTTGTCAATTTATCATTGATTGCTTTGCTGGCATCTACGTTCTTTGAAAGTTTATGCCAAAAATCAGCATGTTTTTTCCCTTCCGAAGTAACGTCAAGAACAACCATCTTTACAATGATTATTTCCCAATCCAACAACTTTTTCTCGCCGAGATAATTGGAGATGAAAGCACGGCAAACCAAATCCTCACTAAAGGTACTTGAATCAATATGCCCATTAAGAATATTATGGATTTTAGAAGACATGATTTCCGCAATATTTTTCTTGATAAAACTACGGAACCGTTCTGGCAGATTATACTGCTGCATAAAAGAGGCATAATCATCTTCCTTATATTCCATGTTGGCTTTCAGCATATCAAGCAATGGAAATTGTAGTTGCTGTTCCTCTGAATGAGGATAGGTTTCCACAGGAAAAAGCAGAACAATGCGTTTGTCTTTCCAAGTATTTTCAATAGCATATTTTGTATTGAACCAGGCTCCATCGAATACTTTATATATATATCCGTCAGCCCATTCCTTCACCTCTCCAAGCTCTGTCTGGATAATATCCATCCGGTCGAAGATAAAGAGCACATGAAGCTGTGGGTTTCGTTCAAAGTAGTTATATATTCTTTCTTGTACCATATTCTAATATACTTAAATTCCAAATAATATTTGTCCGAACTCTTCTTGCTTTACCTCTATTCTCTCTGAAGGGAAGATTGTAGAAGTTGCCAGTGAGGTTTTTCTTGATAGCAAATCGTCCAATATCTCATCGAATGTTTTAATGTCAGATGTAACTGCCATAGGATAATATACATACACATCCTTTGTTTGTCCGATACGATAAGCACGGTCTGTAGCCTGGCTTTCCTTAGCTGGATTCCAGTGCCTACTGTAGTGGATAACATGATTTGCGGCAGTCACATTCAGTCCCATTCCTGCAGCAACGGGTGACATTATAATTACGTTAAATCCATCAACAGCTTGAAACTCATTTATGCTCGCTTGTCGAGTTTGCCTGTCAAATGAGTGTCTTTTAATAATAGACGGAGTATCCCCATTAATGATTTTACATATTATGCCATATCTTTCATTGCAAAGCTTTTGAAGCATTTTCTGAGTCTCCTTACGTTCAACAAATATGATGACTTTTTCTTCCTTTTCTTTGATTGAATCGAGAAATTTGATAGTAGCCTGTAATCTTGCACTTGTACTAACCAGCTCGTTTATGTCATGAGTCGTTAATGCCGAGTCGTAGAGGTAAGGATGTTCTGAAACCTCCCGCAAGTTCATTATTGTAACAAGCATATTGGGTTGAATACCATTCATATAGGCATTAATGACTGATGTATATGTCTTTTTTTGTACACTTGGCATGGCAATTTTCTCTTTGAGTTCATGTTTTAAAGGAAGATCTTTTGCAGCATCTTTCTTTAATCTGCGCATAAAATATATTCCAAGCTTTTCATGAATTTCATTACCAAGAGCGACAATGTCAGTGTCATCTTTTTTTAACGGTGATTGATATTGAGCAGCAAATGCTTTCGCATTACCTAATAAACCAGGAACACAGAAATCCATGATACACCATAAATCAAGAAGTGTATTCTCAACAGGTGTACCAGTCATAGCAATTCTGAAATTGCATTTCAATGCCTTGGCTGCGTTGGTAACAAGCGTACCGGGAGACTTAATCTTTTGTGCTTCATCTAATGCCACGATGTCAAACTCCACCGCGCAGAAATTTAACTGTGATATACGAAGAGATTCATAGTTAGTTAAGACTATGTCCATCTTTTGTATTCTATTTACAATATCTTTGTCAAACTTTCTTGGCACATCCTTAGAGGTAAGCATATTAATAGTCATTCTTGGTTGCTTGAAGAATCTTTCATATTCATTTTTCCAATTTTCTAACAGTGAAACAGGAGCTACTATAAGATACGGTTTGTGATCAGCATATTTCCTTGAATGCCAATCAATAAAATAAAGTATCTGTAAAGTTTTTCCAAGTCCCATGTCGTCTGCCATTAGACACCCACTTGCTTTACTTTTATATAAATGCTGTAGCCATGCAACACCTTCTTTTTGATGTTCTTTTAGTGAATAGCATTCTTGAAGATATGGATTGGTGAAAAGGGTATATTTTTCGCCTCTTTCGATAACTCTTTCTTTTACAGCAAAACCAAGTTCTTCTGCATTTTCTTCTATAATAAGCACTTTTTTGTTATCAACAGATTCTGCATTAAATGGCTTAGATGGTGCCTTTAACTGCTGTGCCGCACAATCTGCAAGAAACAAAGCATCTTCCATGTCTATTTGGGCATTTTTATACTCAATAATAGATTTGCCATTCTCTTTTGCTTTATTAATTTCTTTTCTGAGATTTTCCAATTCTGTCTCACTTGAAATTGTCACTTGGCTTGTTCCATTTTGAGGACTTTCAATTGTAGCACCAGCAATCCAGCATGATTTGTAGGGACAAATAAATGGATAGAATTTGGGCTTATAAACACCAATCTCAATTACGCGGTCACTATATAGTTCCGATAAATCAAAAGCATCAGGGTCAAAAAACTCAGTAGGTTCTTCTATAATTTTTTGAATTTCTTCGCGCGTTTTGTGTCTTCCGCCTTGACTTTTAAGATGTCGTAGATTTTCCTTTTGCTCTTCATTGAGTACAACGCGAACACGTTCGCCATTTTCTCTTTGAATAGGGTACTGTCCCTGTACTTTTCTCATTCGATCAAAATACTGCTGAAATTTTTTATTTTCATCAATGTCAATGGCAGGATCAATGGTAAACCCATCTTCATCACGACCAACTTCAATTTTTATGCGTTCTGGAACGTAAACATTCTCGTTTGCTAAATAACTGTCTAATTCGCATCCGGCTTGTTCTGCTAATGCTTTTATCTCTCCAAAATTACGCAGGTTAAAGTCTGTAGTTTTTTCTTCCTCTGGAGAAGAATTAAACTCATGAATACGATTTATCAATTCATATTGCGCTTCCGATAATAAATATTTCTTTTTGTTGACTATAAGTATATTTCCGCATTGTTCATATGATAATAATTCTCCATCTGGCACGTGGCTAAGAAATTCAACCTTGTATTCAAAATCAGATGCATTTAACATGCTTGTTCCAATGAGACGCATGGCCATATTATAGGGTTGGGGGACACCTAGAAGTAACTTATCCTCCTCATCTAACAGATAGATATTTTCATAAGGGACAAGACAACCATCTTTTGAAGCATAGGCATACCCATTGTCAACCAAAGTTGAAAGAGGCATATAATATATACTATCGTCTGTCGCTTTCCATTCTTGGAAATGAAGATCATGTCCATTGAAATTTACAATGAATAGTATTCCTATTTTATTTACTACCTGAGTTAACATATGCTTCTTTAAATTTTAATAGTCATATAATCTGTTTGTTCTGATCTCTGCTTATATAAAACAGTTCCATTTGTTTCCTTCAAATATCCAACACTTATTTCTCGTCCTGAGTTTGAGTGTACAACCTCTTGCCATCCATTGTCATTTCTTGCCTTTCTTATCCATACACTACCAGTTGGGGTTGCTCCGCTAATTAGTGGACGTAGATGAACAAATTGATTTCCAGCGGAGAAGTTAAGGTAGAAACCTTTATATCCACAAACAATCCGGCATTTACCATTTGATATCCATTTACTTGATAAAGAGAAACGAATATTGGCTTCATACACGGTCTTGATTGGCCTATTAGACGAAGTCCTCGGGACTGAATTGGATGATGGTTTAAACTCTTCTTTTTGAATTGGGGTTGCCTTAAAAAGATTATTGTCTTCAGCATCCTGAAAAGATATGCCAATGTTATTTGATGAAATGACTTTTTGTTGCAACCAACCGCTTAAACGTCCTTGCCAATTTCCCCTATGGGTCATTCTTCCTTCCTCGTAATATGTATTGTAGTACCAATCACTTATATCAATCAGACTTCCCATAGATGTAATCTTCAGATCTGCAGTGCTTGGAATATACCGTTTTTTCCCTGTCACCATCTTAACTTTTTCATGGTCCTGGTTGTAAACGTACAAAGCACCGGTATCAGAGAACTCAACAATCATCTTATTCTTAATGAACAATACAAGAGCTGATGTCTGTGATGCGAACGAATCTGTCTCAATGAAATGTGGCAGGAAAATACCGCTGACTCGGTTATCTCCTTGTAAGATTCTTTTCGTTGTAGTAGATCCAACAATTTTGAAACTGCTTACATATTCCACATATTTTAGCCAGAAGTCCTTTCTATCCCTGTCTTGTACACAAACTTCAAAAAATGTCTCAATTATCTTTTGACTAAACCATAGATTTACATGTTGTTTTGCCTTTTTGAGCTGTTGGGCTTGTTTTTCAGTTGCGCCTGCAAATGGAGCCCATGTTGCGCCAAGCGTAATATCGCCTAAGATTCGATTGGCATACTTGCATAGTTGAGTACGTTTTACATCATCACCTGTTTCATTTACGCGTAAAACTAAATCTGCAAAAATAAGTTTTTTGGTTCTATCATATTTGTGAGCATTTAAAACAGATTCAATATAGTCAAAGTCTATGATTTTATTGCTACTGATAAAATTAACAATCACATCAGAGTAATATGATTGGCTTATTGTTGACAGTTTGTTACTAAAATATGCAGGGGCATTCTTTACATCCTGTTTCTTTTGAGATAATAGAGCGCATAGTCTTAGGGGACCAGCTTCATCAAATAGATTTGCATGGTTCTTCATTACCATGTATTTCTTGTTTGAACCATTGTATTGTTTTAGCTGCTTGCTGAGCAGATCACAAGTCAATGAGCGAAGCTCCGGGTCAATCATGTTCCATGAGTCAAGACAATAAAATGATAATCCGTTAAAGAACATGTCCCTCCAGTTAGTCTCTAGAATATGAAGCGCATACATGTATGCCTGTTCATTCCCTTGAAGTTTTATTAAATAATAAGAAACAATACGAAGTTCATGAATGCTCCAAATACTTGTTTCTTTATTTTCTGTTTTAGCATTCTCTATGACTTTCTGCATAATTTCATCAATAGTCTGTTGAGAAGCAATAACAGTTCTGTCGGTCATCATGCGTACCTCTATTTCCTGCAAGGTACGCATATTGCGACTGATGGCCAACTCAGTCTGATGGTCAACAGTACGTTCTGCAAGCAAGTGGAAATCTTGCAGAAGATCTTTGTTAATATTTAGAAGTGCATAGATGTCTTCCATTATTGTTTATGTATAAAACGTTTATTTGCTATATCCTCCAATTGCTTTTCAGCATTGGTTCTTACTCTGAACTCTACACGTCGTGATAAATCCTTATCTTCCTCGCCGTTCATTTTCAGTATCAGGTGGCTTGAAGAAAGTCCGTTTGCTGTTACAAGGCCTTTAAGCCACTCTTCCAAGTCGTCAGACATAAGACTAAAGCAATATTGTAACACGGCTCTTGTTCTATCCTGAGAAAGTTCCATGTTTGAATAATAGCCTCCGTTGCTGTTGGTGTGGCCTTCAATACGAATTTCTTCAATATTATCTCGGTATTCATCACGACTAAGTACGGCTATATATCTTGGGAAAAAGTCATCAAGAATATTCTTAAACTTAGGTTTCAGCAAGGACTGTCCTTCATCAAAAAGCATTGACGGTTCTTGGAAACGAATGCATAAAGTCGAGTCTATTGTAGCCCTCCAAACTGCAAGATCATCTTTGAACTCCTGCTGCAGATCGATGTAAAGTTGTGTTTTGATTTGGTCGTATCTTTTCACAATTTCCTCGTCTTGTTCTGCCTTTTCTTGCACTTGAAGGAGCGCTCCCATCAGCAGCAGTATAAAGATGAACAGAAGACTGGCCATTAAGTCACCTGTGGAGAGTGCAAAGGCATTCTCATCTTTACTTTCGTATTCTGTACGTTTCTTCTTCATTATCGTTTATTACGTGTAATTGTATCGGTCAACATTTCTGTAACTTCATTCTGTCGTTCAATAGCTGAAGCAAGCGCACCTGTAGTTTGGGTTAGGCTCGTAGTGTACTGAGCAAGGTATTTGTCAGTACTTTCTTTTATTGTTCGGCTGTATTCAGATAACCCGTTCTGTAACTGAGTAAAGATAGTTCCAAGTCCTTGTTTGATAATCTCAAACTTTTGGACATAATCCTCTGATAACTGACCTGAGTCTCTTAACATTTCAGTTACCTGATCAATACCCCCTTGGCTCATGGTTTGAAGTTCTGCAAGCCTTGTAGCATAGTCGTTCTGTCCTTTGTTGAACAGTTCTGTCGCTAATTTCATGTCACCAGATATTGTACGTAGATTACTTGTGCTTATCGTTATTTCTCCCTGAGCCTGTCTGAAGCCATTCATAGTTCCTGAAATGTACTCGTTCATCTTCTCCAAACGTTCCAATCCAATATTGAAACTGTCAAGCAGTCTTTTTGTCTGGGATGTAGTATCTTCCTGAAGTGCGATTAGGTTGGCTTGTTTACTATTTACATCATCAGTGATTGACTTGACGGATTCTGTTACAGAAGATGATAATGTACTGATAGTTCCAGTAAGGAATGTGCCCATCTTGTCCGCAGCATCTGCCAGTTTGCTTACCATCTGGTTACTTTGCTCTTGGGATGATTGTGAAATACCAGACATAACTTCTTTAACTTCATTAATGGCATTACTGATAGCACCAGTAGCAAATGTAATTTGTTCTTGCATTTGTCTCATTGCCATAGAATTAGTATTGGCAGAGGTATTGGATATTTCCGAAATGGAATGCTTAACTTCTTCAATTGTAACTTGTAATGTTGCTGAAATATTTTCCATGTTTTTCGGAAAATCGGCCATAGCTTGGGTTGCAGAGCCTAACTGATGAGCCAAATTTTCTAATTCTGTTGTAGCCGATCCGGAAAGTCCTGAACTAAACTCATTCATAAGTAATTTCATGCTTTGCTTCAGTTCATCCACAACTCTCTGCATCATGTCGCTTGCCGGAGAAGATACAGTTTTCGCCATTTGATCAATATGTTCAACAACGGTTTTAGTGGTTGCATCGACACTTTCCATTAACGGAAGAATTTTTTGTTGCATCTGTCGTGAGAGAGTCTCATCAAATCCTTGATTAAGTTCTATAGCTAGGTCAGTAGAGAATGATTTTAGAGCTTTTGTTTGCTGGGCGTTCTCAGAAAGAATTTCTCGTACAGCGTTGGCCACAGGTATGATAACTCCAGATTCGTTTGTGTATGATAGTTTTCCACTAAGCTCATTAAAGGAGTCTTTTATGGTATTGGTTTGTACCTGAAAATCGGACTTTAGTGCATTGTAAAGTCGGTCAATTATATTCTGCTGATTAAGATTGGCCAATGCTATGTCATCAATATAATAAAGGGCATCTAGCTTTTCTGTCAGTCCATTTACGTTTTTATACAATCTATGTCTTAATGATTTATCTATAAATGTAAATACAATAGACAGAAACATACCAAGAAGAGATGTCAGGAACGCTGTGCCCATACCATTCAATAATCCCTGAATACTTTCATTGATTTTATCTGTGTTACTACTGTCAAATCCTTGAATACCCAAAGTTAAGCCAAGGAAAGTGCCAAGAAGTCCTAAACCGACAAGCGTACCTGATGCTGTATCAAGCATACGTAAATTTACCTTGTTGCATTTACACACGCTGTTGTCATATATAAATTCAGATGCAGGTATATTTGACTTTTTCCCGTCTTTTGTATTTACGATAATAGTTTTTTCATATTTTTCCCCAAGCGAAGCTATCTTGGAATTGTTTAATGAATCCAAGATATTCTCACTATTAACAAGTTTTACTAAAATTTCCTTGATGCTATAAAGTTTTCTTTCTTCAAAACAAAAGAGTAAGAAAACCAATATAATTACTGCACCAGATGCTAATGTTATAATATCAGACATGTTATTTTTTATTTGCAGATTCTATTGTTATTATTTTATTAATGTTTATTCTATCAGATTTTTATTATATAAAGTAAATATCCGTTCTTGGCAATTCGAGAACTATTATGATATTCGTTTAATCAAACACTATGACATCGTCAAGCATTATTTTCCGAGTATCATCACCAACTACATAGGTTAGCTCGGTGTTGTCATCATACTTTTTGGGAAGCATAATCATACAATTCCAGTATGACGTGTTCGAGATGAGAAAGCCCGGATCTATGCAAAACAATTTAGTTGGAGTATCTTCGAACTCATCGGATTCTTCCACACCAATGCAGACAATGGCGTGTCCGAAATTCTGATTATTAAAAGAAATCCCTAAAATTGCAGGACTATTCTGATGAATATTGTCGTAAATGCGGTCAATATAATCTTTCCGAATAGCTGTGGCTTTTATATTGAAGTCGGATGTATTACTAATTTCCTGTGCCATAGTTTTAAGATTCCACCCGGACATATTCATACCGCGTTGTTCTAGAAGTTTGCTAAGAAATTTTCCTTTCGGACTACGCTTGTCCACATTTCCGGAGTATGAATTTACATCCTCAATGTTGATTTGCTGAAGGCACATCAAAGAGATGATTGTACTATAAACAGCGCATGCACCGTCAAGACTTCCTTGGTGCAGGGCTATACTTTTTATGCTGCCATCAGCTTGTGTCGTTTTTACTCCTGTTCTATAAAGTCTCACAGAAGGAATGATTGTTATTGTTGCCATATATATTCTCCTTTCGTATTGTTATTTTATCAGAATAGGCCTACATTATCTCTCAACCAACGTAATTCCTTTTCAATGCTTGGATTATTTAAACCTAAACTTTGCGCTTTTTTAAGGCTTTGAAAAGCCTCTCTATACCGTCTTACAGACGAGAGTGCCATACCCATATTTGAATAAATCTGAGCGTCTGTAAATGGCGTATTGGGAATGTATGGTTCATTCAAAGCTTTTTGGAATGCATCTATTGATTCTGTATATAACTTTTGCCTGTAGTAGTGAACTGCTTGGTTAAAATACACAGTTCTGTTACCTGAAAGTTGTTTATACCATTTCAATCGCATTCCTACTTCCATATGTTCAATATCGATAATTCCGGTTCTATCATTTGGTTTTGTAAAACCACATTTTTCAGCAACTCTCTGAGAAGGCTCATTATCCATACTAATATCCAAGATTACTTGTTGGAATGAAAAGTTTTGTAGGAGGAAATTCGTTAGTCCATTCAATGCTGATGAAGCATAACCGTGGTGTCGATGAGAGGGATGAACTGCATACCCTACATTCCACACAGGCATATTAGTTGTTCGGTTCATGACAGGTTCTGCTGAGATAAAACCAACCTCTTCACCATTATTATTGAAAATGATAAAGTTTAATGACTCTCTTTGGATATTTGCATTAACAATATATCTGCAAAAGGCCTTTATGTTTTCAGCATGATCTTTACGTAAAACATAGTATTTCTTTACGTCTTCGTAGCGGAATAGTTCTTCTATAAACCAAACATTATTTGAGTTCACGGGTAACAGAGAACAAATTCCACATTCTATTATATTTGGTATTGCCATATTAAATATCTTATAATTAGGTGTTTATTAAGGTTATTTGATTTTCTGTAAAACGTCTCCGAACTTAGCATAATTCACTGTGACACCATCGTCAAGATTGAAGCTGATGGCCTGCTCTGCTACAACCTGCAAACGTTCGTGATATTCACGACATTCATCCAATTGCTTCTGAAGCGTTTGGAGCTGTTTGCTTTCTTTAGTCGTAAGTTCTGCCCGACGCAAGTCAAGTTTGTTGATTTCCTGTTCCAGATGTTCAATGAAGGGGAGGAGATATTTTGCTCGGATGCGCTCAACTGTATAGGCATTCATACGGTGCATGTAAGCTATTACTTGGAAGGAACCTTTCTTTGATGCAAATAGCCAATAGATTGGACGGTTCTGATACATCTTTTTATGGTCTTTCCAAAAGTTCTTTACGAAATATTGCTCTATGGTCTTACCTAAACATTGCTCCACGTAGTTAAGATTCTCCACATGAAGTTCTTCACCCAGTACCACACGTAGGAAATCAGCGAAACGATATGATGCGTTGTCACTGAATCCGCAATCATTTGCCATCAGCGGCATAATGCCGTCGTCATCAATTTCCCAAGACTGTCCGTTAAATGTGTAAGAAGCAGTTTCCTCATCAGTAGGATTGGGGTGAGCGATATGCAATCCTGGCTTATCAAGACGATAGCGTCCCAACATACAACCTACAGCAAAGCTAATAAGTTGCTTCATCAATACTTCGTCGTTCCAACTGAGACTGTCATCTGCAATATTGATTTCTCCTTGTTGCAGAATGGTTATCTCAGAGAGTGTAACATCTGGTGTAAGCTCATCTTGCAGACCGTATATGTCAATGAACTGACGGTTGAGCTCTTCTTCGTTCTCGTGAAGCTGCATGAAGAGGTGTTCCCACTTTGTCTTGTATTGCTCCATACGCCATTTCAGACTGCCAAGTTGCGGTGCGGCAGGATTGATACAGATGTGTTTGTCTGTTTCTTTTTCGTGCAGCTTTTCCTCGTGGCGGATATTGTCGATATAGGTGTTCTCGTTTACAGCTAATAGGGGATTAGTTTCGAAGTCCCATGAGGTTTCATGATTGTCCCAATCTTGTTTGGAAATGTTGATGTTTTGTTGAACACAATGATTTATATAATCATTATTTTTTCCTATATATGGTACTTTGAAAGAATCTCCAATTTGAAAAGATAGAGTTGGACATAATATAAATAGCAATTGCTGCATAACCTTTGAGTTTAGGAAGCCCAAAATATACTCCTTCTTTTCTTGTGGGAAGCAAGAAGGGCCATTACAGTCAAAGATAAATCCAGGTTGTAATATCCTTGCATAAAATAGATTTGAACCAATTCTTGGAAAAGTTATTCCATCTGTGAAATAATATCCGGGATTCCTTATAACAGCAGGTTTAAATGATTTTAATATTTCTCCATCGTTATACCAATCAATGATGTTTTCACTGAGGCTCAAACCGTACCAACGTCTAACATCTCCACCTTTATTATATGGGAACCATTTTAATCTGGATCGAGCCGCTGACGCGGCATTTTCGAAGCCGAAGCCTATACGGCTTCGGCTGACCTCGAACCAGCTGCGGAGAAATCTCGCATTGTCAGCAGTTGCCAGCCCCTGTGTTGGGCTGGCAACTGCTGACAATGCGAGATTTGATGTAAATATTTTTAAGATATTGGGTGAAACCCAATAACCAATCGGACATCCCGGGATTTTCTCAAAGTTAGATTGAGGGACATTTGGGTAATACACCTTGGCTGTATGTTCCTGCAATGCCTGGAGGAACATATCTTTCTTCTCTGCGCAATTCTTACCATCTACCAGTCGGAAATACACACCACCTTCATCAGACTTATTTTTAGCTACAACAAAGGAAGTGTTTTGCACCACCTCACCACTCAGCTCATCGAAAGTTCGAGGGCCCAAGTGAAGCATGTTTTCAATATGATAGTTCTCGAGTAAAGACGTGCGTAGTTTTTCGAATGAAGAAAGGAACATCCAGCTCTGCATGTTAATCATGCTATATTTGCCGTTGTCTGCAAGTCTGTCAATAGCCAACAACATAAAGGTGGAGAATAAATCTCCTTTGCCTTCTTCATAATTTGCCTTCACATACTTACTCAGCACCTCATTCATGTTGCCACCACCCATATACGGCGGATTCATTACCAAAGCGTCATACTTCTCCGTCAAAGCCAAAATTAGCTCAAAAGCTGGAAGTTGCAAGCGCACGGCATCGGGCATAATCTCTTGACTGCACCAGTAATCAGTAGTCTGTTTAACCAGTAATCTTGTGCTGTCGCTAATGTCGAATTTCATGATAGAACCCAGCGAGTCTGCATTATGCATCAGTTCAAAGCAAGCGGCAAGTTCTTCATTTTGTGAAGAAGTGTTCTCTCCCTGGAAATAAAGAGAAAGGAAATCATTTAAGTTTTCATCCGTTTCTTCATTCCATGGTTTCGGCATGGTCAGTATATTCGGCAAGCAATGCGCATCAGCAAAAGATGAATCCTTTTGGCATGCTTTCAACAAAAGGGCAAAAGTTGCTAATTGTTTTGCACGATTATCCAAGTCAATACCTGTAAGGTTATGACGGAAAATGTTTTCAATGGCTTCACCACGGCCATAGCCTTCAGCAATATAAAGGTCATAAAACAAGTCGAAGCACTCGTTTAGAATGTGTCCAGAACCGCAGGCCAAATCGGCAACCTTCAGGTCGGTAAGCTCGTTGTATTTCAGTAAATTTTCTGGAGTCGGTTTTTCTGTCTGGTTCACTAAGTATCGCCACTTCTTTTGAAGTGTTGTTTCATAGGGATTATTATCCAGATAGATGCGACCCACTGTGTTCTGCACCATATATTTCACTATCCAATTGGGTGTGAATATCTGTGTAGCTGCCGGTATTTCGTCAGCCTCGAATTTTCCTTTCTTTGCAAAAACTTCGTCTTTACGCTCTGATATATAGAACTGATAGAGCCAACCAATTAGTTCCGGAGACTGAAACTCTTCATCGGTAATAAATTCAGTATGGTTCAGCATATCCATGAATTTACCTTCTGCCAGAATATCGTTTGGTAGAAGTAGCTCGGTATAGTCGGCCATAGAACCGAAACACTGGTTGAGGATGGGATTATCGTGACACCATGCTGTAATAAGCAGGGCAAATTGTTCGGTGACCTTCGTATCGTCATCCAAAAGCTCGACAATACGCTGACGAAGGTCTTCTTTCATCTGTGGAAGATGACCCTGGCGTGCTTCGTCCACAATAATTGGGGTACGTGCAGCATCGGCATACTGAAGCACAGGAGAACAGAGATTGTTCTTCTGCAGAATACGAATAGCGCACAGACGATTGAACCAAGTATACGCTGCCTCTTCATACACTTCGTTGATGCCTTTTTGCTGAATACGATTATAGAGGGACATCCACTGATAGTAGAATCCCTCTGTATAAAATTGTCCGTTCCAAAGTGCACCTCCTTGCATCAGTTGTGGACGGTGCTCTTCGGCAACATTACCTTTCTTGTCGAAGCCAAGTGTAGTTATCTTAGCTGCAATGCCGGCTTTTAATATATTGCGAGCTTCGGTAGCGAAGCGTTTTATTCTATTGGTGTCCATATAATCTATTGGTAATCTTTATTTAATAATCATCACTCCGTCATGGTCGACAAGCAGACGTTCAATCTGTTGACGCAAACCTTCAAGATAACGGTCTATGTCTTCTTCGTTTGTAATAGGTAACTTTGTCCTTGTTTGCAGTGATGCCTGACGAATTCTCTTTTCTCGTACAGGAGGTGTTGGAGGATCAACTTCATCATTATCCTTTTTAGTAGGCTTAGGAGGAATATACGACATAATCTTGTTCACCTGCTCCTGATAGAATACATCGGTAAGGATATTGTTTCTCAGTACAAGTATATTTGTTGGCGCAGTTTTAAGCTGTATGGTTGCTTCACGGTCGGAAAGTACACTTGCCGGGACATTCTGTTTCTCAGCTACTTGCAACAAATAGTCAAAAATATCGTTATAAGCCGCTTTAATTTTATCGCGAAGTTGATTTCGCACATCGTCCAAACTGCCGGAAAGCTGATTCCTCAATTTTATATAGCCACGGAATGTGTTACCCATTGGCCAAAGGTCATCCTTCACTTTTAGGAACTCATCAACAGCTCCTATCATCTCTTCCGGAACAAACGAGAAGTTATATGTATTCTCATCAGCGAACTGGATGAGCTGTTTATAGGTAGAGAGTTGATCATGGGTAAATTGTACCACCTCTTTGCATTTGTCGGTAAGCATCCTGGCTTCATCCTTTGATGAGATGATGAGATTGAAGAATTTCAACGGATCACGTTCATCAAGCCATGATTCGAAGAGATCTATGGCCTTACGGATTGGTTCCACAAAAGGATAAGCTATAATCTGTTGTTCTATGTCCTTATAGCCTTTGATTAATTTGGACAGGCTACGCTCACTCTCTATGTCACGACACATGCGGAATAGCTGGGTACTGTCTGTAGTTGTCGGAGCGGAAGAGATTCCAAATACTTCCTTCCATGCAGCAATGAAATTCTGAATTACCTGCGGTGAAATAACCTGTGCCTGTCGTAGCGTAAACTTATTACTCTCTGATACAATGCGGTTGGCCACTGTAGATGTTTCTACATTGGGATTATTGGTGTAAGTGTAGTCACGGTTGTGACGACGTACCAGTTCATTAATCACATATAGGGTACAGATATTGTCCCATCCATAAGGAGCTTTAGAGAATTTGGTAAGTACATCGGTTACATTTACCTCAGCAAACTGCTTATTCAGATAGATTTCCACTTCATGCTCAGCATCTGTAAGAATCGCCCCCATACCTTCGTAATCTCCAGGATTCACATTACGCAGAATGGCTTTCTTCAATTGCTCTGTAGTGCGTGGAATGCTTGGAGAATCAACCAAATTTGCTTTAGGATAGATTCCTGCTAAATGTTTCTCGATGGCAACACGATAACGGTCATTACCACGTTTCTGTCCAAGCTCTGCATCGTCAATCACGTATAGTCCGGAAACAATAGGACAGGTATCCAAAATCTTTTCAAACTCTTTTTTAATAAGTCCTTCGTAAAGTTCCTCGGCACGCTTGGCAAATTCCTTACGGGTATTGGCATTATCCTCGTTTGGGACGGGAGTGGACATATAACGTTCTGCCTGACAGTACCAGTAAAAGGCGTTGTACAAACGTCTGTTCTCACGATACTGAGGACCTACATAATATACCATTCGGTTGGTATTGCTGTTCTGCAATGCAAGCTGCTCGGCAGTATCATAGTCGGGGTCCATGACAAACTCTACCATTACATCCGGGTTATTGCTCAGGAAGGTACGCTGTTTTATAGTCAGTCCAACCGAGAAACTGCGTGTCTTATATTGTTCTTTATTCTTGAGAGCTGTGATATATTTATTGAAAATATCTTTCAGCTGTTCAGCCTGCGTATTATTGTCCACCACCTGATTCTTAATGAGTTGTGCCACCTTCATTTCTTCCTCACTATAGAACATGAAAGTGTCAGGAGCTCCCTGTTTGCCCTGTTCACGGCGAATAATATTATTATCGCAAAGGAACTCTACAATTTTCTCCACCTCATTCTTGATGGTGAGGCGAGGAGTATCCATATTGTTTACCAGAAGTGAAGTCACATTATCCACGGTGGCCGGGAAAAGCAGCTGGTCGGTCTGTGAGATATTACATATCATGAATAGCACATTGGCCACACGAACCGCCAGACGAGTCTTTTCCGGTTTATCTGTCTGGTAGGTGCGTGCCATACGAAGGGCATTGTCCACAGCTTTCTGTCCACGAGCCTGCAAACCTTCCTCAAACATATTGTTATAGAGTTCATCGAAAGAGATGAATTTACCCAACTCGGCATCAGCATTCGCTTTGGCTGTAGAGTGGATAACCTTGATGATACTTCGCTCATTACCTTTTACTTCCTTTGCCACATAGCCTAAGTTCAGGAATGAATTGAACACCTGCATGATAAGCTTGAACTGATAAGGTACAAATGGGTAATAGTCGATGAAATCATCCTGCGAGTCGTAGCTACTGTAGGAGTTGGGCAACTTGAACTGCAAGTCGAATCCCGCTTTATATTTGTTATAAAGCGAGGCCAATGTATCTTTCACCTCTTCTTTCTTGTCGAGAATACGCTTCTGCGTGATTACTTCCGGCTGTGTTCCTTTGAGGGATACCTTCACTTCAAAGCGTCCCTTAATTTTACCTTCTTTATCTTTCTCCTCGGCTATATGACAGTCGTCCATAATCTCGGAGAGGTCTTGCTGTGCTGTACAAGCCACCCAGACCTTGTTATCACAAGCTTCAGACAGTTTCGTAATGATTTCCTGAAGGTTAAGATAACGGTCGCGCTCCTTGTTGATGAACTGTGAAACTTCATCGGCAAGGAAAATCAGGCGGTAATCATCGCCCTTGTCTTTAAGATATGATGCCAGTTCCAAACCAAAACGGTCTATACTCATGTTCGTATCACGCTTGATGATACGCTCACGAATACTATCTACGGAAAGTGTTGGTGCCAGTTCTTTGGCAATGTCAAGCACCCAGTCGAGTTCGTTGTCAATCAAATCGGCAGCCATACCAGGGTCATTCCAGTCACCACCTTCCTCTGCGATGCGTTGTTTGAATGCCTCAAACACTCCCTTTTCTTCCAAAGGTTTTTCAAGATTCTGTGCCAGTGTGATATTGAACTTATTGAAACCACGTTTGCCATTAAACTCATTCCAGAAGACATGCAGAAAAGCTTTCTTCTTGTCGGTAGAGTTGTCATAGCTTGTTTCCAGATTGAAGATACATGTATCTATCGTGGCCCGTTCCAACCAATTGGCGATAGAAACCATCTGCTCGTAGTCGAAGCTCAGATAATGTTTGTCATCAAGCGGGTCGATAGCCTTTATTGCTTCGAGCAGACGTGATAAAGCATCTTCACGAGTAGAAGGTGTGATACAGTAATCCAGATATTTCAGAAAATGTGATTTTCCTGAGCCATAATAACCGTCAATCCATATACCCACGTGATCGTATGGTTGGTTATTCTTGATAGCATCTAAAATACGGAAAAGACCGTTCATAATCTCGTCCGTAAACACGTATTCCTGTATTTCTATACGTTCTGTTTCTGGGTCAAACTTGGTAGCGCTGACAGCAGGATTCACTGCACGGTCAATAGGCTTATTATATAATTCTTTCAGTTTCATTAGCTTATTCGTTTATTAAAAGAGTGGCACGATATGTATGATTGTCTGGAAGTGTATCAAACAGCCGGAATGAGTTCTGATCACGATGACCCGGATAAAAGACAATGATTTTATATTTGTCCGTTTCGTTGTAATCTTCATAAAGAGCCAAGAATTCATTGACCCTCAGATAAGGATACATACTGCCTATACCATACATAAAAACGTAGGGACGACGATATTGGTCTTTGATCGTGATATGATCAATGATACGTTGATGTATAAATTGAACGAATTCTGGTGAATGGGCATTGCGGGCAAGCGTATCCTGTGTGCTCTTTACCTTTGACGGGGCACTCTGTTCTTTTTCCATCAGATATTTCAACATAGAAGGATGACGCAGAAATTTCTTCTGGTCGAGGAAGCTGCAAAACTCATCAAACAGATTCAGTGTAAGCACATCCACATAGTTTGTGGGACGGATCAGATTCGCTTTAAACTCCTGTATTTGCTTACGAATGTCATACTCTTTCTCTGCCGGATACTGGTAGATAAAAAAGTTATAAAACAAGTCGCCATTTTCCGTATCTTGGAATCCCGGACTATTCAATTTATCATCAAGCTCTTTTATGGTCATATCATTGTTTTCTTTATGTTCTCAATTTCGTAAGGTTGCAAAAGACAAGCTTCCAAAAACCATGGTTGTCCTTTTCCCAGGTAGTAAGTAAAATTGCTACAGGAAATCGCATTAAGATGGTTGCTATTGTCAAGCATACCCACTTTACGAAGTATAGTAAGATATGCAGAAGCCACTTTATCTTTGGTATTATCGCTCCATGAATCAACAAACTCATCTTTTGATGCTATTTCGTTGAACTCCATCATAATGTCATTTTTATCGATGCTTTTGGATATGCTGTTCCATTTTTTTATTGCAACATTTACATGAAAATCGAAACAGATCTTATACGTCCTCAAAATAACATAGAAGATAGCTACTATCTTGTCTGTATCGTTCATTCCAAGAAAGTCATCCCAAAAAGATGATGGCATAGACTCATATCTTCGTTTGATTTCCAGAATAGCTTTCTTACGAGAACTTTCTGCATTAATGTGAAGCAACCGATTATTCACCTTCTCATCATGAAGCAACTCCTCACTATTGGTTGCACGGAGTAGAGGTAATAGGATATTGGTCTCCTCAAAAAGGAAACCGCCACCCGTGATGGCTGCTGTGTATGGACTATCTTTTTTATTCATTGCTTTATTTCCTACAAAATTGTTCTTGACTGGTGCAGTCTATCTGCATTATATCATAATTCTGCAAATTCCTACGTATATTTGTTATTATTTCTTGTTTGTATGTCTCAGGTTCAAGCACCTTGACATCATAGCCGAACGACAGAATCAGTTGAGTAAATTCGTAAGTAGGCCGTAGCTCTACGGACAAGATACATTCTTCATCATTAATGATTTTCTGTGTGTGATGTATCGGTTTGGAAACGATATAGGGATATTGTCTCTTAGAAAATTGAAGGACAACCTGTATCTTTTCTACGTCATCGGGCGGAATAGTAACTCCAAATACGTCATCAAAATAATGCTCAAAATCAATCTTTTCATTTGAAATAAAATCAACATTTTCCTCGATACCTATTTCCTGGATACGGTCAAGAGCAAAATTGGAGATACGATTTGCTTCCGCATCGTAAGCCATAAGAAACCAGCGGTTATTATACTGCTTTATGTACCAAGGATGAACAATGACATTGCGCACGTTATCATAATTCTTGTAATTACGATAAATGATTCTAATGGCCTGATGATTAATGGCCGCATCTATAATGTCAGATAAGAAGTTCAGACCTTTCAAATGAGGAATTTGTTCGAAACCAAGAATGTTTTCGTTTTTTCCCCTAAGGCCGAATCGCCATTCAAGATTGGAAATAACTTCTTCAACCCATTCGTTGCTGGGCAGTCCTTTAAAACGGTTAAGCATTATGATAACGGAACGTAGTTGAGTGGCTTCTTCTTCAGTCAATGGTTGGGCATTAATAGTGAAGTTTGGGTCACTGTAACGATAGTAAACCCTTCTGCCATCCTGCTTTCTTTCAAGAGGCACACACCATCCTGTTTCACTCTCCATAAACTTAATGTCTTCAAATATCTGGCGACGGCTTACACCTCCAATCCCATTATAATAGTAAATGGCTTCATCACATTTATCAATGAGATCCTCGATGTAATACTTATGCCGTCTGTCCCGAAAGCATTTATCGAGAGTCTGGTAACGTATCGCAGCATTTTTATTTGTTGGCATATTGGGCTTAATCTAATATTAACGAATTAAATCATTTACTGTAACTTCAAGGCATTTGGCTATTTCAACTAAATTCTCTAAGTTGGGTTGGGCACTGTTGGTGCACCATTTAGATATTGTTGCCGGATCTTTACCTAATTGTTCGGCAAGCCATTTGTTTGTCTTCTTTTTTTCAGCAAGAACAACTTTTAGGCGATTTAAATCTTTACCCATATTTCACTTTTTTTTGGTTACTATTGATACAAAAGTAATGTAATTATCCGAAATAATATTCTAATAATAGAATAAATGAGTGATATAACTCAAAAAAATGATTATAACGACAATTTCTGAGTTGATTTTCTTATCTTTGCTATTGATTTAATGGTTGCAAATTATGGAGATTCTGTTTAAAATGCAGATAGGCTGCATAGATTGGTTCAATCTTTGCATAGGAATATCTTCAAAAGTACAATTATATGAACGTTGGACAATCTAACAACATTCTATGTTGCGATTGCGCATCTTGGAATGCTCATAGGCTTGTGAATGAATATGTGAAAATTGCTTGGATGGTAAACGATACTGTCCCATTCGAAAACTTGCCATGGGATAATCAGGTAAGGATTCTTCGGATAACTTCTGTTATCCGTGCTTATTTGGGTCTGGAATCCTGCATATTTGAACCATTTGATATAATAGGAAGTGTTTTTCTTAATTCTGAAAATAAAGAGGTCTTGTCTCATTCTGAATTTAGTAATGCTGATCTTACTCTTTTGAAACAAAAGCTATGTCAGACAACTGAAGAAAAATGGAGGATGGAGCACTTGTTAAGACATTTCCAGACAGATTCAGATAGGGAGCAACTGCTAACGATACTACTTCGCTACAGAATAGCAATAGAAGACTTTGAGAATATGCTTTCTGCTAAGTTGGATAAACGGACGGGGACATATATTGGAGTTAATGTCGTCCAAAACTTATATAATCCAGTAATAAAAAACTGTAATAATATGATGGATGATATGATTGTTCTATTATTAGGCAACACTTTCAAAAGAGCCTTCACTGAGAGGGAATTAATTGAACGGTTTGATTATCCAATAATAACGGATAAAGAATTGTTTGAGTGGAGAATAAATAACTAAATATAAATACCATGAATAATAACCAGAAACTTATAGATGCTGTAAATTGCAAGTTTCCACAAAATAATCTTATAGAGCTTTATTATAATATAGGTAGAGCTCTGCCATTTACAGCACAAAGATTTCCAGATGGTAGAGTATCAGACTGGTATAGAAATCAATATGTTCAAGTTGTTAAAGTTGAGCCACATGGGAGATTCGGAAAATACGGAAAAGTCTATGGTTACTATTTTCGTAATGGAGAAAGGGCTGATAGTTCTGATTCACCGGAAAATTCATGGTGTAAAAAAGACGATACAGAGCCAAAAGAGATTCCATGTTGCGGTTGCGGTTCCTGGTTCCTTTTAGATATACAAGGTGAACCTATAGAGGGGAATGAGGTTAAAGTGCTTGGACTGGATGATATATTCACTTTTGGTAAATATAAGGATAAGACCATTAAAGAAGTTATCGACACTGACTGGAATTATGTGAAATGGGCAATTATTGATTCTCAACGTTTAATTGCCGATATAGATGCTATTGTAGAGTATCATAAAGGGAAAATAAAGATTCTACAGCCAGATGATGTAATCTCCTTTGGTAAGTACAAAGGGAAAACACTGCAAAGTGTATTCTTGGCAGATTCCCAGTATTTAAAGTGGATGGAAAGCCAGAATCCTGATTTCAAGGTAGACTGGGATAAGTTGTCGGATTTTTCACAAGAGTAAGATCTCAAAGCATTATGAAAATAAACCAAGAGGATATTGAAATAGCTCAGATTCTTTATGAAAAGATGAAGACTTTGCCAATAGAAACCTAGATAAGCGTTTCATAGCTTGGTAGAATGACCTTAGAAGAAGGCTTATTGCAAAGTCCTTTGCCTGTCTTTGAAGCTTGATGGCCTGTCATGGAGGCTTTTCGTTGCATAATGAAGGCAGACCAGGAAGCTTCGTATGGATTTTACTAAGCACGAGTTTATGTGTTAGGGACTTCCTTTCAATATTAATTTTGTTCTACTTAGATGGTGTAGCTCGGTTTTCCACCACTGAAGAGAGTGTAGAAATATGTAAATTGACAAAATAATATTAGCTAATGATAGGAGCAATAATTGGGGACATAGCCGCGTGGACGTATGAACATGATAGAGAAGCGTTCTGGAATCAGCTCATATCTTACGATGACAAAGTAAGTTTGTCTGAGTTTGGCCGTGCTTATTTGCAGGCGGCAAGTTGGAATCTGTCTGCTTTATCAAATCGTGAGACTTATACTCTTGATATTACAGATTATTCTCCAACCGATTTACTTTCTGTAACCGGGCAGTGGCTTATGTGGCAACTCATGTCTGCATGGAATGATAATTTGGACTATCCTAAAGGGCTAAACTATGCTCCATATACAGATAAAGAGGAATTTTACGCCCGCTTGTTTGTCGTGGACATTATTAGAGGGCTGAGACAAGGGAAAACTAAGAGTGAAGTGTTTCATTCTGTTGAATCTTTTGAAAGTATTATTAAATCTTGGAAATGTAAATGGAAGCCTCTTGATGGAATTTCTACCAATAAAGTATTTAATGGTCTTCTCATATATGTATTTCGTGCATGGGATTCCTTTTATAGGGGATTTGATTTTACTTCATCCATTCATAACGCTATGAAATGGGGTGGCGACAGGCATTTGATTGCTATGTTGACGGCTTCATTTGCAAGTGCGATGTATGGATGTCAGTTTAATATAATTAAGAAGAAGTTTGTAAAAGGCAATGAAATATTACACGGTTTTAATATATTAGACCTTATCAAACGCTTAAAATACGACTCTTCTGTCTTTTGGGCAATGTATGACCGTGATAATAAGTTCCGTTCATTTTATCCGAAAAACAATGCCTTAACTAATGTAGAATGGCATCATTGGCAGAGTGTTCTGAATTTATTTGATAGAATAAGTTTTACGAAGGAGGAACATCGACTCATTTTGAGATGTTCTCCTACCGGTTGGGATAACAGATATGGCCTATACTTAGATGATGGTTGGATGTATGTTTACAGAAGTAAATGCTTGATTGGTCGATTCAAATTGAAACATGAAGGAGAAAATTGGATGATAACTGATACACAGTTATCTGGTGAACGATCGTGGAAAGATTTCTGCCAGGCTTTATCGTGTGCACTAACTGAAAGTTGCGGATTACGTAAAATAAAAGGCATATATGAAGCGGATAGCTACGCCTCTTTATGTAAATATTACCAAGGAGAAGATAAGTGTCCCGATCAATGGAAGGATGATGTTAAGGGTAGGTTTTGGTATGGAGAGATGATGTTCTGTAAGGAGCACATTGATATTGAATACTGGAGACAATATGCGGAAAAGATCATGAAGTCATTAAGTAAGGATAAAAAAGAACTTGCCCAAAAACTTTCAACATATCAGTTTGGTATGGTACTTTATATCGAGACGCTCTTCTGTAAATGGCGTCCTTATGATGATATGAAGTGGATATTAGGGTATTAATACAGGAAATAATAAATGATGATGATAACAACAAAATTCAAAGAGCTAATGTCTCTGAATGGTGAAATGAATGCAGCAGAGATAGAGTCACGATTTACTCAAATAGCCAAATTGCTGTTTGAAAATTTTGCAATACAAAAGGGAGAAAAAATCTATCTTTTTAAAGAGATTGAGTTTTACTTCTACAATAAGCATCATCGTGACATTATCACTCATCCCCGTTTCTCCGATTCTTTATACTGGTACGTGAATGACTTTGGAGGTATTGATTTGAATTTCCCAAGTGAGATTTGTAAAAAGGATGGGATTGACAGCACTGGGAAAAAAGTAGATAAGTATATATTGGATGATAGCTCTTACTTTGGAGGCATTCTGATCCGTCAGTTAGTCAGCGAGGATAAAAGCGATATTTTAGAAGGCCCCTGGGCTTGTGCAGAGCTGTTCAGACTTCATCATGCCTTAGAACAGGACAATAATTTCCCTTTTCTTGTAGAGCGAAATAACGGTATGATTGGATATATCTGTAAACCCAGATTGAATCTTCTAACCGGTAAGCAGACTATTGAAAGTAAAGTGGATTATATACTTGGAGAATATCTATCACATCCAGACCGAACAGAGTTACACGAAGCGTTTTCCTCTTTTAAGGATAAGCGATACAGATATGTGCGGTGTGACCAGTTGCTACATGACAGTGAAACAAATGAAGTCTATTTGTCACCCTGGCTGAAGGATAAGAAGGATGGACATCCGGAATTTTACCAGCGTCTGACTAATCTTCTGAAGAATTGCGACATAGAACCCAAAGAGTTGAAATGTACTAGAGATTATTGGGCACGCGACTACATGCCTATTCAGTTGAATGAGAATGAGTTCTTGAAGTACCAATATTATCCGGACTATCTGATGAAGAGCAACAATCCAGAGGATGCTGAAACAAGAACCGAATGTACTAATGTACTACGTGGAATGGGGATAAACTGTCGTTCAACAAAGCTAATAATTGACGGCGGAAATATGGTCCCATGTGGCCCTTATATTGTGATGACGGATAAGGTGTTTACAGAGAATGGTAAAGAAAAAGAGGATACAGTGTTCAAAGCTGAGTTGGAGTCAGAACTTGGACATCCCGTGATTATAATTCCATGGAAAATGCACGGTGACTTTAATGCTCGTGATACAGACAAGTACGGTCATTCGGATGGGTTTGTCAAATGGTGTGGTGGCAACAGTATCCTGATGGGTAATCATGGAGATCAATACCCGGAAGAAGCTGCTGCTATCCGACACATTCTTAAAAAATATGGCTTTGAAGTCACAGAGATGCGATTTGCGAACAAGGTTGGTTCGCCACGGACAGACTTAAATTGGGCTTACATCAATTTCCTGCAAGTCGGTAACAAGATTATCATGCCAATATTCAATATTAATGAGGATGCTATTGCTTGGCAATATTTACATGAAGCATTCCCTGATTGCGAGATTCATCAAATTGAAATGGCTGAAGTAGCAGAGGAAGGTGGTGCTTTACATTGTATAAGCTGGAACATTCGGAGATAATGGAATTTAGCTTAGAGAGGAAAAACTGCATTTATATTGACTTATGTAATTCATTTAAGCTAATTCTTTGTAAATTTGTAGATTATATTAAGGAATAAATATGAGTAGATATTTAATTATAGTGGTATTGGCAATGTTTGTGGCCATCCCTCGAATTTGTGCTCAGTCACAGGTTCGTATGGCTTTGCCTAAGACGCAGACGATGGTTCACAATTCTCTATCCAAAAGCAGGGCAAACAAAAGCAAAAGGGGAAATGCTCAATTTACTATCTCCAAAGACTTGCTTGCTAAGATGTTTGGATTTTGTGGAATTTCAGTATCAAATGACACTACCGGTTTGGCTTTATCCGTTGATACTTGTGCAACTAAAAGAGATGTGAAGAAGTCGTTGTCAGAGGCTACTAATAATGAGTTTACTGCTTTGGATGTCTTAAATATGTTAGTACCTGGTGCATTCTCTGATAAGGAAAAAGAACAATGGAAGTCTTTACCAAAGGAAACCAGAAAGGCAATTATGGATATGGTGTTAACTCCTGGGGCAACACAATGGGATGCCCTTAATGAGGCTCAGAAGGCTGTTGTACATGAATATAGTAATGGGAAATAAACCTGACTGTCATGTGTACTAAATATAAATTCCACTGGTAAGACACCGAGGCATTTTACCAGTGGAATTACATATTCATGAATCGAATAACAGCATAAATTCAGCATATCGTCGTCGCTCGATGGAAGCAATCTTTTTGCCACGCCAGTGGCAATACTTCACATAGTCATTTTTTATATTTCTGTCTCCTGAATCGAGTTTTTTCAGGATTATACTCTTTGGGTATTTACCTTTTAATCCTAAAAGCTTGAAAGTTCCAATATTATAAGCTAATGCTGCGAGCAATAGTTATCCAAACCCCAGCATTATCCTAAAAATATAGTTTTTTATTCTGTAAATCATTCTGTTATAGGATGAATAGGTTTGGATAATACATTCCTATATCTTTGCTAATGGCACTAAAGCCAATAGGAAGAATATGAATATAGCACAGTTAAAATTAAGCCAGAAGAAGTTACTGGACAACCTCGTTTCCCGTGGTTATGACACTCAGTACATCAAAGGAGTAAAATTTGTTTTAAGACTTCTTTTTGAACATGAAGGATGTTTTCATTCGTATGAACAGTTTGCAGAAAAGTTTATCCGTACAAGGGGATATACAAAAGCGACATTGGATCTTAGGATGATGCATTTACGTACTATCCAAGCATATGATGAATTTGGGCACTACCCGGACAAGAAGTCCTTTGTTCCGTTATGCTATCCTTCCAGGTATAATATGCTTAACCCCAGTTTTCGGAAAGTTATAGACATTTATCGGAAGCGTGCCGCAGAACATAAAAAGAAGTCCACAGTAAAAATGGAAACCGATGCCGTTACAATGTTCCTTTTTGAGATGCAAAAGTTCCACGTCTCTTCATTGGATGAAATCAAAGAAGAACATGTTTTGTCCTTTTTCCTTAAAGAAGAACAGCAAAAGCGTTCAAGGACATATTGCGGTCACATAGCGTCAGCCCTTAAAGAGTTGGGGGATTTATACGACATGAAAAAAGTATTAGGTTATTTCCCTGATTTGAAATATGAAAGGAAAAACTTCAACTATCTTAAGGATGATGAAATCAATGTGATAAAAAATGCTTTGTCAGACTCTAACAATATTTTGACTTTCAGGGAAAAAGCTATAGTTTCATTGGCTTTATATACTGGCATAAGAGGATGTGACATTGCCAACTTGAAATTGACAGACATAGATTGGAAGAAGGAACGAGTCAGCTTCGTCCAGGAAAAGACTGGTAATCCGATAGTGTTGCCCCTTCTTCCCCATGTTGGAAACTCATTGTTTGATTACATACGGAATGAACGGGACAATGAGGCCGGATCCGTGTATCTGTTTCCCAACAAGAAGAATACGACAGAAAGGTTGGAGAACAAAAGTATCGGCACCATTGTCAATACAGTCTTTGAGAAACTAAACCTTAGAAAAGGTGAATCCGGGCGTGGAGTCAGCGTATTTCGGCACAACCTCGCCTCTAAATTACTTGGTAAAGGTACCGAGATTAGGGTCATCAGCCATATTTTAGGACATATCTGTTCTTCATCTATAGTCCCATATATAGATGCTGACATCCCTCATCTGAGAGAATGCGGAATCAATATTGAATGTTATCCAATAAGAAAGGAGTTGTTCGAATGAAAACAGATTCACATCTACCCCAATTTGCAGATTTGATGTCTGAATATGTCAATTTCATCTCCGGTATCGGAAAATGTGACTATATAACCCGCATATACCTGAACTCTTTCGCCAAGTACTGTATGAATCATGGCGGAGTGCTGTCGGATGATATTATCTCCGGATGGGCATCAAGGACAGATAAGGAAAGCTATTATACAAACCGTAACAGATGCATTATTTTGAGGCGCTTCATCCGTTATATCCGGTCGAAATATGGGGCACCGTTCAAATTGCCATCATATCCTCCGGATATAAAATACACACCTAAGCCAAAGCGTATTCCTGTTTCAGAACAGCCATACTCTTATTCCGCAATATCCCATATAGTCAAGAAATATGAACTTTACAAAAGAGCTTCTGGGAAATTCAGTAGGCGGACAATGGACAAGATTCGCCGTTTCAATGACTTCTGCGCTCAAAATTATCCGTCAGCCGAAGTTCTTACAGAAGAAATTGTCCTTGATTATTGCAAGAAGAAAAAAACGGAATCCGCAAAGTCATGCAATAACAGAATTGTAGGTGTCAGAGGATTTCTGAAATATGCGAATAGCCGTGGTTTTGTAAATATTCCTCTTCCATCCACCATTCCAAGAGTCAATGTCACATCATTCGAACCACATCCGTTTACTCCAGAAGAGCTTGCAAGATTCTTTAATGAAGCGGACAATCTCGAACCTCCAATAAATTGCCGTGACATGAGGGCTGCGCTTATGAAAGTGGAAGTTCCGGTCTTTTTCCGACTTTTGTACAGTACAGGGATGCGTACAACAGAAGCCCGTCTGCTCAGAGTAGAAGACGTAGACTTGCAATCCGGTGTTATAAATATAAGATACACAAAGAGCATAGATGAACATCGGGTTGCCTTGCACGAATCCATGTGGTCGCTATTGCAGATGTATAATGTCAAAATGGAAAATCTCATGCCCGGAAGAAAGACATTCTTTCCTAACGAGTATGACAAACCATATTCCGGAGAATGGGTAACGGCAAGTTTTAAGAAAGTATGGAAGAAAGTCAGTACGGCACACGCAAGAGCATATGATTTTCGCAGTCACTATGCGGTCGTGAACATAAACGGTTGGGATCACTGCGGCATTGAATGGATGGACAAACTCTTATATCTCAGCCGTTCCATGGGACACCGTTACATTCAAAACACATTATATTATTACAGGCTTGTACCGCTGTTTGCACACCAGTTGGAAAATCTGACAGGATGTGGGTATGAAGAACTTTTGCCTGATTTAAACGACTATTTTGAATATGAAGACTAAAGCAGAACATTCAATTATCGCCGATGCCATCCATGAGTGGCATACGGTCTATCTTCCGTGTATAAGGAATCTGAGCCATAACGCTTTAAAATCATACGGAGAGGGAATGGGAATCTATATAGACTTCCTTGAATCCTCAAAAGGAGTCACATCAAATACCCTTTGTGGGGAATGCTTCCGTAAGGACTGGATTGAAGAATGGATTGCGTGGCTGAAAGAAGTAAGAAAATGCAGCCCGCAAACATGCAATCATCGCCTCTCCATATTGAAAAATTTCCTCCGTTTCCTTGCGCACAAGAAAATCCAATTCATAAAATATGATTGTGATGCCGCTGAAATAAAAAGAATGCAGCAACCTAAAAAACAAGTGGAAGTAATCACAAAAGATACAATCAAACGGATTTTTGCAAGCATCAATACACGTACATTGATAGGTAAGAGGGATTTTGCCTTGTTCAATCTTCTATATAGTACTGGAACAAGAATAGATGAAATATTATCATTGAGGCTGTCGGCACTGCACCTGGATGAAACGAAAGGTTACATTCTTGTTTTGGGTAAAGGGAATAAACAACGTACCATTTATTTGTTGAACAGCATGGTAAGAATACTGAGACATTATGTGAAGTTGTTCCATCCGGCAAATCCGTTACCTTCTGATTTTGTATTTTTCCCCATATATGGCCATGCAAACAAAAAAATCACTTCAGAAGCGATTAGCAAGCGGTTGAAAATGTATGTTAGGATTGCGTCTCAGGGGCTACTTGAAATTCCTGTAGATTTTCATTGCCATAGTTTTCGGCATGCACGGGCTACCCATTGGTTGGAAGACGGTGTAAACTTGGCGCAGATACAAAAACTATTGGGGCATGAGAGCATTGAAACGACAATGAAATACGTAGGAGTTTCATCAGAACAAATGATACAAGCTTTATGCTCTATGGAAGACAATCTGACTTTAGGCGTTGAAAAGAAATATAAGAAAATCAGAAATAAAGATTCATTAGCAACAGTTCTTGGATTGAGATAATACTTAGTAATAAATGAGTGACTGTTCTTGAATAATGGAACAATCACTCTTTATTATCTGCTACCAAAATATAACAATTTACTGATATTCAATATAGTAAAAAGTCAAGTTGGGATAATATTTTGGTTTGGATAACTTTTGTTATCCGAAATTTCGGATAAGAGCAGTGAGTCTTTACCGTAGGGACGAAACAAGGAACAGAGCTCTTTAAGGTCTTTACGGAGAAGTGACTCTGATTCTGTGGCAGTCATCTCGGATGAATACCTTTCTCCGGGTCGCAGTCGATGTCCATATCCAACGTAAGGATAATCTTTTTTTCGATGTAGTCCCTCATAGTACTTGATACAACAGACGGCCCTTTCAAAAGGTGGAAGCTCAAAAATAGTTAGGGCTTTAGAGAGTGGCTCAGACGGCATTACCGTCTGGGCGTTAACTCTCATACCAAATAAGAATATGACAAAAGCTGCTATTATCCTGAAACTCATTTTACTTTAAATTTTGTTATCTCGTCAATCATGTTCTTGACATCAAGATTGACACTCACGAAGTTCTGGTATAGAATACGTTCCTTGGCATCCTTTGAAGGGAAGGTGTAGAATTTCGGAATCTGATAATTCTTGTAGTTTGCTTCCTCTTCGGCAATCTTCTTCATGTCGAAATCAGTCTTGCAATAGAACTTGGAGGTCTGGAACTCGGCAGACTCCTGAATGTTCATGCTATCACCACGTCCTGTCTTGGTCTTGATAAAATCACGAGCAGACTGGCCACAAATCCATCCGGTGGGCATATCCGAAATTTTACTTGCCGGAACAAGGCTGTCCATATTCTCATTGAGATTGATGGAGGTCTTGTCACGGTCAATGGTTACACCTTTTTTTAGCTGGACAATCTTACCGAAGATGTCGTTAGAAAGCCACTCTAAAGTCTCTTTTGCTCTTGCTGAGCCACTGACTACGTTGCCCACTGTTGTGATAACTTTCTGCATACCCACTTTCCCATAATCGGATTCGAGCTGTGGCAGTTCCTGAAAGCCCAGTGTGACACTCACTTTGTTACTTCGGGCGGTACCAATCAGTCGGTCTATCTTGTGAAAATAGAGAGTAGGCAACTCATCCACTATGATGCTCACAGGAATATTCTTACCTTGACCGGTATTCACACGGGTTACGAGACGGTTCAGAATCAGTGCATTCAATGCACCGATAATGCTTTCCATCTCCGGGTCATTGGCTATTAACAGATAGCTCGGATTCTTCGGATCAGACACCTTCAAGTCAAAGTCATCTCCATCCTTATGAAATATCCAATAGGACTCCTTGGTGGCCAGGCGGGATGTATAGACACGCAGCGTACCAATCATACCTTCCAACTGTTCCATCGCCTTGTTCTTCATGGCTGTTTGGAACGGCCCCAATAGGGGAGCTACTTCAGGGTCTGTCTCCAATACCTCAAAGATGGTCTGATAGTCTTGATTCAGAAAGGATAGGATATGAGGCATGTCGCTGTATTTTCCCAACCAATATTCAGGTTCCACTTCCTTGCCTGTCTGGTCAAATACTCGGCCTGTAGGCTTGGGTCGGTACGTCTTCGGTTCTGTGGTCATCTCTGCAACGAGGGCATGGCCGTCTTTGTCGTAAGGCACTTTTTTATAGTTGACAAAGAAGTAGATGCAGGCAGCGAGGAAGTTCACAGCAGAAGTCTGGAAGAACTGGTCGCTACCGCCACCGCCTTCTTTCTTACCTTTCTGCAGTGATTCCAACAGAGTTTCAGCAGTTTCGCTGGCAGCAGCAAGGTTTCCGATGTACTTCTGTTGGATAGGATTGACACGTCTGGAATACTCTACATCTACAAAGTTGATGATATTGAACTTACAGTCCTTAGGAACTTTCCCGGCCTTCTGATTAATCTTATAATGATAGTATAATTTCTGGGCAAGTGTCGGAAATTTATAATCGTACACGACCATGGCAAAGCCCTTTGCGCTGTGCTGACGGATAAATGGTTCGATAATGGAGAAAGTCTTACCTGAACCCGGTGTACCGACAACCCACGTGCCACGGAAGGGATTGACAATGTTCACCCATCCTTTACGGAATTTTCCCTTATAATAATAGCGCATAGGGATGTTGACACTGTACTTGTTTTCCTGCAACTCCTGGCATTGTTCAAAAGACTCATTCTCGAAATTAAAACGGTCTTTAAGAAGCCCTTCCTTTAAGAACTTGGATATATTGTCAAGGGCTACATGTATACATATGGTGCCAATGATTGACGCAACCATATACAACCAGTAGTTCAAACTGATCGTATAGAATTTCATACCCATACTCTGGCCGTAAAGCCAAATAGACAATATTATTATAACGAGTCCACCAAACAGCGGATAGAATACCTGATGACGAGCATCAAATTCCAGATGCTTCTTATTACGTGTTCCTATACAGGTGATGCAGATAAGTATAAAGGTGGCTATTTTACTCCATATAAGGTTGCCGTCCTGATAAATATACCACCGCTTTATACGGCCATGAATATCGCACAGAATGCTACCCCAATAATCCAGTAGTTCAGGATTAATGGCATATTCGAAAAATTCCACTATCAGTGACAGATAAATCAAGTAGCGGAATATTTTATACGTGGTCTGTAGTTCTTTAGTTTCTTCCATTCAAGCGGTTCTTTAATCAATTGTATAATGTGATGATTGGTCTGATTTTATGTGCTTGTGTTTTCGGCGTTTCCTGAATGGCTCCAGAGGCAAGTGAGAACAACCATGCTTTATCGGTTTCCTGCTCCTTTACTTCTGTTGATGTCCAGTACCAGCATTCATCAGGATTGTCCTGTATCTCATCTCCACCACATTTACGGATATATTCATTAATCTTATTTCTTACTTCATACAACAGGTATAACTGAGCAACGGAAGGGATGTAGGCGCTCTGTCCATATTGCCACATGTCAAAAACAGCTTCGGCTGCAGGCGAAGTATAGGTAGAATACATGGCATGGGTATTGCTGTTCCCATCGAAGGCTGCCAGGTCTGCGGAAGTATCATGCTTTATTCCAATACTATCAGAGTAGGCGCAAGGCTCTATATCTTTCAGATAGACTGCATATCCAGTACCTTCAATATCCTCTTTTTGATTGACATAGAAAACCACGGCTATGGGTGTCTTTTCCTGTGCTTTCATTTTTTCATATCTGACGACTTTTCCATCGGTACACAGGATGTCTCCAATCTTCATTGAGGTATCCGGAAAGTCCTGATGTGCATCACATGATGCTATGGTTGCCGCCATGAAAGCGGCACAAATGGTGTGAAATATCTTCATCTTCTTTATCTTTTTGATGTGGGTATTTTAAATCCTATTACTATACCAGTTCGGAACAAATCCTTACGGTCAGGGACGATAAGGTCGCATTTGGCCTGAATATATAGTCCCCAGCCATGACGGAGTGATAAATTATGCTCGTAACCGGCATGAATACCGGCAATGAATTTATCTGTGTCACTGCCTCCAGAAGCTCCTATGCGCAGATTCCCGTAATGGTTACGTCCTCTGACTAAACAAGGTTTGTATGCGACTCCAATTCCCCATGTCCGATAGTTGTTCCAAAATGAATCAGGACAGATATGACCACATGAAGCACATTCGTCCCATTTAATATAGCCGTTGATGAAATACTCCCAAGCGTTATGGTGACGTGTTTCATGTTCCCATGCGATGGTAGCATCCAGCCCACGTTCATAAAGTGCACCAACTCCCAAGGATAAACGGTCACTGTGACTTTGTGCAAATGAAGAAATGGTACAACTGAGTACCATTATCAATGATAAGATGATTTTCTTCATGGCTTATTCCTCCATCATTAGACATGAGTTGAAAGAGTCCGCATACAGCACATCTTCATAATCGATGTCAAGGCTGATGGTTCGGCCACTGATTTGTTTCTCAGAAAGTTCAATAGTTAGGACTTTGTCATTGGGGAAGGTCATCTTCTTCAGAACTATGACATTTCTGTATCCATGCTTGAAACTTTGGGCCTTTTCGAGTGCCAAGACCGGAGTCAGCTCTATCATCTGTGCGTTGGTTGCCTTGGATATTTTCTTGTCGTTTAGCTTGATGCGCAACTCATCGATGTCAAACCGTATGTTGGTGCGGTTCTCTATGCTGAAATCCAAAAAGAAATATTCACCAACTGAGTAGATGTTATTCAACCGCATAGTCATACGATGCTGTCTGGTACTCACATTACGTATTCTCGCAGGGGAGTTCCATATCGTTCTGGCATATCTGGTCATCTCTTCTGTACTCATTGAGACTGCCGGGTTGTGGTATGGAATTTTCTCTTCCGGCTGGATTTGTTTGTCAGACACTGCCTCCTGCATACGTGTGGTATAGATGAGCGCATATTGTGTACGATAGCGTTCTGTTACAATCGTCACAATGGCAAGAATATCTCCATCGGCATGTATGTCAGCTCCTTCTTTAGGTTTAAGACGGATGGTATTGTTGATGGGCTGGTCTCCAACAACGGCATCAGTGGAGATGTCGACAAAGCGTACTGGTTCTGTGGCTGTGATAACAGTTGTCACATTCTCATTAACGGTGAGCTGTTCGATTTCCTGATACGTCTGCTGAGCCATAGAGGGGAGGGGTGCCAAAACACATACCGCCAATGCGCCGATTCTTTTAAAAGTCTTCAGTTTCATAATATCTACGTGCTTAAATTATTTTTCTTTGTTGTTTGAATGAGAATTAATTAGGTAAACAAAAGTGCCATATTTGAGCTTGGCTTTATTTTTTTTGATTGCCTTGCTGACGGCATTACTGCTTTTCTGGACTGCATTGGAAATAGCTTGCGCTCCCCATGATGCCAGACTGTTTCCAGATGTGGTTGTATTGGTGAGTGTAGATGTATTGCTTAGCGCACCGCTACCCACGTCTTTTGTCGTTTCACGGAACTGGCTGCTTGGAACATACAGTCCTTCTAATCCGTCTGTATCATAGAGGGCAAGGTTTACTTTGATAATCTCACCATCTACCATGATGCTTGTAACATTGCCTTTAACACGCTGTGAGCCAAAACCGCTCATAGTTGCATAAAGGTATGATCCTTTGGGAACAACAACTTCATTGATTTCCACATCATCTATTAATCGGAGACGGACTCTTGAGCCGTCAACTGCCTTGATGTTTTCATTTATGATGGCTTTAATTAACTTCTGCTCTTTTTCATTCTCACAGATAGTATTGAAATAGTCGGACGTTACTCTGACTTTCTTGACCACTTCCAGGGGTTCATCGTTATTTTCTTTTTCATCAGACACTTCCAGATTCTTTTCATTCCTCTTTGTAAGTGTATCCGTATCAGTCGGCAAATTTGTAGCTTGCAGACCTTGTAATCTGGCTTGGGCAATAGCCCGGTTCAGCTCCTCCATGGCTTCTTGCTCACGTTGTTTACTGAGGGCTAAGCGGTCTTCTTCAGAAGTACCGTCGCCTTGTGCGACTTCCTGACCTTTCTGTGCGCTCTCCTGTAGTTGTCTTTGCATCTCAGCGAGTTTCTCGGCTTCCTGTTTCTGAGATTCCAATTGTTTAAGCTCTTCTTCTGAATATTTTGAATCATACTCTTCTTTGTTGTCTTCTTCATTACGGTCAATGTTTCCTAAAGCAGTATAGTCATCTATTTTCCCATATGATTTAAGCATATTGTCATACTTATTGCCAATTCCATCGCCTTTCATGTTGGCATCAGGCAATTCTGGGTTCAGATAATCAGTCGTAGTGAGTCCGTTAGGAGTCTCTGCCTTCTCCGTATGAAACAGATCTATGACAAAGTAACCGACAAACAACAGGGGAAAGTAGATGATTATTGGAATCATATACTTTGGCTGCTTCCAGTTAATTTTCTTCAGTGCGTCCATCGTTCTTTATGTTTACGTTGTTATTATTAGATTCGTCATAGGCGGTAGAAGGTACTTCGTGAACACGGTTGGATGTTTCATTGCCCTTGTTATAATGTTTACGCCATATCAACTCCTGCCTTTCTGTGGCACTTTGGACGGATTGCTGCCTGTTAAACACAAATGCCATTCTGTAGATATTCAGACATAGACAGAGTATGATAGGTCCGAAAACAATGACAAGAAACAGTTTCCTGTGGTTGTTGGCAAAGTTCTGAACCATTCCGGCAAGCACATCAAGTTTCATCATACGTGCGAACTTGCGACCGGCATAGACTTCACTTTCGTATCTTTGCTTATATTTCGGATCATTCTTATCTGGCATCTTCTCTCCGACAAATAATTTTTTCCATCCCATATTAGTAGTTCATTTTGTTCTTTTGTTCAATATCCTTATTCATAAGTGTCCTCCAGTTTGTGATGAGCAATCCGTGAGGGTTATTGTCAGTCCTCGGTACACGTTTGAGCTGACCTGCAGTGACCAGTTCTCTGGTAAGAATGCTTGTCCGTCGTTCTATACGCTGTTTGCCATAATACATGAACTCCATCTTTTCCTTATCGAATTTTATACTGTCGCAGAATATGCTGAACACAGCACTCGTACCCATAATATTCGAGTAGAATCCTTTTTCTTTCAATGTATTATACTGGGCAAGACCTGTCTCGTCCACTAAATACATCGCTTTATCCATTGTGTACTTGATATATTTGTCATCTGGAGCCAGAGTGAAAAACAGATGATGGAACATCTCGATGTGAGACTTAGCTTCTACGTCAAGCGTTTCGTCCATTGTGCTCCGATGAACAAGAATAGGCACATTGCCGTCCAAAACATAGACTTTCTTATGGGCATCCGAGACCATTGTCCTGGCTGTCCAAATGCTGGAGATGCAGATGATGATGCAGCCTGCAAGGAAAAGGGAACATATAATCAGCACCAGTTTGATTTTGTTTTCAAGATTCTTAATTACCATAATATTCCATATTGATTTATTGCTTACATTACTTTGCTAATCATGCCTTGGGTTGATACTTTGGCTTGCTGTGCGACTCCTTCACCGAAGTTTCGAGTTGAGAATGCTGTATCGCCTTCCGGTATCATCCATGCGGCCAAATCAGGTACAAGGTTGAGACATTTCAGTGCCACAATACTTGCGGCCATGAGATAGCCGGCTGAGAAGAACGAGTTCTGCAGATAGGCCGCCATGGTCTGTTCGCTTTCGGTAATGGCAGTCAGATTCTCTACCTGTATGCACAGGACAATGTCAAATAGGAGCAGTACATAGAATCCAACGAAGTATAGGGTTCTAATAGTGAAAATAAAGGAGTAAAATAGGAAAGAAAAGTAATATAAAGTGCATTATATTAGGTATTTATGTTATTTTCCTATTTTGACCGAAATAGCATAAAATGCCATAGTTTTAACGATATTTTGTTGCATATTTGTTGCACGTAACAGATTTAATTGTTAATTTTGCCCTCGTAAGACAGAGGAAAATCCTCTTATTGAAACCAAATAAAAGAAAGGGAAAAGAACATGGCACGACCGAAGAAAGTGCAAAAGGTAAAAGAGCCTGTGCGCATCAGAAAGCGTAAGTTGGCCAATGGAAATATGAGCCTGTATCTTGATGTCTATGTGAAAGGGGTACGCAAAGTTGAATCCCTCGGATTGTACCTTGTGCCGGAACAGACACCGATTGACAAGCAACAGAACGCCCACGCCATGCAAGTGGCAGGGAAAATCAAGGCAGAACGGATTTTAGCCTTGCAGAACCACGGTGTGCGCCAGTGGAACAAGGTCAAGCGGTCGTGCATTACCCTCATTGATTTCCTGAAAGAGTACGAACAGGAGAAATTCGGTTTTTCTGCATCCACTTTGAAAGGCAGACGGGATTTGCGGCTCAAAGTCGAAACCTATCTAAACGAAACGTGCCAGCCCGATATTGTACTGGCCAATGTGGATGCGGACTTTTGCCGTGGCTTCATCGCTTTTCTGCGTTATGCGAAAAACAGCGTGCGCAAGGACGGCAGCACCATCAGCAACGGGGCGGCACACCACCATCAGGCCGTGTTGAATGGGGCTTTGAACAAGGCTGTCCGTGAAGGTATATTGACTTCCAATCCTTTGAAATCCTTGGCCTCGAAAGAGAAATACCAGCCCTCGGAAAGCATCAGGGAATACCTGACATTGGAGGAGTTGAAAGCGGCGATGGCCGCTCCATGCCCCCGTGATGATGTGAAAAGGGCATTTCTATTTTCCTGCTTCACCGGGCTTCGGTTGAGCGATGTGCGCTCTTTGACATGGGGTAAAATTATCAAGGCACCGGACGGGCATACCTTATATATAAGGGTAAGGATGCAAAAAACGCAGAAGTTGTTAAACGTGCCTCTGTCAAAGGAGGCTTTGGATTGCCTTTATCCTAAGGATGATGCCGACGAGCCGATTTTCACACTCCCTGCAGGAGCTTCCAATATAGAAAGAAACTTGACTAAGTGGATGCAGAACGCAAAGATAACCAAGCACATAACCTACCATTGCAGCCGCCATTCATTCGCAACGATGATGCTTACGCTCGGTGCGGACATCTACACAACATCCAAGCTACTCGGTCATGCCAACGTGAACACGACATCCATTTACGCCAAAATAGTTGACCAGAAGAAGATAGAAACGGTCGGACTTGTAGATAACTTCTTTTCAAGATAATAGCAAACAGAGGGGAAAAGATGAAAATAACGATACGAACACGGACGCTTCGGACGGGAAGTCGCTCGATATACCTTGACTTCTACGACAAGGGTAAGCGATGGAATGAATATCTTAACCTATTCCTCATACCGGATGATGAGCCGGATGCGAAAAGGCTAAATGAGGCTGCTATGGCAAAGGCCAACACCATAAAATCCAAGCGTATGCTCGGTATAGAGGAGGAAACAAACGACGACGAACAATCGGAACTCCCCAAGCGTGTGTTTGCAGACTGGCTTGCCGACCATATAGAGGGGATTAGACGCAATCCGTCTTATGCCGCATCCACATACCGTAACTACCGTTCAACCGTAAATGTGATAAAGGCGTATTTGCAGCACCTCCGCAGACAGCGGTTGCTGATGTCTAAAATAGACAAAGGCTTTGTCCTCGGCTTTATTGACTTCATAGAGCATACCTACCGCAACACCAAATCGCCAGACAATCCAAAGGAAATGTCGCCCCATACGCTGCATCTCTACCAGTCCACGTTGGTGCGTATGCTCAATGCGGCTGTAAAAGAGGGGGTATTGGATAGAAATCCATTCTACTCGTTGGAGCGGAAAGACCGAATCGGCAAGCAACAGGCCGAAAAAGAATATCTGACCAAAGAGGAACTGATGGCGTTTGCCGAAGCTCCTACCGTCAATGAAACGACCAAACGGGCTTTCCTGTTCTGCTGCTTCACCGGGTTGCGATACAGCGATGTGAGCGCATTGACATGGCGTGACATCAGGCAGGGAGATAACGGCTGGATGGTGTCTGTAAAGGCCATGCAAAAGACAGGCAAACAGGTGGTAATACCTCTGAATCAATCAGCGATAAGCCTGCTGCCGGACAGAAACGGTTGCAAACCGAGCCAAAAGGTATTTGACATGACTTGTTTGAGTTCCTGCAACAAATGTCTGAAAAAGATTGCCGCTGCTGCTGGTATAGAGAAAAAAATCAGCTATCACACGAGCCGCCATACATTCGCAGTTTTGGCACTGGCCGCAGGTGGCGATATTTATACGGTGGGCAAATTGCTCGGGCACACAAGCATCAACTCAACGCAGGTCTATGCCGATGCTGTAATGGAAACAAAGGTTGAAGCAATCAGCCGGATTTCAAGCTATTTTTCCAAATAATGTGATAGGTGTTAATATTTATATTGCCCGAAACGGTAAAAAGTCACACACTGTTTTGTTGTGTAATGTAGAAGCGTATTATATAAACATATGTATATTCAAACGTCAAACATAAAAAGTCAAGCTATAGATTATTTTTTGGAATTTTGTGTATATTGTATTCTGGCAATCCCCAGGTAATAATTCCAATTATTCTTTCTATCAAATTAAGCAAAGATGGTATTTGTGTTTGAATTGCATTTGTACTATATTTCTCTTCAGGACAAACTTCTTTGTCTGGGTATCTCGTAGTGGCCTCTGTACCATTGAATAGAATACCCAAACAATAGAGTACCGTATTTACATAATTATATTTTACTTCATCATGTCCAGTAAGCATCATTATATAATTATTTGAATATACTGTTGTGGCCTTATTCACTAATTTGACTATAATTGGTAGTTTTTTCTCGAAATTATTTTCTATACCATTGATAGCTTGAGATATAAATTTACAATTTTCTGCATTATATCCATTATCAAATCTTTCATAAAGTTCTTTGAAGGCTTCTTCTGGTGCATGTCCTAAACCAATAGGTCTATCAATTACATCACATTCCAGAAGGATGCCTTTTATTAGACATTCGACACATTGCTGGAGAAAGAAGATGCAATGCGCAAACCTTTCATTCTTAAAAAGGACTTTTGCTGTTGCCAAATTTTCTGTCGCCACAATATACCATTTAATACCTGCACAATTGCAGCCTGCTATTATAGCATAAGCATCATTCACATCTTCTGTGTGTAAATTTTCTTTTACTAATTTTCTGTTTCTACTCATTGCTACTACTATATTTAACAAACGCAAAATTAGCTATTTGCATTTCAATAAACGATAGTTGTGGCTTAAAATTATTGCACTATGAAATAACTTTTGTCTATTAGAATTTTAGTATCTCTCTATTAGAAACAGACTTCTACCATGATTTGGTTTGTCCTAATGTTATAGCGCAAATAATAGTTGCCCCAAATGATTCAAGAATTCTTTTTTCATGTTCTATACCGTTACCAGAAGTACGTACATCATCAAATAAAACAATGTATTTGTTCTTGAACCAATTTGCGTCATACGATTTTCCTACGGCAACTGTTCCTCCTTCATGTTTAGCTTCTCCATCTGCTACAATATTTATGTGGTTGTAAGCATTATACATATTTAAATCACTGCATACTTTTTCGGCAAACAGTTTGAAACGTCTATCATTTTTCATACGGGTGGAAGCTGTTAAGCACACGAGCGTAAGTTTGGAAACGTCTGTGCCAAAGGTCTCACTTAGTATATTTTCAGTCCATTTAACAGCTCGATTTAATGCCATATCATGTTCGTATTCACTAACGTTTTTGAACGGATCATTTTTGAAACTCCATATAAATTTCCATGCATCCCACATTTCGCTCGTAGCATAATCCTTGTAATTTTTATAACTGTAGTAGTCACAACACCATTTGTGCTTTACAGAACCATTCCATGTGTGTGTATACCAATCAGACACACACTTTAATAAAGCGTTCTTTTCTTGTTGCTTCCGTTCCTCATCTCTACGCCTTTGTTCCGCTTCTTTTCGTTCCCGTTCAATCTCCTGTAATTCCCGGTCTTTGCTATTGATATTAGTTTCGGAATTTAAGATTTCCAGTATTAGCGAAAAGTCACATTCATCTAAATCTATAGTGCCGTATATTGCATTGAATCCCATTGAATAGATTTGTCGCAAATGCTTTGCGGCCTCTCTTGATTCTTGTTCTTGATTATATTTTTCAACATACAAGAATAGTTCGCTTCCTACTTTTACAACATCAAAATAGTCGCTTATATAAATCTCTGACTTACCATATTTTGCTTTATTAAAAGCTTTAATGGCATTGGCATTCTTCTGTTTTGCTAAGACTGCATCATCGAATGGTATCCCTATTTCATCAAAGTTGCTGCGGAGATCATAGAAGTCAGCTATCGTGAAACTGTCAGTAAAGTTGCATTTCTCGCCATAGTAGATTGAATCCAAAATAGCTCTTTTCAATTTTTTCTCATCGTCAATGCATATGTCTGCATTGAAAGATGTTACGGTTTCTGATTCGTTGGAAGACAAAATATGAATAATCTCTGCCTCAGAATCAATTTCATCTTTGGAAAAAGAGTTGAGACAAAATTTTCTACAGCCAGCTATGAGACTTATCAATTTAGCATGATTATCATATAATGCCAAGAAACAATTTTTGATTTCAAATTTTTCCTCATCGACAGTATTCAACTCGTCTAAAGGAATATCATCGAATATTCTGCCGTGAGAAAAGTTCTTCCATGCTTTACTGTATTTATGTTCAATCCGATGGGCTTCTTTAAGAACTGAAGCAATATTCTCAATTCGGTTCTTGGATTGACCAACCCTTTGAATTTCCACAAAAGAATGGTAGGAACTCTTCGTTCCGATAAATCTATCCACAGCCTCTTTATTTGAACGTATCAGTTGTGAATAGGTTTTCATCCAAGAATCTATGGTTCTTATTTCCGAGAAATGTTCAGCAACAATCTCTTTATGCTCATAGCCTTTCAACAATGGTCTGGATTGCTGTTTCATCCAAACTTCATAAGCAGATTTATAGTTTTTAATTACCTTGTCGTAGGTTGTTACAACATTATTATAGTCCTTGTGCTTGAATATGTAGGCAAATATGGATTTCATGATAATTTAATGTTATACAGACATTTGGGATATTTAAGACTGCTGGTTTTGAATGTTTTTACTCCGCCCATTATGGAAATTTTCTTGTCTGCGACTTTCCCAAATAGCAACCTTGATTTTTTATCTACCATAAAGTCGTGGAGTTCTGAGTTTTCCGTTCTTGAAATATACCCCCACTCAAAAAACAAATCACCACCATTAGGTTCAAGTCCCATGAGTTGGTCAACTTCACACCCCTTATTCACAGGTAACCAACGAAGCACTTTAATTGCATTTGCATCATATTCGTTCTCCAATTCGGCAAATAGTACACAATAGGTATCATGGCATGTTGCATAAGGAGCATAGAATTGTTCTCCTACAAGCGAAAACTTTTTTGTCAAAAACAGTTCTGGAACATCCGTTATTTTCAATTCCTCGATGTCTGGAAACCTGTTTACAGGCATACCAATGTCATCAACTTTATCTTTATTCATGAAGAAATGCGATTCGGGATATATTGGTATTATTCTGTGGAGCGGCATCTTATTTTCGTTTATTTCAACTCCGCAATGTAATACACAACCATCCTTAACCCGCTCACAGACATCTTTGCAGACAATGTTTTTAAGCATTCTGATGTTTCCTCCACCGTGATTTCTAACAGGGAATAGTAAAGCCATGTCGAACGTGACAGAAAGGAATCTATGGATAATCTTGTTAAACATGAAATACCCTTTCAGCTTATTCGATGGCAGAGTATTATTGGAATCGATAAAAATATCGAACACGTCACGGGCTTCTGACAAAGGAGTTCCGATAAGAAGATTTGAAATTCTTATAGCCTTTTTATAGGCATCATTTAGGCGTTTATGCAATTCCTCAACACCGTCAACATATTTCGGTGGTAAATAGCCAAAATCTTTTTTATCCATAGTTTCATCATCTTATTAAGGTTAGTATCTCTTCCGGTTTGACAATGGCATGAGAATACCCCGAATGTAGGAGTTCTACTCTTTCCTTTGTCCCCCAAAAGCACGCAACGCTTTCAATACCAGCTGCATTCGATGATTGGATGTCAATTACTCGGTCACCAAACGATATGGCTTCTTTAGCCGAAATGCCCATAAGTTCTATTGCTTTGAGCATGGGTGCCGGGTGTGGCTTTGTTGGCTTTGCATCATGATAGCCTACAATGTACTGGGCTGGTATGTGGTAATATGCTACCAGTTTATCAATATATGGCCGTGGAGATGTACTTACAATACAAGTTTTTATGTTACATTTGCGGATGATTTCCAGAACGCCAGCCATGCCATCATACATTGTTGTATGTGGAATCAAGCTATATGCCTGTGTCCAATCTCTGCGATGACGCGATTCTTCCAACAGAGTGGTATCAACCAGGGTTAAGTCCATATCGAAAATAATGCTTCTCATACCCTCAGTCGAATAATGATGTTTGTTTGACTGTTTTCACTTCTGAGCGGATGGCTTTCTCACACATCAGGAAAACCTCGTTTATTGATGCCGAACGCAGGGGATACGCTTTCCCCTCTTTGATGAGCTTTATGTTGCCCTGCACTTTTTCATGGGTGCAATCTTCATCGCTCTTGTATTCTACGGCAAACAGGAGTTTGCCGGAATTTATCGTTGCATTGACTGCGTGCATGGTGCCGCCTTTCTCGCCTGTTTGGATAACAACTGTAGCATAAGAAAGTCCTGCTTGCAGTCTGTCACGAGCAACTAAGCCATATCTACCACAACTCTGACCAACGGGATATTCGCTAAGTAACAAACCTCCTTTCTCTACGATGTCCTTTGCTAGTTCAAGGTTCTCTTTTGGATAGATAGATTCCCAATCAAGCCCATTAGCCAAAAAAGCAGTGGTCACACCGCCAACCTCCAATGCACCTTGATGGCCTGCAGCATCGCATCCCATTGCAAGTCCTGAAACAATGTTATACCCTCTTTTGGCAAATTCACTTGAAAAGTATTTCCCGGCCTGTGTGCCGTTCATCGTTGGTTCTCTTGTGCCAATTACCGCTACCCCCGGTTTCTCCAATACCTTTACGTTTCCTCTGTAATAAAGAATGATAGGAGGATTGAGCTTCCCTGTTTCATCGGTGCAATCACGAAGCATTTTAGGAAAGTCATCATCGTAGTAGGAAATGATACCAACTCCTTCTTGCTCGCAGCGCGCCTTGATACGCAGTGCGGTTTGATAGGCATATTCAAAGTCTCTCTTAGAAAAGGACTCAAATTTTTTTCCTTTCAGCGACTTCCAAAAATCGCAAAGTTGTCCGAAGTCACCAATGGAGGTTGGTGCTTGATTGGCTATTTTTAAAATCGTTTTATTTCCAATACCATCCAATTGTTGGAGAGTCAGTATCATTTCGGTCGAAAGTGTCATAGTCTTGATGTTTTTAGGATTCGTCTTTATGATTTTGGTTCATCATAGCTTCAACTCAGGTAGAGTATTCACAATGTCTACCGATTGACAAGAGAGATTTATTACTGACAACAGGAGGTCGAGTATGTAGCGAGGTTGCTCGTGTTCTCTTGACCAGTCGTTAGGGTCGTTCTTGATTTGGGATGCTTTGTCGATGGTGACGGCATAGCGTTCCATTATCCACTCGATTGCGGACTTGCCATTAACAATGTACTCGTAGGCTTTGAGTGGAATGTTCTCGATGGTGATATGACCGTTGTAAATGATGCGTGTCTTATCTGCAACGAGTTTCCCGTTCTCATCACGGACTTTGGCGAATTTCATCTTCTCCACGGCGAAGTATTGATAAGTTTCATCTGCCCATTCGCTCTGCCAAATGTTGTTGTCGCCAATAACCTTTACACCAAAGAAACGATGTGCCAACATGGGCATTTCTGCGAAAAATGTATAATCGCCGTCATGTCCTGTTGTTTGCACGTTAATACCTTGCTCGTAGTTCAGGTGCAGGTCGGCAAGCTCCTTTCCAGCTTTATAAAAGGCCATGAAGTCCTGCACATTATCTACAATGGGGATGCGTGGTAATGACTTTTTCAAGTCATCGGCGAAACGCTCACGGTATTGCTTGGAATGAAGCAGACCATATACATAGTAGAAAATGTGCTCTTTGGTGATGGCTCGTGAACCTCCGAAACGACTACGGACTTCCTTCAAAATCCAGTCGGTTATGCCGTCACGACGGATATAATAGTTCGTTTCTGCATCATCGAAAAGGGAAGCCTGCGGATTATTGTTTTCTTCGTACCAATAGAGTGGGAAGCATTGACCATTTTCTGATAAATGAAGATTAGGGAATATATTTGTAATAAGACAGGAAAAGTCATTCCTATACCCCGTCCCTGTGAGGGTTATCATTTGATTGTCAAAAGATTTGGGATACAATTTATCAAATATTCCTGGTCTTTCTATGAATGGTCGATGATAATATAATTTCATTTTGTTGAATGGCCGGTATGCGGTATTCACAAAGGCTGTCGCCTTGTATTGGTGTTTTACGCACTTACCCAAATCATTCCTAAGATTAACAGTCCAGCTAATTTTTGTTTTATCTTCTGAAATGTCGTCTTTGCCAACTTGTTGATTGTAAAATGTAATCATTGACTGCATATTACTTGCAATCTTTTCTCTTGAAAAACCAGATACCCAAGCATCGCGATTAGTAGCTATACCAATAGCATAAGTACTAAAAACGCTTTGAGTACCCAGCGAAAATTTCTTTTCAGGAGCCAGTGGAATCAGACTATCGAAAACACCGTCACGTTGATTTATCCAATCAGCCTTCTCATTAGGCATGATGACTTGCCAATCCAATTTCTTTGAGGTAATGGAGCGAAAGTCTTTTATCATTTTAAGTTTTTGTTCACGAGTAAGATAGTCGCCAATGTTTCGATATAAAATTTCACATTTGTCTTCTTTCTGATGTGCGGGATTTTTAACAAGAATTGTAATAGCAACGCCTGTCATGATATTAAAAACATTTTCGCCTTCTTTACGAGCATTTTCTTTTGTCTTTGCCCTAACAGCTCCACGGAGGTCAAATACATAAATCTTTGAAAATTCTTGTTCTATTGTCCTTCTAAAACCTTCTCCCATTGGTTTGTCAAGCCAGCCTGAATTTGTTATAAAAGCAATAATTCCTCCTTCATTTGGGTTTAATCTATCTGAGGCCCAGCGGAAAGCCTTGATATAGCTATCATAAACACCTTTTAATAAAGCTGCAGATGATTTTTTTACATATGTATCTTCTATTCTTCTTTCCAATGCAGGGTATGACAAATTCTGTGCATTGTCATTAGCCGATTTCTGCCCGATGGAATACGGAGGATTCCCCACGATGACCCTCACGTGTGTGGCCATCTGTTTCTTCACCCGTTTGGAATTGTCCTGGAAGAACTCCGTGAAAAGTTCGTTGTGCTTCTTCTCTGCCAGTTGGAATGTGTCCGTCAGGCAGATGCCGCTGTACGGCAAATAGGTTTTCCGACGGGTAATGTCATGGAATACCGATTCAATGTTCACATCGGCGATATAATAGGCCAGCAGCACGATTTCATTGCAATGGATTTCATTCAGGTACTTGCGCTCCATGTCCTCCGGTCGGATAAGGCCGGACTGTAACAGCCGCGTGATGAATGTGCCAGTGCCCACAAACGGGTCAAGGATATGCACATTCTGTTCGGTCAGCGAAGTGTTGAACTCTGCCTTTAGGATATCATCCACGGAACGGATGATGAAGTCCACGCACTCCACGGGCGTATAGACGATGCCCAGCTTCTCCACGGTGAGCGGAAACGCGCCTTTGAAGAACTTTTCATAGAGGTTCTTGATGATGGTCTGCTTGCCCTCCAGATTGTCTATGCCGCCTACATTTGTCCTCACCGACTGATAGAACTTCTCTAACACTTCGGTATCTTTCTCGAAAGCCTGCTCCTGCAAAAGGTCTATCATGCGCTGCATGGAGCGGCTCACGGCATTGTTGTTCACGAACTGGTAATCGGCAAACAACGCATCGAACACCGGACGGGTGATGATGTGCTGTGCCAGCATCTCGATGGCCTGTGCCGCGTCCACGGACGGGTTAAGGTCGCGCTGCAATCCCTTGAGATATTCGTTGAACGCCTTTTTGTGTACGCCGGACTGGATAAGTTTGGATATACGCTCGATGAACTTGTGCGCGATAAGACCGATTTCCTTTGCCCAGTTCTCCCAATAGAGGCGGTCGCCGCACTTCTCCACGAGCTTGGCATACATGCCGTCCTGCAATTCGCCGAAACGAAGTTCCAACTGTCGGGCGATTTCCGCGTTCTCCATCTGCCGTGCTTCTTCCTCTCCCTCCTGAAAGCCCAACCCCGGCCTGCCGATGGTGACGGACGGCGTATAGGACTGCTTGTTGGGTTTCTGCTTGTTGAGCGCAATCTTGTTTACCATCGCATTGAAACGGTCATCATGGGAGCGCAATGCGTTCAGGATTTCCCAGACCACATCGAAGGTCTTGCTGTTGTCGAGTGCTTCCTCCGCAGAAACATCGGACGGCACTACAATAGGGATGATGATGTACCCGTACTTTTTCTCGTCGGGCAGCCCCTTGTGGAAAGTGCGCATCACGCGGCCTACCGACTGCACCACATCCACCTGCGAGTTGCGGGCGGAAAGGAACAGCACGGCATCGAGCGACGGCACATCCACGCCCTCGGACAGACAGCGCACGTTGGTCACCACCCGGCACTCCCGGTCATTGTCCGGCTCATCCGCCAGCCATTGCAGGATTCCATTGCGCTCCTGTGAGTTCATTGAGCCGTCTATGTGCTTTGCGGTTATCGAAACGGTATGCGAAAGGCTCTCTTCATCCAGATTCTCGTCGTACTTTTCCGATATTTGCGGCAGCACGGAAGCCACATATTTGGATGCGATGCCCGTCCTGCTTGCGCTCCTGTCAATAGACGAACAGAACGCCACGGCACGGCGCATCATGTGCGGGTCGGCATCCCATGTGCGGTGGTCATCACCCCGTATCATCTTCGACAGTCCGTTGATAACGCCGATGAGCTTGGAAGTGTCGTCAAAGTTCAGTTCCGTGGTCGTGTCGGTTACATCACGTCGGATGTTTTCCGGTACATCGTCCTCACCGACGGTAAGGACAAGCACCTTGTAGTCGGTCAGCAGTCCGTTCTGCACAGCATAGGAGAAATTCACGCGGTAGAACTCCTCCCCGTACAGAGCCTTGTCGTCCATCGAACAGAGGATGCAGTCCTTTTCCGATGCCTTTATCTTGGCAGATTCACCGTACAGTCGTGGCGTAGCGGTCATGTAAAGCCGTTTTCTGCCTTGTACGTTGTCATCGGAGTGTATCTTGGTGAAGTTGCTCTCGTCCTTGTCCGACAGCTTCACGCCCGTGGTGCGGTGGGCTTCGTCGCAGATGATGAAGTCGAACACGCCATACTCGCCGTCTGTTTCGGAAAGTATCTCCTGCTGTGCCGCTGAAACGGCATCAATGGACTGGTAGGTGGAGAACACTACCACCAACCCATCGTGGCTGCAGTATTTCTTCAACTGCGAAGCGATGGATTTAGGATTGGTGGATGCAGGCACGGCAAGGTCAACCACGCTGTCATCCATATCGTCGTATTTGTTCTGAATCTTCCGTGAGGCTTTGGAATCCGAACAGATGCAGACGGCCTTGATGGGTTTCTTCGCGTCTGCCGACCATGCGTTGAGTGACTGCCCCAACAAGGCGATGGACGGAACCATGAACAGCACCAGTCCTTTGCCGCCCAACAACTGTTCGGTGATGAGCAGCGAGGTGTAGGTCTTTCCCGTTCCGCAGGCCATGATGAGCTTGCCACGGTCGTTGCCGTCAATAATATAGTGCGTGTATGCCTTGGATATGGCATCCAACTGGTGCTTGCGCGGTTTCTTGCCCTCTACAAGCGCGGAGTTTCCTGTAAGTCCATCCATCAGTTTTTGCCAGTCCACGCAGGAGGAGTTCAGGTCAATAAGCCCAACCCGTGAAAAAGGCGGGTCTTGGTGGCGGATGGCTTCCTCGGCGTTGCTTCCCCAATGGTTGGTGGTTGAAATCCATATCCGTTTGGCAAACCGGGTGGTCTGGAAAGTGACTTCGTTGGTGAACGTGCGGCTGGAGGTGGCGAGGAATGAATCCACGGCTGGCTTGTCTATCACGGCATCCTCCGCATAGCACTTGCACTGGATAGCCCAATAGTCGCCCATCTCGGTCTTGGCCACGAGGTCGATGCCCGTGTCCGTGCCTCCGAAGTCCTTGCGCCCCGGAAAATCCTCCCACAGCCACACCTTTTCAAGCTCGTTGTAGCGTGGGTCTGTCAACAGCCATGAGCGCATCAGGCGCTCGAACTTTGTACCCTTTTCCTTTTCGGTAAACGATTCGGTACGGAATTTATGCAGTATGTCCTTGAAATTCATCTCTTGATAAGAGTTACAGTTGATATTGCAAAGATACGCATAATATTGCAAAATCCGCACTTTTGCCTCATTTATAATGGGATATAAAGGATATTTGGTACGGTTTTGTTTAGTAAAACCGATTTTGGAAGCCTGTTAACTTATTGATTCACAGCATTTGTATTTCCAAGATATATCTCTTATCAAGGGATTACGGTTTTTGCTAAACAGGTTCCATCGAAATTTTTCGGTTACAAGTCTTTTAAGATTAGGCTGTTAGCCTTGTCCACCACGTTTGTGTCAAGCGATGCAAGGTAGATGCGCGTGGTTTCTTCCGAATCGTGCCCCATTCCCTCGCTGATGACCGAAAGCGGTATGTTCTTGCTCTTGGCGATGCTTGCCCAGCAATGGCGCGCGCAGTGCATGGTCAGCGGCATATTCAACCCGGCTAAACGGGCGACTTCTTTCAACGCCACGTTAATACGGCTGATGGCATTGCGGTACTGCGTCCGCTCGTCTGCGCATGGGTTGGTGATTATCGGCAGCAGGTATTGGGTGGTGGAACAACCGTCGTTTTTGGCGATGATGTCCTCCATGCATTTCTCCCATTTGATAGTCAGTTGCTGCCCCGTCTTTCTCCTGCGGTATATGATGATGCCGTTTTTCAAGTCCGATTTTTTCAAATAAGCCATGTCAATGAACGACATTCCGCGTGTATAGAATGAAAAGAGGAACATATCCCGTGCATAGTCCAGATGCGGTTTCAAGGTCAAGTCAAGTTCCTTGATGCGTTTTATCGCTTTCAACGGGAGGGCACGTTTCACTGTCTTGCTGATGCCCGTGTAAACATGCTTGAACGGATATTTCTGTTCCGTCAGTTCCTTTTCCACGGCACGGTTATAGACGGCACGGAGTATGCGCATATAAAAGGAAGTGCTGTTGGGGCAGATTTCCTTGCTTTTGAGCCATGCCTCATAAAGCATCATGGTATCGCTGTCTATCTCGCACAGAAGAATGTCCTGCCCCTCGCGGAACTTCATAAAACTGGTCAAGGCAGCGGTGTAGGTTTCCGACGTGCGCACTTTGCCAAGCTGCTTCAACTGCCCGATAATTCCCTGCATGAAACCGAATAGCGATTGCCCATCCATCTGTCCGTTAAACTTCTCTATGATATTATCTGCGGAGTATTTTCCGCCTTGCCTGTCGCATTGTGCGATGATGGCCTGCAAACGCCGGATGTCCCAACCGATGTGTTCCGCAACGCTGTGGAGATACCGTTTCCTGTTCTCGCTGGTTTCAGGCATGATTCGGACGGACGATGCTTCCTTGTTCCATTCCGCATCAAACACGCGGAAGTCCGTTCCGATTTGGCGGACTGTTCGCCTGTGGATTACCTGATAGTAGATGCTGCCCTCCTTGCCGTTTGTGGCGGAAGGACGATATTTTACCTTGATGGATGCCATTCACTTTATTTTTATTGTTTGGATTCGTTTTCATTTCTCACTTTTTTAAGCTGCCTGTTGAATACGGCCAGCGTGGAATCCTTACCGACCGTTTCCACCAGTCTCTCGTATGCACCGACGGTCACTGCCAGTTCAGGGTATAGCTCGTTGAGCATGAATGTGGTTACTTGGTACTTGTCGGCAACCGTTCTCAACCGTCTGTTTTCCTCCCGGTATTCATGCCATCGCACCCAACTAATGGCAAACAGGGCAAAGAACACGAGTGTACTAACGATACCAGCCCATGCGTAAGGATTCTTGTACCAACCATCGGGTACTTTGTCCCATAGCCGCCGGATTCCGCTTTTAACTTTGTAAAAGTGGATAGCTTGACAAAGTTTCTGTGTGAAGCCTTGCTTTTGCCGTGCCTTTTGTGAAACCTGTTTGTCTTTCTCCACATGGTCGGTAAGCACTTCCAATATCTTGTATAGCAAATCTTTGGTGGTAGGGATGCCTCGTTTGCGCATATCTTTGTCGTTGGCATCGGTGTATTCCTGCAAGCTCACAATCATTTCACCGCCCAATGACTTTTTGTATGCCTCGATGGTTTCCTTGCTCCCGAAAATACCGTTGATGTTCTCCGGTGTGCTGCCGCCGAAGAAACGTATGATTGGCTCCAGCTTCACCGCAAGCCTTTTCACTGTCTCGTCCTTGTCCGAAGCGTCCTTTGTGGCCAGTATCTTCTTGATTTCCTCAATGTCCTCTGCCAATACCCCGATAAGGTCGGATATGTTCTGTAAGTTGTCTTTCATCTTCTCATCTTTTTGGGTTTATACTTGTTCTTCTCCTTGTCATTCTCGCTCCATCCGCTTTCGTTTCCTCCACCTCCACCGCCGGATGAAACCTTGGCTTGGTGAGGTTGGACGCACAACTCGATAAGTGCGTTGATGCCCACTTGGACTATGCCTGTGTTCGTATCGGCATCGGCGAAAGTTCCGCTGCCGGATGCTTCTGCATGGCCATCGGTAGAATAGGCCTTATCCGTCTGTTCAAATGAATTGTCCGGTTCATATATGGTTTCCGTTTGGCTTGTTCCGCTTTCAGCCGTTGGTCGGGTATGGTACAGATTGTTTCTCCATTCCAAGCCCTCGGCGATACGGCCTCCGAACTGCTTGTCCAGCTTAAAAAAGCCCATGCTGCGGTCTATCCGTGAACCGCTGAACGATATTCCATCTTTCGTGAACGACACACCAATGATATTCCCGTTACGCCTGTCGAGCTTGAAGTTTACCTCGATGCCCTGCTTGGCCAACCTATCGCACAATTCCGACCAACTGTTACAATGAGGCAAGGCCGCTTTGACGGCATCATGGATTTGGTATTTCACCTTGTCCTTGCCGCGCAGACGGTCACGCTTCACGTTCACCTTGCCTCTGGAAAAGTGCAGTCCGTATTCCCTTGTGAGAGCCTTGCACACCGCTACGTTGCGTATGGCATCGTTCCGGTCGCTGATGGTGTTCCCGTCATTGTCCACCCTGTTGGCCACGATGTGCAAGTGCTGGTGTTCCTTGTCGGTGTGGCGGCATACAATATATTGGGTGTTCACAATGCCCATGCGCTTCATGTACTCACGTGCTATTTCAGTCATCAAACCGTCCGTCAGCTTGGGCGTGTCCTCGTGGGCGAAGTCCAATGAGATGTGGTACACCGGATTTTTCAGTTTGCGCCCCGGCTTGTCATCAGCCTGTCCCTGCATACTCGCTGCTATGGTTGCATTATTGTCAAGCCTCACGTCCTTGCTGTCTATTAGCCTTGCCTTTTTCGGGTTGTTCACATAGTTCACCAGCTTGGCGAAGCTCGCCCGTTTCTTCAAGTCGCCCATCATATCCCCGCGATGATTTTGTTGAACTCGTCCAGCAGGGCGGTGATTTTTTCTTTGGTTCTCGGAAAGCCCTGTTGATGTGCCATCTTCGTCAACTGGTTCAGGTTATTGCAACCACCCTCCAGCATCCTTATCTGCTGTCTGTCCTCCTGTGTCCGTGCCGCCACTACTTTGCCATGAAGCAATAGTTCGCGCAGGAAGTGCGACGGCTTCTTGCCTGCATCAGCAATCCGTTTCATGACCGTTTTCCACTCGGCCAGCGTGAGCCGTGTGGATATGGTCTTAGTCCGCGCCTTGCCCTTTATGGCCTTGGGGCGGCCTCCTTTATGATTGTTATCTTGTTCTGTCATTCGCTTGTTATTGTCTGTTACAAATGGGTCGGCGTTTTTAGGGCTGCAATCCGGCCTTGCCGTTTTCCGCGTGGTCGGGTCGCCGTCAGTGGCGTAGTTTTCGTGGACGAAAACATTAACTTGCCAGCCCTAAAAAACGCCTCTATAAATGGTTCATTCCATGCCCAATTTCCCACCTTTGTATAAGAGGTATTACCGTCTAAAGTATGTCCGTTTGCGTTGGCTGCCATGATGAATTGTGGTCACGACATTGTTCCCCCGCGTCATCGGTTGGGGATTGCTCGGTTTCCTTTTTCCCTGTTATCGCATCGGCAAAGTTCTCTGCATCTGCTGATGTATTGAACACATATCCGCCGTTCCCGTAGTCGCTCCAGTAGCCGTTGAACTCCCGTGCTCTTGGGTTAAATTTCCGTTCTCCGGCTGCTTCATATTCATTGGAGAAACGCACGGCGAAAATCTCCGCACCGCTTCTTGAATGCGTCCTTTGTTCGATGATGTAAGGTGGATTTTGTTGTTCCTGTCCGGCGCAGTTATCCGGTGTGGGTACGCCTGTTTGCATGTCTTGTGTTCCGGTTACTTCCTCGACTTGTCCGCTCTCTTTTTCGGGAGCCGGTTCGTCTGGAGAGTTGCCGCAGTCTTTGGTCTCATGCACGCTTTTTCGCTTGGGCGCATCCTTTGGCACTACGGAGTCATTGAGCCATGACCTAATCTCCGTGCGCATGAAGTAGAGCTTGTTGCCTTGCTTGCGGTAGGGTATGCGATGCTCGGAAGTCATGGCATAGATGGTGGAAACGGATTTGCACAGCATCGCCGATACATCCTCCACTGTCATTATCTCCGGCAAAGGCTGTGCAACGTTTGCAGACATCAGTTTCTCCACCATTTCTGTAAGCGTGTCGATTTTAGAATGGAGTTCTGCCACGGCACGGGGCAGATTATCAAAAGACATATGCAATGGTTCGTTGTCTGTCATATTAAAGAATTATTGAATGTAGGGAAAATCAATCCGCACGGGCGAGCTTGCGCATGATGGCCTGTGCTTCCTCCGAAACCTGTGCTTGTGATGCGACCGGGTTCTGCCGCAGCCATTTCAGAAGCTCTGATTTCTCAAAATACACCATCTTGTTGTTCGGCTTGAAATAAGGGATGACTTGGTTATGGGTCATCTTGTAGAGCGAGCTTTTGGATATGCCGAGGAACATTGCCGCTTCTTCCAAATTCAGCACTTCCTTTGAGGCATACACCACGTTCTTTACCTTTTCAACCTCCTGTTTAAGCCCGTCCACCATCTTTCGGAGTAAGGCGGTTTCGTTCGGGTTCTGTTCTGTTTTACACATAGTCTTTATCTGTTTAATTGTTGTTCTTAATCGTTGCCATTCGCTTGTGTTTCTTTAGGTTGGCAAGTGCAAAGTTAAAGCGAAAAGGATATGAAAACAATACTCCAATTTGGCTTTAACTAATTGTATAACAGCGATTTATATTACAAATATCCAGCTAAAATGCCAACTCAAAAGATGTCGGTTTTCCGCACCAAGTGTACAAGTCATACAGCGGCAAAATTCCATTGGCAACATTCACTTTTAACCTTGCATACAGGTTTTTATAACAGCAGAAATTTGCTAACTTTGCCACAACCTTGAATATTGGAGTGTACAAGCATATTTCTGTCGGTTGCAGTGGCTAATGTGACAGTCCAAATGCCAACCCAAAAACATCTGACGGAAAATGAAGATTTAACATTCATACTTGCAAGTCTGATTCTTAACATTCGATTACAATAGTGTTAAATACGGGGGAAATAGTTTTTCTGATTTTTGTTGCACGTTTGTTGCGCGAGCAATTTTGTAAAACTTATATAATTAATAATCAACAAGATATAGACGAATAGAAACTTCCGAAGTACAGCATAGCTCCGTAGAAGTGTACAGTCAGATAACGTATGAGCCACTTTGCCCAGGCACCTTCCCATTTGGGCAGAAGACTGAATGCCCACTGTATCGGTCCGAAGATGGTCAACATCCCCAACAGGATTTGCTGGCAGTAGATGGTTGCCCACCAACCGATGCGATAAACTATCAGAGCGATGAGCATAATGATTTTATCTAGTCCGACCACTGCACCAGCTGTGAGTGAAGTAAACCATAGTCTGGATGCGTCCTTTTCCATGTTGGTCACTTCTTCAACACCGGTCTGTTCCATCGTGGACTCAATAAGATTCGGATCGGACGTTCCTGAATGTGCTACGTCAGCCTGAGCTTGCAAGGATGTATAGAGAGTGTCCCTGACATAAATGAGTTCCTGGACTTCCTCAAATTTATCTTCTATCTGTAAGGATTCTGCCTGATAAAGGTCATGAGTATATGAACCGATACAGTTAGGAATGTAAGAAAGAAAGTCAAGGAAGCACCAACTGCTTCCGCTGTTAGTTATACCCGTATCTGCAGGTGGATACCACCAGCATAGAATAACGGATATAGCTAATGGCCGGAACAGTTTCATAACGTCCAGAGGCTCGTGCTTCACCATCATCTTATAGGCTATATTTCCTGCCACTACAATAGAGAACAGAGCAGCGAGAGCCATGCACATTTGGAGAATCCACCAGAATGGTCCTTGTGAACCTGTGAATGTGGCATCTGTAAGGAACTCGTTTGTCTGGAAAATCACGTCATCAATCTCTTCTTCAAGAATATTGATACCGAAATCTGAGAGTATATTTGAATCTGCCATGATTTTAGTTTCCTTTTATGTTATAATTCTCTGTTAATTGTGCCCTTCTGAATTTAGTTGCCCGGCTTCTCGCCAACGGCTAAATGCTTCGGTTGCATGAGAAGCAACATCAGTTCGTCTGTTCAAGCGGGCGGCCAACAAGGAAGCTGTCTTGTTCCTGTTGCTTAACTGAATCAGATACGCTATGAGAATTTCATTCTGATGCTCTATATCAGCATATATCGCAAGGTATTGTCTTTTCCTTTGGGCGTTTGGCATATAAGCGTCCTGGGTTTCTTTAATGGCTGTCCTGAACATATTGTAGTATTCGTTCCATCGCGTTTTATCATTTACCGTACCTCCAGAACTGATGATGCGGTTGATATTCTTTTCAAAGTCTGATAGCTTGTTATTCACTTTGCTGCTTTCTGCAAGCCAGGCAATATCAATCTGTCTATCGGCAATATTGAGAGCTTCAATTTCTGCCCGCTGAGTCAGTGACGCTTGAATGCTGTCAGCTAAATCTACCTGTTGGTATGATTCTACACCAGCCAGTGTCCTAAAGCTCAGCTTGTTTTTACTTGCTGCCGATTTCTGGTAGCTGTTATGAAAGAGGGTGTAGTAGAAAGCAGGGGTTAGTCCGCCAACACCTATTTCCTGAACTGTAATCTGATTCATCTTTGTAGCATCGTGGTTGTATGTCACATAAGACTGGGCAGCTGCTTTGAAACAAAGCAGCATTGCACATAAACATAATGTTGTCCGATAACTGATAGAATGTACCATATCTGTTGAGTTTTAAATTGTTATTTAATAGCCTAAATAGCCCGCAACTTTCCACCGGCCAAAAGCATCATTAATAATCTCTTCCTTGGTCTTTGCACGATAAACCTGTCTTTTCCAATATCCGATGCGTACCTGAATGTATCTCCAGGTCTCAAAGTATGCCCTGTTCAGATGCGTCCTGATATTGTCAAGTGAGTTGTTTATGTTCATCAGAATGAGATAGAGATCCGCTGTAGAACAGGCTGCCGCACCGGTAGCATACAGGATTAAATCACTGACCGAACGATACAGATTGTCTCCTTCTTCGGCAATCTTTGCCAAGGCCCCGGCATTGACTGTGATTATCAAGGTATCTGTACTTACAATGTTTCCTCTGTCCAGACACTTCTTTCTGAAGTCTTCAAGCATGTTTTTATAATCACCCACACGGTCACTGATGTTTTCGTAGGTGTTGTAGATATTGAGACTAGTTCTAAGAGACTGATACAGAATGTCAATAACGTCAAACGCACGTGTGTATCTGTCAAGTTCCTTATTGATGTCCCTGAAGCCGATATTGGCATCACTGCTGTACTCATGCAGAAGTTTGTTGCTCGCTTCCAGTGTGGATCGAACAAGCAGCAGACTTCGTTGTTGTTTATGGTCGTTGATATAGGCTTCTATGGAAGCTACATCAAAACCATATTGAGCCTTGGCAGTGAACGGGAACAATACCAAAAGGCAAACAATAATCGGCAATATTTTATTCCTGGTCGCTTTCATCTTCATCGTATTTACCATTATATGTATCTGAGTGGGCACTGGAGGCTGCCTGACGCAACCATCGTTTTCTACATTGTTCAATGAGTGTCAATCTTCTGCCACTGTCATCGTTGATATACGGGACTACGCTTTTCAGCATATCTATGATGGAATGTTTGTAGTGCATCATCTTTTCCAATGACACAAGGTCGGCATAGATATTGGTTAGTCTCGTGTCAATCTGACGGGCTATTTCAAGTCTGTCACTTGACCAGAGCAGATGATAGGTATCACCGGTATCATCTGTTTCTATAGGACTGCTTTTGGCATATTCCACAGAAGGAGTGCAATCCGGAAATTCTCTGGCCACTTCTGATAATTTTGAATTGACCTCGTTGGCTTTTTCCGCATCCGATTTGGACGGATCGAGATTGATAACTTCAACAACCTGTGTGTCACTGTACTCAGTAGTAAGCGTCCATGAAATTTGTACGATAGCACGGTGTATCTTAATCCAAAGGAAATACTTTGGTTTCCGGGCTATGGATATGGTTGCCTTAAAGGTTATGGTACCGTTGATGTTGGGCATGGAGGCTGTACGAACGAATGTATTGCCTTCCCATGCACCTGAACCGTTCCACGACAGATTATAGGCTGTTTTACAATCCTGCATGATAGCCGGTATGCGGTAGTAGTCATCCGTGGCAGCATTCTCACCGTCGATAGCTTCCTGCTTTGCCTGTTCATACTGTGACAGTTCTGTCTCATACGAGCTCATCTCAGCTTTTAGGCTTGATATTCTGTCCTTGTTCTCATTGTAGGACTGTCTGTATATTGCAGCATCCTCAACGCTTGCTGTCTGGATTTTTTTCAGGAGCTCTGCGTTTTCTGCCTCCAGTGCTGTTATTTCTGATTGTACTGAGACAATATTTCGTTTCAACTCCGTTATTTTGGAGTCTATTTCAGATATATTGATACTTCCTTCGGAAACACTTGTTGCCATAGAACATTGCTTGGTATGGTTGTTTACACTGCTTCCACAATCAGAACATTTGTATTGTGTTGAACCTTCTCCTAATTTGGCGCCACCATGACAGGTTACGCTGATGGTTGCTGTCTCACATCCTGAAATTTTCTGGGCATTGGTAGTCTGGTAGTATTTCTTTGGGTCACTTCCCAGATAATAGGTATAGCCTTCTTCATTATCGTTAAGTTCAGACAGACGTGCGTTCATCCCGGCCTTAAAGGTATTCAGGTCCATAGTGTATGAATCAAATATGTCTTCATAGGCTACTTCCTTACGATTCCAGCTTTTGGTAGCATAAATCTCGTAAGCGTATGCTTTTGCATATAATCCTTTTTTTGAAGAAGTAATCTTATATGCGAGCATGTAGTATGAGATGCTGTAGGTATAACCATCATTGGCTTTGTTCAGATTGGCTATCTGTGAACGGCTGTATCCTGCATGATTCTCGGAGTTCTGCAGTGCAGCTTCTCGTTGGGTAGATGATGGATAAAAGTTTTCATCTGTAGTGCTGATTCTGTACCAGTGATCACCATTGATAATTGAGTTATTGTCTTCGGGAGGATAATAGTCGCAAAGTTTAATGGTGCCAGCATCTACACGGTAGATATACCACCTTTGTGTGTAGTACTGGCCGAATGCTTCATTGGCATAGTCTGTAATCCATGCCGTTGTGTTGTAATTCGACAAAGAGAAGAGATTGGCGATGCCTTCCTCACCACCGATAAACTGTAATAAGGTATTTCCGGCATTCTTGGAAAGATTGCCGTATAAGTCGTACACATTCTCGGCTATCTCAATGACACTGCTTGTCTTCTCCATGATGGTACCGTTAAAGGAACTGTTCCCAAGAATGGAACTTACAGCATTGCCGGCTCCAGCTGAAGCAAGGCTAACGCCCATCGCATAGAGGTTATCTATGTCTTGCTTCAGGTTTTCCTTTGTGAAGTTTGTCCCGATATTTGAGAAGCTTTCAAGCAGAACATTCCAATCCACATTGCCCAGTTCTGACAATTTCAGAATTGCTGCAAGTTCCTGGTTGATTTCAAGAAATACGATGTCCTTGAATGACAAAGTACTATTGGTAACAATAGACTCAAACTGATAACACAAAGTCTTTACCTCATCACAGATCTTATAGAGATAGCTACCCCAATAGAGGGCGTTATGAGGACTTTTAAGCATCATGCCGGCAACAGTCCATATTTTGGGCATAATTTTGGCAGACACCATGTTGTATATACGGCGGTAATAGTAGTTCTCTGTTGCACTGGTCCAAAGTCCCAGATTTGTGAGAGCTCTGCGATCGAGGAACTTGGAACTGAAGATTCCTGCAGCAGCCACTTCCGCTGCCTGATAATGTTCCCTGATCTTGGCTATCTGTTGAGCATAATACGCCTCAGTAGCAGCTTCTGTACCGAAAGCCGCCGACATTTCCGCTACAGTGCGAGTATCATAATTTACACTGTAATACTGTGCCATAGCAGGCACTATAGCACAGAGAAATAGAAGTTGTATTATCAGATAGCGTTTCATTTTCAAATCTTACATTTCTGTTTTTGTTTTGAGATTAAGAACATGTTGAGCCTGGTTCACCTTTTGTGCAAAGGCCAAAGACTTGGTTATTCCTGAAAGACTCCAATCCCGGCAATAGGCTTCTATGGCATGCTGATGGTCACACTTCAACTCTCTTTTATAGAGTTTCAAGGCTTCCTTTTCAGCTCGCTCTGTAGTGTAAGTCATGTAGCATTCACGTGGCTCTTCAACTCCAAATACGGCCCCGACACTTCCACGTCGGATAAAGACCTCACGGAAGAAACTTCGTCCTTCCTTATTCTCCAGACGGTTGATAGTGAAAATCTTCTTACAATCAACGTCCGTCAAACCGAGCGTGGCTTTAATCTCATCAAATCGCTCACGGAATTTGCTCTGGTCGAGCAGCATTACCACGTCTGAGTTATTGATGATAGCTTCCTTGACAATAGGACTTCCTACAATATCCTGTATTTCCTGCGTTACAACACCGACAGAAGCCCAGAACTTTCGGGCAGTCTTGTAGAGATACTTGATATATTCGGCCATCATGGGAGAGGCGATAGCCTTCCATGCCTCTTCGATAACCAGTACCTTACGGTTCTTCTTGATTCTCATCTTCTGGATGAATACATCCATGATGATAAGCGTAACAAGAGGGAATAGAAGAGGGTCATCCTTAATGGAGTCGATTTCAAACACGATGAAGGTCTCATCAAACAGTTTGGTGTCCAGGTTCTCATTCAGCGTCACCTCATGGCTTCCACCCTTGTAGAAGTCCTTCAATAGATAGTTGTAGGCTGCCAAGTCAATGCCGGAAAGTTTATTTTCTTCAATGATTTGTGGAATGCGGACAATACTGTATTCATAGAAGGTGTTAAACGAGAGATTCTCAATACGACGGTTCACAAAATACTCGTCAAAGTATTCTTTGATGACTTGCTCAATAAGCCGGTCTTCCGTCTTGGTAACTACTCCCTGGGTGCCTTTCCAGATAAGCATAATCAGATTCTTCAAGAAACCGATTTTCTCGATGTTCAGCTCTTCATGTTTGATAGCAAAAGGGTTCATCGTGATAGGATGCTCCTCGGTATAGCTGATATACTTGCCACCTACATACTCGCAAAGTCCCTCGTATGAATTACCTGTATCAACCATTACAACATCAGTGTTCTGCTCCCACATCTGACGTACCACGCTGTTCATGTGGAAACTTTTGCCACTGCCCGAAGGACCAAGACAGAAGAAGTTGGAGTTATCTGTAATCTTGTTCTTACCTTCCTTACCACTGATGTCTATGGCAACAGGCACTCCCTGTCTGTCGGTGTAGTATATTTTCAGCGGTGTTTCTTCGCTATGCTGAATCCTTTCCTTGTACATAAGGCAAGTTGCTGCATCACTAAGGGTCAGGAAGCGGTCGTATTCGGGATTGGTAGAATAGCAATTGCCGGGGAATGAATTGACAAAAAGCTCCAACTGATTGTACGATTGCTTGCTGATGTGGATTCCCAACTTGCTGAAGAGATTCTCCAGATGATTGGTACATCGCTGAATATCCGTATCGATGGGTACTCCAACGATAAGATTGAAATGGGTATATACCAACTGTTTGTTTTCTCTTGCGATAACATCCTGTACATTTTTAATGTCCTCCACGGCAATCTGGTTGCTTGGATTGGGCATACTTGCATGGCGGTTTTTTTTCTTTTCAAGCAGAGAAAGCTCTTTTTTCTGGTTGGGAATGAAGAGCATCTGGTTATACACGACCATCTCAGCTGACGGTATGCTGTCTAACAATGATACCATGTCTACTGGCATGGAAACATTGTTCACCTCAATGTTTGTAAACGGACGTACCAAAGAGGGGATGTTGATGCAGTCCACATCCACGAGACTATATATCTTGCATCTTCTATCACCCATGGTAATAGCTTCGTCATCTACCTTGAAATTGTTCATCGACAAATTTTTGTCCGTGAAGTTCATTGAGAAATAGCGGTCTACGTAATCACGGGCTTTATTGCCATCAAGAAATTGGGCATCCACACCGGAGTCTCTCAACTGGTCTTTGACCTTGCGTATCTTTACCATGAAATCACGCCATTTCTTGCTGTCAAATGAAAAAAGATTGCTCTTCTTGTTTTCCTGAGTAATAATCATGTAGCTCTGACAGTCGGTATAGGTACGACCTGTGAAATAGTTGAAATATGATTCCGACAGAAATTCATGATTATCATTACTATCGTCATGAAACTTCTTGCGGATGAATACATCTTGTTTGTGGATGGCATATCCATCACCTAAAGTCTGTGCAAGGGCAGTGAAGAGATGATTGAACTCGTAGTAACTGTCAATGTCTGCCGAATATTTCTGTACCGGGTTTTCCATCTTCAGAATGGCCGAGTATTCACCGGTCTTGGTGTAAAGCACCCCGATACCGTTGACCTCTTCCAAAGAGAAGTAGATATTCTGGAAGATTTTCTTGCGTTTCCCTCCAGTACCGAAAGCCATGACTGAGATAGCCATACCAATAAGGATTGCCACAAATGTTAAGATGACGTATAGAATCATTGTTCTTTGAATTTATTATTCGATTACTTATCAGTTACGTTCACAATCTGAGAGTTGTCGTATAAACTATGTTAGGCTCATCCTAACGGGAGGGTGAGCCTAACCACACACTATTCAAAATCCAACTCTCTTGCTCATTTATCATGTTGTCCGATTACATCTTATGTGCATTGGCATAGATGAATACGCCATGTTCCTCTTTCTTGGTGTGTAATCCTTTCCTTTGTTTGAAAAAGATAAGTGCAGCACCGGTGCATAGAGTTGCAGCAAGGACGATGAGTCCGGCAATAAATCCGAGGATGCAATACACTATGATAAAGCTGAGAATACCTCCACCTACAGTTGCTGCAGCCCAGGTGATATACCTGCCTTGGAATCCCATAAATTCAAGGGGTTTTTGAAGCCCCTTAAACATTGGATAGCTGACGTATTGATGATTGCCCGATTCCTTTGTCATGATGAATCCATATTACTTGGATAATAGTTAGATACCAAAAAACAAAGGCAGAGCCTGTGCAGCAGCTACAAGGAAGATACATGCACCAACAACCATCATGATCTTCTTCTTGACGTCCTGCTCCTCATTGTTCATTGCAATGTAAACGCTTATGGCACCCACAACGGCAACGACACCGGCTATGGCATAACAAAGCTTCACAACGTATGGAACATACTTTGCAATTTCTTCCGTAACTGTAGTCAGTGCATTTGTTCCGGCAGTGTAGTCTCCTGCAGCATTCTGAGCATAAGTGGCAGCTACTCCGCAAAAGAGCAACATGGCCAGTGTTCCAATACGTTTAGCATTGAAAATCCTTTTGGTTAAATTCTTGATTTTCTTCATTTTTTGTTGTTTTACAGTTAAAAAATTAGACACGTTATCCTTACTTGCTTGGTTATTTATTTTTTACTTTTATACAATATTATAGCCAAAGAATGCAGGGAAAATGATAGTTGCTCCAATCATAAACAGGCAAGCTCCAACCAGCATCATTATTGATTTGGTCACATCTCCTTCACCGGTATTCATTTTGATATAGATTTGTAAAGCTCCTATAATTGCTACTATGGATGCAATAGCATAAAGAAGATATACGACATAGAGCATCATTGTGACCGTAAAATCATGGGCATTACTCAATGCGTCAGCACCCCAGCTGTAGTCAACACCACCGCATTTAGCAAATGCCGACTGAGGCTGGAGGAACATGAAGCCGAAACAGGCAATAAAAAACAGTTGTTTGATTTTACAGTTTATCGATTGCATTCCTTTTCTCTATTTTTCTTTTGTTGTGTTTGTCGTTGAGATTTTGCATGAACTCATCAGGATAGAAACTGTATTGAGGAACTGCCTCTATCTCTTCCATGTTTTCTTCGTTTTCTTTATTGAGTTCTGCACTTGTAGTAGTCTGTTGAGTGGATTTAGACTCTTCCTCTTCAGGAGGGGAACTGTTGCTCTGCTTATTGCCTGTTGGAATAACTACCCGAAGGCCGTCGTCTGTTACTTGCTCTGTGTATGTCATGTCACTACCTTCAGGACCATCATTATGTTCTTCCACGGAAACCGGCACTTCTTCATTATCCATGCTGCTGACATCAATGGTCTCTTCATCCGTTTTCTTTTCGTCTTTCTTACTATGAAGGTCAAGGGTAATCATTACTGAAAAGTAAACCACATAAACAAAGGTGAGGACCAATACGAATATTACAAATCCTGGCATTCTCAATCTGATTTTAATGTGTTATTATAAATATATTTTATACTCAGAAGATAAAATTGAAAACCAATTTGCTCCTGTAACATGACAAAGGAAATGAGTTTTATGGTATTCCGATAAAAATATGCCGATTTGCATTTCAGTATTAACATACATTTGTTTAGAAGTATGATATTCTGGTAAAAATCATACTATTAGAATAAAAACATCACAAAAAAAGGAGGCTCTCTTGTGGGGAACCTCCTTAAACTAATAGAACAGACTTATTATTTTTGTTACTCCTATACTATTCCATTGATGACATCGTTTAGATCTTTGAAATTTGGGTATCTGACAGATTCATCAATTACCTTGTTTGAATATTCGTCTTTGATTTTCTTTGTTGTAGCTATACCGGCAGCATCGTTGTCAAGATAACAGTGTACTACATCATATACCTGGAGATATGGAAGTGCAGTTTTAATATTACTGATTGAATTAAGAACAATATAATCACAGTCGTTTTCAACACAAAGTTGTATATCCATCATCCATTTTCTGATACTTGCATACGTGAGCATATCAAAGAAACCTTCAAATATGCAGCATTCTGAATGTGATTCACCGTTGGGCTTTATTACGGATATTGTTTTCTTTCCGATACTGCGTTTGCAGTATTTGTTTCTGATTTCCATACCACCATCTACATTTTCAAAGGCTATGGCATAATAATGTTTATCATTGATATGATAATGTATTTCCTTACAGAACTCCTGAGCAACCTCGAAGTCAACACGTCTTTGTAAAATATATCTTTTCAAATTGGGATGACTGAGCTTGCTAATACGATCAATGAAAGTAATACTTTTTCTTTCATTACCCTTTTCTGCTATATGGCTCTCATTCCACGCATTTCTTCTTTGTTGTTCTTTGGTCATCGCTTCATAATCTTCAGCATATTTGAGATTATGGTTCTTAATCTGTTGTTCAAGATAAGTAAGTACTTGATGATTATTCCATGAAGGGTGCATCTTCTGAACAAGATTTATAATGTTTCCTCCTGAGCTGGCCCCAAAGTCATTCCAAAGATTTTTTGTAGGACTGACATTGAAAGATGGAGACGATTCTGCTCTAAAAGGAGATAGATACCAGTAATTACCTCGATGGATATAGGCATACTGATAACCTTCCGTTTCAAGGAACTGTACAATACTGACTGATTTTATTTCATCTATGGTCATGGCATATCAATAATGTCTAATTGGGCTTATATAAGTTTAGTATATATATACCCTGTTAAACTTAAACTCATAAACTTACTTTAACGGCAGGAGTGCAGGATGATAATGATAACCGTCTTTGTCTTTGGTAATCAGTTTGCGCTCACAGAAGATTTTAAGCATATCCTTAACTGCATTGTCCCCACGCTTGTAGCCTTCTTGTGCGTAAGCCTGACTGATTGCTTTCACCAGTTCAAGATACCTCTGTGGACTCTCACCTTCAAAAACAGTGCGAAGTACTTTGGCATGTAAGTCATCTGGCAGAGATGTCAAGGGCTTATCTTTGGGTTTGACTACTGTAATATGATAGCCGTCATCCAAGACGGGGAGAGAATTGTCGTCAATGTGAAATGCCCATGAAGAAAACTCCTTGTCTCGCATGTGCATAGGCCTGACTTCACTGATGTTGGAATCCTGTTTGTTCTTGCTGATTATCAGAACTGTTTCAGCCTTGTTTTCAAGTTCGGTACCAATATGACCTCTGGTGTTATTGTCATTCTTGTTAAGATGCAGCACGCAATGGATGTGAAGATTGTACTTGCTTGTCCAGGCCATGAGCATAGTCATCACATCGGTTGATTCTTTGGCATTGTTAATGTCATACATGAGATCTCGTAAGCCGTCGATAATGACCAATCCTACACCCTCAAATGTTCTTAGGGCATAATCTATGAGGGCAATACGGAGAGTAGGAGTGAACTCCCTTAGCCCATAGAACTTGATGCGTTTATCTTCCTTTGTCAGACTCAATCCTGCAAGGCGGTAGATGCGTTCTATCACATTGTGGCAGTGAAACCTACTTTGTTCTGTATCGAAATAGAGGATTTTGCGTTTACCATCAGGAAGACTGGCCCGGTATTTAAGAACCGTTGAATTGTTTACCGCTGCTGCAACCATTGCTGTAATATTAAAAGTTTTCTTGCTCTTTGCTTTACCGGTGGATGCGCTGAAATTACCAAAGGTTGCTATGGTACAATCTCCAACCCATAAAATCTGTGGTGGAACAGGAGGCTTTTCACATGCCTTTATTTCTCCTTGTCTCAGGTAGTTGTCTAATTCCTGGTCGTTGAATGTACTCTTGCTTAGCATTCCGACTTCAAGAGAGCTTTCCACTGAACATTCCTTATCATTACTGTTTTTCCTTCTTATCATGACATAGTTCTTTTTTATTATCATTTTTTGAGGAACTTATGACAACTTCTGACTTTTTCAGTAAAGCAGTCAGTTGAGCATCTGTATAAACCTCCTTTTTATTATGTTTCTTCTTTTTCATTGTAATATTCTATTTATCATTTTTTTTGTTTTGCTGGCACTACATGATTCTTACGCATCCATCTCAGGAGTTCTTGTCTATTGAAATAGATGGTTTTCCCTTTGGGCTTAAAATGTGGAATCTGCATATTCATAGTGAGTTTATATATCTGGGATTGTGATATTCCCAAATACTTTGAAGCTTCTTCAGTGGTCAACATTTCTTTAACCACATATAATCTTTCCTCAATCTTTGCAAGACGTTCATTGAGTATTTCTGGATTAATACTATTAAGTTCTCCAATTTTCATTTCCAAGAGTTCTAATCTCTTTTTTAAGATGCTGATTTCAATGTTACTGGTTCCCATTTTCTAATGATTTAATGTTATACAATAGGGAGTACCCCAAAAGCTGAATCGATTCTGGGGTAAATATACTCCTATTGTTATTTTCGCAATTTGAATGTCTCCTGTCAGTTTAAAATGTCAGGGAGAGTGTCAGGGATTTTTCTTTCAATTGCTTTACATTGTTTCACTTCAATACATTTCTTTCAGTTGTTTTACTATATTCACATATTCTTCTTCAGGAAATGTAGCAGTAGTATTCTTTAGTTCTGTAAGACGTGAACTGATTGCTCCACGAGTTGATGGTATCATACTTTTCTGTGGGGCTAACATTTTATTTCTTACTACAAGTGATACCCAATTATATGGAATCATTTTTTGTTGGGAAAGAGAATATAACAGCTGAAGTATATAGCGCAAGTTTGTGGCTATAAGAGTCTTTTTTAATGTACAGTTAAAGAACTTTTCAATAGTATTCTCGTCAACAGGGGTAGTGAAGAAATTCTTTCTATTGGCAAAATCTGTGATAAGTTTAATTTGCTTTCTGTTAAAGGATGCAAGTCCATTGGAGTCCTTTAATATAACTTCCACATGGTTAAACTCATTAAGCATTTTAGAGAAGTCTGTCTTTTCGAATGTAGATTTAGTGAAGTACTTCTCAACAAGATCTTTTCTGTCGGTCAGTAATTCATAAACACAGAAAAGATTTTGGAAATGTTTTCGTATTGCTTCCCCATCAGATGTGAAAACAGGAAGATGATAACTGATTAAGTCATTTACATAGCGATTGTAAATTTTTCTATCATTAATTACTTCAGTTTGATAATGCTTGTAACTGACTTTAAATAAGTCCCAAAGCTCATCTTTGGACAGCTCTATCTCTTGGTTTGTGAAATGATTGTTACATTGTAAATACAAAAAGAGAGAGCAAAGAGTGTTGATTCTTTTTACTCATAAATTAATTTTTTTTGTGTATAAATATTTAATTCTATTTCTATGATCATTTGTTTATATACTATATTGTAATTATCACTGATCACTTTGCTAAGTGCTTTTAAGTGATATATGCAAAAAAAATAGCCTACATTAGATAATCCTTAATGCGGGCTATTTATGAATTCGCATTTCTCTACTATTTCCTTCGACTTGATCTTTTGCTGAGTATTTGATTGATTTCTGCTGTACTGATTGGCTTTTCAGTTTTACAACCAGACTCAACCCATTTGATGAGATCATCCCTGAAAAATGTGTATTTCTTACCTTTCTTGTTGACTGGAATTTGTCCGTTCTGTATATAACAGTACATTGTCGATTTTTTTATTTTGAGAAATTCACAGGCTTCTTTTACATCCATTGGAATGTGTTCAGATGGAGACTTTTGATTAGATTGACGAATCTCTTCATGAAGTATTTCTATGGACTGTTCAAGTAGATCACATTTTTTAAGTATATCTGACATAACTCTTGGTATGTCATTAAAGGTTATCGGATTATCTTCTACGTATTCTTGCATATATAATTCTTTTAATAATGAAACTCGTAACTATCTTTATCAGGAATGTCAATTTCTATTTTACATTTCCCTTTTTGTCTGAGTGTACGCCTGATGCTTTCAATTTCAACGTCATTAAGTTCTTTAGGAAAACAGAGCTTGATGAAGGTAGCTCTGGTTTGTCCACTCCAACCAAGCCGTTCTCCTATATTCCAGGCATAATGTCTGATGTCGAGTGTGTTTAACTGACCATTTGTTAATACAGAATTGATACACGATTCTGGAATCTCGTAAAGTTTAATGTTCTGGCATAGGGTTTCCAAACAATCATCTGTCATGTATGGTGAAAAAACAGTATATGTATACTCCTTGATTGCCTCATATCTGTTAACCTCCAGATGGTCCTGTTTATTTTTATAAATCTCGCGCATAATCTCTGCTTTATTCTTTTCTGGAGTTGTAGGTTGTAGAGAAGTGATGCTATTATTAATGATTATGCGCTTCTCAGTATGTAACCTGTACAGGACAGTTATTATACAAACTAATAAAGATAATAAAATGAGGTATAACAAAATCGGCAATGGGGATAACATTAGGTTATTATTTTCTGTTGCATTAGTGCTTGTGACCACCCTGATAATATATGGAGCGGTCACAAACAGAATAATGGTAATAATGTTTGAAATGAGAAGTATCAGTAAATTCTCTCTTATCTTTTTTGTCATTGCAATTGGTTTTTATCGTATTACTTTATTGCAAATTTATAGATAAACTTACTAATTGATACTAGTTGTTACTAATAAAATCTCTCTAGAAAACATTATTTATGTTTCAGTGTTTCAATGATTTACGCTATTATTTTTTGTCACTTTTTTGATTTCCCTTTCTCTTTCTTTCTCTTGGTTTCTGCATTAACATTTATGTTTTCATTTTCTTGCATTTCCATTTTTACATTTGTTAACCTAATTCTATCAGCTGCTTCTCGTGTTTTCGGATCAGCATGTGAAGCATAGATTTGAGTGGTACTTACATTCTTGTGATTAAGGAGATGTTGTACTGTGTAAATATCAGTTCCAAGTTCAAGCTGTAAGGATGCGTAAGTATGTCTGAAACAGTGAAAGGTAATATGTTTTTTTATTCCACATTCCTTAATCCAATCTTGCATGACTCTATATGTCATAGTACGATTAAATCCTGAAAAAATATATTTATCTGTTGTTTGTGGCTGAATTAATTCATAAGCATCATCACCGATTGGAACCTGTGTCTGACGCTGAGTCTTTACACATTTAAAATCAAGATAATGTCCGCCATCTGCATATGTTTGGATATTTTCCCATTTTAAATTGAGTATATCACTTATACGTAATCCACTCAAACAGGAAAATATAGCGGCTTTTCTTACTACTGGAACTGAACATTCTGAGTTGTATAGTTTTCTGACTTCCTCCAGTGAAAGGCTTTGCTTGACTGGTATTGTGCATGGAATATTATCCAAAAGGGATGCTATGTTATCTACAAGTCTTCTTTCCCTATAGGCTTTAGTTAAAACTTGTTTGAAGATATTCCAATATGCTGAAGCTGTATTTCGTGATATAGGCTTGTTAACCATGACTTTGCCTCTTGCTGATACTTTCGTGTCTAAGAGATATTCTTTATACTTGTTACAGAATACGGTATCAAGCATTTCAAATGTACATTTGTTGTGGCAGAACCTGCTGAAATGTTTATAGGCTGCATCACACTTCGCAAAGTTTCTGTTGACAATATTCTTGAAGTATGCAAGAAAGTCCTCCTTTAGACGGTCCTGGTTAAAGAAGTCATATTTCTCATTAATTACCTCTATGAATACCTTACACCGAATAGCTTCAGCTTTAGCCAGAATAGCTTCATTATACTTTTTCTGTTGTGTAGAAATGGGGTTGGCATATATATACATGCCAAGCGAACGCCGACGAATCAGTTCCATTGTTTCAGGATTTCTATAGCCTGGCCAAAAGTCCAGAAATAATGATTTAGTACCATTTCGTCTATCTCGCATACGGAGAGTTACTGATTTACAATACTGCATATTATTTGTTTTTATAGTTTTATGTCTCAAAATTCTCGAATGATATATTGCTGACATCGGTAAATTGAAAGTAAATATCACTATATATCAATATTTGCTATAAAATCATCTTCTGAGAACCGTTTTTCCATTAACCGGTCAAATTCTTCTTTTCTAAAAAAGATGAATTTCTGCTTCTTTACTCTGGTGAGCTTATAGTGATTGACGTAATAGAAGACAAGTGAATTTGTAAGATTATATTTCTTTGTAGCTTCTTCTACGGAATAATACCTGTCTCTACCAACAAAATATCCATTCTTTATTTCCTCTATGTGTTGTTTGGAATAATAGGTACTACCATACTCAACCTTTGCTGGAATCTTATGTCTATGAATAAAAGATCGTACACCATCTGCTGTCATTTTAAATGTTGTACGCATTTCCTCTGGCGTTATCCAGTCTGTGATTTCTGCATACTTATTCTTTTTGTTGTATAACAGGTCAATGGATCCCTTCTCATAGAAATTAAATCCTTTCAGTGCTATCTTAGGTATGTTGTTCTCTCTTGTTATAACTCCAGCATGCTTTATTGATATTTTAAACATCTCTGCTACCTCATCAGTAGAATAGTATCCTTCAGGGGTTGCTGGACAGATTTTTTCCTGTTGCTTTGCCGTGAAAACAACCTTTTCTTCACCATTTGACTTTATTAGTGGAGTTGAATTTTGAAGACGTTGATGCATGATATTATCAAAATCCGTCCGATAAATCATGGTGAATTTTCCACGCTTTTCAGTCTTAATGCTATAGGTCTTTAGAGTATAACTTACCTGATCTTTAGTTATGCCATACTTTTGCATAGCTTCTTCATAAGAGTACCAGTCAGGATCAATTTCATCGGTCTTGTGTTTTATACAATCTATATGAACCTTAGAATAATAAGACCTGCCATTTCTCTTTACCCTGGGAACCGCATGGTATTTTACAAAACAAAGAGCCGCACCCTGAGTCATATTGTACATTTCCATGATTTGACTCAATGTGTAATAGTTATCAATGTCTATGACATCAAGAAGCTCAGAGAAATTTGCGTCAATAAGCTTTTTACTGTAGAAAGTATTACGCCCTTCGTAAACTTTAGGGATGCCTAATCTGTCACAACGTCCCCATACAGCTTTACGTCCAATTTTATACTTATCCATAATCTCTTGTAGGGTATAGTATTCTTGTTCTTGCTTACGCTTGTAACTTCTTTTTCTATAAGGTCCTGCATCCTCAAAGTATTTGTCAAGATCCTCACGACGGACAAGGGTTTTTCTACGTATTCTCACTGCCTTGATGATTCCGGAATAGAAACATCTATAAACAGTGCTAACACTCATATCAAGTAATAAGGCAACATCTGAGGGTGTCAAAAATGGTCGTGAAGCAACTGCATCTCTTTCTTTATCAAGAGCTGCTTCTTTTTCACTTTCCCGGACACTTTTTTTACGTTTTGCTTCACGTTTGCGAGATGCGTCACGTTCGCACTCTCTACAGCAGTATTTATTTGACATCTTGGATGCAATAAACTCTGCTCCACATGTTAAACATTTCTTTAATATCTTCATCTTTTTGGCATGTTAAAATCGTCCATTTCCTTTGCAGCAATTTTCAGGTATTTGCAGGAATTTTCACGAGGTGTCCAACATGTCAACGGGCGCACATTTATCACTTTTGCAGTTTTTGCATAAGGTGCCATATATGTCATTTTCCCATTGCCATTTGGTCGCAAAATTTAGGGATAGGAACGATATTTGAGCCAAATTTACCCTTAAAAACTGATTGTAACAAGTTTCAAATGGAAAGTGTTAAAATGAAAAAAGCCACCAAAACGGTGGCTTTCAGACAGTTAGCGATATATTGTAATATTGTTGATAATCAGCTACTTACCGATGCAAAAGTTTTGAAATATATTTTGCAATGTTTCTTCCGAGGTTATACCTCCTTCTGCAACAATCTCACTTAGTTCGTGGATACATTGTCTTAAATCCTCACTTACCAAATCTCCTGATAATTCCAATTGCAATCCTTCCTGTACTCTATGAATAGAATCCAATGCTCGTGTTAATGCTTCGTAATGGCGTACATTTGTAATGATAATATCGTTTTGGTTGACTTCCGGTAAGGCAGCTGCCTGTACTAACTTCTTTTCCAGAATCGTTATATTTTCCCTTTTCTTTGCTGAGATAAATAGTTTTTCCACTTTCATGTCAGCAAATATGGCTGACAACTCTTCTTTTTGTGTTGCTAGTAACAGATCTGACTTATTAAATAAAATAATCATCTTTTTCCCTTCGCAGTGTGGAAGAATGTCAGCTTTTAATTCTTCGAACCGCCTTTGGGCATCTGTAGAGTCTATCATCCATAAAATGACATATGCTTGGTCCATCTTTTGGAAAGTACGTTCTATCCCTAGATTTTCTATTGTATCGTTCGTTTGGCGGATTCCAGCTGTATCAATAAATCGGAATGTGACACCTTGTAAATTGATTGTATCCTCTATTACGTCACGGGTCGTTCCATGGATATCACTGACAATGGCTTTTTCTTCATTCAGCAACGCATTCAGTAAGGTAGATTTTCCGGCATTCGTTTCTCCGATAATTGCTACAGGAATGCCATTCTTGATTGCGTTTCCTACACTGAAAGAATGAGCTAGCCGGGCAATAACTTGTTCGATATGGGTAGCTAGACTGCTCAGTTCGTCACGATTGGCGAATTCTAGTTCTTCATGATCACTGAAATCCAGTTCTAATTCCATTAACGAAGTGAAATGAAGTAATTGGTTACGCAGGTTAGAAAGTTCTTTACTGAATCCTCCGCGCATCTGGCTCATGGCTAGGCGATGGGTGGAGGCAGACGATGAGGCTATCAGATCGGCAACAGCTTCGGCTTGGCTCAAGTCCATTTTTCCGTTTAGAAAAGCACGTTGGGTGTATTCACCTGGTAGAGCGGCACGACATCCATTATAGATCAGGAGTTGTATAACTTGCTGCAGGATATAAGATGAACCGTGACACATGATTTCCGTACTGTCTTCACCGGTATAAGAATGGGGGGCGCGGAACAAGGAAATTAAAACTTCGTCAATTACTTCTTCTGCAGAAGAAGTAATTGACGAAGTTTTTTGTAACGTTTCACTTTTTTCTTGCGGAATTTCACTCGTTTGTTGGAAAAGTGTATTATTAATTTTTCGCTTTGGGGAACAAATCTTTCCGAAAGTAAGAGTATATGGTGCTCGTTCTGTCAGTGGCTTGCCTGTGGCGGGTGTAAATATGCGTGACGTTATTTCAATCGCTTTTGGGCCAGATACACGAATTATTCCGATGGCTCCTCCCTGGGCGGTGGCAATGGCACAGATTGTATCTTGGTTTATCATTTTCATTTGGTTAATAATATAATGTTTTAGCTACAATGGCTGTTACTTCTTCTAAATAACGGCGGTCTGTTTCATCAAAAAAGTTTAATAGATTACTGTCAATATCCAATACTCCCTTTACTTGTCCATTAGCAAGAATAGGAACAACAATTTCGGAGCGGGAAAGAGAACTGCAGGCTATATGTCCGGGGAATTGTTCTACATTGGGCACTATCAAGGTTCGAGCTTCTGCCCATGAGGTTCCACATACTCCCTTTCCTTTATGGATGCGATAACAGGCGGTGCTTCCCTGAAAAGGTCCTAAAATAAGTTGGTCGTCTTTAACCAGATAGAAACCTACCCAAAAAAAGCCGAAGGCTTCCCGAAGAGCAGCAGCAGTATTGGCCAAAACACTTATTTCTTCTTTTTCATCTGATATTAAAAGTTCAAACTGAGGGAGGAAAAGACGGTAACGTTCTACTTTATTACTAGTTGTTTGTTTGAAACTGGTTTCCATATTTTTATTTGTTTTATGAGGGGACATCTTGTTGTTTTTTTACAAAAAATGGTCTTCTATGAAGCGATGTCCCCTGTTAGGTAAAAAGAGTTGGCTTATTCTGTAAAAAATCTGTTTATGCCAATCTTCTTCTGGATAATAATAAGAATAAGTCTTGATAGATGATCCGGTGAATCTTATCCATATTATATAGACAACTAAATTGGGAATTATATTCTTTCCAAGACTTTTTCTATCAAACCATCAATAGAGTTTTTATAGCCGGTATTGGCTTCCTTTATTAGTCGGTTGGCAATCACCATACATACAGTCATGGCTTTGTGTCCCATCAGGCGTGCTAATCCGGCAAGGGCGGAACTTTCCATTTCAAAGTTAGTGATGCGATAGTCATTGTATTCAAATTTCTCAATCTTTTCATTCTGTTTAGGATCGGCCAATGGGATACGGAGTTCTCGTCCTTGCGGACCAAAGAAACCTCCTGCGGCGATAGTTACGCCACGGACCATATCATTTTGCGCAATGCGGTCTATTAATTCCCGGTCGGCATCAATAACGTATGGGTGGGCGATGCATACATTACCTTCCCACCCCATGTAATCTATAAAAGCTTGTTCTAATTTCAGATCGCAAACCTCATTGCGTCCGGCGTAGAAATTAAGCAGTCCGTCAAAACCGATAGACTTTTCAGAACAAACATAGGTACCAACAGGAGTATAAGGCTGTAATCCGCCACATGTACCGATACGTACTAATTCCAATTGGCGCAAGTGGTCTTTTTCATAACGGGTATTGAAATCAATATTGGCCAAAGCATCTAATTCATTCATCACAATGTCTATATTGTCACAACCTATACCGGTGGAAACTACGGTGAGACGTTTTCCTTTATAAGTACCGGTAATGGTCTTGAACTCACGGCTTTCTATTTCACATTCTTTAGTATCGAAATGAGAAGCTACTAATGCTACACGCCCGGGGTCACCTACTAGAATTATTTTATTTGCCAACTGTTCAGGTTTGATATGAAGGTGGAAGATAGAGCCGTCGGGATTGATAATCAACTCAGATTCTGCATAATATTTTTTCATAATCTTTATTTTTGTGGTTAATGGCCAGTATAATTAATGTTATATTTCTTGTCTTTTTAATGAGTATGCAAACAGATTATTTCCTGGATGTAGATGTCACGGATTTATAAACTTTCATTGATATTAGCATTATCAAGAGAAAAGCAGTTCCATTCGCATCCAAGAAAAATATATTAATCGTTGAATACTAGTTTTATTTACTTAATGGCTCATTTCCGAAAGTTGTTTCGGGTTTTGCAATATTTTCACGCATGGAGGTATCTGCTTGTATATTCTTCATGCGGTAATAGTCCATAATACCTAGGTTGCCACTACGGAATGCTTCCGCCATGGCCTTGGGCACTTCGGCTTCTGCCTGAATTACATTCGCGCGTGCCTCTTCTGCTTTGGCTTTCATTTCCTGTTCCAAGGCGACGGCCATTGCACGGCGTTCTTCTGCTTTGGCTTGTGCAATATTCTTGTCGGCATTGGCCTGGTCTATTTGTAAAGCAGCTCCAATATTTCTGCCTATATCAATATCAGCTATATCAATAGACAGGATTTCGAAAGCCGTACCGGCATCTAAGCCCTTGCGGAGTACTAATTTAGAGATAGAATCAGGATTTTCCAATACGGATTTGTGATTTTCGGACGATCCGATAGAGGACACGATACCTTCACCAACACGTGCTAGAATCGTGTCTTCTCCGGCACCTCCTACTAATTGGCGGATATTGGCGCGTACGGTGACACGAGCTTTAGCTATAAGCTGTATGCCGTCTTTGGCTACAGCGGTAACGGGAGGGGTGTCAATAACCTTAGGGTTCACTGACATTTGCACGGCTTCGAATACGTCACGACCGGCTAGGTCAATACCAGTTGCCATTTGGAAAGACAGTTCGATATTGGCTTTGGACGCGGATACTAGTGCGTGCACTACTTTTTCCACATGCCCGCCTGCCATATAATGAGCTTCCAATTCATCTCGGGTTATGTTGCTTAAGCCGGCTTTGTGTGCTTCAATCATTGCCGGGACAATGACATAAGGAGGGACATTACGGATGCGCATTAAGAATAATTGCACCAATGAGATGCGTACCCCCGAAACTTTGGCAGACAGCCAGAGGAAAAATGGCACATAATGAAAGAATAGTACCACGAAAATAATTCCACCTCCTATAAGGATGAAAGGAAGATAGTTGGGTTCGATCATAATAATCAGTTGTTTAAAAGTAAATATTTATATTTGAACAGCTCAATATCAAGTTTTTGCTGTTTTCACTATTGTCTAAAATATGCTTGAATGAGAATGTCAATCAAGAAACCTGATAAATTCGTATTTGTAAGTCATTTCCCTATCATTGGTTGAATTTGCGTACAATCACCGTTCCTTCAACCATTCTTTCTACATAAATGGGAGTATTCTCATCAATCAAACCATCGGCAGAGCGCACTTCGATGATGTGTCCGTTAAAGTTTGCATTGCCTATCAGTGCAAGGCGGGTTATTGCTATGCCTTTGTCTCCGATGCGGATATGGGTTCCTTTTAGGGGATCGATTTTATAATCCAGTGTTTTCTTCAAAGAAAGCTTGTCCATGGTTTTTGAGTGCATAAACCAAACGATAATGGCTATGCAACTTAGGACGGATGCTATCAAAGTAATGAATCCTGCTATCGGTCCTAATGTGTCGAAAGCGTAATAGTTGGCATATAGCAGGCAGATGGCTGATGCTATTCCGGCTATACTGATGCCGGGAATAAGGAAAACCTCTACAATAAAGAGAAGTAGTCCTGCCAAGATGAGCGATACGATAATAAATACTTCCATAAATATCTTTGTATTAGTGTTTCAACTTCTTTATTTCTTCGTTGCGGACACTGATATCCAGTTGGGCCATTTCTTTCAGAAGTTGTTCAGTACGTTTTTCCAATTCCAAAATGGCGGGTGTCAGATTCTTCTTTCGTGCACTGTTCCCTTGGGCATATTGTTCGCGCTTGTCATCCAGATTTTTCTTCAGGTTGTTATAATCCTTCTGCTTTTGTATTCTTTGCTGATAAAGTTTGCGTGCTTCGGCAGAGCGGAAGTCGTTCAATGTGTGGTAAACGGCAGAATCATCTATTATCAAGGTGAAGTCTTTTTGTTGTTCTCCGGATTCTTTGGCATACATTATAGCTGCCAGGCGTTGCTTGCCGGTTCGTACTTTCTCTTCATCTTTCCAAGTGGTACGGATAGAGCGCAGGCTGGCTGCATTTATGATGATCTGTTCGTCTGTACTTTCATAATTGTATACTTCTTTTGAAGAGTTCGGCACAAACACATAGATACAGACTTTGTTATCAGGCTGATAGCGGTCTGAAGCAAACCAGCCGATATTGTTGAATTCATCAATGGCATACATATAGTCATTGGCGGGAGAGTTGAATGGCATTCCTATATTATCGGGACGAAGATAATTGCTATTTTCCGAATCATAGCGAGTTACAAAAATATCGTATCCTCCCAAAGAGCCTTCTCCATCCGATGCATAATACAAGGTAATGCCATCTGACATTAAGAAGGGATAGTTTACATTTCCCTGTTCATTAAGGGACGTGAGGGATTCGGGCTCGCTCCAGCCGTCCAACAGACGGATACGGGAGTACAGTTGCATTTTGCCGTCTGTGCTTTGGTTTCCGTAGAGTACTTTATTGCCCATTTCGGTCTGATAGACAGTCCCGGATATGGCAGGATCGTGATAGAGTGCCCCCGATTCTCTACTGATTTTATATGCTTTTAGAAAATCATTTTTATCGACTACAAAGCTGTCTATTACAGTAATGTTTTCCACTCCTTTTATCATACGGGCTGCTTGCTTTATTTGTTCCAGCTCTGCTTCAGCCATTTCGGTAGGGCGTTTTTTCTTTTCCAACCATTCTATGTGTTGTTCGTAGTTATCTACGGCATCGTCAAACCGATAGATGTCATAATATAGTTTTCCTAAGTAGCGGTATGCGTCAATGACTTTGCGGGCGGCGCTTTTTTCAAGGTAGGGCTGTGCTTCTTTTTTTTCTCCTGTTTCATAACAACATGCGCCATACCAATAATTATAATTGGCGTTAGAAGGGGCTTGCTTTACCAGCTTTTGGAAAGCAGGTTTGGCTTGTTCAAATTCTCCGTTCAGGAAAAGTTGTTTGGCTTGCGCCAAGCTTTGTGCCGCAGCATTGCCTGCGCAGCATAAAGTAAATAAACCAATGATATATTTTTTGTACATAGTTAGTTTATAATCCGTATTATTTAGATTCAAAAATACAAATATTAATTGGATTTCTCATGCTTTACATAATTCTATTTTGTTAAATCTTCCATAAATCATTCTTTTCATGTACTTTTGTGCCCTATTTTTAAAGAAGATGTATGGCACAATTTACGGAAGACGAGAAAATAATGCGAAGGTTGGAGCAACGCTTTAACAAGGGGGTGGTAAAGTATCGCTTGATTGAGGATGGTGATAAAATTTTGATAGGTCTTTCTGGTGGGAAGGATTCTTTGGCTCTGTTGGAGCTATTGGCAAGGCGTTCACGTATTTTGAAACCGAAATTTACAGTGATAGCTGTGCATGTAGGCATGACAAATATTCCTTATCAATCTGATTTGGAATATCTGAAAGGCTACTCAGAGGATTTAGGGGTGCCGTTTGTGCATTATGAAACTTTTTTTGATCCGAGTACCGACACTCGGAAGTCTCCTTGTTTCCTTTGTTCTTGGAATCGGAGAAAAGCTTTGTTCACGGTGGCAAAGGAGCAGGGGTGCAATAAGATTGCTTTAGGGCATCATATGGATGATATCTTGGAAACTTTGTTGATGAATATTACTTTTCAGGGAGCGTTCAGTACAATGCCTCCTAAATTAGTGATGCGTAAATTTGAGATGACAATTATTCGTCCGATGTGCTTGGTACATGAAGCGGATTTAATTGAAATGGCACGTATCCGCGGTTTTCGTAAACAGATCAAAGATTGTCCTTATGAAAGTTTGTCGAATCGTTCAAATATGAAAGAGGTTTTATATTCTCTAGAAAAAATGAATCCTGAAGCACGGTATAGTTTGTGGAAATGCATGACAAATATTCAGGAAGAATTGTTGCCTGGGATGAATGAACACGATTTATAGTGAATATGGTTGTTTTGTTATTAGGGAATATAACGAAACTGCTTATAGTTAGTTGTTTGTACTTGTGTGCAGCTTAACCAACTATCAATATTATTAATGTATTTAGATGAGGAAGAATGTTATAAAGTTATCCTTCCTGTTGTTTATTGTGCCGGATACAAGGTGATGTACATGTCTGGTTTGTTGGGGAAAGTGTAGAAATATTCTACAATGAAAATGTGGATCTTTTTCTTTGAAAATAGCTTATTCTTAATGTATTTAATTGATAATCAAAGCCAGTCTTGTTTTGGCATAGGCTTTGTTTTCTCTTTGTCATAAGAATAACCATTTAAATATATTAGGATATGAGAAAGTTTTTTGTTGTGTTAGTATGGGTAATGGGATTAGGACTTGCAGCGTTGTTTGCAAAAGATATAGTACGTGGAGTGAAGAATGTGATTGCGATAAATCATTTTACCCCTGTTGAGGTGAATAATGCTCCAACAGGATGGCATCAAGACTTGTGTTGTTATCTTAATTAATTTGCCGTCATAGAGATTTTGTTCATAATTGAAATTGGAAACAACTGTTTTTTATGGCAGCTGTTTCCAATTTATTTGTATTCAGTTGTCCTTATACTCTTTTCGCCAAGTGATTTTTGTACACTAGCCTAGGACAAATGTAAAATAGTAAAGGGGATTGGATGAATAGTTATTAATGAATGTTTTTAATGTCATCCTGTACTATCTGATCCATTTCTTTCATTAGTTTTTTGGGATTCTTTTTAGGGGAGAATCCTTTATCTTTTTCTTCATGCAAAAGATCTGTTTCAGTTATGTTCTCACTCCAGTCTTCGAACATATTTGTTGCCGGTTGTCCTGATAATGTTACATTCTCTTCTGCAATAGGGACATTTCTCTCAATAATTTTTTCCATAATCTAATCTATTTATTGTTTCCTAGATGACAAATACGGGTAGAAATGGTTTAATGATTTAATAAAGTTTGAAGTTTGTGATAAATAGAAAGTTCTTGAACAAGCTAGCAAGACTTGATTTGCGGGCAATGTTTTATTTCTTTTTTTAAATGACTTTGCCTTGTAAAGAGTGCTTCTCTGTCCTTTCAATTGAAAAACAAGTTTTTAAAAAGCGGTTTTTTCGGTCTGTTTGAGGTTCATCTGCAAAATCGTGGGGAAGGACTTTGGTTCTTGAAGGACTGTTTTGTTCTCTGATAGCTTTCAGAAATGTTCTTGACGTATCAGTTTTTCTCTTGAGGAAGTTCGGATGTTTATGCCCTCATGCCCTCACTGTCTGTATAACAGACTAATTATAAACAACTTATATGCATATAGTAAAAATATTTGTTCTCACTTATGCTCTCATGCTCTCATAGCGTTCTAAAATATGTTTTCGTGTAACATGCTTGTCCTCAGTTATATACATATATTGTGGGCTATTTCAGGCTTGATAGGGAGTAGGGTGTTTTCAGGCTTTTTTCTCGCAAGAAGTGTGCATAAGGGGGGGATTTCCATAGAATGACGGTTTACAAAGTTCCGGTAACGGTAAAAAAGATCAAGACGTTTTTAAAAAAGATAACCGCCTTTTAAAAAAAGACAAGGGCGTTTTTTAAAAACCTCTTGATCTTTTTAAAAAACGCCCTTGTCTTTGATATGGAATTTTATTTTGGACATATAATTATACATACGTCCGCACAAGTCTGTACGTATGTATAACTACTTTTTTTGGGGGGGGGCTAACAAGGATAAAATAAAAAAGGCTATCTTCCCAGACAGCCAATCTTTTGTTAACCTTAAATCTAATACTATGAAAAACACAGTGCAAATATACGAATTTCTGAGATGGGTCCAAATTCTTAGAAAGAAAAAAAGCTTGTTATAACATGATTTAGCAAATGAACTTTTTTCTTAACAAATAGCAGATTGAAAGAGTGGAATTGGTTGCTTTTTTGTTCAACGGAAATAAAACATGCTTGTTGCGGCAATAACTCATTGTATTATTCTTAATTCGATTATTTCCATTATCTTTGCACTCCCAAAATGCTTGTTGATATGCAGTTGTTAAAAGCATAATGGATATTATAGGCAGATTGTTTCCAGATAAAAAATAGATTAGAATATATGTTGTCTCATGGTATTTATTCAGTAATTTTGCTGATTTTTTCAAATGTCTTTATGACGTTTGCTTGGTATGGTCATTTAAAAATGCGACAAGAGTTCAGTTGGTTTGCAGCCCTTCCGTTGATTGGTGTGATTGCATTTAGTTGGGCAATTGCTTTTTTTGAATATTGTCTTCAGGTTCCTGCCAATCGTCTTGGGTTTAAAGATAGTGGAGGACCGTTTGATATTATGCAACTCAAGGTGATTCAAGAAGTCATCACATTGGCTGTATTTACATTATTTTCTGTTTGGGCATTTAAAACAGAACTGAAGTGGAACCATTTAGCGGCTTTTCTCTGTTTGGTCCTTGCCGTTTATTTTGTCTTTAAGAAGTAATGAGTTTTGGTTAATAATTGCTGAATCCTTTTTGATAAGCAAAGTGTCTTGTTTAGGCAATGAATCTTGTTCAGATACTTTGCTGATTCTAGGAAACAAGATGGAATCCTGTCGGGTTGGTACGTAACTTTGATAGATTTTCCAACCTTTGGCACGATTACGATTACGTCGGATGGCACGTCCTCGTTTGGTTAAAGATTCATACAGGAATTTGTCGGCATCCAGTCCTCCTATTAATGGGTTATTACTGGGAGTTACCGTTTGATCCATGCCGGCAGGTAATATTACATAGCCGTTTCGCAAACCGGGAATCAGTTTGATATTTAGTTTCCATGATATTGTCAGAGAGTCTTTTCTTTTCAAGAAAATGGGATCATTAACCGGATCTTCATGCCATGTGGTGTAAGGAGTGTAGGGAGTAAGACGCACAAAGTTAGGGCGTACCCATTTGGTTGTGTCGCCGAAGTTTTTAGGCAAGTCTTTCAGAAACTTCATCCACGGTTTGTCTTCGGACATGATTGGAGTACCTTTTATATTGTCTTTGTCCGATTGAAAGTCGAAATGGATAGACTTTACGGCTTCTGTGTTGATTTTTAGTTCTCCATCTCCATTCAATAGCTCCTGTAAACGAATCGAGTCCTGTTTGTTCCATTGTGCTTGTGCTGTCAGTATACTGATAGTGCAGAATAATATGCTAAAATTTACCCTTTGGGTCATTCGTTTTTTCTTTATGGTTATAATTGGTAACAAAAGTAATCTGGAGTGAGTTTAATGCTGGTTAAATTTGAGTTATTAATTGTTTATAATGTGAATACTTTAAATTTTATTTGGTTAATAAAAGGATTCGTTTACACCTCTTTTGTTGTCATGGAGCACATTTCATATAGACATTTAGATAGTTACTTCAATATTTGGTAATCAAGTTTTGTATTTTATTTCCAGATATAGTGACAGGGTTCATATTCATGGTATGTATTTCAATTGATGTCAGTACATTGGTCAGATAGGCGATATAGGTCTATATGGATTTATGGGGTCCATTCTGTCTGTGTGATTTATTTTCGGTATAGAATAAAAATAGCCCGTTAATTTTTAATAACGGGCTAAATTAGTGAAAATGATAATATTTATTTGGAGGAGAGTTGTGCATGCATGGAAGCAGCTGCTTTACGTCCGTCACCCATTGCAAGGATAACTGTAGCTCCACCACGCACAATATCGCCACCGGCATAAATAGTCGGGATTGACGATTGCATATTTTCATTTACGGCAATTGTTCCTTTGCGTCCCAATTCCAATCCCGGGATGGAACTGGGAACAATCGGGTTAGGGGAGACGCCTACGCTGACTATCGCCATATCAATGTCAATGGTTTCTGTTGCTCCTGGAATAGCTATCGGACTGCGACGGCCGGAAGCATCTGGTTCGCCTAATTCCATTTTCTGTAAAACGACTTGTTTCACACGCCCCTTTTCATCGGCAATATATTCTATGGGGTTATGCAGAGTCAGGAATTCCACACCTTCTTCTTTAGCATGTTTCACTTCCTCCAGGCGGGCAGGCATTTCTTCTTCCGAACGGCGGTAAATAATCATTGCGCGTTCTGCTCCCAAGCGGCGTGCTGTGCGGACAGAGTCCATAGCTGTGTTACCACCGCCGATTACTGCTACACGTTTGCCGAATGTTACAGGAGTATCCGAATCCTCACTGGCTGCATCCATTAGATTTACACGAGTCAGATATTCGTTGGAAGACATGATATTGATAGAATTTTCACCCGGGATATTCATGAAGTTGGGAAGCCCGGCACCTGATGCTACAAATATACCTTTGAAATCTTCTGCTTCCAAGTCTTCCACACTGATTGTCTTTCCTACGATGCAGTCCTTCATGAATTTGACACCCATCTTGGATAAATTGTCAATTTCTACATCTACGATTTTATTGGGTAGGCGGAATTCGGGAATCCCATATTTTAATACACCCCCTATTTCATGTAAAGCTTCGAATACAGTGACATCGTATCCCTGTTTAGCCATATCTCCAGCAAATGAGAGTCCGGCGGGACCTGAACCGATAACTGCCACTTTTATGTTGTTCTTTTGCGCTACTTCCGGTACGGATATTTGACCGCTTTCACGTTCGTAATCAGCAGCAAAACGTTCCAAATAGCCTATGGCAACGGCTTCGTGTCCGGCTTTCAGATGAGTGCATTGTGATTCACACTGTTTTTCTTGAGGACATACACGCCCGCAGACAGCAGGTAATGCACTGGTTGCTTTTAAGGTTTTGGCAGCTTCAAGGAATTCACCGCGTTCTATATTTTTGATGAATTTCGGGATATTGATTCCTACGGGGCATCCGTTCATACAAGTAGGGTTGGGGCAGTCCAAACAACGTTTTGCTTCCGTTACAGCTTGCTCTTCATTCAAACCTAGATTGACTTCTTCCTTACGGCTATGTGAACGGTATTCTGCATCCAGTTCGTTCATTTTTACACGGGGGATAGCCATTCGTTCTTTAGGTTTCATGGCTTTACGTAAGCTTGCACGCCATTCGGCATCCCGCCCGTCCAGTTCTTTAGTCGCTTCACAAGTCGTCGGCTTTTCGGTGTCTAGTTTGTGAATTTCTTCTTTTTCTATATCTTTGAAAGCTCCCATGCGTTTCAACATTTCGTCAAAATCTACTTGATGGCCGTCGAATTCCGGGCCGTCAACACAAACAAAACGTGTTTTGCCTCCTACAGTGATACGGCAGGCACCACACATACCGGTTCCATCCACCATAATGGTGTTCAGAGAAACGTCGGTGGGAATTTCATATTTTTTAGTCAGCAGGCAAACGAATTTCATCATGATGGCAGGACCGATGGCGAAACATTTGTTTACCGTTTCACGTTTGATTACTTCCTCCACGCCTTCAGTCACTAATCCTTTGCGCCCGTATGAGCCGTCGTCTGTCATAATGATTACTTCATCAGAGCTTTCACGCATTTCTTTCTCAAGGATAATTAATTCTTTGGTACGTCCGGCCAATACGGTAATTACGCGGTTGCCGGCAGCTTTCAAGGCCTGTACGATAGGAAGCATCGGAGCAACGCCTACTCCTCCTCCGGCACAGACTACAGTTCCGAAATTTTCAATGTGGGTGGCTTTACCCAGCGGACCAACAACATCTGTAATATAATCTCCTTCGTTCAATTCACAAAGTCGTGTAGAAGAAAGACCAACTTCCTGTACTACTAGTGTGATGGTACCTTTTACGGGATCGGCACCGGCGATAGTAAGTGGCATACGTTCTCCTTTTTCACCGACACGGACAATTACGAAATGTCCGGCCTTACGTGACTTGGCAATCAGAGGTGCCTCTATGACCAATTTAAAGACCTTTTCCGAGAAATGTTCTTTTGAAATAATCTTATTCATTTTGCTATACTATAAGTTCGTTGTTTTTCTGAGTTGATTGTCAAATTGATAATTTATGCAAAGGTAGGATTATATTTTTTAAAGACAAAAGAAAAGCCGCCCTTTTGTGAGGGGCGGCTGATCCTATCATGATAAATCCGTTTTTGATTTTGTTGCAGTTTGTTCTTGATGTGAAAAAGAGATTATTTCTTTGTTCTGATTTTATATCCTATCATTCCATAATATAGGATGAAAAGGAAACAGGGAACACAGATCCAGTAGGAGGTCTGGAAGCTAGTTGCATCTTGAACCACACCGCGCACCCATGGCATAACCGCTCCACCGGCAATAGCCATGGTTAGCAATGAAGAGCCGGCTTTGGTGAATTTGCCGAGATCCGCCATTGCGAGAGGCCATAATGCGGGCCACATTAATGAGCATCCTAATGCCATAAAGAATATGCAATAGATTGAAATTTCAGCCGGCATGGTTGCTACTAATGCAGAACCAATGATGGCTATGATGGCACATATTTTCATTGCGGTAGCCTGGCTCAGATATTTAGGGATTAAGGTTGCGCCGCAAATGTATCCTACTACCATACCAATGGAAGGGATAAATCCGTAATTGTCACCCGGCAGCTCCAATGCTTTGGCATATCCGGTTGCAGTTGCCAAGGCTATGGTTTCCACACCTACATAAAGGAAAAGAGCAAGTACTCCTAATAGCAAGTGAGGAAATTGCATGATGGAAGTTTTACCTTCTGCATACGGACAGGCAACCGCTTCTTCCGCATCTGTGGCGGCATCCTCTCCGGCAGCTTTTACTTCAGGCAGTGGAGCCATTAAGGCGATAATGCCTAATACAATGAAAATACCAACAATAATACCAAATGGCTGGAACAAATCTTCCATTTTTATTTGGTCTATGGTTTTGCCGATTACTAAGGTAATAAAAAGAGTAGTGGCAGGCCAAGCCAGTTTGTTGCAAATACCCATGATGGAAATACGTTTTGCGGCAGACTCTATAGGGCCAAGAATAGTTACATATGGATTTACTGACGCTTGGAGTACTGCATTGGCGGCACCACAGATGAATGAGGCGAAAAGAAACCATACAATAGATTCTGTTGCGGCTGCTTGGATGAATAATCCGAAAGCGATCGCGAAAATGATGAATGAAAGAGCCATTGTTTTTTTGTAACCGATGGCTTCAATGCATTTGGTGGCCGGTATACCAAAAATTAGGAATGGAACAAACGTGGCGGCAAGCAGAAGATTGGATTCTGAAGCCGACATTTCCATTGACCGTTCTAATACCGGCATTAGGAAAGAGTTAATGCCCAATGCAAAACCAATTGCAAAAAACATCATGCCTACAAAGGCAAGAGGTACCATGAAATTTTTCTGTGAAGTATTCATAATAATAGGTTAAATGGTTAGTAATCAGGTTGAAATAATAAAAAAAGAATATCATTCTGCATACAAGACAGAATCTGTCGGGAAAGATCGGATTCTGAATAATACTCAGAATGACATTCAATATATGTAATTAGCTGTTATTAGTCAATCATCTCGAATCCGCAATAAGGAACTAATGCTTTAGGGATGCGGATACCTTCCGGAGTCTGATTATTTTCTAATAAGGCTGCAACAATACGCGGCAAAGCCAGTGCGGAACCGTTCAAAGTATGGCATAATTCTGTTTTCTTTTCGGCAGAACGGTAACGGCATTTCAGGCGATTAGCCTGATACGTATCGAAATTGGATACAGAACTTACTTCCAGCCAACGCTGTTGTGCTTCCGAATACACCTCAAAGTCAAAGCAAAGTGCAGCTGTAAAACTCATATCACCACCGCAAAGGCGGAGAATGCGATAGGGGAGTTCTAATTTCTTCAACAGGCCTTCTACATGGTCCAACATTTCCTGATGTGACTGTTTGGAATGTTCGGGTTTGTCAATGCGTACCAGTTCTACTTTTGAGAATTCGTGCAAACGGTTCAACCCACGCACGTCTTTGCCGTAAGATCCGGCTTCACGACGGAAACATTGAGTATATGCGCAATTCTTGATAGGCAATTGTTTTTCGTCCAAAATCACGTCACGATAGATATTGGTTACAGGAACTTCTGCGGTTGGAATCAAGTACAAATCATCTACTTCACAATGATACATTTGTCCTTCTTTGTCGGGAAGTTGTCCTGTTCCGTAGCCCGATGCGGTGTTTACTACCGTCGGTGGCATGATTTCTTCGTAACCGGAAGCGCGGGCTTCATCCAGGAAGAAATTGATTAATGCGCGTTGAAGACGTGCCCCTTTACCTTTATATACAGGAAAACCTGCCCCTGTGATTTTCACGCCCAGGTCAAAATCTATCAAGTCGTATTTTTTGGCAAGTTCCCAATGGGGAAGCGCATTCTTGGGGAGTTCGGTTTCCATACCGCCCATTTTTTCCACCACATTGTCTTCAGCGCTTACACCTTCGGGCACACTGTCATAAGGAACATTGGGAATGGTGTAAAGCAGGTTGGTCATGTCTTCCTGTGCTTTGTCCATTTCTGCTTGTAAAGCTTTGCTGGTTTCTTTGATTTCGGCTACACGTGCTTTAGCTGTTTCAGCATCTTCTTTCTTCCCTTCTTTCATCAGTTGCCCGATAGATTTGGAGAGCGAGTTCACTTCTGCCAGGTTTTTATCTAATTGATTCTGCGTGCTACGTCTTTTGTCATTGAATGCAAGCACTTGTTCTATCGTTGCTTTTGCATCTTTAAAATGCTTCTTTTCCAGTCCGCGGATTACCTCTTCCGTATTCTCTGTAATTTGTTTAATGGTAAGCATATCTTTTCAGTCTTTTTGATATTTCTTGAATTAATGGACAAAGATAGATAAAAAAATGGTAAGGTGTATGAGTTATTCGTTACTTTTGCATCCGGATTAGAAAATGAAAAGTAAGAAAGATGAATTATCTTGAGATAGCGGGCGCTTTAATCGGTCTGCTTTATTTATGGTTTGAATATAGGGCGAGCATTTGGTTGTGGCCGGTCAGTGTCATTATGCCTGCCATTTATATAGTTGTTTATTATCAAGTGGGTCTGTATGCCGATTCTGTTATCAGTATCTATTATTTGTTGGCTGGAATTTATGGTTGGTGGATGTGGTTGCGCCATACGCCGGATAAAGGGGAGAAGCCTGTTTCCGGCACACCGTCTAAGCTGCTGTTGCCTATGTTTGTTGTGCTGCTTGTGGTGTTTGTGCTGATAGGGATTATTCTCGAAACTTGTACAGATAGTACGGTGCCCTGGTGGGATAGTTTTACAACAGCACTTAGTATTATTGCCATGTGGATGCTTGCACATAAATATGTGGAACAATGGTTGGCATGGCTGGTTGTTGATGCTGTTTCTTGTGGTATCTATATTTACAAAGATTTATATTTCACTTCTTTTTTGTATGGACTTTATGCGGTAATCGCTTGTTTCGGTTATTTGAAGTGGAAACAATTAATGAATTTATCTTATGAAAGAGTATAAATTACCGATAGGATGTGACGTGCCGGAAACAATTATTCTGGCTGATGGTGATTTCCCTTCCCATCCGTTGGCACTGGAGTGGTTGAGGCAGTGTCCTTATGTGGTTTGTTGTGACGGGGCAGCAAATACTTATATTCGTTCAGGTAGAATGCCGGAAGCCATTGTTGGCGATGGCGATTCTTTATTGCCGGATATTAAAGAGCGATATGCTTCGTTGATTCATAGTGAGGCAGAGCAGGAGACAAATGATTTGAGTAAGGCATTTCGCTTCTGCCTGTCACAGGAGAGGAAGCGTATTACTATCATGGGGGCTACAGGAAAAAGAGAAGATCATACAATAGGGAATGTCAGCTTGCTGGCGGATTATATGGAGCAGGCGGAGGTTAGTATGATGACTGATTATGGTATCTTTGTTCCCATAAGGGAGGACAGTATGTTTGAATCTTATATCGGTCAGCAGATTTCTGTTTTTAATATGAATAGTACGGCTTTATCTGCCGAAGGGTTGGCTTATCCTTTGTCTGTGTTTACCAATTGGTGGCAAGGGACTTTGAATGAGGCATTGGCCAGGCATTTTATAATCCGGACTGAAGGTAAGGTCTTAGTGTTCAGGGTATTCTAAAAGAAAAGACTCTTCAAGGAATGAAGAGTCTTTCAATTTTTTTATTTTGTAACTGATTATGCTTCTACAGCCGGAACAACAGAAACAGATCTTCTGTCATTGCGACCTACTTTGAAACATACTGTACCATCTACTAAAGCGAAAAGAGTATGGTCACGTCCCATACCGATGTTTTCACCCGGATGGAATTCTGTACCTCTCTGACGAACAATGATGTTACCTGCTTTACAAGCCTGTCCACCAAATATCTTAACGCCTAATCTCTTACTTGCTGATTCACGGCCGTTCTTAGAACTACCTACACCTTTTTTATGTGCCATTTCTTCTTAAATTTTAAATGATTAAGCAATAACTTGTTTAATAGTTAACTCTGTAAACTGCTGGCGGTGACCGTTCAGTTTTCTATAACCTTTTCTTCTCTTTTTGTGGAATACAAGTACTTTGTCGCCTTTTACCAGCGGAGATACTACTTCACAAACTACCTTGGCACCTTCTACAGTAGGAGCACCTACAGTTACTGTTCCATTGTTGTCTACCAACAATACTTTTTCAAATTCAACAGTTGCGCCGTTTTCTGCGTTCTGAATGTGGTGTACAAACAGTTTTTTGCCTTCTTCAGCTTTGAACTGCTGACCGTTAATTTCTACAATTACGTACATCTTTTTATAATATTAAACGGTTTTCTCCGTAAGGTGGAATGCATCACTGCCTTCACTTTTCTACCTCATCGGACTAAATCGGGCACAAAATTACTATATTTATTTATATCTGCAAAGAAAAACCATCTTCTTTTTTCTTGTACTCAATGTTTTTATTCATATTGCATTTTGTGGATGCGCGATTGTATAAATAAGGTTTGTGTGATTGTACTTTTATTTACCCCATTGTATAATATAGGCTATCAATACAATGATGCCTATAATGATAGAACAGACTAGCAACAGTCCCAAAAAGCAATACCAAAACATGATTATTGTACGGCAGAAGCTTTTCCACCAGGAAAGTCCGAACAGTTGGCGGTAATCCCAGACAAATAATATAAAGATTGCTTTGTAACTTAAATCAAAAATATCATTCAAATGTGCTGTTCCGGTAAATGGCAGGATCAGTAAAGAAATCCATAAGATTTGGCAGGCTATATAAACTTGTGCAAAAAAGTTTTCCGTCAGATTTAGTCTACGTCCGATAGAGGTCCGGCAGAAGCTTAACCGGGTGCTTATTGTAAAAAGAGGGAGCAGAGCAAGGATGCTGAAGGCTTTGTTGCCATGTATCCAACTTTTCATCAGGTTACCGACTGCAGAGAGAAAGCTATTTTCTGTGAAATAATTGTTAGTCATTTCGTTAAAGACATTTTTCATTTCACTTCCGGCTTCGCTCAAATCATTCCAGATATCTTGATCTTCATAGGGATTATCTTGTTGGGCCATGTTTGCCAATATGTTTTTTCTTATTTCCGATATGGTTGAGTCTTGTTTGTTGGCTTCTCTTCCTAAAGTGGTCATCCGTAAGCTATCTTGTCTTGCCAAAGTCGTACCAATTTCTTTCATCAGACCTCTCCAGTCATCAATCTCGCCGTTTTTTGCTTTTATTTTTTGTTTAAGCTCCTTTTTTATTTGTTTGCTTATTTCTTTTTTTAGCTCATTGGGGTCTTGATTGCTGAATTTTGCATCGATTTGTGCTTGTATTGATTCTGATAAACTGTGAGTTTGGGCCCACTGTGCACTGTCTGCATAGGTAATACTTTGTCCTAGATAATATTTGGTACAACTGTCTGATGTCTGTTCCTGTTGGTACTTGATGTCGTCCATCAGGCTGGCGATAGTAGGCTCTTCTTCCATTTCCTTTTCCGATAGTTTTATCGCTGCCGGGTCAATGAGCTGTACGCCCATGATGTATAGAGCAGCCAGAACGAACAAGGTTTGAAATGGTTTATAGTAATGTACACGTTTTCCCTTCAGATAATCCCGTATCATGTATCCTGGTCGGTAGAGTAGTTCTATCAGGTTACGGCTGAAACCATGGTCTATGTTAAAGAACCCACTTAAAATATTCTGAAAGGCATTTCGTATGGTAAAACGTGGCGTGTGGCGGTTTTGTCCGCAATGGGGACAATAATTTCCTTGAAACGTGTTTCCGCAGTTCTTACAGACGCAACATGTCGGATTCTCTTTTATTTCATGTTTCCCTCTTATTTGTTTTTGATGGAGCAGTTTGTAGAAGGCTACTATTTTTGGGGGAAAACAGGAAGAATAAAAGAACTTTTCCGGAAAATGTTTGTCTGGTTCGTAAGGGGTGAATTTATGAATTAATGGAAGTAACGAAAGATTGTCTAGTATTTGCCGGTGTGGGTAGACCATCAGTTCTTCACGGGTTGTCATACCATTGAGCACACCTACGAAGTCTACTTTGGCTGCTTGGGCGGTTTCTGCGTCCACTGTGCTGTCACCGATGTAGAGTGTTTCGCTTTTCCGGCGATGCAGCCGGCGTAGTGCTTTTTTTATACCTTGGGGATCTGGCTTGGCTTGCTTTACATCCTCTCCTCCGATAATAATGTCAAAAAAATCTTTCGGAAAATGTTGGTCTACCATTTCGCGGATACGAAAACGGAATTTAGTGGAAATGATACCTATTTGGGCACCTTGGCTTTTCAGTGTTTTCAGCACGGTAAGCGTTTCAGGAAAAAAGAACGTGTTGACAGTCATGTATGTATCTGCTTCCTTTACATATTCTTTTTTATATTCGGCTAATGTTTCGGGAGTAGTGATTCCGCTCAAAATACTGAATGAATCTTCCAGTGTTTTTCCAATGGTGCGTTTTATGGCTTCATCACTGATGCCCGTATGCCCATGGCGTTCCAGTACATTACGAAAGCAGATAACGATGCCGCGTGAAGAATCGGCTAGTGTGTAATCAAAATCAAAAAGGTATGTTGTGTATTTCATTCTTTCAAATTAAATTCATTTTAGTGTAATGAATATATTGTCCGCAAGGATCTTGTCAAGGACGGCCTCCACTTAACCAGTGTTTACGGTAATAATCTTCATTCAGGCTGCTGATTATGACTCCCCGGCTGGTACTGGCATGGATGAACTTATTATCTTTCAAATAAATACCTACATGACTGGCAATCCGTTTTTTTCTGCCGTTATGGAAGAATACCAAATCTCCTTCGCGCAAGTTTCTCTTACTTACTTTATGGCAATCTTGGGTACGTTGGTCATCCGAGTTACGTTTCAATTTTTTGTGGTATACCTTTTTATATAAATGTGAAGTCAGTCCGGAACAGTCCACTCCCCGTTTGCTGTTACCACCGCCACGGTAGGGGACTCCCAGCCATGCTGCTGATTCTACGTACAGTTGGTGATTGTCTTTCATGTCAATATCCATATTCAGACGGATGGAGGCACGCGCCAGTTCTTTGTAGTTATAACGTGGGGCAGAGGTACCGCATGAAACCAACAACATGGCCAGTGTACCTAATACCAGCAAATGGGATAGTAGTTTTTTCATTCTGTTACATTAAAATAGTCCTCTAATTCCTTTTCGGCGGAATTCCCTTTATTGTCAATATCTCGGATAATCTTTCCGTTTTCCAACAGAGCGATGCGTGGGCATATATCTACTGTGTGGTTCAGATTATGGCTGGATACCAGTATGGTGGCTCCGGTTTCTTCATTATAAGCTTTCAGTAAATGCTTGATAATGGACTGCGAACTAGGGTCCAGAAAGTTGAACGGTTCATCTAGAACCAGTACCTGCGGTTGGTGCAGCATAGCCGAAATGATGCCTATTTTCTGTTTGTTGCCTGCCGAATAGTTACGAATCAGTTTTTTTTGTCCGATGACTTCGCCATTCATAAAACGTTCAAACCTAGCGACACGTTTATCTACTTCTTCTTTTGTTAGTCCGTACATTTTTCCTACAAAGTAGAAATATTCTTCGGGGGTAAGATAATCTATCAGGAAACCTTCGTCAATGAAAGCTCCCGTTATATTTTTCCATTCCTCACTCCGGCTCACATCGATGTTTCCGATATGTACACTGCCTCCGTCGGCTTTCAGCAAGTCCAGCATCAGGCGGAACAGGGTCGTTTTTCCTGCTCCGTTATTGCCCACCAGTCCCAACATGTCACCGCTTTGAATGGAGTAATTTTCTATGTCTACAGCCACTTTCGGGCCAAAGTTCTTTTGTAATTGGTTTATTATGATATTCATACGCAATTCGTTTTAACGTGAGTCACGGAAGCCTTCCATATTCTCATAACGGCGCTTCATGAAACGGTTATAGATATTTTTTATCCAAATATTGTGGGTTGCAATCAGTAACAACCCTATAATCATCATGATGATGCAGGCTGTATCCTGTTCAAAGAAAGCTGTCAGAGCTTTGTTGATAATCAAGGGCAGGAAAAAAGCACATGAGATGATAATGGTCTGGAATAAGGAACTTCCCCGATTGCTTCGCATGACATTGGCGTTTAACGGGAGTGTCTTTTTATTGTACACAGCCAGTTGCAGCATCATGGCGAATACGAATCCTGCTGTAAACAGCATATAGGATAGAGCCATGAAGAAGGGTATCTTGCCCTTAGCTACAGGGATCATCATAATCAGGAAAGGGATGAACACGATGATGCAGTTCAGGTAATACTTGGCACGAAGCAAGTTATAGATAGATTCCTTACGGCTCATAAGACCATCCAGATAGTTGCCCTCAAAAGACATCACTTGCCCCAGGGTCATGATACTTAAAATGGCAAAATTGTATATGCAGATAAAATTTATCATTCCTGTTCCGTCATACACATCCGTGAAGGCAATCAGTGCCGAAAAAGCCAGCATGATGATAAATCCCATGCGGAATTGTGTCTTTACGGTTTTGTTACGGAAACACAGTTTTAGTTCCAGACGTAGATATTCACCTACGTCACCATAGCGGTCCAGGAATTTATATTCGGATACATGCTTCATCTTGGTGTCTTCCACTTTGGCTATTTCATTATAGATGAAGTGCAGCTGTAGCTTGCGATTTACTAGCAGAAGTAACAGAATGGCTGCTATGACACCTAGAAAGGCGAGTATGTTTCCTTCTATAAATCCTTCTCCCAAATTCATCATGAACGTGGAAACCGGGTTTCCTTCGGGAATAAATTCAGTTCCCGCTAATAATCCGTATACTCCGATCGGGAGAAGTATATAAAGCAGTTTCTCATTCAGTAAAGTTTTGCATATCAAATACCAATAACTGTTCATAACCATCAGAAGCCAAATGCCGCACAGATAGCATAGGATGCCCGTGAGTCCGTAGAAACGGATAATCGTAAGCAGAGCAAAAGGTATGATCAGGAAAAACCAGAAGAAATTGTAACTGCTGATTCCGGATTGTAGTAACAGGGTATCCACCAGCTTATTCTTTTTTACCGGCATAAGCAGATAGGGCTTGATCTCTTGCGACATGACCGGTTGGAGCATGAAGCGTAACAGGAAATCAAGTATCAGAAGATAAATCAATCCTTGGTTCATAATATGGTAAGGTTCCATGCTGGGAAAGATATCTTCAAAAGCAAAGGACAGCATGACCCCGATAAAGATGAGGTATGCTGCCCAAAAAGCGACCATAAAGTAAATTAAAAACTTGGCGAAGCGGTTCCTGTCAAATGCAGGATTCCGCTTGGCCGCAAGTTTTTGATTCTGTCTTATAATAGATAGAAGCATAGGCTTGGATTATTTTGTTTCTTCCGAGGTCATGCTTACTTCTACACGGTTATTCTGTTCCAACAAGGCTTTGGTAAATTCTTGCAGATCTTTAGCGGTAATGCTGTTTACGGTATTTGTGTAGCCGGTGTTCATATCTGTCCCTTCCCAGAAATATTCACCCAGTATATTTACCCAATAACTGTTTTCTTTGGCATTTTCCTTGTATTTCTTCAGCATGAATTCTTTTACCTTGTTCAAATTTTCGGCAGACGGTCCTTGGTCGACAAACTGATTCAGTTCATTCAAAATGATATCCGTCATTTTGGCACGTTTGGCAGGATCGGTATCGAAATAGATTTGCAGAACCGCTTTCTCTTTTGGATATTTGGTCAGACTGCCGAATGCGCTTACTCCGTACGTACCGCCTTCTTTTTCACGCACACTTTCGGTATACATGATATTCAGTATCTGTGAAAGCATACTCATCATGATTTGGTTTTTCAGAGTATATGCACATTTACCATTGTTGATAACCAGTACAGAGGCTTTGGGCGTTTCCAGTTTTTTGCTGAAAATGTTCTTATAGTCGCCTTGGCGCATATCAATGTGATTGTCACGGAAGGTTTCCTTGCGGTTGACAGAAGGCAAAGCTCCCAGATAAGTTGCAATTAACGGCTCTACTTCTTCCGGTTTGATGTTTCCTACAAAGATGAAAGTAAAGTCGCTGGCGTCTTTGAAACGGTCTTTGTACATCTCCATAACTTTGGCATAGTCAATCTTGTCCACCATATCGGCTTTCATACGGATAGTACGCGGATGTCCCATATAGAGGGCTTTTTGCAACGTATCCTGTAAGGCAGTCATGGGGTTGGCCTCTTGATTTGCCAAAGATGCTTGCAGACGGTTCTTGAATGAGGTGAATGCATCATTGTCCATTCGTGGAGCCGTGAATGACAAATAGACTAATTGCATCAAGGTCTCAAAATCTTTGGGTGAGCAGCTTCCGCTCAGCCCCTCTGTATTGCCACCGACAGAAGCACTTACACTCGCTTTTTTACCTGCCAATACTTTCTCCAGATCAACATTGCTGAAGTTACCCAAACCGCCGATACTTGCCACATCATTCATGACATTGATATTGATAATTTCATCATTCGGGAACAAGGAACTGCCACCCGGACTGAAAGCTCTCATTCTGATTTCATCCGCTTTGAAATCGGTCGACTTTAAGATAACGCGTACTCCATTGGATAGAGTCAGGATAGTAGAACCGAACGGACCATTTTCCTGTTTTGTAATCTTTCCACCTTGGGGCTTTTCAGAAATCAAAGGTTCATCAGAAACTTTGTCTTCATAAGCAGTCAGTGTTTCAGCTTTTACCTTATTGACAGCAGCCAAAATTTCTTCCTTGGATGGAACTTTCAATCCTTCCTTTTCTGGGAAGAATACATTTACTACCAGATTGCTGTCGGTAACCAAGGCCGGGATCAGACTGTTTACCATTTCCACAGACAGGTTGGGGACGATCTGATTCATAATGGCATATTCATTTTCAATACCTGGAATCGGTTCGTTGTCAATGAAGTGGCGTACATATTCATCCACGTATGCACCGTTTTTCACTTTATTGCGTTCGTTGTATGCAGATTCCAGCATACGCAGATAATCCGCTTTGGCGCGGGCATATTCGGACGCGGTGAAACCAAATTTATGGACCCGTTCAATTTCGCGTACAATGGCGGTTATTGCACTGTCAATTCCATCTTCCTTGCTTGCTACTATTCCTGTAAAGGCATCTTTTGTTTTGGAAATCAGGAATTCTTGGTCGCTGACTTGAGCGAAGATGAAAGGAGGATTGGCTGTTTGGGTCAGTTCGTTCAGACGGGCGTTCAACATATTTTCTATCATGGATTTCATGTAGTTCACTACCAGATAATCCATGTTTCCCTTTTGTTCATTAGGAATAGCTTCATGTTTGTAGCATAAATAAGCTACTGGGTTTGCCTGTTCTTTATCTGTTTCTATTGCTACAATAGTTTCCTTATTGTCGGGAACTTGGAAGTATTCTCGTTCTGCCGGGTTTTCTGGCATTTTAATAGGAGAGAATATCTTCTTAATCTTTGCCTCAATCTTGTCTACATCTATATCGCCTACTACGACAATACCCTGTTGGTCCGGACGATACCATTTTTCATAATAATCGCGTAATGCCTGATAAGGGAAATTGTCTACTACTTCCATAATGCCGATGGGAAGCCTATAGGCATATTTACTTTCCGGATAAAGGGTAGGGAGGGCTTTTTCGTACATACGCATCATAGCGTTTGTGCTGGTACGCCATTCCTCATGAATCACACCGCGTTCGCTGTCTATTTCCTTAGGATCCAGTGTCAGGTCGTCGGCCCAGTCATGCAAAATCAGCAAACAAGAATCTACAACGCCGTCACGTATCACGGGAACATTGGAAATATTGTATACGGTTTCATCTATGCTGGTATAAGCATTCAGGTTTTCACCGAATTTCACCCCTATGCTTTCCAGATATTGGATGAGGGTTTTGTCGGGAAAGTTTTTAGTCCCGTTAAAGCACATGTGTTCTAAGAAGTGTGCCAAGCCTCGCTGGTTGTCTTCTTCCAAAATGGAACCTACTTTTTGAGCGATGTAGAAATCGGCTCTTTTTTCCGGGAGTTTGTTGTGACGGATGTAATAAGTTAATCCGTTGTCCAATTTGCCGATGCGAACGTTAGGGTCCGTCGGGATGGGAGGCATTTGCTGTTGTGCAAAGCCCACCGACACGCTGCCTAGAATAATCCAGGCAGCTGCCATCTTCCTTAGAAAATGTGTCATAGTGTTTGTTGTGGGGTTAGTTTGTTTTTATTATAATAAGTCGTTGGCAGATAGGTATCTTTCTGCTTCTATGGCAGCCTTGCAGCCACTTCCGGCAGCAGTGATAGCCTGACGATAATGCGGGTCGGCCACATCACCGGCAGCGAACACACCGGGAACCTTCGTACGCGGAGTACCTGCTTCTGTTATAATGTAGCCTACTTCGTCTGTGTCCAAATAATCCTTGAAAATGTCTGAATTGGGTTTATGGCCGATAGCCAGAAAGAATCCGTCAATAGGCAAGTCATAACGTTCTTCGTTGCATTCACCCTGACGCTTTACCAAATGAACACCTTCTACGCCATTCTCTCCGTATAAGCCGACAGCGTTGTGTTCGAACAGTACCTTGATGTTAGGATGGTTCATAACACGTGCCTGCATAATCTTGGATGCGCGTAAGAACGGTTTGCGTACAATCAGGTAAACCTGTTTGGCCAGTCCTGCCAGATAGACAGCCTCCTCGCAAGCAGTGTCACCGCCACCTACTACAGCTACGGTTTTCTTGCGATAGAAGAAACCGTCGCAGGTGGCGCAGGCGCTTACACCCATTCCGGCATATTTCTGTTCGTCTTCCAGACCTAGATATTTGGCGGTGGCACCTGTGGATATAATTACAGTTTCTGCCTCAATCACTTTTTCGTCATCAATGGTGATACGGTAAGGACGTTTGCTCAGGTCGGCGGAGGTTGCAATGCCATTGCGGATATCCGCGCCGAAGCGTTCTGCTTGTTTGCGCAAGTCCTCCATCAGTTGGGTACCGCTGATACCTTCGGGATATCCGGGGAAATTTTCCACCTCGGTAGTGATGGTCAACTGGCCTCCGGGCTGTAGACCTTCATATAAGACCGGGGCGATGTTGGCACGTCCTGTATAAATGGCGGCGGTGTAGCCGGCAGGACCTGAGCCGATGATAAGGCATTTAACTTTTTCTGTACTCATAATACTTATTTCTTTACTTAATTTAATTTGATGAATATTATATTATCTCTCTATCTTGAACTCTGCTTGTTATCGTAAGTCTATCACTTCGGCATTTGGGAATTTCTTTTTATCAAACTTGAATGTCGCATTGTCCAGCGGCTGGTTGGTTTGGTAAGAAGTGACGATAATCTCATTTGCCGATTTATTACTTTGTTCTACCTTTATATATAAAGGCTGATATGTTTGGGAAACGAACAAGGTGATGGATGTGATATCCTGTTTATTCTCCGGAGTCAGTATCACTTCAAACCCCTGTTTGCCGTTACGGCTTTTGATCCCTGTATACTTATAATTATATCCGCTTTTGTAAATGGATAACAGTGCATAAGGGTTGATGGTTTGCAATTCTTCCGGGGTAGGATTGCTCACATTCACTTCTTCGCTGCTTTCCAGATAACTCCATTGCGTTGTTCCGTCAAACCAGCTTTGTATTCCGCCACTGTTCAGATAGAACCGGTTGCCTTTTAGCAATAAGGTTCCATTGCTTGTTCCTCCAAAGGTGGCACGGATGCCTCCGGCCTGTTGCAGGGCATTGGCGGTTTTGTCCAATATCTCCCGTGCCTGTTTGTCCTTTTGTGCGGATAGGCTGACTGAAAGGAAAAGGATTAATACCAGTAAATATGTTCTTTTCATTTTTATCATAACATTATTAAACAACTTATTGTTGCAGATTGTTCAATTTCATTTCCAGGTCTGTTTCATCCATGCAGAGTACGTCACGCGCCTTGCTTCCTTGAGTGGGGCCAACAATTCCAGCTTTTTCCAGTTGGTCCATGATACGCCCCGCACGGTTATAGCCGATAGAGAACTTGCGTTGGATTAATGAGGTAGAGCCTTGCTGGTGAATCACGACCAGTCTGGCTGCATCTTCAAACATAGGGTCTAACCGGTTCATGTCTACTTCGCCAACGCTGCTTTCACTCTCTTCGCCTACATATTCGGGCAACATGAATGCGGTGGTGTATCCTTGTTGTTTACTGATGTAATTGGCTATTTTTTCCACTTCAGGAGTATCCACGAATGCACATTGCACACGTACCGGATCATTACCTTGCAAGTAAAGCATATCTCCCTTACCAATCAGCTGTTGTGCTCCCGAACGGTCCAGAATAGTACGTGAGTCCATCATGGCAGCTACACGGAAGGCAACACGTGCCGGGAAGTTAGCTTTGATAGTACCGGTAATAATGTTCGTTGTCGGACGCTGGGTCGCGATAATGGCATGTATGCCTACTGCACGTGCCAACTGGGCGATACGGCAGATAGGTAATTCCACTTCCTTACCCGCAGTCATAATCAGGTCACCGAACTCATCAATGATAATCACTATGTAAGGCATGAAGCGGTGTCCTTTTTCCGGATTCAACTGCCGGTTGATGAATTTCGCGTTATATTCCTTAATATTACGGCAACCGGCTTTACGCAGCAAGTCGTATCGGCTGTCCATCTCTATACATAGTGAGTTCAAGGTTTGTACCACTTTGGTAACATCGGTGATAATCGCGTCTTCTCCATCCGGCAGCTTGGCCAGAAAATGCTTCTCAATCGGAGCATAGATAGCGAACTCCACCTTTTTGGGGTCTACAATTACAAACTTAAGTTCTGCCGGATGCTTCTTATATAATAAAGAGGTCACGATGGCATTCAATCCTACGGACTTACCCTGTCCGGTAGCGCCGGCTACCAACATGTGGGGGGCTTTTGCCAAGTCCACCATAAAGACTTCGTTCGTAATGGTCTTGCCTAATGCCACAGGCAGCTCATAGGTGGTTTCTTGGAACTTTTTGCTGTTCAGGATGGATTTCATCGGTACAATGCGCGGATTGGCATTCGGAACCTCAATACCGATAGTGCCTTTGCCCGGTATCGGAGCAATGATGCGGATACCCAGTGCCGACAAACTTAATGCGATATCATCCTCCAAGTTCCTGATTTTAGAGATACGTACCCCCTCTGCCGGAGTAATTTCGTATAATGTGATGGTAGGACCTACACTTGCCTTGATGGAGCTGATTTCAATACCGAAGCTACGTAAAACCTTGATGATGCGGTCTTTGTTGGCGTTTTGCTCTTCCATGTCAATATTAGGACCATCATCTTCATATTCATTTAGCAAATCCAAACTAGGGAATTTGTAGTTTTCCAAATCCAGACGAGGGTTGTATGGTGGAAGTACGGGACCTTTGTACGCCTCGTCTTCTTCATTTGTTTCTTCACTGATTGAAAAATCAGGTTCATCTGTATTTTCAACTTCCTCTTCTTCGTTTGTGTAGGCAGGTTCTTCTATCACTGCCGGTTCGGTAACCTGCTTGCTCTCAAAAGGGAAGGGCACTTGTTCTTCCACTTCCTCTTCTTTCTTTGTCGGCTGTTCTAATTCGAAATCTACGATAGCGGGACCGGGATTAGAGAATTCTTTCCTGGATTCTTCCTTCCGGGGAGCTTCTTTAATCGGATTTTCTTCAGTCGCAGAAATTGTTTGATCCTCTTTTTTCTTTCGTCTGAAGCTGGGACGCAGTGCTTTACGGATAACCAGTATGGTTTCGTTACTTAAATAGATAAAGAACAATAGTGCCGCTATGAACAGCAATAATCCCAAACCTGGAATCCCAATTTGTGAAATCAGCCAATTGCTTACATTATGTCCGTGCAATCCCCCCGGATAGATAAAACTATCCCCAAAAGTGCCGTCAAAAATAAATCCCAATGTGATAGAGAACCAGATGAGCAGGATAGAACAGGACATAAACCATTTCCAGATACGGAACTGGTAAGCTTTCATTAATTTCATACCCACTACGGCCAGGAATAAAATGATAAAATAAGCAGCTAAGCCGAAACATTCGTTTATAAGGAATTCGGCAAGTTGTGCACCGCGTGCTCCGGCGTAATTTTTTACATGATTGGCGGTTTGCATCAGTTCACCCGGCTGCTGATTATCCAAAATACTTTGGTCGGCGGCCCCCGTAAAGAAGAAAGAGGTAAATGCCAGTAACAGATAAACTGCAAAAATTACACTGATCAATCCGATTACAAAATGTGTGGTTTCGTTCTTTAAAAAAGCGGAGAATCGTTTGGTAGATACCTTTTTAGGCTCTGTCTCCTTATCTGATTTTTTCTTTGCCATAGGTCTTCGTTCTATTTATTATTTCGCAAATGTACATGAAAAACATTAATTATTGCCTTATTTAATCTCTTTTTTCTTAACTTTGCGATTCAATTTTAATGTTTATGGAAAAGTACAGTCAGGTGATATTTGACAAAAATACAGTAGAGTTTGTAACGGTAGCCGCCGAATTTTGTGGCTTTTTGGAACGTGCCCGTGATATGAAACGCTATGACTTTGTAGATACCGCCTTAAAAATACTTCCGTTGCTTTATTTGAAAGCGACTTTGTTGCCTCCGTGTGAGCCGATAGGAGAGGACGAACCCGAAACCTTCGTTACCGAAGAAGATTATGAACTGATACGTAGGGCTATAGCCGGTGTGTTAGGAGCCAAGGATGATTATCTGGAAGTGTTCTTGCCGGATATGGTGTACAGTGACACGCCCATCAAAAAATGTATTTCAGAGGATTTGGCAGATATCTATCAGGATTTGAAGGACTTTATCAGTGTGTTCCAACTGGGACTGAATGAGACGATGAACGATTCTTTAGTGGTCTGCAAGGAACATTTCAGAGAGTTTTGGGGACAACGGCTGGTAAACACTATGCGTGCTTTGCATGATGTGAAGTACAGCCCTGCCGATGATGGCGAGGAGGAAGAAATGGAAGATGAGAATTCATTATTATGAAACAAATAAAGAAAACGATTACTAAAGCCGAGATAGCAGCAATGCCCAAGGTGCTTTTTCCGGGACGCATCTTCGTGATTTATACCGAGAGTGAGGCCGAAAAAGCGGTAGCCTATTTGAAAGATCAACGCATAGTGGGAGTGGATACGGAAACACGCCCTTCTTTTAAACGCGGTACTACCCATAAGGTAGCTTTGTTGCAAATATCTACGCAAGATACCTGTTTCTTGTTTCGCCTGAACCGGATAGGTATGCCCGATTCTCTGCAAGAGTTTTTGATGAGCGATACCTTGAAGATAGGTTTGTCTCTGAAAGACGATTTTAACTCGTTGCGGAAACGTGAGGATGTGCATCCCGACCGGGGAAACTGGATAGAGTTACAGGACTATGTAGGACGATTCGGCATAGCTGACCGGAGTCTGCAAAAAATCTTCGCCAATTTGTTTGGCCAGAAGATTTCAAAAAGCCAGCGTCTTTCCAATTGGGAGGCGGAGGTGCTCAGCGAGGGACAGAAACTATATGCAGCCACGGATGCGTGGGCTTGTGTGGAAATTTACAATTGCCTGACGGAATTGGAACGTACGGGCGGTTATGAGATAACAGAGGAAGAACCAATAGAAACAACAGTAAATACAAATGGCTTATAAGAAAGTATACCTGAAACCGGGTAAGGAAGAGTCGTTAAAGCGTTTTCATCCGTGGGTATTCTCCGGAGCTATCCAGCGCATTGAGGGAGAACCCGAAGAAGGCGAGATAGTGGATGTGTACACTTCGAAGAAAGAGTTTATAGCTTGCGGGCATTTCCAGATAGGAAGTATTGCCGTGCGCGTGCTCTCTTTCAAGGAAGGTGAGATTGATCATGAATTTTGGAAGCATAAACTGGAAGTGGCATACGATTTGCGCCGCAGTTTGGGTTTGGCCGGTAATCCTGCAAACAATACTTACCGTCTGGTTCATGGCGAAGGAGACAACTTGCCGGGCTTGATTATTGATGTATATGATCATACAGCCGTGATGCAGGCACATTCGGCCGGAATGCATGTTTACCGTATGGAGATAGCCGATGCCTTGTCCGAGGTGATGGGGGATGTAGTCCGGAACATTTATTATAAATCAGAAACCACATTGCCTTTCAAGGCGGATTTGGGACCGGAGAATGGTTTTATCAAGGGGGGAAGCTCCGAAAACATAGCGATGGAATACGGCTTGAAATTCCATGTGGATTGGCTGAAAGGTCAGAAAACAGGCTTTTTTGTGGATCAGCGTGAGAACCGCCATTTGTTGGAGCGTTATGCCAAAGGGCGTAATGTATTGAATATGTTCTGCTATACAGGAGGCTTCTCTTTCTATGCCATGCGTGGAGGCGCGAATCTGGTACATTCGGTAGACAGTTCGGCAAAAGCTATTGATCTTACCAATATGAACGTGGAATTAAATTTTCCGGGTGATACCCGTCATAAGGCGTATGCTGAGGATGCTTTTAAATACCTGGATCGTATGGGGGATCAATATGATTTGATAATTCTTGACCCTCCTGCATTTGCCAAACACAAGGATGCTCTCCGCAATGCATTGCGCGGCTATACGAAATTGAACGCTAAAGCATTTGAGAAAATCAAACCGGGAGGCATTCTGTTTACTTTCTCTTGTTCGCAGGTGGTGGATAAGGTGAATTTCCGTAATGCGGTATTTACAGCTGCCGCACAAAGCGGACGTAGTGTGCGTATTCTGCATCAATTGACCCAGCCGGGAGATCACCCCGTAAATATTTACCATCCTGAAGGAGAGTATTTGAAAGGGCTGGTGTTGTATGTGGAATAATTTGATTCGTTTGTATAATCATATGTAGTACAAAGGCGTTTTTACAGAATTTGAAACTGTAAAAGCGCCTTTAAAATTTAAATGATGTTAATTGAAAGCAAATAATTGTAGTGTTATTATGTTTGATAACATAAAACTACTTATCTTTGCACTGTGTTTTTCATGGTATTAGATTTAAGGTTAATGAAGATTGGGTGTCTGGGATAGATACCCTTCTTTTTTTATATATGATATAGGCCGTTTTTTTAGGCTTCTTCTTCCTGAAAAAAAAGATTTGCTCTGTTTTTTCTTCCACTTCTTACATTTTCTCTTTTGGGGTGACAGCCCTCTGTTGGTTCTTCTTCAATGCTGGCGGCATAGTTCGTTCTGCCTGGGTTTAAAGCTTTATATACGCTTTCCTAAGTCTTTTCGGGCTGATGATTAAGGGGATTTGTACGGTTATGTAGTACAGACTCCGGCAGTGGACTATACAGTTGCCTATAGTAGACTGTATAGTCTATTCCAATCGTCTGTACAGTCCACTGCCGGAGTCTGTATTAGGTGGCTGGAAGAAAAAGCTTAATGTAACAGAAGAAAATACTTAGATGGCGGGTTATAACATCTTGGTAATTATAGTGTTGGTATAAACATGAAAGTAGTATAAATGGGTTGCCTCAATCATGAAGCTCACGGTGGCGCGTTATATAGAAACAGGAGGTGCTGAAGTAATTTCTGATATATTTTAACTGTGCCAGTACAGGATATAATTTTCGTGGCCGCAGATGGAACTTTTGTTGGTAGTGTGGGTTGATGAACCATAATTGTCTGTCGGTTATTTCGTATCCATACTTTTCAGCAAGTTGTTCAAAGGTGTCTATGGTCATGCGGCAGCGTTTGATGTCTGATAATTCTTCAATACATGATGGCGTTTCATGGAAACATCTGAGCAGAAACCGATAGAATATACCGGGACATAAATGAATGAAAGGGAGAGAGGAGACGAACCGGTTGTGGCAAATTTGCTGATGTCCGCCAAATGGCATTTGCCAAGACGGGAATCCCCAGAATATGATGCCTCCCTTAGCTAGAAGAGGAGAGAGGCAACGGAAGAATTCTTCTTTGTTACTGATGTGTTCAATAACATCGTGTATCAGGATGAGCTGGTAACGGGAAGCTGAGGAAAAGTTGAAGAAATCCGTTGTGGTGAATTCTCCTTTGTAGCCGGAGGCGGCGAAGAAGGTTTCTGCCTGGTGTATGCGACTGGCTGCACGGTCTATTCCTGTTACCTTGCAGCCTAGTTCGGCAAAGGGAAGCAGGTTGCCTCCTTCTCCGCAACCTATTTCCAGTATGTGGGTGGAAGGGCTGAGGGAGATAAATTGCTTCACATAGTCTATATAGAAACTACGGGACGTATTCGCCAGCTCGTTAAAATAACATTGTCTGTCTTTATGTCTTTTTTGCATGGTTGTTTTTTTTATCTTATAGATACAAGGATGGACAAAAGACTGCATGAAGTTTCCTTAATAATTCCAGCGCACCCCCAATTGCAGGTTGAAATGGAGCGGGTGTTTGTCACGTATGGTGTTTTTAAAGCTGCCGTCCTTGAAATAAAAAACTGTTCCGGGCTCAATGAAAGCACCTAGGGTGGGATTTATATTATATTGTATTCCCAATGCGGCGTGTATGGAGAATTGGAACGGTTTTATTTTCAGATTCTCTGTACTGGAATAGATTTTCTCTTTCTGAACGATGAAATCTTGTTCCAGTTTACCCGAAACGGATTTGTCTATTGTGCCTCCTCCTGTGGCATAAAAGGAAAAGGTGCGGGTGGTATAAAGCCGGCGGTCTAATTTCACAGACAAGCCTATGTAGTGGAGCTTTTGTCGTTTAACCCACTTGGAATCTTCTCCTATGGAACTCTCGGACGACAGATAGGTGTATTGCAGTCCCGCGCTGACCCCCCAGTGCCTGCTTATAGATTTACGGAGCGAAAGCTCAATGCTGACGGGGAGATTATAATGGGTATATTCTGTCATGGGCCGTCCCGTGTTGTCATTTGCTATTTGTAGTAGAGCTTCGTAAGCTTGTGCATCGGGAAAGTCCGATGGATATTCCTGCAAATAGTCTTTGAAGTCACTCCAATACATAATTTCATCCTTATGAGAACTCCCTATGTCTCCCCGGGAAAAAGTTTTGTTTATGAAGCCGGTACTTGCTCCGTTATTGCCGGCAGATATGGCAAGTGCCAAAGTATATCCGGAACGCTTATACGGTAATGCAAAGTGCTTGTGTCCGGAAGGGCGCTTGTGTACAGATTCTGTATTCCGGATTGTATCTTGTACCGGGGGCATACATTCTGTTTCTATATTATTTGCCGTATCGGTGTGGATACTTGTTTGGATTGGCGGCCTTGTCAAGGAAGCTGTCCTTGATTTGGTCCTGTCCTGTAACAGTTTGTTTTCAGGCATAATGGAAGGGCTGCCTGTAATGCTTCTTGGCTGGTATGCCGGTAAGGATACAACAGGTGAGGCTGCTTCATGTTTTTCTGTCTGTAAAAAATAAAAAGTAGTGGCAAAAGGTATGAATATCAAGAAGAAAACGGCTGCTATACGCATCGTTTTCATCCTTCTTCTCTTATGTAGATAGGGAGTGAAAAATTCCGTTTGAAAATGATTCCAATCATTTTCTGGGAGTGGCTTTTCGTATTCGTTAACCCGTTGTTTCAAGTGGTCTATCCACGGTTCTTCTTCCTGTTTCATAATGATTGTCGAGTTAAGTATTCTTTAATTTTCTGAGCAAGTATACATTTGGCGCGGTACAGTTGTGAGGAGGATGAATGTTCGTTAATGCCTAATGTCTTCGCAATCTCCTTATGAGGCATTTCCTCGAATACGGCCAAGTTCAGTATGGTGCGATAGCCTGTCGGTAATTCAGCTATGAATTTCATCAGGGTTTCAATAGGAATTGAAATCATATCTTCTTCGTCCACAGGTTGCATGTTTTCTTCCAGGTCATCTACAGAAAGGAAAGAGCTGTTTTTCTGTTTGCGGAGATGGTGCAAGGAGGTGGTTACCATGATACGGGTGATCCAGGATCTGAATCCATGCAGGTCGGTGGCATGTAGCTGGCCGATGGCGGAAAACACTTTGACGAATCCATCGTGCATGACGTCCAGTGCCGAATCTTCGCCTACATAGCGATAGCACACTCCATACATTTGGCGGGAGAAGAGCCTGTATATGGTTTCCAAAGCTTCCCGCTTTCCGGCTTTACATCCCTCTATTAGTTCTGTGTCATTCATTCTTCTTTTGTCATGTTATTATATGAAGATACAGGAGGAGGTAAAAGACTGCATGGAAACAGAAGTTTTTCTGAAAATAAATGTAAAAAGAAGATAATTGTCTGCATTTGTTAGGTTAAAACAAAACAGATGAAAAATATGAGAATACAACTTTATGCAACACTGGCTTGCTTTCTTTTAACTTTGGTCACAACTTACGGGCAGGGCTGAAAACCTTATGTGGAAGCAGGGATGAATGATTGTATGGCGAACGTTTCATTGTTTATAATCCGTACTGCATATGGTCCGGAAGCGGAAAAGATAAATCTGCTTGCAGGATTGTTGCAGGAGGCAGGATTACAAGGCGAGATTAAGGTTGCCTGTGGAGTGGAAGCACTAGGTTGTTTGTTTGGGCTTAAGCACTATCAGTCAGTTATTTTTGGATTTTCCTATCATAGCGGGGCAGACAGGAATATCAGCCTGTCAATACGCTGGATGGTAAAAAGATGGTTTTGAAAGAGAGGAAGCGACAGGGTAAAAATTGGTTGAAATGGTTGAAAAGTTGGTCATCCTTTGAAAAAGGGAAGGCCGGCTTTTCTTATTTTCCATCGGAGGATTTACATTTGTGGTATTTAAAACCTATAAAATGAATGATATGAAAGGAAAACAGGGTATGGTTTGTATGGGCTTGTTGCTGGTGCTCTCTTCTTGTCACACCGGTAAGCAAATCACAGCTTCTGGATTACAGCGGAAGGATTTTCAAACAGAAGTGAATGGGCAGCATACCGATTTATTTACATTGAGCAACAAGCAGGGAATGGAGGTCTGTATCACAAACTATGGGGCACGGGTGGTTTCTATCCTTGTCCCCGACAGAAATGGAAAACGGGAGGATGTGGTGTGCGGATTTTCCACGATTACTGAATATATGGAGCAACGGCAGAATTTTGGTTCTACGGTGGGGCGTTATATAGGACGTATTCTGAATGCGCGTTTCACGCTGGATGGAGTAGAGTATAAGCTGGTCCCTAACAATGGGAAGTCCGGGCATATATCACATGGAGGGAATCCCGGCTTTGCCGATAGAATATGGAAAGTGGAGCAGGCAGATACACATAGGGTCTGTCTGTCTTATCTTTCTCCTGATGGAGAAAATGGTTTCCCCGGAAACCTGAAAGTGACGTTGGTCTATAGTCTTGGTGAGGATGATAATGCGTTGGATTTGACATACGAGGCAACTACGGATGCACCCACGGTACTTAATCTTTCCCATCATTCTTTTTTTAATATTTCGGGAAATTTTACGAAAAGCGTGGAGGACCAGCAACTTTGGGTAGACGCAGATCGTTTTACTCCATACGATGATAAGAAATGTGTTACAGGAGAATATCTTCAGGTGGCCGGTACTCCCCTTGATTTTCGTATGCCGCATGCTATCGGAGAATGTATAGATGCGGATCATCCTCAATTGAAGGTGGTAAACGGATATGATCATACTTGGGAATTGAATACGAAAGGAGATGATACAAGGCCGGCTGCCTGGGTGTATGATCCAGCAAGCGGGCGTAAGATGGAGATCTTCACCACCGAGCCGGGAATGCAAATTTATACCGGTAATGGACTGAAAGGAAAAATGACAGGTAAAGGGGGGATGGCTTATCCTTTCCGTTCGGCGGTATGTTTCGAAACGATGCATTTTCAAGATAGCCCCAACCAGCCCGGATTTCCTAGTACTGTACTCCGTCCGGGAGAGGTCTTTCGTAGTCATACGGTTTATAAGTTTGAATAATTGGTGCATCCGTCAACTGGCTGATGTGCCAATTAGCGGTGCTATATATGCCCATACGGTTATTGGTATATTGGTAAATTGACATGTCAGCAAATTTTTTTTTCATTTTGATGTAACGTTTCCCTACCTCTATGTGTCATACTGGTGAACATGGAACAAAATAGATTTGAAATAGAGGCAAAACGAATGCGGCCGGCTTTGTTAAGAATGGCTATCCGTTATTTGGAAGACTCCGACGAGGCAGAAGATGCAGTGCAAGATGCACTGTTGAAACTTTGGTTTCTTCGCGACCGTCTGGACCAATACCGCAGCGTGGATGCATTGGCTATTGTTATAACCAAGCATTTGTGCATCAACCGTCTGCGAGTCACTCGGATAGAGAAAGTCGATTTGGAGCAGGGCATCAGCATTGGTGGAGGTGAAAATCCTGAAATGAAACTGGTAGAGGAAGAGAATATGCAGGAGATACTGGAAGTAATAGGTACTTTGCCTGACTTGCAACAGTCTATTCTCCGCATGAAGCACCTGGAAGGTTTCGAAGTAGAGGAGATAGCCCGTCTCACAGGAAGTACGCCGGTGGCGGTACGAACCAATTTGTCGAGAGCTAGAAAAAGAGTAAAAGAACAATTTATGATACACAGTAAGGTATGGAATTAGATAAGAGGAATATAGAAGAATACATTAACCGTTTCCTGGAAGGGGAGACCACGAATGCCGAGGAGCAGGCTATTTATCGCTTCTTCCATACAGGGGATGTACCTTCTCATCTGATGGGATATGCTCCGATGTTTGCCTGGTATGAGGGAGGTATGCAGGGAGAACCGGGTATGTCGCAGCCAGACGGTCAGGAGGAGGTTGCCGGAGGGAAGAGATCGGAAAAGATACCGGTGGTTGGAAAAGAAGGCTTTTATCAGCGTATTCCGGTAGCTGTCTGGAGTGCCGGTATAGCGGCAATGATGGTCATTGCGCTGGGGTTAGGCTTGATTTTCTATTCGGAGAACCAAGCAGGCGGAAGTGGTGAATGGTCGTGCTACGAAGGTAGTTATGTGGAAGTGGGAGGCAAGCGAATTTCGGATGTGAAACAGATTATGCCTTGTATTATTGAAACACTGGAAGAGGCGGAACGGGTGGAGAAACTGGCTCAGGAGCGTGTGGAGGAAATTTGTCGTTCCGAGAAAGAGATAGAAGAAAAGGAATTATTGGTAAGCGAATAAAAAAAATAAGATATGAAAACAAGATTTATTTTAGGAAGTGCATTGGCGGCTGTTTTGCTGATGTGGGGTGGAACAGGTAAGGTTATGGCCCAGAAGAATATTGATAAAATGGCGGCGGAACTGGAAAAACGGGATGATGTGGCTATCAATTCTGTAACGAAACGTGACCCTAAAACCCGCAAAGTGGTGAAGGTGGTGAAAAGTTTCTCGTTAAAGGATGAGAATATAGGCGCAAGGTTGATTGAGGCTTTCGAGAAGGATGAGGAATATGCCGAAACTGCCATCAAGGATATGCCGAAGGGAAGAGGCAAGGCGCAGAAAGCGAATTTTACGTTCATTTATAAGACGGATAATGAGAAACGTACTTACACCCTTAATGTCAAAGAAAGCGGAAGTGTAAGCATGACCGTCATTATCAGTCCGATGAAGGATGGGCAAGAAGTGTGTTCTGTTGTCCTTGACTCGGAATATTGGGATTCGTTCAATGAGCAGATGGCCGAATTAGGGAATAATCTAAGGGATTCCGGTATAGAGGTGCGCCAAATGAGTCGGGAAGAGATGGAGAAGATGCAGGAAACTATCCGCCAGTCATTGAAAGGACTGGATGCTTATGCCATAGCTGAATAGATGATGGCATTATTTTTCACGAACACAAGATAATAAAACACTCTCTTTTAGTTAGATTACAAAAACTTTTTAATTGTCTTGCCTTTCCGGAAGTTGTGAAACTGCCGGAAAGGCTTTGTTTTTTAAGATGAATCTCCATGAAAAATCGAATTGTTTTATATCTTTGCAAGTAATATAAAAAACACACATTAAAGAAGAAAGATGAAAAACGAAATTACCGGAATGAAACTCAGACTGATAGTCATGAACTTCTTGCAGTTTGCCGTATGGGGGGCTTATCTTACTTCCATGGGGACGTATTTGTTTAATATTGGCTTGGGGGCCAAGATAGGTCTGTTTTACGCCATGCAGGGGATTGTTTCCTTGTTTATGCCTGCCATAATGGGAATTATTGCCGACAGGTGGGTGCCTGCTCAAAAATTATATGGTTTCTGTCATTTTATGGCTGCCGTGTTTATGGTGGCTGCCGGGTGGTATGGCTATGTGGATGGTGAAGCGGTTAATTTCGGTACTTTGTTTACATTTTATTCTCTTAGTGTAGCTTTTTATATGCCAACATTGGCTTTGACAAATTCGGTAGCCTATACCGCACTGGATAAAGTAAAACTGGATCCTGTCATCGCTTTTCCTCCCATCCGTATTTTCGGAACGATTGGTTTCATCTGCTCCATGTTGCTGACGGATATCTTGGGATTCCAAAATAATTATATGCAGTTTTTTTCTTGTGCTTGCTTTGGAGTGATACTGGCGGTTTATGCGCTTACTTTGCCTGAGTGTCCTGTAAGTCGTGGTGGAGAACAGAAATCGTTGGTAGATGCTATGGGATTACGGGCGTTTACACTGTTCAAACAGAAAAAGATGGCTATTTTCTTTATATTTTCTATGTTGTTGGGGGTTTCTTTACAGATAACCAACGGTTTTGCCAATCCGTTTCTCAGCAGCTTCAAGGGAGTTCCGGAGTATGCCGATACGTTTGGAGTGAATCATGCCAATGCATTGATATCTTTGTCGCAGGTGTCGGAAACATTGTGTATCTTATTAATACCGTTTGTGTTGAAGCATTTCGGAATCAAGCGTGTTATGCTGATAGCCATGTTGGCATGGGTACTTCGTTTCGGATTGTTCGGACTGGGGAATCCTGGGCCGGGTGTCTGGATGTTTGTACTGTCCATGATTGTGTATGGGGTGGCTTTCGACTTCTTCAACATTTCTGGTTCGTTGTTTGTTAACAATGAAACTGATTTATCCATCCGTTCCAGTGCTCAGGGATTGTTCGTGATTATGACAAATGGTATTGGTGCTACGGTGGGAACGTTGGGAGCTCAGGCAGTGGTAAATCGTTTTGTTGATATGAACAGCAGTGCTCCGCAGATGGAGGGATGGAGCATGACATGGTTTGTCTTTGCGGGATATGCCTTGGCGGTTGCGGTATTGTTTGCTGTCATATTCAAGTATAAGCATCGTCCCGGGCAAGTTTGATAAATTATTTTTTGACCGTTTCCGATGTAGACGGGAATGGTGGAAGGAAAGTTAAATTATGGATGAAATAGAATTGAAGGTACATGATATGTCCTCTACATTGCAGCCGGCGGATGCATATGCGTTGGTGTTGGAAGAAGTGAACGGCAACCGTAAGCTGCCTATTATTATCGGTTCGTTGGAGGCGCAGGCTATTAAGGTGGTAATGATGGGCTATAAGATGCCCAGACCATTGACGCACGATCTTTTTCTGACGGTGACCAAAGAGTTGGGGACTGCTTTAAAGAAAGTATTGATATATAAGGTAAAGGATGGAGTCTATTATTCCTATCTGTTTTTGGAAAAGGAAGGTGAGGTATTTAAAATAGACTCACGTACTTCCGATGCGATTGCGTTGGCTATGCGTTGCGGGTGTCCTGTCTATACTACTGATGAGATTATGGAAAGTGAGCAATTGCATGAAGTTGGGAGTACGGCATTTTCTGTCAATGTAAATACAGTTGATGTGGTGATGCTGAAAGAAGCATTGTCAAAGGCTATAGAAGAAGAGAATTATGAGCAGGCATCCCGTTTGCGTGATGAGATAAAACGACGGGAACAAGAAGAGGAGAATACAATAGCTTGATATATAAATTGAAAAAACAAGAAGAACTATGCATGTTTTTTATACCCCTGATATAGCGAGTAACCTTGAGCTTCCGGAAGAGGAAGCAGGACATTGTTTACGGGTTTTGCGCCTTTCCATAGGCGATGAGATTATGTTGACCGATGGGAAAGGTTGTTTTTACAAAGCTGTAATCAGTGCTGCAAGCGGTAAACGTTGCCAAGTGAAGGTAACGGAAACGATTCCGCAGGAAAAAGGGTGGAACGGTTGGTTGCATATTGCCATGGCTCCCACTAAAAATATGGATCGTACTGAATGGTTTACAGAGAAAGCGACTGAAATAGGCTTTGATGAACTGTCTTTCCTGAATTGCCGTTATTCCGAACGGAAAGTAATCAAGAAGGAACGTATTGAAAAGATTCTGGTATCGGCAGTGAAACAATCGTTGAAGGCGACTATGCCGGTGCTGAATGAAATGACGGACTTTAATAAGTTTGTTTCACGGGATTTTAAAGGGCAGAAGTTCATCGCCCATTGCTATGAAGGGGAAAAACCTTTGTTGAAAGATATATTGCGTTCCGGAGAAGATGCTTTGGTGATGATAGGTCCGGAAGGAGATTTTAGCGAGGAAGAAGTGGCTAAGGCTATAGCGGCGGGTTTTCAGCCTGTCAGTTTGGGAAAGTCCCGTCTTCGCACGGAAACAGCTGCATTGGTAGCCTGTCATACGCTGAATTTATTAAACCAAAAATAAGAATATGAGAAAAGGTATTTGGGGATTTGCACTCGTAGCGATAGTGCTGCTTATGGCTTCTTGTTCGTCTGAAAGTGAGTATGCCAACGCTATTCCTAAGGATGCGGCAATGGTTATGTCATTCGATTTCAAGACGATGGCGGAGAAGAGCGGCATAAACGGTAAAGGAGGAGAAAAGGTTGTGGCCAAACTGACGGACGCATTGAAAAGCGGTTTGGAGGGTGAAGCTTACAAGACTGCCGAGAAGATTATTCAAAATCCGTCTGAATCGGGCTTGTCTTTTACCGATAAGGTGTATATGTTCATCACTCCTCATTCTAATGCTTTTGCTTTATTGGCGAAAGTGGATGATGAAGGTAAAGTGGAAGCTTTGCTGGAGGCATTAAAGAATGAGCAGATATGTACGGAGTTGAAAAGTGAAAGCGGATGTACATGGACACAGATGGGTACGGCGCTGTGCGCTTTTAATAAGGGGACTTTCTTATTGATGGGTAGTAATAAAGGAGATGCCCTCAGTTTGAAAGGAAGTTTGCTTTCATTGATGCGTCAGGATGCTGAAAACAGCTACGTAAAGACTACAGACTTTGGTAAGTTGGCTTCGGCAAAAGGTGAAGTCGTTACAGTGATGAATATGTCGTTCATTCCTAATGATATTACCATGCAGATGCGTATGGGAATGCCTGCCGATTTGAAACTGGAAGATATCAAATATCTGGTTTCCGCTACTTTCGAAAAAGGCAAAATTGTAGTGGACGTGGAGACTTTGATTGAAAACAAGGATTTGATTGCTATGTATGAAAAACAGTCGGCTGCTTCCTCATGTATTAAAGGAGCCTGTTTAGAGTATTTCCCTGCCAATACGTTGGTTTGGGCAGGAGGTAATATCAATGGAAAGGGTATTTATGATTTGCTTTGCGAAAATCCTACCATCAGGCAAGCGTTGGATAATCCGATGTTACCAATAGATATTGAAGGTATATTCTCTTCTATTCATGGAGATGTTGCGGTTGGCTATAATTCCTTGTCGAATAATGACTTGCTGATTTATGCTGATATAACGAATAAAGACTTTTTGCAGTCCTTCGAAGACCTGAAACCTTTGTTGGCTATGACCGGTGGGCAGATGCAGTTGAACTCTACGGGTAAAGACCAATACGAGTTCCGTATGTATCGCCAAAGCATTTGGTTTGGTGTGAAGGACAATCTGCTTTATATCTCGAACAATGAAAGACTGGCAGATGAGGCAGGCCGCCGTTACGGAGTTTCTTTGCAGAATACTCCTTGGGCCGGACAGGTGACAAAGAACCGTTTCTTTATGGCGTTCAATGCGGCGCAGCTGGTGAAGGATGTTCAGGAGAATCCCCGGTTAACCCGTATGCTGGGCAGCGATGCCGCCATGTTCAATGCCATCCTGGGACCTTGCGACTATATGGATGTGATGGCTCCCGATTGGAAAAGCGCCCAAATGAATATTGTTATGAAAGATAAAGAGGTCAACGTGCTACAGTTGATTGTACGTGGATTGGAGAATTTATGAACACTATAGAATTACAACAGACCCTCCCTGCCGTTTTTGCAGGGAGGGATTCTATTATATCTGATGTCTGGCATCAGTCGTTGACTCTGAAGCGTGGAGAAGCTTATTTGGTGGAGGCAGCGTCCGGTACAGGAAAATCATCGCTTTGCAGCTACGTATACGGATACCGTAACGACTATCAAGGTATCATCTGTTTTGACGGGAAAAATATCCGTACGCTTTCGGTGCGCGACTGGGTGGAGATTCGGAAATGTTCCATCAGTATGTTGTTTCAGGAATTACGTTTGTTTACAGAACTGACAGCGTGGGAGAATGTGCAGTTGAAGAATTCGCTGACCGGATTTAAATCTAAGAAAGAAATCAAGGCTTGGTTTGAACAGTTCGGCATTGCCGATAAATGGGATACGCCAATAGCTAAAATGTCTTTCGGACAACAGCAGCGTGTTGCGTTGGTCCGCGCCCTTTGCCAACCTTTCGATTTTATTTTTCTGGATGAACCTATCAGCCATCTGGATGAGGAGAATGGACGGATTATGTCCCGGATATTGGTGGAGGAAGCGGATAGACAGGGGGCAGGTATCATTGTGACCTCTATCGGCAAGCATTTGGAGTTGAACTACACAAAAACGTTGAAGCTATGAGGTTGGTCTGGAAATTATTACGTCAGCATATCAGTGTTCCACAATTGGCGGGTTTTTTCTTTGCCAATCTGTGCGGTATGGTCATTGTGTTGCTGAGTGTTCAGTTTTATAAAGATGTGTTGCCGGTTTTTACAGAAGGTGACAGTTTCATGAAGAAAGACTATGTGATAGTAAGCAAGAAAGTGAGCACATTGGGTTCTTTTGTCGGTAAAAGCAAGACTTTTTCCGAACAAGACATTGCTGAAATCAGCGAACAGCCGTTTACCAAAGGGGTAGGGGCTTTTATCCCTTCCCAATTTAAAGTGTCGGCAGGCATGGGGATGGAGAACGTGGGATTGCACATGTCTACAGCCATGTTCTTTGAGTCTGTTCCCGATGAGTATGTGGATGTGAACCTGGATAAATGGGAGTTTGATGAATATGAACGGGTCGTTCCTATTATCATCCCCCGTAATTATCTGAATCTGTATAACTTCGGTTTTGCACAAAGCCGGAGCCTGCCGCAATTGTCGGAAGGGGTGATGGGTATGGTTAATTTGGATATACGTATTACCGGTGTGGGGCGTACGGAAAACTTTAAAGGAAAAATAGTTGGTTTCTCTAATCGTCTGAATACGATTCTTGTTCCGGAAACATTTATGACGTGGGCCAACAATGAGTTTGCCCCGGGGCAGAAAAGCGAACCGTCACGACTGATTGTTGAAGTGAACAATCCTACGGACGACCGTATTGCCAGGTTCTTTAAAGACAAGGGATATGATACGGAAGATGACAAGTTGGATGCGGGAAAGACTACCTGGTTCTTGAAAGTGATTATAGGAATTGTGCTTTCTGTAGGTTTGCTTATCAGTGTGCTCTCTTTCTATATTTTGATGCTCAGTATTTATTTGTTGCTGCAAAAGAATACATCCAAGTTAGAGAATCTGTTATTGATAGGTTACAGTCCGGCTAAGGTGGCGCTCCCTTATCAAATGCTGACATTGGCACTCAATGCTGTGGTGCTGTTTTTATCAGTGGGAATTGTGATTTATGTGCGGAGTAACTATATGGATATGATAGGAAAGTTATTCCCACAATTGGAAGCAGGAAATTTAGGACCGGCCTTGGTTATAGGTGTTTTGCTTTTTGTGGGTGTATCCTTATTTAATATAGTAGCGGTACGTCGTAAAGTGGCATCTATATGGATGCATAAAGGTTGATAATAGTTATGGTATCTCAGACAGAATTTACGCTTCGTCCCCGTACCAGGGGATTTCACCTGATTACTGATGAAGTGGTGCGCAATTTGCCGCCACTTCCCCAAACAGGTTTGCTTTATTTGTTCATCAAACATACTAGTGCGGCATTAAGTATCAATGAAAATGCCGATCCGGATGTCCGTACGGATATGGAATCTATTTTTAATCATTTGATAAAGGAACGTGAGCCTTATTACGAACATACTTTAGAAGGTTGGGATGACATGCCTGCTCATGCAAAAGCAACAATTATAGGCGTCAGCCTCACTATTCCTATTACAGAAGGTCGGTTGAATATGGGTATTTGGCAGGGAATTTACCTTTGTGAGTTCCGCAACCATGGAGGTGGTCGTAAAATTGTAGCTACTGTAATGGGGGAATAACTTTTTCAGATGTTCATCCGGGTTATTATTTATTTAAAAAAATAGATTAATTCCACTTTAATCAGAACTCTTTTTTTAACTTTGTACCAATTCTTGAAAACAGATGAAAATTCATTTGAAAACAAGAAGGAACATATATAATTAAGAGCGTTTAAAATATTACCTTGTCTTAGAAAATCCCCAATTTTCAAAGCTGCACAAGTGTAATACAACAAGCGCTCACGTCTTGTGTTTATACTCCTTAACAGGATTAGTATATTCATAAAGACGTGGGACACTGTTGTTATTATTTGTGCAGCTGGTATGGGGATACCTCTAAGGCAGATAAAATATTAAGCAGGTCCCACGTCTCTTTTTTATGTCTGTACCATAAAAATGAACGGATAAAACTAGCCTGAGTGATGAAAATTATTGTTTGGAATTCGCAGGATAAATGTGTGGCTGATTATCATAAATTGATAAGAGGCTGCGATGTGTTGTGCCTGTTGGATTGCGGGCAATGGACGGTTCCGGTGTATGCGCTTCAGATACAGAATGGTCTGTTTCACTGGAAAGATGAGCATGAAGGCCTTTCCTATGATATATTTTATTGCTTGGAGAAGGTGGCGTTTATATGTCGGGATGGTTTGTACAGCGGAGAATCTGTTCTATATAGCATTCATTCCAATATAGGATCTTTGGTAGGTATTCGTTTGCAGGATGATTTTTGGCTGTTTGCCAACCATGAGTCTAATCGGAGCAATGCCTGTCATATAGGTGAGTTTTATTTGCGTGAAATTTCAGATCGTTTCAGAAAGGCAGCTTTTGTAGCCGATTTTAAGGAAAAGTCTTATTCTTGGGCACAGGAAACGATAGGTGGATTATATTGTATCGCTCCTCCCAAAGGATACCATCCGCATACCATCAATTATTTATTTACCATTCATGTGGCCTGTACGGATTTCTATTTGTTGGAAGGCTATAGTAGGGCTTCCAATCAGCCTACTTTCTTTAAATTGGAAATTTAATATGTTTCGGATTATAATTTTTCACTTTTTCCTTTGATAATAAAAGAATTAGTGTATATTTGCACATGAACAGTAACATTTTATAAGGAATTTACGTTATGGGCAGAGAACTTATATTTGACCGGTTTTCGCAGCAGGCTCTCCAGACCTTGCACCGGTATCGTGCCGTTATGTTCAGTCCTACGATGCTCATGTCTTTGGTTGTTTACCTATGATTTTTTTATCCTTAATTCTTACACATTAACATGAGTTTACTATGGACAACAGACCGACTATCGCTGAAGTACAAGAATGGGTACTGAAGCTTTATAACACGTGTGAACAAACCATCACTAGTGAGGAACGTAAAGAACAGCATAAATATGCCGTTATGGTACAACGGCCACAGGACAAAAAGTTCCTGGTGAAGATGCTGGACGAATCTTCTCAAATTCGTGATCGTAAGAAATTGGCAGAACGTATCAAGAAGCTGATAGACCGTTATGGTGTACCTGAGTTCTTGAATAAGCGTGATGCTTTCCTTTTTAAAATGTACCAGGCTTTTGGCCACCATTTTGATTTTATTGCCATACCAATCATAAAGAAGCGCCTTCGTATGGATACTTCTAAAGTGATTCTGGATGAGGCGCGTCCTAAATTAACAGCCCATCTGGCTGCCCGTTTTAAGCAAAAGATTGGTCAGAATGTAAATTTGCTGGGTGAGGTCGTATTAGGAAACGGAGAAGCAGACCATCGTTATTTCCATTATTTAGAAGCTTTGGAGGCTCCCGATATCAATTATATCTCCGTGAAAATATCGGGTATCTACGCACAGACCCATGCGCTGAATTATGAAGAAAGTTTTCCGGAACTGGTGAAACGTATGTGTGCGCTATATCAGAAAGCGATTGATTTTCCTTACGTAGATGAGAATGGTGTAAAACGTTCCAAGTTTGTCAATTTGGATATGGAGGAGTATAAAGATGCTCACTTTACATTGCGCTTGTTTAAAGAAGTGTTGAGCAGACCGGAATTTAAAAACTATTCGGCAGGTATTGTTGTACAGGCTTATCTGCCCGATGCGTATGAATTTCAGACTGAATTGTTGGACTTTGCCAAAGCGCGTATGGCTGATGGCGGTGCGCCATTGAAAATGCGGTTGGTAAAAGGTTGTAATCTGGAAATGGAAACGGTTATCTCTTCTCTTCGTGGCTGGCCTAATCCAGTGAGGACATCGAAAACAGAAGTCGATGCCAATTATTTGCATATTCTGGAACGGGCTTTGTTACCGGAGAATGCAAAAGCCTTGCATGTGGGGGTCGCTTCTCATAATTTGTTCACTATTGCATACGCCTATCTGTTGAGCCGGAAACTGGGAAGCGCGGAGTACATGACTTTTGAGATGTTGGAAGGTATGGCTGATCATGTATGGCGTGCCCAATCCCAATTGGGAAATCATGTGATTTTATATGCACCGGTGGTAAAAGATGAGCATTTCCTGAATGCAGTATCTTACTTGGTCCGTCGTATGGATGAAAATACGGCTCCGGACAACTTTCTGACCCATTCGTTCAATTTGAAGCCGGGTACGGATACTTGGCGCTTCTTGCAGAACCAGTTTGAGGAAGCTTATAAGATGAAAGATGTTATTACGCATATTCCTACCCGTACACAAAACCGCTTGCATCGTTATACTCCCGTTCCACCAGCTGATGTAATGAAGAATGAACCTGATACTGATTTTGATTTGGCTCAGAACCAGGAGTGGGTTCGGAATATTTTTGCGAAGTGGAAGAAGTCACCGGCGGATTCACCTGAAATCATTCCTTTGCAGATAGGAGCTGAAACGGTGGTTTGTGAGAAGCGTCATAAATATATGGACCGTTGTCAGGATGATGAAGTTTGTGTATGTGAAATGTCACAAGCTGATGCCGGACAGGTGATGAAAATTTTGGAAATAGCCGAAAAAGATCCTGCCGGATGGAGAAAGACCACATTGCAGGAACGGCATAAAATAATGTATGAAGCTGCCAACAGACTGGGTGAGATGCGTGGTGATTTGATAGGTTGTATGTGTGCTGTGACAGGGAAGACAGTGGTGGAAGGCGATGTGGAGGTATCGGAGGGGATCGATTATGCTCGTTTTTATACCACTAGCATGAAGCAGTTTGCGGAATTGCCGGATGTGGATATTGCTCCTAAAGGGACTATTTTGGTTATTTCTCCGTGGAACTTTCCGTGTGCCATACCTATTGGTGGTATTGTGGCAGGACTGGCAGGAGGAAATACTGTGATTCTGAAACCGGCTACTGTTGCCGCTCCTGTGGCATGGTTGTTTGCCAAGGCATTTTGGGATGCAGGTGTGCCTAAAGAGGCTTTGCAGGTTATCATTACAGACCGTGAGGCATTAAAGGTATTGACTACGGCTCCGGCTGTCAAACATATTATTCTGACAGGAGGGACAGACACTGCCCAAAATATTGCACGCAGTAATCCGGCTACTCCATTGTCGGCAGAAACCGGTGGTAAGAATGCAATTATCTTGACAGCTTCCGGTGACCGTGACCATGCTATTATGAATATTGTGGCTTCTGCTTTTGGCAATGCCGGTCAAAAATGTTCCGCATGTTCTTTATTGCTGGTAGAACGCTCGGTCTATGAGGACAAGAACTTTCAAGATAAGTTGAAAGATGCCGCAACTAGTATGAAGGTGGGTAGTGTATGGAATCCTGGGAATGTGGTAGGTCCGATGATTACCAATAAGAATGATAAATTATTGAAAGCTCTGGAACTGGAAAAAGGGGAGTCTTGGCTGGTTCCACCTCGTTTTCTTGATAAGCATAAATATGTATTGGCTCCTACAGTGAAGTGGGGGGTACGTCCCGGCAACTATTCATTCAGAACGGAATTGTTCGGTCCGATGCTGAGCGTGGTTTGCATTGAGAATTTGCAGCAAGGCATTGATTTGGTAAACAGTTTGGAATATGGTTTGACTTCGGGCTTACAGAGTTTGGATGAAAGCGAACAGAAATTGTGGAAAGATTCAATTATGGCAGGTAACCTTTACATCAATCGTGGTATAACGGGGGCTATTGTAAATCGTCAGCCGTTTGGTGGAATGAAATTGTCGGCTTTTGGTGGAGGTGTGAAGGCGGGTGGTCCTAACTATTGTGCTTGTTTTGTAAATATTGCAGATAAGCCAGGCAGTATCACCGACTATACACAAAGTTATGTGAAGGCATACGAGCAGGAATTTGCGCATGCTCGTGATGTCAATAATCTGTATGGCGAGCAAAATGCATTCCGCTATCTGCCTTTAAAGAATATGGTTTTGCGTCTTTTCCCGGGAGATAACAATGAAGATGCAAAGATGATTGCTTTGGCTGCCAGAATTTGTCATACTCCATTGAGTATTAGTTTTGAACCTGGTGATGACCGTACCGCTGCATTGGCTTCTTTGGGATGTCCTTTAAAAGAAGAAGCGTTGGCCGGATTCCTGAAATCAATGAAGAATTATGAACGTATCCGCACTTGTGGGGCTGATATTCCGATGGAAATGTACGAGGAAGCTGCACGTATTGATAAGTATATTGCTACAGCTAAACCGGTGAAAGACGGACGTGTGGAATTGATTCATTACATCAAGGAGCAAAGTATTTCATTTGAATATCATCGTTATGGTAGTATTCTGGAGGTGCCGCCGGTAGAATGATGAAATAGCTTTTATTAGTATGTCTTTAGTATAACTTTATTAGGAGTCTCGAATTGTATGGGACTCCTAATTCTGTTTTAGAAATTATTACTAGAATTTTTGGGTGGGAGAGAATAAATGTGTATATGTTCAGACGTTTTTCACCAGCAGAGGCAATAGTAAGGGCAAATAATCTTTTAATTCAATACGTAATTGTTTTAGTGCCTGTTGAATGCGATAGTCAATGGTTTTGGGTGATACTCCCAGTATTCCGGCTATTTCTTTATAACTCATATTCTTAAAACGGTGCATCACAAATGCTTCTTTATAAGATTCAGGAAGTGCTGTCACCGCTTCTTGGATGCGTGTGGTCAACTCTTCTATAAGATAAAAATTGGGTTCGTCTATCAAGGATTGCATCTCTTCATAGAAATAGTTTTCGGCCCGGCTTTTCACTTCCTCTTGCTTGATGCGGTTTATAGCACGATGATATACAATAGAGAATAAATAGCTGCTTAATGAAGATTGGATAACAACCATCTCTTTGTTTTTCCAAAGCCACAGCATGGCATCTTGCACACATTCTTCTGCATCTTCTAATTCTACGAATTTGTTTCCGTATGCACATAACATGGGGTAGTATTTCCTAAAAAGTATATCAAATGCCTTTTCGTTACCATCTTTGATAGCTAATAATAGGGATTGGTCTTCATAGTTATACTTTGTTTCCATTATTTAAAGGTTGATTTGCGTGCAAATATAATCTTTTAAAACTAAAAAAACAGATTGTATTTCGGTAATTCCATTCTATGGAATACTTTTTTAGAGGGAGTCTTGATTAAAGTCATTTGTAGTGTGCCCTTTGGGTGTTATGTATGACCAAAGGGCACATAGGAAATATATTTAATTATTTTTTCACTTTGAAGCGTAATACTATCGGTTCGTTTTTGAGGTTACGGGGTAAGAACACCTTTGTCTTTTCTTTGTCTTTGGTATATTTTATATTTTTATTGCCTTGTAGTAGAGTCATCTTGCCGTTAGGGATATTGCCGGTCCATTCTATTGTTTCTGGAAGTTCCTCTCCTTTTGGTAAAGCGTAAATGGCATATAAAGTTTTTCCATCTTTGTCTGCGGTGAACCATATATTCCCATTGTTATATATAGGAGTTGTACGGGTGGCATAAATGGCTTTTCCGTTTATTTTCAACCATTGGCCTATTTCATGTAAACGTTTTGTTACTTCGTCTTCAATGATACCATCTGGTGTCGGACCTACTCCTAATAATAAACAACCTCCTTTGGCAGTGATTTCTATTAAAATATTAATAATTTTTTGTGGTGATTTAAAAGGAGCATTAGGTGTCCAGCCCCAATCATTGCTTAGTGTGATACAACTTTCCCAAGGATAGTTAAGCTGCGTTTCGGGAATACCACGTTCCGGTGTCTGGTAGTTTTCGTTTTTACCACGTATGCTGCGGTCTACCGAAATGAGTCCCGGGTGTTTCTTGCGTGCTTTTGACAATATTCTGTCCAAGTGAATATCTTCACCTGTAATCCATCCTCCGTCTAACCACAAAATATCAAAACTTCCGTACTCGGACATCAGTTCGTCCAATTGGTTTTCGGTATAGGTCTGATAATTCTGCCACCAGTCGGGATGACGTTCTTTTTTGTAATTGATTCCTCGTTGGGGAGTGGCAAAATAAGGATTCCAGAACCATTCGCAATGCCAGTCGGGCTTAGAAAAATAGCATCCTATCATGAAGCCTTTTTTTCGGAATGCATCAAATACATGATAAGCCACGTTTTTGCGTGGATTGTTTTTAAAGGCTCCATGTGCAATGGAGAAATCTGTATATTTAGAGTCAAAGGTACAGAAACCGTCATGATGTTTAGTGGTGAAAATCATGTATTTGATTCCAGCATCCTGCATTACATCCGCCCATTGTTCTGGATTGAAGTGAACTGGATTTAATTGATCTTTTAGTCCGAAATACCATTTTTTATATTCATCGTATGGCATTCCGTTTTTGCGTGAGATCCAATCCACATCTTCGGAACAGATAGACCATGATTCAACAATTCCGGGTACAGAGTAGAGACCCCAATGAAAGAGAACACCGAATTTCTGATCTTGCCATTTTTCCAGTTTGTCTAGAACCAGGCGGTCATCAGGCCATACATAGCCGGCCTCTTCTGATTGTTGGTGTACGAATCCTTCCACTTGTTGGGAATAAACATTAAAGCAAAATGTTGTGCTGATGAGGCAGCATCCTAATAGTTTTTTGTAGTTTTTCATACTGTGGGAATTATATGATTATCTTTTGAAACAATTTTTTCTTCAGCAAAGGTTATAATTAAAAATGAAGGAAAAAAACTTTTGAAAATAAATATATTTTTGTTTAGGAATATGTTTTTTTCGCTTGCCATATAAATAGATGGCTGTTGCCTGTTTGTATGAATTGAGAAATTAGAAACCTTTAATTTATAATGGAATGAAACGATTTTATTTCTTTTGTTCGCTTATGCTGTTTGTGCTACCTGCTTTAGCACAAGGTGTTTGTCTCAGGACGAAATCAACAGAAATTCAAATTGATCAAGAGGGATGTTTTTCTTCTGTACAAGTGGAGAAGAAAGAAATTCTGGGAGCAGGAAAGTATCCTTTATTGACTATTGGTATGGATAATCAATTGCTTGTCCCTGTAAAAATGGAGTCTAATGACTCTATACTTCAGCTTCGTATGTCGGATGGGGGGGAAGTCGTTTTACAATATCGGCAAAGTGACGTTTGTGTTACATTAGAAGTGAAAGATATTCCCCAGCGATATGACATTTTGATTTATGGTCCGTTAGGTGTAAATATTCATGAAGTAGTAGGAGATGTGATTGGAGTTGCGCAAGGTAAAGGTGTCGCTTTTGGAATCCAGGCACTCAATATTAAAACAAATGCTGGTATTCCCGAAGAGTATGGAGCATTAGTTACCCGTCATTATAGATATGTGGGGAAGGAATCACAGTTATCTGTTGCTAATATAGCCAGTTATCGGTTGGCGGCTACTGATACAGGAGATGGCACTATTTTTCAGTTTTCCGTACGTAAACGTGATAGAGATGAGTACCGTTCTGTTTTGCAATTAAAAAAGTCATTGGCGTTGTCTGTAGAAGGTGAGGACGGAGCTATAAAAGGTTCAAAGATAGCTATGTTTGGTTGTAAGCAGAAAGATGCTTTGGCTCGTATTGGTGAAATTGAACTGGAGCAGCATCTTCCTCATCCGTTATTTGATGGCGAGTGGGGGAAAACCTCCAGAGCAGTAATGAAGTCTTATCTGATTTCGGATTTTTCGGAAAACAATTTGGATATGGTACTGGATAAGGCTGAGATAGCAGGCTTCAAGTATATTTATCATAGCGGTCCTTTTAGTGACTGGGGACACTTTAATTGGAATTCTTCTTTTACCCGGAATGGTGATGAAGGTGTAAAGTGTATGGTGGATAAAGCTAAGGCAAAAGGTATAAATATGGGGGTGCATACTCTCAGTAATTTTATAACGACTAATGATTCGTATGTGACACCGGTTCCTTCCAGACATTTGCAGAAGCAGGGAGTGTTGACTTTAACAGATGATATTACTGAAAGCCAAACAGACATCCGCATTCAGAAAAGCGATTTGTTTGAAATCCCTCTATCATTGAATACTCTTCAGATAGACGATGAACTTATTATATATAACAAAGTGGAAAAAGAAACGGACTTCTTTTTATTGAAGAATTGCAAAAGGGGAGCTTTCAAGACAAAAGCGTCCGGTCATTCTTCAAAAACTCCTTTATATAAATTATCTGATCATGCCTATAAGGTATTTTTCCCGGATTTGGCTTTACAAGATACATTGGCAGACCGGATTGCCGATTTGATGAATAAGACCGGCTTAAGTCAGATTTCTTTTGACGGATTGGAAGGATGTTCCTATACCGGGCATGACGAATACGCTACCTCCCGCTTTGTGACCCGTTGTTATACTCAGTTTGATCATAATGTAATAAATGACGCCAGTCGTCTGAATCATAATTTGTGGCATATTCATACAAGAATGAATTGGGGTGAGCCCTGGGGAGAAGCTATGCGTACGGGGCAAGTGGCTAATAGAATTAAGAACCAAGATTTTTTTCAAAGGAATCTTTTTCCACGTATGCTTGGATGGTTTCTTATTCGATTGGCCGATCGGAAATTTGAATGTTCCACTTTGGAGGATGTGGAGTGGGCTTTGTCCGAGGCGGCAGGTTTTGATGCCGGTTATGCAATGACCATTAATACCACTACCTTAAATCGGCATGGGCAAATAGACCGATTGTTACAGGCTATCAAACATTGGGATATACTGCGTGAGGCTCAAGCTTTCACGGAAGAACAAAAACAGCGTTTGAAAGATCCGCAGTCCGAATGGCATTTGCAAAAGGTGGATGAGAAGAATTATCAGCTTTATCCTCTGTTTGTGTCCAAACGTTATTATTGTAATTTAGCAGAACTTCAGCCGGGGCAGCCAGGAGGAGCTGACTGGATATGGGAAAATAAATATTCCGGGCCATGTAAAATTCAAGTAAAGCTGGAAGGAGAAGGAACTGTTTCCAACCTGTCGTTTACTACTTCGGCTGGTACTGTTAGATTTCCGTGTAAGTTGGAGGGTGGACAATATCTGTTATATGATTTTGACGGAAATGCTACTATAACTGATAAAAATTATAATGTCATAGAGGTGGTCGATGTAGAAGGGGCACTTTATCTTTCCGAAACTTCCTCTCCGGTATCTTTTTCTTGTGAACCGGAAGTAGGAGAGGCTCCTGAAGTAGTTGTACGATATATAACTCATGGAAATCCTGAAAAAGTTTCTTTATGAAAATATATTTTTGAAAATAAATGCATGTTTGTTTAGGAATGTATTTTTCCCGCTTGCCATATAAGTAGAAGGACTTAAAAACATACGTATGGAGTATAATGAAAAGAATATAGATTTGCTGCTCCCCCGTTATTGTGAGGGTATTGCAACGGTAGAAGAGCAGCGGTTGGTAAAAGATTGGATGAAGGAGTCTGAAGAAAATTGCCGGATAGTGAAGCAGATGGAAATGCTTTATTTAGCGGCTGATACTATTCATGTAATTAATAAGGTAAATACAGAAAAGGCTTTAGTTAAGGTAAAAGGTAAAAAGACTGAAAGAAGGAAGGTGGCTTGGTGGGAGTGGGCACAGCGTGTTGCCGCCGTGTTATTTCTCCCACTGCTTGCTACTTTTTTAGTAGAACATTATGGTGGAAAGGATGCGGATGTACAAATGTTGGAAGCTAGGACAAACCCAGGAATGACTACTTCAGTAGTATTACCCGATAGTACGGTGGTTTTTTTGAATTCAGAATCCTCTTTGCGATATCCTTCTTCTTTTAAGAATAGCAAGGAGAGAAAAGTTGAGTTGAAGGGCGAAGGGTATTTTGAAGTAACTAAAGATGCGGAAAAACATTTTATTGTGTCTACAGTTCACTGTTCGCAGGTAGAGGTGTTAGGAACCAGTTTTAATGTAGAGGCTTACGAAGAGTCTCCTGAGGTATCTACCACTTTAATTGAAGGTAAAGTCAACTTCAGTTTCCAAGAAGGTGTCCGGAAAAAACAGGTTGTGTTAGCTCCCGGTCAGAAAGTTGTGTATGATTCCAAAAAAGGAACAGCAAGTTTATTTGAGACTTCCGGTGAAACGGAAACTTCATGGAAGGACGGCAAGATTATTTTTGATAATACTTCTTTGAAGGATGCTTTACGGATTTTAGAAAAGCGATATAATGTGGTGTTCATTCAGAAAAATCCTGCACGTAAGGCTGCTTTTACCGGGACTTTTACCAGTCAGCGTTTGGAGCGTATTCTGGAATATTTTAAATTATCTTCCAATATACACTGGAAATACGTAGACGGTAAGGATGCGTCACAAAAAAAGACCCATATAGAGATTTATTAATCAAATAACCTTAAATTGAATATAATATGAAAGAACTATCACCTTAAAGTAACAAAAAACATACGGGAAAATATTGGCGTATCTTCCCGTATGGAAAATCGGTTTTCAAATTAAAGCTTGTTTGGCGACAAGCTCAATCAACTAATTTTAAAACTTAAGTCATTACAAAAGTATGAAAAATAATTGTAGTATCCAATTTTCGAGGATACCAAATCGTCTATGGCTCTCCTCGAAAAAAATCCCAAGAACTATGAAACTATTTACTCTTTTCTTTGCTTGTTCCCTGGGACTGGCTCATGCATCCGAATCGTATGCGCAGACGGCTATAGTCAATGTGGAGGTACAGAATAAGACTGTAGGGGAAATTTTGAAAGAAATTGAGAAACAATCGGATTTTGATTTCTTCTTTGATAATACGCTTATTGATTTAAACCGTCGTGTATCAGTAACTTCTCGTAATAGTGATATCTTTAAGGTGCTGGAGAAGGTATTTAAAGGTACAAATGTGAAATATTCTGTTTTGGATAAAAAGATTGTCTTGACTACTAATACTGACGATGTACAGACAGCGCAGCAGACTACTTTTAAAGTAACCGGAAAAGTAGTGGACAATACGGGAGAAGGCGTGATCGGAGCTACTGTGTTGGAACAAGGGACCACAAATGGTACAGTGACTGATATGGATGGAAACTTTGAATTGGTGGTTTCTAATAAGGAAGTTACTTTGGAGATTTCATATATAGGCTATAGTAAGTCTGTAGTGAAAGTAAAATCAGGTGTGGCTGTTACTGTCACTTTAAAAGAAGATACAGAAGTATTGGATGAAGTGGTAGTAGTGGGGTATGGAACCCAGAAGAAAGCCAATTTGACTGGTGCTGTTTCTCAAGTTTCTATGGACAAGGTATTGGGCAACCGTCCGGTTGCCAATGTGGGTACTGCCCTGCAAGGTGCCATTCCGGGTTTGGTAGTTACGCCCAAGGCTGCTCCGGGAGAGAATACCGGATTTAATATCCGTGGTACAACTTCTATCAATGGAGGGGGACCATTAGTACTGATTGATAATGTTCCAGGTGATGTGAACTTGTTGAATCCTGAAGATATTGAAAGCGTATCAGTATTGAAAGATGCCGCTTCGGCTGCAATTTATGGTGCGCGAAGTGCATTTGGTGTTGTATTGATAACTACCAAGAAAGCTAAAAAGGGTGAGAAGATGACTATCAACTATAACAACACTTTAGGTTGGACGACCTCTATTGGTCGGCCCGAGCAGGAAAGTATGGATACTTATTTTGATATGTGGCAACATGCTTTTGGCGATACTCATTATATTCAATCTATGGACATGAACCGTTGGCGTGAACTCTACCATCAATATCATAGCGGACAGTTGCAGGGTGTGGAACCTAGTGGACGCTATATGGATGAAGGTGGACGTCCTTATTTCTTAGGCAATACTGACCATGCAGCTACTGCTTTAACTACCGGATTCCAGCAGACTCATAATGTTTCGGCTACCGGGGGTACGGAAAAACTGACCTATCGTTTGAGTCTGGGCTATCTTAATAACAATGGTGTGCAGAAAGGAAACAAAGATGTATACGAACGTCTTAACGTATCGTCTTATGTGAGTGCTGACATAACTGATTGGCTGACTACTTCTCTTGATTTCCGTTATACAAAAGGAGATAGAGATATGCCTAATGCCGGCGGATTTAATTTCTTTGGAACTAATTATCCTAATTATTTTCCGACAGGCACCATGATTGATGATGAAGGAAAGACACAATATTGGGATAACCCGGAGAACCTTCTTAAACTGGCTGCTGTGAACAATACTGTGACAAAGAATCCGCGTATCTATTCACGCACATCCATACATCCTATCGAAGGACTTGAAATGATTCTGGAATATACTTACGATGGTAAAGAAGTGGCTTCGCATACTTATAATGGATATTATTCATTGATGCATCCGCAGAATACTTCTATTTCTGACCCTAAAACGTCTAACTTTGGCAATAACCGGACTTCAGTAGATTATAACTCTATCAATGCCTATGCTACTTACCGTAAATCATTCAAAGATCATAATCTCAAGATTATGGGTGGTTTCTCACAAGAAACATCTAGAACAGAAGAACTCAAGGTAAGCCGTTTGGACATGATTGACCCGGATCTTCCCTCTATCACAGGAGGTGTGGGCGAAACTACTGCCAACGACTATTATGGGGAGTACATCATTCGTGGTGCTTACGGGCGTATCAACTATGACTACCAAGGTAAATATCTCTTGGAAGTGAATGGTCGTTATGACGGTTCTTCCCGTTTCCCGCGTAATAATCGTTATGGATTCTTCCCCTCGTTCTCACTGGGTTGGCAAGTAGGACGTGAAAAGTTTATGAAATGGACTGAAAACTGGTTGAACGAATTCAAACTCCGTGCTTCTTGGGGTGAAATCGGTAATCAGGTTCTTGGTGACAAACTTATCCACAACTATGCTTATATTGCCATGATGGATCCCGAAAAAGCTCAATGGATAATGAACGGAATGCGGCCTATAACTTTGACTACTCCAGGTATGGTAAGCTCAAACTTCACATGGGAAGTGGCTAAAACAACCAATATCGGTGTGGATTTGTCATTGTTCAACAATCGTTTGCAGACTACTTTCGAGTGGTATCAGCGTCGCACGGAAGGTATGTTAGCTCCGGGAGCTGACTTCTCCGCTGAAATAGGTGCGGCCGCTCCGAGAATGAATGCCGCCGACCTTCGTAATCGTGGCTGGGAATGGAGCATCAGTTGGAGAGAGCAAAGAGGAGACTGGCGTTATAACATAAGTTTCAACATCTACGATTCTAAAACCATTATTGAAAAGTATGATAATGCTGCATGTTCATTGCCTTCAGATGCAATGCCTTATTACGAAGGAATGACTTTAGGTGAGCGTTGGGGATATGTGACAGACGGCTTTTATGAAATTAATGACTTTGTACCTTCCTCAGATGATGTGAAAGGTTGGCAAGACGGTGTGTGGACGCTGAGAGAAGGCATCACTTCTATTCAAGGAATAACTGTTCGTCCAGGTGACGTGAAATTCAAAAACTTGCGTGATGATGAAAACAGCGTGAATCGTATCGATCCAGGTGCAAGTACTGTCGATAATCCCGGTGATCAAAAGATTATAGGTAACACTTCGGCTAGATTCCAATTTGGATCTTCATTGGGTTTCGGCTATAAAGGTTTTGACTTCTCTATGTTGTTACAAGGTACAGGTAAACGGGACGTTTGGCTATTGGATCAGAGTATATATAAACCTTTTGGAGGTGTAAAACATGGTGCGTTGTATAAAGGACATAGTGATTATTGGAAACCCCGTGATATGAATGCCAATACCGTAGAAGGATGGACTTCGGTAAATGACAATCCCAAATATCCTCGCATCTATGACAACTTAGGAAACCAAGGCTCTAACTTTCGTACACAAACTCATTTCTTGGAAAATGGAGCTTATCTACGTGTGAAGAACATCACTGTAGGATATACTTTCCCTACAGCATGGGTTTCAAAGGTAGGATTGACCAAGGCTAAGATTTACTTCTCAGGTGAAAATTTGTTTACTTTCAGCAGCTTGCCTACAGGGTTCGATCCCGAACGTTTGTCATGGTCATATCCTTTTTATCGCACGCTGTCATTCGGATTCAATTTAACACTTTAATATAACAGATTATGAAATTAGCAAAATATATATTGATAGCTTCATTGGGAATGGCTTCATTGTCAGCTTGTAATGATGATTCAATGGATCGTTTTCCTATAGAAAAACCATCAGAAGAAACAGCTTTTAAAACCAGTTTGAACTTTAAGACTTATGCTTGGGGACTTTACGGTATTTTTACCAACAAGGATATCATGTTGCGTGGGTATAATATGACCGGGGCAAATACTTCTTATTGGGAGGGAGACCGCTTGGCAAATTATGTGCGTAACGGACGTAGCTTGCGTAGCATTGCTAATCCATATGCCAATCACGGAATCAACGCCAATAATACCAGTGGATATGTGTTTTCTTATATTCGCTCGGTAAATGTGATGCTTGACAATATAGATGGGAGTCAGATGGATGATAATGAAAAGGCTCATTGGCGTTCGGTTGGTTATTTTTTCCGTGCTTATAATTATGTGGAGCTGATCATGCGTTACGGAGATGTACCTTGGATTGATCATGTGTTGACAGAAGAAGAAGGACGTAATGATATTCCTCAGCGTCGTCCACGAGCAGAAGTGGCTGAATTGGTTTTGAATGATTTGCTCTATGCCAGCGAGAATATCAATACAGGAGCTTTTGCTAAGATGGATGCTGATGGAAAAAACACCATTAATAAACATGTGGTGGATGCGCTTATTTCACGTTTTGGGTTGTGGGAAGGAACTTGGCAAAAATATCACAATGTAGAGGATGGAAATCCTGAACTATACTTGAATGCTTCTCTCAAAGCCTCCGAAACGTTGATGAAAGCTTTCCCGAATGTGGGAAACAACTACGATGCTTCTTTTAACACAGAAGATTTGAGTACGATTCCGGGTACTATCCTTTACAAGGAATTTGTGTACGATGTGATCGCTCACAATACGATGCAGTTCTTGCGTTCCGATGCTTCGGCTATGGAAGCTACCAAGCAGTCGGTAAATATGTTTTTGATGCAAAATGGAAAGCCAGTTCATCATCCCGATAATGCCGATACTTACAATGACAAGACTATGAATGATGAGTTTCGTAACCGTGACTATCGTCTTTATTTTAACATCATACCTCCTTATAAAGTGGCTAAGGGAACCAGCGGTACTACTTGGAGATACTCTACCACTGAAGACTATACAGAAGGTGGATGCTTTAATAATCCGAATTGTAGAATGGATGGATCTCCTGAATCAGACCGTGAATACATTGACTTAATGGAACAAATTTCTGCTTCTACTGGTAAGCGGCTTCCTGTGTCAAATTGGGCGGGAAATGTTTTGCACTTGACCCCTCACTTCTTTGGTTATGAAAAGGGTGGAATGGGAACTATCGGTCCGATGCGTTGTGTTTCCGGTTACTTTTGTTGGAAGGAATACAATACTTGGGATAAAACTATTGCAGGTTCATTTCAGGTAGGTTCGGCAGATAAGCCTATTTTTAAAATTGAAGAAGTGTTACTCAACTATGCGGAAGCGAAGTATGAATTGGGAGGATTCGATCAAAGCATTGCCGATAAAACAATCAACGTGCTTCGTCCGCGTGTCAATGTAGCTAATATGAATGTGGCTGAAATTAATGAGAACTTTGATCCTGATCGTGATCCATCAGTTGAACCGGTGCTTTGGGAAATTCGCCGTGAACGTTTTACTGAGTTATTTGGAGAAGGTTTTGGATTCTATGACATCCGTCGGTGGAAAACTGCACCTTGGTGGATTAATCAAAAGCCGTTAGGTGTGTATATGCGTAGAACGGATCAGGGTGGTATGCCTGACAAATATATTTTTGTGGATGAATATGGTAATGTGAATTATGAAGAGGGATATATGGAATTAGAACCGACTCGTCCCGATGAACTGAGTGATAAAGGTTGGGATGATACTTTTTATCTTTACCCCATTCCCGCTAAACAATTTACTTTGAATTCTGGATTGAAACAGAATCCTGGTTGGGAGAAATTCTAATCATAACATAAGTGTAAAAATGTTTTATAAGCTCGAACAATTAATTTAAAATCATCATAATAATAGACAGTTATGGACCTTTCAAGGGAAAATAACTGTCTTATTTGATTTTTTCTATATAAGATATATGAGACCAAAAGCATTAATATTCCTTGTTAGTTTTACTTTCTTGTTTTTATTGCCTGCAAACATTGCAGGGCAGGGTTGTTTGCCTGGTTATTTGAAACCTTACGAATCATTATGGAACCAGAGTCCCAAAGAGGCTTCCTTGAATTGGTTCAAAGATGCTGGTTTCGGAATGTTTGTTCATTATTCTTTGGCAAGTATGTTGCCTGGGGGAACAGACGAATATGGCAAGTTGGATACTTGGTTTGAAAAGCAGGCGGCTTTTGAGCAAATGGACAGATATGCACAAAAACAGCAATTGCTGGATAAAATGACGAATGTTTCTCCAGAAGTGGAGAAACTGCTTGCTTCTTTTAATCCTGCGAAGTTTAATGCAGATAGTATTGCGGAACTGGCTGTTAGTGCCGGGATGAAATACATTTCATTTACCACCCAACACGTTTGCGGAAAAATATTCATGTACAATACGAGCCTTTCCAAATGGAACACCAAGCGGCTTTTTAATCGTGATTTAGTGAAGGAGTTGTCGGAGGCTTGTAACAAGAGGGGGCTGGGGCTTTTTCTGTATGTCACTCCTCCCAATGATTACCTAAAGGATGAGCTTAAAGTCATGTTACGGGAGTTGCTGACCAATTATGGAGCGATTGCCGGTATTTGGTTCGACGGCATAGGTGAGTGTTATCGTCATCCGAATGATTTTTTGGAGTCGGGAGAACTGTATGCTTATGTTCGCGAGTTACAGCCTCAATGTCTGGTATCTTTTAAGACAGGATTCACAGGTGACGAGGATTTTTTGGCACCCGAATGGAGCCAGGTGAAATACGATAAGAACGGCAATCCGATTTTTAACATTCATGTGGCTACAGACAATGGTATGAAAATCAGAGAAGATAGTCAGTTGCGTCCTGTCCTTCGTATGACGAGAAACGGTTTGACTCGTAAATTCCAAAGTTTTAAAGATATATGGGAAAAAGAACTGAGTAAGAAGCCTGTTGAACTATGTAATACTATATTGAAAAAAGAGCAGTGGTTTGATGTGAAAGATGGTATTCATAAAAACAAGCAGGAAGTGAAGGCTGAATATGATTATGCTCGGAAAAATAAAGCAAATTATTTGTTGAATATTGCTCTTCGTGGAGATGGGTCTATTCATCCTGCTGACCAATCCACTTTGCAAGGTTTTGCTGATCTAAAAGACTGATAGTATACGTGACTGGCTTTGAACAATAGATTTTTCTTTCTTCCTTTCATCTACTTTTGAAACGCCCTGTTGACAAGCGTTCCAGTAGTGACAGGACTTCCCGTCATCCCCTTTCAGTTTCCTCCACTCTGTATCTTTCCTTCATCCTGTGAAAGGAAGAGAATCGACTGCTGAAATGGGAATGAGGGAAGATCTTACAGCCTTTAATCGATTGATAGCTAATGTGTTTTGAACGAGATGACAGCATGAAAGGAGAAGAATGAACACCGGTCTAGTGATGGGATAGTGTGATGAACCGGCTTGGTTGGTTTGCCGGACATGATAGGCTTGTCTGCCAGACCAGTTGGGTTAGTTTATGAAACATGCTGATCTTTTCATCAAGATATGCTGACCTTTTTAAAAAAGCTCCTTTTCTTTTCTTTAAAGGCGGTTATCTTTTTTGAAAAGCTCTTGATCTTTTTGAAAAAATAGAGTAGTTCTCTTTAATTTTTTGAGTTTAAAAAAATAAGCGGAGCAGAAAAAACAGGCAGGTAACGATTAGGTGACGAAAATCCATCGCTTGCTTGTTTTTTCTGTATAGCCTCAAATAACAGAAGTGGTTAATATTCTTGATTTTAGCAATTTTTACGGGAGAAATTCCCCCGATAAAATTTCTTGGTCTAAGTAGCTTTTACCTTTAATCCGTTTCCATGAAAAAAAGAAACGGATTTTTTCAAAGGAGATGACTTGAACATTTTATCTTGTTTTCCGGTCATTTGGATTGTTATCATCTCAAAGTCGTTCCCTCAACAGTTTTCGTGTGTAGCATGTCAAGTCTTTCCCGTGGTGAGAGGAAAGGGATTTCCTTGATGATTTTTCGGAACCCTTCAATGCCTTCATGGAAACTGCCCTCGGTGTAGTAGTTTTCCAGAATTTGCTGCATCACAATCTTTCGTGACTTCCACCAATCGAAATCCGAGAGGTTGTATTCTTATTACAATGACGGTAAAACTGAACTTCTTATAATTATCGAGTATTGTCATTCCATTCAAAAATGAATACTGTTACAAGGATAGTCTTTTTACTTCGAAGAGATAAGTTTTTTTGGGAATATGGGCATATATGATAGTAAATCATACACGGACTTTTGTTTTCTTTTTTGCGTAGATATGATAAAACCCCAAAAATTTTTGTCTAACTTTCAGGGTTTTATCATTTTGATATACCTCCCCTTTTTGTCATGGGAAAGCTATTTCAGACACACAATATTATCTATGATGCTTGTCATGACCGTAGTGATGACCGTTGTTATGGTGATGATGTTTGTCATGATGGTGGTTGTTGTGGTGATGTCCGTGGTGCTTGCAATAGCTGTCATAGTGCTCGTTCCAGTAGTTGTGATTGCTGTGTACCCGGTCGCAGAAAGAATTGTAATGGGATGATCCGGGACGGATGCCCATTTCCAGCAGGATGCGGTCCCAGCCATGACGGTGGTGTCGGTTGTAACAGTCGCAGACATCGCGCATACTCCGACCCGAAGTCTTGGCTATTTCGAGAGCCAGGCCTACGTGCCCCCAGTTCTTTCCACATGATCGGTAGTAGTTGTCCAAGGAGGCTCCCGGCACATTATATTCAGCACATAGGTGTTTTCGGTAGTCTGACAGCTCCACAGACGCATATTTGTTTGCGCTTCCGATAAAGAGCGAAAGCCAATCCTGCCCGAACATGTTGCAGGAGATGAATACAAACAGCAGTAGAAGAATGTTTTTTTTCATCATACATTCAATTTTTACGTTATATACAATTTCTGGTTAAAGATCATTTTTATTGTTTGCAGGTGGTAATTTCCTTTCCCTGAAAATAGGTGGCTATAACTTTAGCTTCTTTCACTTCTTCGGGCGGGCATTGGAATACATCCCGGTCTACAAGTATGAAATCGGCATTCTTGCCTGTTTTCAGGCTGCCGGTAATGTCCGACAGACCCATTTGTTGCGCAGCGTGGATGGTATATGCCTTGATGCCTTCCCGAATCTCCAATCCTGCATCGTACGGGGGGAAATATCCTGATGTAGAGTCTGCTCTCATTGCCGCATGCCAGATTTGTCTGAAAGGGTTCACTTCTTCAAGCAGATTCGCCGGATAATCAGAACCGAATGTGATTCTCACTCCGTTGTCGGCTAACGTTCCCCAAAGATATTGGTGTAGAAACCTTTTTTCTCCTAGTTTATCCAATGTTTCCTCGACGGCTTCGGGAACAGTCCATGAAGGGGTTGTCTGACATGAGGGCGGTAATTTAGCTGCATCAAAGATTCGTAATCTGGAATGTCCCAATTACGAAATCTGTCTAATAGATTATGGATGCGGCAAATTTAACAGAAAAATACATATTATGGAGCAATATCCTTGAT
>ENA-UERY01000022-UERY01000022.1-human-gut-metagenome-genome-assembly--contig:-NODE-22-length-118634-cov-11.451462_pt1 | contig 118634 bp, 80 predicted proteins | sample MGYA00242989_ERZ507990 | MGnify/ENA primary metagenome ERZ507990 (study PRJEB26167, sample SAMN06115529) | human gut metagenome | host: Homo sapiens | place: China:Fujian | collected 2015-08-26...
CTTCCTTAGCTCAGTCGGTTAGAGCATCTGACTGTTAATCAGAGGGTCCTTGGTTCAAGTCCAAGAGGAAGAGCAAACAAAGGTTCGTCATTACGGCGGACCTTTTTTGTTTTTACATTGTGAGGATACGGCATATACATCCTGATAGAGAAAGAGGATGTTGCCTCTGCTGTACAACACCCTCTTTCCTGCTGAAAAAAAGAACCTACTCAAACCTTATCTCTGAAACACCTATTGATTTTCCTTTCTGAGGTTCTATAAGAATACGAACGGATTCCACTTCAACACTGCCTGAAGGATGTACTACGTTGAACCGATCGGTGCCCACCTGATATGAGTCCGTCACATAGAGTTCAAGGGGATTCCATCCGGCATCCGACTTATACTCTACCGACCAACCCGACGGAACGGCTATTTTTTCCTGATCGTCCAGCCAATACATGGAAAGGGAGTTCAGCAGGAAGGGTTCTTTGAAGTCTACCTGCACCCATTGTCTGCCCGAGCCGTCGGACATCCACCTTTCAGTCAGCTTGTCTGCGGAAGAATCGGATACTTTTCCGTCGCAAAGCGCATGTGTGGAAATATTCTTTCCGGCAGCCAGGGAGGATACGTTCACCGCTTTGATATTACGGAGATAAGCCATGGCTTGCTGGCCGATGCTGGCGGTGGAGGCCTCATCGTTCAACCAAACCAGCATCGTACGGTTGTCTCCCCGGTTGCACCAGGCGTAGTAAGGAACCATCGTGATCTCACGGGTGGTGATGCCTTCCACTTTTTTCTCCATACCCGGCAGGGTGATACTTTCCAATCCTTGCAGCACACCGGAGGATATATTGGCCACCTTTGCCTGTGATTCGTTAACATCGCCCAGATAGAGGCGTTGGACGGGGCCGGCATTATCCACTTCTTCGGCACAGTAGACTAATGGGCCGCGGGTTACGGCGGTCTTACCTATATTCTCACTGACTTCGGGGATGCAATCTACAAAACGCACCGGCATGGGGATGTTGAGTTCGACCACGTCACCCGGCTCCCAGTTACGCTTGACAACGGCAAATCCTTTCTCCATCCTGAAATCGGTTTTCTGTCCATTAACGCTTAGTTCAATTTCCGTGTGCCCCGGTTGTTTATAGGGGTAAAGTCCCCCCGGAACAAATTCTCCGGAGCGTGCCCACGTAGGGATACGCATACAAACCGAGAATTTACTTGCCTTTTCGGGCTGCACCGTCACGCGCACTTTTCCATCGAACGGATAGGCAGAGGACTGCTCCAGTTTCACACGGGTTTCTTCCAGGGGAATTTCCGTTTGGCTGCCGCCATACAAGGTCAGGTAAACCCTGTCTTTGCTATAAGCGTACATATAGCCCGGCACTTGCAGGATCAGACGTGAAATATTGGGAGGACAGCAGGCACACCCGAACCACTTGGCACGTCCGCCATTCCCATGATTAAAGCGTCTCACTCCGTCTGCCTCAAGAGGATTGACATAGAAAAAACGGTCGCCATGCAGGTTGATGCCCGCCAACGAGTTGTTAAAGAGTGAAAGCTCGGCTATATCGAGGAATTTAGCGTCTCCGCTGTCCAGGTACATACCATAATTGAAGAACACGTTGGCTACCGCCGCGCAGGTTTCATTATAGGCTGTCAGATTGGGGAGTTCATAAGGAGCCCCGAAGCCTTCCATCCCCTCTATGGCTCCAAGGCCGCCGGTGATATGCATACGGGTAGTGACCAGATTCGTCCAAATAGAATTGAGCGCACGGGTATAGTCATTCAGTCCGGTCAGGGCATCGACCTGTGCCATGGCTGTGTATAGATATGCCGCACGAACGGCATGCCCAACAGCTTCGGTCTGCTCTTTCACCGGCGCATGCTGCTGTGCGTAAGTCGGCGCCATTACTCCCTCACCTTCCGGACGGTAAGTGACTCCTCTGATCTCAAGGAACTTCTTTGCCATATTGAGGTACAACGTATCATTTGTCACCCGGTATAGCTTGCAGAGTGCCAGCTCGATCTCTTCGTGCCCCGGAGCCTGATTGACCGGTTTGCCGCCATTATAATTGGGATCACCTCCTTCAAAGAACACCTTATTCACATGCTTGGCACTCTTTATGGCGACATTCAGCAGTTTATCCTTACCCGTAGCCTGATAATAGGCTACCGCTGCTTCGTACAGATGCCCCACATTATAAAGCTCATGGCTATGAACGACCCACGAGTAAGGTTTCTCTCCCATCTCTCGGGGATCGGGATTACCACAAATATGCGAAATATATAAATATCCGTCCTCTTTCTGTGAAGCAGCAATCAGATCGGTCACTTCATCCATAAACTCTTCCAGCTCCTTGTCCGGGCGAATCATCAGTGAATAAGCCACTCCTTCCATCACTTTATAAAGATCGGAGCTTATAAAGCGGTGAGTCTCGGGAAGGGCTGTGGAGTCTCCTGCCAGAAAGGCGGCGCAACGCCGGAAACGCTCTACCGCCGGTGCGCTCTGCTCAACGGAGAAAGGTACCGTTACGTTGATTTCCGTCTGCATCCTTTCTTTCCAGAACCCATCGGTCAAAGTCACCTGATTAAAGGGAACGGGTGTTATTGTCTGCTGTCCCTCTTCCGAACAGGCTGTCGTAAGGAGAAGCAGAAATAGCCCTGTTAGTACATGTTTCATTCTAATTTGTTTTTAAAAGTTTCACTTGGGTATGTTTGTCCGTAACGGGCACCTCTATATAATAAGGATGATGTGTATTACCCGCCTCAATGTGGAATGTCGTTATCATTTTGTGATCGGTCATGACAGTATATTTACCTTCCGGCATTCCTTCGGTCCGGATGGTGGTGTTGTGACGTTTGCCGGAACGGTTTTCGATGAAGAAGCTCAGTTCTTCGGCTGCCCCTTTGAGGGTGACGGGATGATCTTTCCGGAATCCGTCCTGCATCAATTCGATGGAGAAACGGACAGGAGTCATGATACGTATCTGCCGGCGTACTCCGTCAAGGGGAGTGATACTCACGGTTCCGTTCTTATCCGTCCGGACATTCGCTCCGTAGCCGATCAGCCCGAAGTCGGGATCATCCACCAGATAGACTCCCGAACCGTGGATGCCTCCGGTAAGCCCGTGGTCTATTTCACCATCAAACCGCCAGGGAGAACGCCCCACTTTGATATAGTTCATGTAAGTGCGTGAGTTCTGGTAGGGTGAGAAGGCCCAGCCGACAGCACCATCGTTCCGCTCTCCCTTATACCAATAACCAAAGCCGGTCTCCTTCGTACCGGTATTCATCAGTGCCCATGAAGCCAGTAAAGAGTTATATCCGTAATTGATGTATCTGTCCGGCCGGTCGGAGAACCGATAGGCATAATCGAGCAATGCCACACCTCCCATTTGGGTCATATAGTCGAGGTTTACGTATTGTCCGCTCCACGCTGTGCCCAGATTGGCATATCCCGGCTCAAACAATCCGCGCAGCGCAAGGTTCCCATCCAGCTGGTTCTGCATGAAACGGTCGATCATCGCAGTATCGAACGAAGTATACGAATACCACTTCTTGAGGTTCTTGTCGTACCAGAACTGCTCTTCCGGCTCGATAGGATTCAACTTCGCATACTCTGCCACGTAATAGGAAGACTCAAAGGCTGTACGGTCGACAAACATCTCGGAGCCAAAAGGCCAGGGATCTTCGTAAACCATATAAGTCACTTTTTTCTCCCACTCACGACGCAGCTTGGCCGCATCCTTCTCTCTCCCTTTCTGCTCAAGGGCACGGATGATGTCGAGCAGATAGCGCTCGTGAAAGTTGCCTTGTTTATAAGCCCAGTCCGTCCAGCCATGAAATGTCCATTGCTTGCCCATCAAAATGTTATAGGGCACTTCAAAATAGGCCATTGCCGTCCGGTAGGCGCGTTCCAGATAACCATCGGCATCAAGGTAGGAAACCATCTCGGGATTATCCTCCGCTATCCGGTAAAGGTTATAATAAATGGCAAAGTGGGTGGTATAGTCGAAGGTCCGCCACATGCGTCCCTTGCCCGAACCGCCATCTTCGTATCCACCATATTTCCCGCTACGGTTCTGATACCAGTTTTCGCTGCCGTAAATGCCGTACGGATAAGGATATTCCCGGTCTGTGCGTTGCAGCTTGCCCCATACGAAGTTTTCTTCGTAGTATTCCAGAGAGGCGATTTCTTCCCGGTCGGGATAGATGACATTCTTTTCACTCACATAGACCGGCTTGCTGTTAGACGGGTCGTCCGAACCACCCACCATGAACTCTTCCCGCAAGTCTCCCAGGTGGTCGGGCGAAAGCAACTCGGCTTTCTCCATATCCCAAAGGCTATAAAGCCCATTGTACCACTTGGAAGGGTCGCGATGCTGCTGCCGTCCGACAATGAAACGTGCCCGCTTTTTAATCAGGATCTCCAGGGGTTCCGTCACAAAGAAGTCGAGGAAACAGACCCGATCTTCTCCGTAACGTACCGTTATCAGGTTCTCTCCCAAACGGGAGAAACGAAACTTATACAGATATGTATCTCCTGCCTTCTGTCCAAGGCTGGTGATCTGCATCTCCGCGGGATATTCCGCCGCCAATCCGGTAACGGGCAGCTTGGACCGCAAAGCGCAACAGACCTCCATCTCCGGAGTAACGACCATGCCGGGGGCAACCTTTACAACCACCCCTTGCTTATCATAAATTTTCGTCTGTATCTCCTCGTGATTTCCGGCAAGCGTGAAGTTGAAACCGGTAACGTAGTGTCCGTAAGGCTGTACAGTCTTTGAGGTAGACGGCAATCTCCAGGTATCATCTGTACGGTCCACAGCATGGGTGGAATGCAGATAATATTTGCCGTCCGCTGTGGCATATTCAATCGAAGTTCCCTTCCGCATGGTCATCAGCAGGATGTCACCCTGCCCTGTCAGCGAAGTCCAGTAGAAAAAAGAAGCATTCCCGTTCAGAGAGAAGTGCCGGTTCAGATTCTGATGTGCCTGGATCGATTCGTCCAAAGCACCGACAGGCAAAGAGAACCACAGGTCCGTCACCGTCGCCGGATGGTGGCTGCGGTTGAAAAACTCAATCTCCCAATCCACCTCTTCACCCTTGATGGTGAAAGTCTGATAGAGGCGTACATCCGAAGGAAGCTGCCAGAATATCTGTATCTTATCGGAAGTGGCGGACAGAATCTGTGGGGAAATATCGGCCAGAGAGACTGCATAGCTTTTCCCCCTGACTTCGTAAGCCAGATTCAAATCGCCCAGATACTTCCCGTGGTCTATATAGTTGCGGACATTGTCCGCCCCCTGAAAGACGAGCGAGCTTACTCCCCTTTCGTCCGGACTGACTTTCATTTGGGGAGTTATACCCCGGAGAGAAGAAATATTCAGACAGAGAAAGAGTAAGGATGAAATATAATACTTAAGTTTCATAGGCACCATTCTTTAATTAATAAAGTAATCTACAGTAGTTGAGCATTGCTGTGCCTCATCCGTCACAGGAGGGCTGTGTGGCACTTTTTACCCGCAGGTACTTCGTCCGAGTATACGGCAGTACTTCGTCCGGGTATACGGCGGTACTTCGTTCGAGTATACGGCGGTACTTCGTCCGGGTATACGGCGGTACTTCGTCCGGAGCCCTGGTGGATAAACGCTGCCATGCAGATACTCAACCACTGTTTTACATTCGGCAGAGAAGCATCACGGCTGCACTGAAATTTTCACACTGCTAAGTGCTCTCTTATGACTGTAGTCATCCAGCGAGTTACTCCGCTCTTCACTATAATCGATCCCCTTATAGTCTTTGTCACCCACATTGGTGGCAACGGCTGTAATGGTAAAATCGCCGGCTCCGGTGTAAATGTACTTATAAGTTTTCTGAATTCCTCCGGTAGTGTATACAGAACCCAGCGAAACACCCGTGTTCCAAGGTTCGTACTCGTCGGTCCCCATCTCTATGAAAGAGAGATAGACATCGCCCTGGAAACCCTTATACTTCGTATAGTCGGCTTCGTGAACCGGAAGTCCGGTAGCAGGATCGAGTTCACATTCATATGCTTCCAATACTCCATCCCCATCCAGATCGTACTTATAAGGCGAATCGTCGGCTGCCGCAAAGGTGGAACGGCCGTTGACGTACATGTCCACCTGGCGGAGAATGATCTTTTCACCATGATCCAGGAAGGGTTGCAGGTATGTATCCCGATTGTACATATCGCCCAGTTTATAAAATCCTTCGGTAGGACGACGTGAAAGCGGATCGTTGGTCTGGAATGCGCCGTACGAACGCTCATCCTGCATCGTATAGTACTTGTATCCGGCACTATATCCGCCAAAGTCCTCCAACTGCTCGGTGTGCAGGCCGAAGTAAGCAGCCACCCACGCATCATTAGAATACTTACGAATCGCACGGTCGGCATCACACGCCACAAAGCGGCTTTCGATAATCGTATTACCCGGCTGGTTGGCCAGTCCGCCAAAGATGTGGATATCCGGTTTCATCCGTATGCCCGAAGGGATACGCCGGTCGGTCACCGTAAACTTCAGCTGATTGGTTCCTATGTAGCTCATCTCCATCAAAGCCTCCGGAAAGTCCCCTTTCTTGTAGGGGACCAACTGGATATTGTCAATGGCACCGAAGAACTCAAAATCCTTCTTCACCTCTTCGATGGACTGATAGTCTTTAAAGTATTTATAAAACAGGGTCTTTTCCCCATTTTTGGCATAAGGAACCCGGTAACACTCTTCATAGAAGCTGTCCCAATCGTGCTCCATAATGGCTTTAACGCGCGAACGTTCGAACTTCTTGCCTTCATCACCTGTAAAAAGCGTCAGGTACTGGGCATCGGTATTGATGGTCACCGTCACCTCTTCGCCTACTTTCGGATTCTGGGGTGATACGGAGATGCTGACAGACGGTGTCTCTACGTCTGCACCAAATTTCTCGCAGGAAACCAGCGAAGTGGCTGCCACAGCAAGCAGCCCTATAATCAGTTTATTTGTTTTCATATCCATTCGTATTTAGTATTAGAAATATCCCGGATTCTGTTTCATCTCTGGGAAGAACGATAACTCGGTAAACGGTATCGGCATCAGCACCCGGTATACCTTCTCTTCGTTGAAAAGATGCCAGAGGTACTCTCCACGCGCCGGATCACCAAACGGATCAAAGAACTGCAGAGGATCACGATAACGGCAGATATCTGCCAAGTCGACCATCGACACATCCGGGAAACGGGCTACATCGAGCCACCCGCAATCATCCTCGGCTGCCAGTTCGCGCAGACGTTCATACATCAGCTCCTTCAATGCATTGGCCGGACTGATATTCGTAGGAATCATCATAACCGAACCCGGCTGGTAAGTATAAGGAGCATCTCCCTGAGAGACAAACATATCTTTGATGGAACCCTGATGGCAAGCACGGTCACGGATGATGTTCATCGTTTTCACTCCTTCCGAAGCATGACCCTGCATAATCTGGGCTTCTGCTTTCAGTAAGTAAACCTCAGCCAGACGTAAAACAGGATAGTCCACACCACCGTAATTGATATCAAAAGTAGAGCTCAGCTCACTCGGATTCAGGTTACGGAACTTACCCAACTGCCACCAGTTACAGTTCCAGAGGTTGGGCTTGTTCTGCCCGTTCGTCTCGTTCTTCCACCAAGCCCGTTCGTGACTCTCGAGAGCCACATCCATGACTTTAAGCTGCTCTTCGGTATAATCGTTTACTTTACCCGGTTCGATGTAGAACTCAGGGCCCAGTTCACGTCCGGCAGGTTCGAATACCCACAAGCCGACCGGAGCACCGCCACTGTTAGGACCGGTCACCCAGCCTTTCACCGAACTCCACATGCGACGGGTAACATCTCCCGTTATGGAGTATTTCCCGGTACGGTCATAAAGATTCTGCAAATCATAAGGAGTTGTTCCCGGTTTCGGACTCTCGGCATTGAAGCGGTCCACCTGTCCGTAATCCATACACACGTCCTTGAAACTGTAGTTATGTTCCCACATCGGTATGTCATATAGCAGCGTCAGCCACGAGGTCAGGTTTCTTCCGCCGGTAGCACCGTACTTGCCTTCACCGGCAAAGCCCATCGGTATCTTGTTTCCGGTGCCCACCCCTTCTTCTGCCAGCACGCTGAACATAATCTCATTGTTGCGTTTGGTAAATACAGCGGGGAAGTACTCTTCCAGCTCATAAGTTCCGTATATACCGGCAATAATATCGTCACACAACTTCACGGCATCGGCATATAACGTCGTTTTATCCACATCGCCAGCCGTCGTTTCATTGATCTTATCCCCATACATTTCCGCACGGCGGATATAAGAAGCATGGAATATCTTCATCTTTGCCAGCATACCTGCCACGGCTCCCTTCGTCACACGGCCGTAAGCAATGCCCGAACGGTTATCCAGACACTTATCCAATGCATAAGCCATCTCGTCATAAAGAAACTTGAACATCTCCTGCCGGGTTGCCCGTGGCACATAAGCCGGTTTCGGTCCGGTAGGCTCTGTGACCAGGGGTACACCACCGTAATAGCGGTACAAAGTAAAGTAAGCATAAGCCCGGAGGAAACGCACCTCGCCCATCAGCATCTCGGTTGCCGATCCGGTGATGGTGGCCTTGTCCAATGCAGAATGTCCGGCGTTCTCGTCAATCACTCCTTTGTTAGCTTCCAGTCTTTCAAGTATCAGGTTCGCCTGCGCGATATATGAATAATGCTTCGACCATAAGTTCAGCACACTACCCGAGGTAGATGTCAGGTCGAACGGACCTTCATTCATCAGCGAAGGCATCATAAACCGGTCACTGGTCATAATTCCATCGTTCACATGCCCGGCATTGGCATAGAGTATAGCAACATTACGCAAAGCAGCGTCATATGAGGTATAGAAAGTCTCAGACGGAAGTTCTGTTTTCGGTAACTGGTCGAAATACCCCTCACACGACACTAAGGCGCAAGAGGTTAAAAGGGCTAATAATATTTTCTTCATGGCAGTACCTGTTAATATTTGAAATTAAGTGAGAATATATGAGAGCGGGCGTACGGATAGGCCGAAATGTCGACTCCCGGAAGAATACGGTTGTTCACAGAGCTACCGCTACGTACCTCGGGGTCATATCCCGAATAGTTCGTAAGACAGAAAACGTTGTTAATCGTATACGTCAGAGCCAGGTCTTTAATCTTCCAAGCCTTCAATACGTTCTTCGGTAAACGGAAGGTGACAGCCAGGTTGTTCATCTTCAGGAACGAACCGTCTTCCACCATCTCCGAGTTGGAAGCAGCCCACATATATCCTGACCAGTCAATGGCACCGGGACCTGTAAAAGTACCGGTAGGATTGTTCGCGAACCAGGCATCTTTATAATACACAGCCGATTTATTGCGGATATCCCCGTTGTTCATCAGGTTGTATACATTACCATTGATAATATCATTTCCGTATGACCAACTGAAGTCCATAGCCAGTTCGATGAACTTCCAGCGCAGACGAGTGTTCAAACCACCGATAAACACCGGATTCACGTCTCCGATCACAACACGGTCACTCATATCCACTTTTCCGTCTCCATTGGTATCGGCAAAGGATGGGAAACCGTAAGGCATCTCTCTCTCGGTAGCATACCACCAAGGAGAATCGGCACTGCCTATACCGTTATAATCCGAATGCCAGTTGCTGCGGATGCCTTCCATCTGCAAACCATAGAAGAGTCCGAGAGGATATCCTTTTTTAATCAGAACATTCTCCGAACCGGAAGCCGAACCTACGGGGCGTCCTTCGAGCATCTGTGTTTCAGTACCTAAGCTAAGCACCTTGGACTGATTGGAGCTAAAGTTCACCGTAGCATTCCAGGTAAAGTCCTTTTTATCAATAAGCACACCGCCTACACTGATCTCAAATCCGCGGTTACGCACCGAACCAATGTTACGGGTCACCTTCCCGAAACCAGAAGTACGTGGCAGATTCTGTTCGAGCAGCATATCACGGGTAGTCTTTGTATAGAGGTCCAATGACACATTCAGGCGGTTATTGAACATATCCAGGTCGAGACCACCGTTAAACTCTTCCGTCACCTCCCAACTGATCTCCGGGTTCGCCATACGGCTGGTATACAAAGCCGGGATAGCTCCGTCGCCAAAGATGGCCTGACGCTGGCTGGAAGACAATGTCTGTGCATAAGCATAAGGAGCAATCTGGTCGTTACCCACCTGGCCATAGCTGAAACGTAGCTTCAGGTTGCTTACGTTCTTCTCCAGCCAAGGCACATTCTTGAAGAATTCTTCTTCTGAAACTCTCCAACCCAGCGCACCGGATGGAAAGAATCCCCAACGGTTATCGGGACTGAATTTAGAAGAACCGTCAGCACGCATGGAAGCTTTCAGCAAGTAACGGCCTTTATAAGAATAGTTGGCCATAAACACTCCCGAGAGCATGGCTATCTTTTCGTAAGATACACCGGGAGACTTCACATGATTACCACTTTTTGCATCATAAATACCTTCCCACCCCAAATCGGTATTGAACTGGGAATATTCCTGATTAAAGGTTTCATACTTATTGGTATTGGCCTCATACACGGCATTCACCGAAAGACTGTGTACCTTGTTGAATACTTTATTGAATCCGGCCTGTATCACTCCACGCATATTTAATCCGCTTTGTGTAGCATACGTAGCCAAGCCATTATTATCATAACCGCGCTGGATGGTCTTCGGAACAAATTCTTTGACTTCCCCTTTAGGGATACGAACGCCAATACCGCCTTTTACAAACCAGTTATCATTAATGTTGTATACCAATTCCGCCTGACCGAAGAAAGTATTATTTTTATTATTGTAATCAATGTCTTTCAGCTTCCGATAAGGATTATCCATTTTACCTGTATAGTACAGGTTGTCATCTATCTCCTGGAAAGTCCACTCTTTGGGAACAAGTGGAGAGAAAGTCTGTATTTCATTGAAAATATTTCCTTCTGTCCAGAAAGCACCGCTACGAATATTGTGCTCATATGAGATATTCGTGTTCAAAGTCAGTTGCGGAAGCAGTTTGATGCTGTTATTCGTCTGGAAATAGAATCGCTTAAACCCGGTATTGATTGCGATACCATCTTCGTTCATCAACGAGAAAATGGTAGAGTTCTGTATCCGTTCGGTTCCGCCTCTGTAAGACACTTCATAATTCTGCTTGGTACCATTCTGCAAACAGAGATCCGGATAGAACTGGAAACGGGAAGGATTGGTATTCCATACCTGATCTTTATACTCCTGGTAGAAATCGGCATTCTGCCAGCGTCCGCTCATAATCATATCACGCATATATGCACGCATGTAATCTTCGGCACCCAGCATCGGGATTGAATTTGCCAGTTTACTGATACCATAAGTAGCTTTTACGGAAATCTCACTCATACCGGCCGTACCTTTCTTGGTAGTAATCAGCACAACCCCATTGGCACCCTGCGCCCCATAAATGGCAGTAGACGATACGTCTTTCAAGATAGAGATACTCTCGATGGCATCGGGAGAGATAGTTGCTAAAGGACTTTCCAGCGGATCGTCCGAGATAGGAAGCGGGAAACCGTCGATGACATACAAAGGCGAGCTGCCTGCCGTAATAGAACTGGCTCCACGAATCTTAATCGTGATTCCGCCACCCGGCGCACCATCATTGTTCATTACCTGTACACCGGATATTTTGCCTTTCAAGGCTTGTTCCAGGCTTAACGGATTGGTTTGCATAAACTGGTCGGAGCTCAAACTGGATACAGATCCGGTTAAGTCTACTTTACGCTGAGTCTGATAACCGGTCACCACCACTTCATCAATCAGCACTCCCGAATCCATCAGTACATCTATCCGATTCTGACTGCCTACGGTTTTCTCAACCGTATTCATGCCGATCATCGAAAAAACAAGTACTTGTCCCGGAGATACGTTTTTAATCGTATACTCTCCGTTTTCATTAGTAATCACCCCGTTGTGTGTCCCTTTCACTTGTACAGTGGCTCCAATAACAGTTTCATTACTGCCTTTCTCTCTCACTGTACCCGAAATGCTCTTTGTGTTTTGAGCAAATCCACCTGCAGACACCAGCACAAACATGCATATTAAGAAGACGGCTTTTATCCTGCCTTCGGTATCTGCTCTAAGGTTGTTCAGATCTTTTAGATTCATAATATTAGTAATTTAGTCATTAAAAAGGATTCATACATTTTTAGTTTCTTTGTCAAGTCCCGAAACCGGATCAGGACGAGTCCATTTTGTGTGGTTCCATACTCAGTTGTTTTTGCATTCGTATTTTACTGTTTTGTTGTTTCAGCAAAAGTAGGCGAAAAGAGACCCGAACCATAGAACAATAAATTATTCACTGATACTCATATTCATATTTACACCAAACATCACCATAGTGAATATAAATATCAGTTTGTGACCATAAGTGCCTTTCTGATTCGTTTTTATTTCAGACTTTTGTGTTGTACGTAATTAAGAGACGAATGAAGAAGAGCTTTTTTACCCTGATTTTATTTATTTCTTCTGTTATACTAAATGCACAACAGAATGAACTTATGTTCCACTCTCTGGGCAGTCAACACGGACTTACATATAGTGCCGTACGCGATATTGTGCAGGATTCGAAAGGATATATTTGGATTGCAACCCTCAAAGGACTGAACAGGTATGACGGATACAACATTAAACAATACTACAAGTCGGATGACGGACTTTCTTCAAACTGCATCGAGAAACTGCTTCTGCTTGGGAAAGATACCCTATTGATGGGAACTAATGAAGGGTTGTGCTTATACGATATGATGAAAGAGAAGTTCACCACTATTGTTCCGCAAACCAAGACTCCACTATATGTACTGGACATGGTCTACGACGGACGTTCAGTCTTCATCGCATCAGATTCCGGACTCTATGCGTATAATAAAGTAGAGCAAAGCATGGCACTGCTCTACAAAGGATTGATTATAAAAGTAACACTGGATATTAACGGAAATGTATGGGCTGTCGGTCCGAATACGATTTATTGTTTCCGCCCCAACGGACAAATGACCCGGAAAATCACAGCGGCAGAAGTCTCTTCCGACTATCCTGTCGAATTCACTTCCATCTACAAAGATTCTCAGGGCACTCTATGGCTGGGAACTACCGAAAACGGGTTGTACCGATATAATAAGAATTATAATCAGTTCGTTTCAGTGGAGTTCTCTTCACAATACAGAAAAGACATGCGCTATATCCGCTGCATTCAGGAAGATATGCGGGGAAATCTATGGATCGGAACCGAAAACGGACTTTTCATCTACGACTACACGGACAACAGTTACGTACAATACCACCAGCATGCGAAAGATGTCCAGTCCGGACTGACCGATAATGCAATCTACACCATTTATAAAAGTCGTGGAGATATTATGTGGATCGGTACATTCTTTGGAGGTATCAACTATACCAGCCTGACTGAAAACAACTTCCACTACCTGATAGCAGATAATGGGAAACAATACCTGAAAGGAAAAGCGATCAGTAACATCATCAAAGATAAAAAGGGAGCGTTGTGGTTTGCTTCCGAAGATCACGGAATCTCCATTCTTTATCCGGACGGTCACATCAGGTACCTAAACAAATCGACCCACCCATCGCTAAATGGAGATAACGTACACGCATTAGCCGAAGATTACTCCGGCAATATATGGATTGGCAACTTTGTCGACGGCCTACAAAAGGTGGATTTGGAGAGGGGATATATCCGCTCATATAAGAATATGGCAGGAGGAGATACAGGGTTATCCAATAATTCAATCTATAAGCTCTATGTTCACAACCCCGATACTATGTTCATAGGCACAAGCCAGGGAGTCAATATCTATCATTTTCAGACAGATTCATTCACCCCCTTTCTTCCGGATGTATTCCGACTTATACGCATTGACGACATCATACGTGATAAAAAAGATAATATCTGGTTTTCTGCACACTTCAACGGCATCTTCCGGTATCATATTCCTACCCATAGCATCCACCGATACCAGAAAGGAGCGACAGGTTGTAAAACTATGACCAGCGATAACATCTATTGCAGCTTTATCGATTCGAAAGGAGATGTCTGGTTTGGCACCAGTAATGGAGGACTGATGAAATATGATGCAAATGCAGACAGTATACAGGTTTTCGGGAAAAAGAACGAACTCCGGCAGAGAGACATCTATTCCATACAGGAAGACAGTTTCGGCTATCTATGGATGAGTACGGACAACGGTATTTTCTCATTTAATCCGGAAAGTCAGAGTTTTGCCCACTACAAGGTATCCGACAATCTGATTTCGAATCAGTTTAATACCTGTCCGGGTTATAAAGATCCAAACGGTACTCTCTACTTCGGAAGTATCAATGGCGTATGCTTTTTCCGGCCGGAAGGATTGAACCATAACAACCCTACAAACGATATCCACCTGACTTTCTCAGACTTCAAGGTTTTCAATAAGCATGTACAGCCGTCACCGGATGGCATCCTGCAAAGCAATATCGACAGTACGTCCCTTATCCGCTTACCTCACGGTATGAATACCCTGACTTTTGACTTCCTGGTAATCAACTACAATGAAAACTGTCAGTCACAACTTTCTTGTGAGTATTATCTGGAGGGTATGGAGACCGAGTGGAACACAACACAGCAAATCCCACAATCAGTCACTTATACCAACCTCGATCCCGGAACTTATAAATTCCATGTACGGGTTATCGGGAAAAACGGAGTTGTATTCGACCGCCGTGAAATCACTGTAAACATCCTTCCTCACTTTCTATTGAGTGGCTTCATGATCACCATTTACTCTTTAATCGGGCTCCTGATCGGCTTTATAATTGTCCGCTTCTACCGCATTCGCATGCGTGATAAAATGGATATACGCATCGAACGCATGGAAAAGAACAACCTGCGCGAACTAAACAAGCATAAGCTAAATTTCTTCACTTATATCACCCACGAATTTAAGACTCCTTTATCTATACTGATGGCCGTATTCGAAGATATATCAATCAGCCGTAACAACACAATCACCGGAGAAGAAATGAAAATAATCAATCGCAACATCCAACGCCTTCAGTTTCTTATCAATCAGCTTCTGGAGTTTCGTTCCGTAGAAACCGATCACGCCCGTATAGAATATGTGAAAGGAGACATCATGACATACGGACGTAGTATCTTCGAATTGTTCATCCCTGTCTTCAGACAAAAACAGGTTGTCTTTCAATATACAACCTCAACAGATTCCTACTATACGGTCTTCGACAGAGACAAGATTGAAAAAATCATCAGCAATCTGCTCAGCAATGCCTTCAAACATTCTGATCCTCAGAGTGAAATAAACTTCAGGATCGATGTGGATAAGAATGCCGGACAACTGATTCTTTCTTGCCACAACAGCAGCTCTTATATTCATCCGGAACAACGGGAGGCTGTCATGCAGCCTTTTCACAAAACCGATTCGTCTGATCAGAAATATTCTAATACAGGTATCGGTCTGGCTTTGGTGAATGGATTAGTTCAACTACTTTCAGGCACGGTTGAGATAGAAAGCCATCAAAATAGTGGCACGACCTTCAAAGTAAGATTACCTCTGGTAGAAGACTCTAAAGATATGATCGTTCCCGATGAAACGCTGGATATCGTCAATTCCCCCGACGTAGTAGCAGACACTGTATACCTACTCAATAACTCCGGGTTAAAAGAAGATATGAATGCCGCAAATACAGAAAAGAAAATGACTGTACTACTGGTAGAAGATAATCCGGATATCAACAACATATTAAAAAGTAAATTACTACGTTTATATAAAGTGAAAACAGCTTATAACGGGCAGGAAGCAGTCGAATTGCTGAAAACACACATTATCGACATCATTATCAGTGACATCATGATGCCTTATATGGACGGATATGAATTGAGCAGGTATATTAAAACCTCTCGGGAGTATTCTCACATTCCGGTCATTCTTATCACTTCTCAACCTTCGAAAGAGAACGAGTTGCAGGGATTATCGGCAGGAGCAGATGCCTATATCGAAAAACCTTTCACTTTTGATGAACTGAACCTCAGAATCACCAATTTACTCAAAGCTAAAAGTAATATCCGCGAACATTATCACGATATGAAAATATTCGAACTCAACGAAGAACTTAACAACAAAGACGAAGAGTTTATCAAATCGTTGACCCAATTCGTCATCGAACATATCGAAGAACCGGAATTGAGTGTCGATCAACTGACTGCACACATGAACATCAGCCGAACCCAACTATACAATAAGCTGAAGAAACTGTTAAATCTGAGTGCCACCGAATTTATAAATAAAATCAAGATAGATGTTGCCAAAGTAAAGATTATAAAAACCAATCTGACTATCGCCGAAATCTCATGGCAGCTTGGATTCAATAATCCCAGCTACTTCAGCAAAACATTTAAGCGTTTCTGTGGAGTGACACCCAATGAATTCAAGAACGGCAAAGGTCAGTAAACAGACCGGTTCATCACCCATTCGGAAAAATACATTCTAAAAGTGGTCGGATACATTCGTTTTTTGTAAATGCCGGATAATAGCCTCTACTCCCATAAACATTACCCATATGAATAATAAGAGCTATTAATATTCTGTATTTTAACACGAATACATGCTCAACAACATACATACCAGTTCGTACCTGTTCAAAATATTATGTATATATTTGCCATTGTTAATCCAAACACAATGAAAACAGGAACAATATTCAGTATAGAGGAGTTTGCCATCCACGACGGACCGGGAATCCGAACAACGATATTCTTGAAAGGATGTCCTTTACACTGTGCATGGTGCCATAACCCCGAAGGCATCTCACCACAACCACAATACATGATTAAGAAAGGAGTCAAAAGCATTTGTGGATATCAGATAACTGTAGAAGAACTGATTGCCATAATTGAAAAGAACCAGGATATCTATAGGCTTAACCGGGGAGGAATAACACTAACAGGAGGAGAGCCTTTGTTTCAACCGGATTTCATCACCGAATTGCTCGAACAACTTCCGGATATACACACTGCTATTGAAACAAGCGGATATGCAAACACTCATACTTTCAGCAAAGTTATTTCCTTGGCAAATCTGATCCTGTTCGACATCAAACACACAGATCCGGAGATGCATCGAAAATATACAGGTGTAGATAATACGATCATACTAAAAAACCTTACCGTACTTTGCGATTCAGGGCAGGATTTCATCCTTCGGATACCACTGATTCCAGGAGTCAACGATACCCGGGAAAATATGACAGCCATTTTCGAAAGAATCAAAAATGCCCAAAACCTGATACGCGTCGAGATCCTCAGATATCACCGGACAGCAGGTGCCAAATACGCAATGATCGGAGAAAAGTATCACCCTCCGTTCGATACTGGAAAAACGCCACAAATCCATAATGTATTCGAAGAAAATAATATCAAAAATCTAATTGTATGAACGAAAGAATTAACTATCTAAAAACGTATATTTTAGATAAACAACACCACTCACAAAGAAGAACACTACAGAGCGTAGGACTTGATAAATTGAGTACGTCCTATGCTCTACAAGGTTTATCTCCTGTAGAACGCGCCACAGCTTGCTTTGCTGCCTCAATGGATGCCGAAACTCCGGTTATACTTCCGGGTGAAAGAATCGTTTTTACCCGCACCCTCACCCAAATACCGGATCCCTATACCCCGGAAGAATGGAATGAAATCAAAAGCAAACATTATATCCATGAAAAAGGTACGGTATGTAACATCTCTCCTAATTATGCTTACACAATCCGACATGGATTGGAAGCACGGAAACAAGAGATTCGGAAACGTCAGGAAACACCCTCATTAAATGAAAGAGAAAAAACATTCCTGCAAGCAATGTATCAAAGCATCATATCCATACAAAATTTAACTGAGAAATACGAGCAATATGCATTATCCATTAACGAGACAGAAACAGCATATACTTTGCACACCGTCAAAACAGAAGGAGCCCAAAACTTCAGACAGGCCCTACAACTTTTGAGGATTCTCCATTTCTCCATTTGGGAAGCAGGTAACTATCACAACACACTCGGTCGTTTCGACCAATATATGTATCCTTTCTATCAAAAAGACCTGGAAAATGGAACACTTACCAAAGAGGAAGCATTTGACTTACTTGAAGAATTTTTCCTGGTATGCAACAAAGACAGTGACCTGTATCCGGGTATGCAGCAAGGCGACAACGGTCAGAGCTTAGTATTGGGAGGACGCAACGCAAACGGTGAATACTTGTTCAACGACCTGTCACGCATGTGTTTGCAAGCAAGTTACGAATTGAAGCTGATTGATCCCAAAATCAACATTCGTGTAGACCAAGGTACTCCCAACGAGATATTCACTTTAGGTTCCCGCCTGACAAAAATAGGGCTGGGCTTTCCACAATACAGCAATGACGACGTCATCATTCCGGGACTTATCCGCAAAGGATATTCGAAAGAGGACGCATACAACTATGTCGTGGCTGCCTGCTGGGAGTTCATCATCCCCGGTAAAGCCATGGATATTCCCAATATAGACGCTGTTTCTTTAATAGGATGTGTAGACCGATGCATTGAAAAGCTCAACACTTGCCCGGATTATCCATCTTTTTATACACTGGTTGAACAGGAAATACAAAAAGAAGTTGATACAATCTGCGAAAAACACCGGAATCTCTACATTATCCCTTCTCCTATGATGTCTTTGCTTATGGATGGCACCATCGAAAGAGCCAAAGATATTTCAGAAGGATCTTACTATAATAACTATGGCATTCACGGAACCGGCATTGCAACTGCCACCGACGCCCTTGCTGCTCTGAAAAAATACTATTTTGAAGAACAGAACATAGATTATACCACTCTGCTTACTGCTATAAGAAACAACTTCCAAGGCTATGAAGAGTTACAGAAAAAGCTAAGAGAAGAAGCTCCCAAAATGGGACAGGATAATGATTATGCCGACCTGATAGCCGGAGCTCTACTCGACTCTTTCGATCAGTCATTAGCCGATAAACGAAATGAACGCGGAGGAGTTTATCGGGCAGGTACCGGAACAGCCATGTACTACATTTTTCATTCCAATCAATTGCGTGCTACTCCCGATGGGCGTAACGATGGTGAAATGATCCCGGCAAATTATTCCCCCAGCCTGTTTCTCAAGCAAAAAGGACCGATATCTGTTATTAAATCATTTACCAAGCAGCACCTGGATCGTGTTGTCAATGGCGGCCCCCTCACCCTGGAATTCGACCAGTCTGTATTCAGCAACGACGAAACCATTGAAAAATTGGGTATGCTTGTGAAAACCTATGTTGTCCTTGGTGGTCACCAGCTACAGTTAAATACAGTCAGCCGGGAGAAACTGCTACATGCCCGTAAACACCCCGAACAACACAAGAACCTGATTGTCCGGGTATGGGGATGGAGCGGATACTTTGTAGAGTTAGACGAATGTTACCAGAATCATGTTATTAACCGGATCGAATTCGGTCTATAAAACATCTGCATTATGAAAAATACAGTAAAGAATTTCATGTTTTACATTGCCTTCGTGGCATCCCTGGGAGGATTACTTTTTGGATTCGATACCGCAGTAATATCCGGAGCCGAAAAATCCATCCAAACAGTATATGACCTATCCGATTTCAGCCATGGTTTTACCATTGCCATCGCTTTAATCGGTACTATCATCGGAGCTTTCATCTGTAGTAAACCCGTAGAGAAATACGGACGCCTGAAAGCACTAAAAATAATTGCTTTCCTCTATTTTGTTTCTGCCGTAGGCAGTGCTGCCATCATCGACTGGTATTCCTTTTTATTCTTCCGCTTTGCCGGTGGACTGGCCGTAGGAGCCTCATCCGTAGTCGGTCCCATGTACATTGCCGAAATATCTCCTTCACGCTGGCGTGGACGTTTTGTCGCATTCTTCCAGTTCAATATTGTCCTGGGTATTGTACTTGCCTACTTCTCCAACTATTGGATACATGGCATTCCACACGACTGGCAATGGATGTTGGGAGTCGAGGCCATTCCCGCCATTGTGTTTGCACTCCTACTGTACACCGTACCGGAGAGCCCTCGTTGGCTGGTAAAGCAAAACAAGGAAACCGAAGCCCGTCGCATCATAAAAGAAGTCAGTAATGCGGATATTGAACAAGAAGTACATGAAATCAGAGAATCTCTGGTAGCGACAGGAAACTGTGGCGAAAAACTCTTCCAACGCAAATACCGTAAACCAATCCTCTATGCTTTCCTTATTGCCACCTTTAACCAGTTATCTGGAATCAACGCTATCCTTTACTACGCTCCCAGAATTTTTGAGATGTCAGGTGTCTTTACTAACTCTGCCATGATGCAATCTATAGTAATCGGGCTGACAAACCTCACATTTACCATGATCGGAATGATTCTGATAGATCAGGTAGGACGAAAAAAGTTACTCTACATCGGTTCTATCGGTATGGCTATTTCTTTGGCATTAGTAGCTAAAGGATTCTGTCAGGATACTTTCTCAGGTTACTATATGCTTGCCTGTCTGATGGGATTTATCGCGTTCTTTGCTATTTCACTGGGTGCGGTTATTTGGGTTTTAATCTCTGAAGTTTTCCCCAATAGTGTCCGGTCTAAGGGGCAAGTGCTGGGTAGCATGACACACTGGGTATGGTCCGCCCTGCTTTCTTGGATGTTTCCTGTCTTCATCCGTACAGGAGGTACTTTCATTTTCAGTTTCTTTGCCATTATGATGTTCTTAAGCTTTTTCTTTGCCCTCAGACTTCCGGAAACAAAGAACAAATCCCTGGAACAAATACAAAAAGAACTGACCAATTAACCATTTGCGAATAATAAACTAAAAACATGAATCGTATGAAAACTAAACTCATCATTTTATTAATACTCACTGCCATGATACACACAAACACAGTACAAGCTCAACATTCACAATTGAAAAGAGCCGACTTTCAGCAAGTAATCGACGGGAAACAAACCGATCTCTACTTTCTGAGAAACAAAAACGGAATCGAGATTGCCATTACCAATTTCGGAGGACGAGTCGTTGAGTTCTGGGCCCCGGATAAAAACGGTCATTTTGAGGATATTGTCCTCGGACACGACCATGTGGACAAATACCTCCACTACAGAGGTGAAAGGTTTCTGGGAGCCACTATCGGACGATATGGTAACCGAATCAGGAAAGGAAAATTCACTCTGAACGGAAAAGCCTACCAACTGCCAATCAATGATATTCCCAACAGTCTTCATGGTGGATTCAAAGGATTCGACATGGTAGTATGGGATGTTGAACAGCCGGATAGTCAAACTTTACAACTTACCTATCTGTCTAAAGACGGAGAAGAGGGATACCCGGGAAATTTACAAGTATCCATGAGTTACCAACTGACGGATAAGAACGAATTTATCATCACTCACCAAGCTCGCACAGACAAAGAAACGGTTATCAACCTCACCCACCACTCCTTTTTCAATCTACACGGAGCAGGCAACAAAGATATCAACGATCACATACTCATGATCAATGCAGATAAGTTTACTCCTGTCGACCATACACTAATCCCTACCGGTATTCTTCAGGAAGTAGGAGGAACTCCAATGGATTTTCGCCATCCTACAGCCATTGGAAAACGTGTCAACGACTTATTTGAGCAATTAAGCTTCGGTCATGGCTACGATCATAATTGGGTACTGAACCGCAAGACCTCCGATAAGCCCGAACTGGCAGCAACCGTTTATGAACCAACCTCAGGACGCTTTCTTGAGGTATGGACTACTGAACCCGGACTACAATTTTACGGTGGTAACTTTTTCGACGGCACAATGACCGGAAAGCATGGTAAAAGATACAACTACCGGGCTTCTTTGGCACTCGAAACGCAACACTATCCGGACAGTCCGAATCAACCTGCCTTCCCGTCAACAAACCTTCACCCCGGCGATACTTATAAACATATATGCATCTATAAAATCAATGTACAATGAAAACCACAACACATTTATCCGTTGCAGCGGTACTCACAGTACTGATGCAGATGGGGTGCCAGTCTCCTGCAACTGACACCCGGCAAATACTCCACCTACCGGAGTTAGACCAGGTCCGGATAGAAGATGCTTTCTGGAGTCCGAAACTTGAAACCTGGAGAAAAGTAACAGCTAATGATGTATTAGACAAATTCGAAGGAAAGTATACTCCTTTCCCCGGATGGGACGATACACGAGATGCCTTCCGGAATTTCGACCGTGTTGCCAAAGGACAGAGAGATATCAAACAACACGATGGTCCAGAATGGTATGACGGACTCGTTTACGAAAGTATCCGGGGCATTGCAGACTTCCTTGCCGGACATCCCAATAAAGAAATGGAAAAACGAATCGACGGATATATCGACCGTATTTATGCCGCTCAGCAAACAGAACCTACCGGCTATATCAACACCCATACCCAACTCATGGAAAATGACCATAGATGGGGAGATAATGGAGGGCTCCTGCGCGGACAACACGACGTATATAACGCCGGAATGCTGATCGAAGCCGGAGTACACTATTATCAGGCAACCGGAAAAACACGCTTACTTGAAATAGCAACCCGATTTGCCAACTATATGGCAGATTATATGGGGCCGGAACCACGTAAAAATGTCGTTCCTGCGCATTCCGGTCCCGAAGAAGCCGTAATGACCCTCTACTGGTTGTATAAAAATGAACCGGAATTGAAAGATAAACTCTCCATACCTGTCCGTGAGTCAGATTACTACGACCTGGCCACTTTCTGGATTGAGAACAGAGGACATCACTGCGGTTATCCGCTATGGGGAACATGGGGATATCGAAAATCTGAAAAATGGATTAAAGACGCTTGCTATCACCAAACGGAATTCGGTCCCCATTCCCGTCCCTGTTGGGGGGAATATTCACAAGATTCCATCCCGGTACTTGAACAAAAAACAATCGAAGGACATGCTGTACGAGCTACCTTGATGGCAACCGGTTTAGCCGCAGCCGCACTTGAAAACCAATCTCCTCAATACATTGAAACGGCTAAACGTCTTTGGGAAAACATGGCAGGCAAACGGATGTTCATCACAGGCGGAGTCGGTGCCATCCACGAAGATGAAAAGTTCGGTCCGGACTACTTCCTGCCTACCGACGCCTATTTGGAAACCTGTGCAGCCGTAGGAGCAGGTTTCTTTAGTCAACGCATGAATCAATTGACCTGTAATGCCCGCTACATGGACGAAGTGGAAAGAGTACTCTATAACAATGTACTGACAGGCGTTTCTTTGTCTGGTGATAAATACACTTATCAGAATCCCCTGAATACCGACAAACCTGACAGATGGGAATGGCATGTATGCCCCTGTTGCCCACCGATGTTTCTGAAAATCATGTCCGCCATGCCCAGTTACATCTATGCATATCAGGGAGATAATATCTATGTCAACTTATTCATAGGAAGTGAAGTACGCATACCGATCGATAAAAATAACAGTGTCCGCCTGAAACAGTTAACCTCTTATCCGTGGCACGGTGCCGTTTCCATTCAAGTCAATCCCGATAAAGCCAGTACCTTTTCTATAAAAGTGCGTATTCCCGGATGGGCACAAGGTACAGAAAACCCATATGGGCTTTACCAGTCGAACCTGAAAGCCCCCGTTAAATTGAAAGTCAACCAAAAGGATATTCTCCTGAGAATTGTCGATGGATATGCGGAAATCAGCCGGGAATGGAAAAAAGGCGATCACATCGAACTTGAATTACCGATGCAACCTCGCCTGATCACTGCGAACGAAGCAGTCAAAGACTTACGTGGACAAGTTGCGCTGGCATCAGGCCCCGTTATTTACTGCTTTGAGGATGCGGATAATCCGGAATTGCCTACACTGACACTTCAACCACAAACGCCACTGGAGCTTTCTCACGACAACGATCTGCTTCATGGAGTCAATATCATCAAATGCCAGAGTAAAATTCCGGCAAAAGCCATCCCATATTATGCTGTAGCCAACAGAAAAGAGAGTCATAGTTACAAAGTATGGATTCCCCAAGAGTAAAGAAACAGATGATTACTACAAATTTATCTCAAATGAAAAATAATGTATCGCCATTTATACGTAAATTTGCGGAGCAAGAATCATCTTAATTATAAAATATCATATGGAAAAGAAAACAATCGTGGCACGCGTAGAAGTGCTACCCGGCAAAGAACAAGCATTTTTACAGGCAGCCGATGCTTTGATTAAAGGTACAAGGGCAGAAGAAGGCAACATTAGCTATAACCTGTATCAAAACCCCTCTCAACCTGTAGCTTTCATCTTTTACGAAGAGTACAAAGACCAGCATGCTATGGATGTACATGCAGCATCACCCCATTTCCAGACTTTTGGAGAAGCGATCAAAGGAATGTTGGCATCCGACCTGATAATTGAAACTTTCTAAATGAATATGAGGGTGCTTTAATGCACCCTCTATTAACTCATCACTCCATTTACTCAGCTACTGCCAACGTCAACACACTGATACATATTCCGCTCACCCTTGCGAACGCAGATGCACAAGCCACAGTCGTGGCTCCGGTAGTTAACACGTCATCAACAAGCAAAACATGCTTCCCCTCAAAATGAACAGTATCACATAGCCTGAAGATTCCTTCTACATTCTCCCAACGTTCAAAAGTAGACTTACGGGTCTGAGTTTCCGTATTTTTTTCACGTATCATACACTCTGCACATAATGGAATACCCGTTACAGAAGCTATTCCACGGGCAATCCATTCACTTTGATTGTATCCTCTAAGTTTCTGTTTCTTTCTGTGCAAAGGTACAGGAATTATCATATCCACGCCATCAAAAAATCCTCCCGAAGATAGTTCTGCTGCCATATAGCGTCCCATCACCTCTCCCAATTCTTTATATCCGCCATATTTCAGCAGATGCAGGATGCGTCTGAAATCACTACCCTTACGATAAAAAAGAAAAGAAGAAGCTCTTTTTAGGCCAGGAATACGTCCCCAGAAAAGACACTCTACCGGATTATCTTTCCGCAAATGAAATCCGGTACGGGGTAAATTTATATTGCAACAGGTGCACAAACACTCCTCCCCTCTTGACAATGGCGAACCACAGACTACGCAACAACGCGGAAACAAAAGAGACCAGAAAGAATGGAACCAGGTATTCATGATGTGTTTTTCTATTTGATCAATGTCCGAAACTACATATCCAACGGAGGAACTTCTTCCAGCAACTGCTGAAAGACAGCATGCAAAGGACCGTTAGTAGCAATTATATGATGCCCTTCTATGAAATGTTCACTTCCATAAAAGTCAGTTACTTTTCCACCTGCTTCCAATACAATCAACGCCGCAGCCGAATAATCCCATTTCCCGATAAATGCTTCTGCCCAGGCATCAAAACGTCCGGCAGCCACATAACAAAGAGCCGATGCGGCCGAACCATTCATCCGAATGCCCCCTACCACCCCATACAATTGCTTCAGCAGATATTCTGCCGTCCGTTTATACTGTTGATGATTATAGGGAAGTTCGGTTATTACAAACGCCTCTTCAATGTTCCCCACTTTCGAGACATGCAACTCTTCTCCGTTCATCCAAGCCTTTCCACCCTTCCAGGCATAAAAACACTCATCCCTGCAAACTTCGTATACTACACCTAAAAGTAGCTCCGTACGACTCCGGAGGGCAATACTGACACAATATGGAGCATTGTCATGAATATAATTAGTTGTTCCGTCCAGCGGATCAATTACCCAGCAATATGCCTCATCTTTATAAACACCAGAACCTTCCTCGGCAATAAACCCGGCCTCGGGCAACAGAGCAGACAGTTGCCCCACTAACAGCCTCTCAGATTCCTTATCGACATATGATACATAATCATGCGCATGCTTCTCTACTACGCTCTCCCGGCTAAAGCTCTGCCGTTCTTTTCTCAGAAAATTCCCCGCTTCGGTTGCTATCCGGCGCACCTCAGTAGTAAGTTGTTGAAGTTCCAGTTCCATATTCGACTTTTAACGTATTTCGGCAAAGATAAATGATTCTTTTGAAAAAACATTGCAGCATTCAGCATATCTCTGCGTCTAAAAAACATAAAGAACTTAACTATGCAGAAATTCAGATTGACAATACTATTGATTATTTGTAGTAACGGACTTGCTTACGCACAAACGTTCAATGAAACGCCTATACTCCCCTTTATGCCACAAAAAGAAATGAAGTTCCCCAAAATCTCCGGACTTCCCGACATAAAGAGTACTCTGTCAGAAACGAATCCGGTTTTCAGCAACAGCCTGCCATTAGCCAAACAATATGAACTAAGAAAAAGATTCTCCTATCTGGATCCTGTCTTCACCAGTTATTTCAATCAAGAGCAACACCGGCTGCTCAATTCCCATTATTTCGGATATGAATTATACGGCTCCAGTTATTCACTCCGGGGAGTAGGAACTCAAAATATGGCAGGTGGCAGATTGGTATATCACCTCAACAAACAACTGACTATTCGGATAGGCGGTAATGCTTATCAATACCGTTCCAACGGGCGGATGTTCAATGACTTCACACTGAATGCGGACCTTACCTACCGCCTCAATAATTGGTTGACCGCTTATGTTTACGGACAATACAGGCTAAACTGCACTCCCAACTCCGGCGTACAAGGTTTCCCATTATCTCCACAATCTCATTACGGCGCTTTGTTCCGTATAAACCTTCTGGAAAAGAAAGAGTATGGCATCGACCTTAATCTCGGCACCGACAGAAGTTACAATGCTGCCACCCGACAATGGGAAAATACTTACAGGGTAGGCCCTGCCATACGGTTAAAATAATCGATCCAATATAAACCTGGCTATGAAGAGAGGGCTGTCCGGTACCGCCAATTTTACCGGATAGCCCATTTTATTACCTATCTGCATATAAACACCTTACATTCACCGGGAGCAAGCTTTACTATCCATCCGGTAGAAGTATCAGGAACAATTCCACCTTCCATGACATTATAAACCTTGTCCAACGACAATCCTTCCACCGTCTTTTCATTCAGCTCCACATCCACCGGGCCGGATATCCGGTTCAGGCAGGCTATCGCTTTACTTCCGTCACTCAACGGCTTTACCCAGATATCATAATGATCGGCACGAATGGCACGTTCCGCCTGAATACCCGACGGATCCTGGTTGATAGCAATCAAATCTTTATTCAGAAGAATCTGCAGCGTACTGTCATTCATCTGCCGTACATCATTGCCACAGAGTAGCGGAGAAGCCATCATGCACCACAAAGCAAAATGTGACTGATACTGCTCGTTCGTACAACCTTCCGATTCATAACCGATGCTCTTACTCTTTCCGTCAATCCCCACAACGAGCATATCCGGATCATTCCATCCGGCAGGCCCCGCATATTCATTAAGCGGAGCATTTATCTCTAAAATATTCAGAACTCCACGAAGGCCTCCTTTCTGATCTGTAGACCGATTCCATAAATCACCGATATCACCGGATACACGCCAAAGATGTCCGCCCACTTTCTTTGCCCATTTCCAGGGTTCACGCTGTCCCCATTCACAAACAGAGAATACCATAGAACGTCCGGTCGCCCGGAGTGCCTTCCCCATTTTTTCATATCTTTCCATCGCCTCTACCCGTCCGGCAGGCGCATTGCAGTAGTCATATTTCAAAAGATCGACACCCCAGGAAGCAAAATCCCGTGCATCCGTTTCTTCATACCCGTAACTGCCACAAACCCCACCACAGGTTTTGTCCGCAGCATCCGAATAAATTCCAAGCTTGAATCCCCGTTCATGCAAATAGTCAGCTACATATCTGATGCCCCTTGGAAACTTTGTTTTATCAACCTGGATATGTCCGTCTGCCCCTCTTTCAGGCAATTGCCAAAAGTCATCAATGTTTATATAGGCATATCCCAAGTCACGCATTCCATTCTCTACCATTGCATCCGCAGTTTGCAACACCAATTCCTCCGTCAGATGACGTCCGAATGTATTCCAGCTGTTCCATCCCATTGGGGGAGTCAACAGTAACTCATCACCTATCTTAATCAATAACTCCCGTGTATCAGATCCGAGAGCATTTTCTGCTTTCAGCACCACTTTATATGTTCCTTTCTCAGCTACTTCCCCTTTGATAATCCCTGTTTTTTTATCCAGCTTCAATCCTTCGGGAAGATTTTCGGCATGCCACTTCATCGGTCGTTCTCCGGAAGTGGGAATATAGAACAGGAAAGGGCTTGCAGGATAGTTTCCTACTACATGAGGAGGGTTAATGCATGGTTTCCCTTCAAAAACAGCAGTTCGTACCTTGCCCGCCTGTACAGTCAGACAAAACAATACCTGACATAAACAAAATAGAAAAATAGCAGAGTATCTGATTTTCATATGCTTAAAAAATATTATCTAAAATTCATTTGAATGTTACTACAACCATTACCGGATTATCCTCTTCATCCACCCGATTCATCAATTCATCCAGTTCTTTTTTTCTTGCCGGCAATAAAGCTTTTGAATAGCGTTTATTTTTGCTCAGATAGCCTATCATACGTGCATTTGCCAATTGATTTCCCAATCCGCTTCCAGGAGGAGTAAAATCAAAGCCTGCTGCCAAGTCATCTTTTATAATCACATTCGAAAAGCTCTTCTTTTGTTTATCATACAACCCCACGAATCCCTCATTTTTAAACACATATAATATAAAAAAATAATGGTCGGTTTCAAAAACCTGTTGTACTGCGATAGACTTAAAACGTTTTGCGGGATCTATCTCATTGGCCGAGACATCCACATCTTTACCCGAACAATCAAGCTTCCAAGCCAAAGTCTTCTTTCGATCGGCATCAATCTTGTAAACCAGATTCTCCAGTGCCGGTTTAAAATAAACACTGCCACCATGAAGATACATTACGTCACGGGTGGACAAGTTAATACCATACTTTTTGCCTGGTTCAATATACCCTTTCCAGCTTTTCAGCTTCTTACCATTCCCGTCAATAAGAAACAGTTGTTGAGGATTATCCTTCTTTATGAAATAGTTATTATCACAATATAAGATGGATTCTCCGCTACTTACAGCTCCGGTACCCATATTCAAATGAGGAGCCGGTATACGACGGATAAATTTGCCATTGAAGTCATAACAGATTAAATCCTGAAAATCCTGAACATACAGCTTTTGGTTATCAGGATCAGTAAAAAACAACAATCCTACCGCATATTCTTCAGGCCCTTGTCCATGCTGACCTATCTTATTCATAAACTTACCATTTTTATCAAATCGATAAAAACTTCTGGTCTGTGCATCACCTGCAATAATAGAATTTCCGGCATAAACAATACTGCACTCATTACCCAACAGACAATTATCAGTTGTCTCTAAAGGGAAATAACGCACATCAGATGCCAGTTCACTCAGCATTACCGTTTTAGGGCTCTGCGTAATGGCTTTCGCCAGATTCAGTGTTATGGCTGCATTTTTCTGGGCAAAAAGCGGAAATGCCAACACATGGGCCAATAAAATACAAAATGTAAACGATTTCATGGGACCTCCTATTTTTTAAATTTATAAAGAATCACTACCGGATTGGCATCATCCACTACATTCAGCGCAGCAGGAGCCTCTTTCAGGTATCCTTTCTCCCGTAAAGAAGAAAGTATATCTGCATTGACCACCTGTGCACGTTCCCCGTCAGCCAGTGCATACTCCGGCCAAAAAGGTATTCCCCCATCTATATCATTATCAATGCCAATTATATTACTACCCGGAATACTATTGCTGCATTCCAAATAATCTTTCGGAATGCGTTGTGATTTCAATTCACCGGTCTTTTTATCAAATCGTTGTATAAACAACACATCTCCTTTATACAAGCGTAAATAAAGATAATGAGAAGATTCAAACAGATCGTAAAGCCCAATGACCTGATCCGTTTCGACTGTCTTATCTCCAAACTTATTAATATTGGCAATGTCCATATAATATTCAACCGGATTTTCTCTCTTCAGCACATAAGCCGGTTCTATTCCATTATTAGAAATCGCAGATACCGTATCATTGCAGGCAGTAAATACCAATACCCTTTCGTCCGAAGGAGAGAAACAGATTTCTTTCATAAAGCAAACATCCCGGGAAAGCCCCGATGGGAAAAGGGCCTTACACTCTTGTAACGAACCATTGGGTTGTTGTAATGCTCCTGCCCATGGCGCCTGCTGAAAAGGTTTTATAACCAATCCTTTCAATGCTCTTTTTCCATCCGGAAAAACATACATCCCGCCTGCTTGTTTCACAGTTGTATCATTTCGTAGAAAAGTTCCGTCATACGAATAAACCAAAGCATCTCCTCCATACTGAAATAAAGACAGTTCCTTATTCCTGTCATCAACCGCCAGATCACTTATCATGCCATACTCTCCCGGACCGTTTCCCTGACAGCCGATCTTGCGTATAAATTTACCTTCCCGATTGAATTGCAGCACCTCTTCAGTCTTTCCATTATACATAAACATGTAATCTGCCGTCACCTGTAGATTCATCAGATTACTTATCAGACATGAATCAGTCGTTTCCAAAGGAACGTATTCTATACTCTCCACATCTTCCTTCATGGAGATCGGAGCCTCTTCTTGCAAAGCAGAGCGGATATTGACAACCGGACATTCGGATAAAGGAGCGACAGGTTTCGGCTGGCAAGCCACCAGCCCGAACAGCCACAAGCTGTTCAACAATAATATTGTGTTTTTCATAATGATTGTCTCTTTAATATTGTTTTTAGGGAAGTGTATATACAAAGATACTTCTTCAATTTGAAAAATCACTTAAAATCAATCTATTTTTATTCCCCATTATAAATCCGACAATCAAATATCATATAAACTTAGTATAGTCAGTCCGGAAAAATTAGTTTTTCAAGCCACCTCAACATCTCCGCCTTACTCCTTCTGCAAGTAGCTAACAATGCTTCTAAATTACGCTTATCCCGTTCACCCATATCAAAACCCGAATTGATGCCCCTCGGATGATGAAGATGATATAACGGTCCTTTTACACGCGCAATGGGCAACTCTAATATTTCCAGGCGTTTTACTCTTTCGGCATCTTCGGGACCCCAACCATAAAACGCTTCATTCTCTCCGCCTGCCCGCAGATAGGCAACCCTGTTCACAAGAAAAGCTCCTCCCACCGAAGGTCTCATCCCTATTGAAGTAGCATCCACCTTTTCCAACACTGATACGTCCTTGCGGATTCTATCACTCATAGCTTCATTCAGAAAGATAAAACGCCCGTCATACGGGAAACACATCACACAGCCCGAACAAATCCTACCGACCGCCTCTCTCAACTGAGCCGGCGGAATAATCACATCCGTATCCCAGATGCCTACAATGGGGTACTTAGCCGATCGCAACAATATATTTAAATAACGTGTCCGGTAGAACACCGGATCATCATCTTTCACAAACCGATAGCGTAACCTCTCACACGTTTCAGACAAATAAAAACGTTGCTCCGTATCCGCCTCAAGAATATCCACAGACACCTCTGTCTGCTGTAGCAGCAAAGAAAGGATAAACCGAAGATTCTCCGCCCTCTCCGGATTATCTACCCGCAAGGGGATGACAATGCTAACCTCTCTTGTCAGATCCATACCGCCTCCCTTCCAGATGTAATCATGCCCTTCTCACAGTACTCCATCAGTTTCTCGACTTTTGCATTGAATACATCCAACCGATGCAACAGGCAAAGAATAAAAAACACCTCTTCGAAAAGTGAACTTTCCCTGACTCCGGGCAATGAGTCTGCTATCCAGTCAATCAGGTAAATTAAATGCTCTTTCATTCGCAGCACCTTGATGTCTTCCTCACCTTTCCTCCGGGACAACCGGTAATACAGATAATAAGCGAGACCACAAATACCTTTCCCGATACCTAAAGTTCCGATCGCCCTACTATTAATCGTGTTAAATACCCTGCAATCGATCTGCCACAGAATCTCGTCGGCATCCCCTTCCACAAAGCCCTCCTGCAACAGATACTCAATTCCGACACCTATTCCACACAAACCGTCACCATAAGTCACCGGAAGTTCCAGAGAACAATTCTCCATCACCTCATCCAGCAACACTTCTGCTTTCTCTTCCCACTCTTCTTCAGCCGTCTGCCGATAAAGACGATAGAATCCGATGATTTTCCCCATTTCTCCCATCATCCCCGGATTTTCTATCCCTCTTACGCTTTCCATATTTTCTTTATTGACGTAATCAATCATTTTATTACACCGACCAGGCAACCACTTCCGGAATTTGCCTTTCCTCTTCCGGGGGAAACGTTCTATAATCTCCATAACAACGGGTCAGATAAGTATCGTATCCTGACGGAACCGGAAACTCCGCTCCTTCAAATCGTGCAGTATCCAGATATTCCACCTCATCCAGCCGCAAATGAATACGGCTCTCACTCAAATTCCGCTCAAAACTGTTCGACAAAGCATTCTCATACTTACCATCCCAATCATAAATGAAAAGATCCAACTGTAATCCACCGAACTGCATCGGCTCGGCCGGAGTCTTTTTATCCGGAACATACCGGCTGTACCGATCTCTCAACCGCGCCTCAACCAACCAGCTCCATGGAGCCATGGCCGGTTCTGTTTCCGGAGTCTGAAAGAAAATATCCTGAGGCAGTTCCGGCACACCTTTCTCCAGAAAGAGTGCATAATCACTCCTTAACATCCCCACATCCGTATCTGTATCCCAAGGAATAAACCCCTGATGCCGGATAGCTCCCAGCAGTGTACCATAATCGAGCCAATAATCAATATCGTGCTTCTTGCAGACAGTATCGAAAGACTGCAATAAATAAAGCATCCTCCGATGTGCCTCCTTTATATCTATATTCATAATTTATATTTTAATATTCCGGCCAAATACCGGTTTTCCTCTTTACTCCTGATAGCAATACGAATATACTGCTTTCCATACATTCCCCTCTTCAGGCTACAGTCTTTTACCAGAATATCATACTCTCTCAGCAAAACTTCCGCAAGCTCTCGGGCGCTGTACTTATGGGTCACTTCACATAAAAAGAAGTTTGCTTGTGAAGGAAATACCGCTAAATAGCCTACCTCCTGGAGTTCTTCAAAAAAGAGCGCTCTTTCCTCTCTAAAGCAGGCACATGCCTGCCGGTAGTCAATTGTATATTTGTCCAGAATCTGTAAATAGTACTCCGCCAAAGAGTTTATATTCCAGACCGGAAGTTTCTGCTGTAATTCATCCATTAATTTATGGTCACCGGAAACAGCAATTCCCAATCGTAATCCGGGAATTCCATGTGACTTAGACAGGCTCTTTATCACCACCAGGTGATTATACTCCTTCAGTATCTTGTCATCAATCAGAGAAGTTTCTTCTCCTCCCTCCGAGAAGTCGATAAAAGACTCATCCACAATCAGCCGTATCGAACGCTCCTGAGTCCATCCCGCTAATGAAATCAAATCCTCGTAAGGGATACTATTTCCGGAGGGGTTATCCGGATTCAGCAACAGTAATGAAGTCACTCCCTTATCCTCAAAAAATGTTTTCAGGTCGCTTACAGTATAGCGATAACCTGGCCCCAACGGCAAGAAAGTCTCTATCCGGTCATCACCTACCAGATATTCTTCAAATGTAGGAAGAATCACCCCCATTCTACCGGAAAGCAACTCCATCAGCTTTCTTATCAACTCTGCCGCCCCATTCCCCACCGCGACAGCCTCCGCAGGAATGCTCCAGTGCTTCGCCACCAATCGCCTGTTTACATAACTCCCCGAAGGGTATTGCCTGAGCAGTTTATCAAAATTAGCTTTCAGTTCTTCCAGCATCCTTTCTGTCGGGAAATGTGGATTCACCAGATAAGCAAAATCAAACAAGAAAGGGAAGCGCCAATACCCTCCATAACGTTTCTGGTAACCGGGCAAAAGCCCTTCTTTCTTACCAAATAGCGTTTCGGCAATATCTAAATCCTGCATGTCGTCTATCTCATACCACTTTTCACCCTCAAGCGGCAAAGCCTTCAGCCCGGCTTTATCCAACAAAGACAAAACGGCCAGTATTTGTTCGTAATATGCACTATTATCAAAACATTTGCAATAGGCTTCCAGAAAAGGTACGTACTTACCTACAGAAAACTCCTTACTAAAACGATAGATATTCACCGTCTTAAAATAAGTAGGAGTTTTTTCGTACGAAAAAGTATGTTTAGATACAAAGTCCACAATAAACTGCTTTTCATCCACAGTCACCATAGTCCCGTCCATCCAACTCTTATAACGGTCTACTACTGCTACATCCGGATACGGTTCTTCGAGCACTCTTTCAAGTATTCTCTTCTCAAAAACAATATCCGATTCTAACAATAAAGTATCATCAGACGCTAAGTGATGCCGTGCCAGAAACAGAGAATAAATATTATTGGTATATGCATAGTAAGGGTTTTCCAGATAATAAATAGGAATTCCGCAATATTCATTTCCCAGATACGCCCGTAGTTTGTCACCTTGAAAACCAATCACAAGCACAATCCTCGATAGTCTTGCGACTGCCAGGTTTGCCAGTAACCGATCTATGATCCGGATACCGTTCACCTCAATCATACATTTAGTGTCGTACCGGGTCAATTCTCCCAGACGCCTACCCATTCCTGCTGCCAATATAATAGCCTGCATATCTGCCCCCTTTTAGCTCCCTAATTCAATATTTATTAATTCAATAGCTGGGAAAACATAGATTATAAAATCAAACTTACGACTTACATAGATCTATTACTCTATGATTACTCAAATTTTACCTTACAAAGATTATATCTGCCAATAACCAACTCATAGTTCGAAATTGAGGGACATAGGCTCTTATTGATACATTGGTTACACGGCTTTTCATTACTACGCACCTTTAACCACGCATTTCCTTCTGTCAATTCTTTATAAACAAGTTCTTTTAGCGATGAATTCTGTATATTTCCAAGTGCCGGATAGTTTACATTCGCATACACCTCGCCCGACGGGAATATAGTCAATTTACCGAAAAAAATATCATTCAATGCCTTATGCCTGAATATTGTTTTCCTATCAATCGGAACGGCAAGTATATCCTGCAAATCAGTGAAAACAAAATCCTGAAAAAAAGATAAGTTATTTCCCGAATAAAAAGGACAGACCTGAATAAGTGCTTCTTCCGGGAAATTCCAGCTATCCAAACATTCCATATCCGAATATTCAGAAACAATTAAATTCCATTTGACAGTATCACATGAATAGCGTCGCATACTTTCAATTATCCGTTCATCTACTTCTGTCAAATGGACCTGTACTTCCAGAATTAAATTCGTTTGCTGCATAAACTCAATGTATTCATCAGACAGAAAACTAAAATCCAAGTAGAGATGCTTTTTAAAAACAGATTCTGCGAAATCCGATAGAAGTTGACGCACATAGCTGTTCTCAAGTGGATCTCCTCCCCCCGACAAATTCACACGCTGAATACCACAGGTATGAAACTGATGCAGCAAACGAGTATAATCAGTCTGATTCAATATCCCCTCACGACAAATTGTACAATGGTTGAACTGCTTACAATAAGAAGTACATGCTGTACAGTTACGGCCACAGGAAGCTGGCAAATAGACCGTTACCTCATGAAGGTTCTGCAAAATTCGCTCTCCTAATGAAGTTTTCTCTTTTTCCTGTTTTATACGGATATCCGTATTTAAAAACAAGTCGGGTTTGAACAAATAAGGCTTAGGCCGTTCCGAATCATATTCCACACAGTCACCTGCAAAAGATTCTCTGACAGTATTTACAAAGTCTTTTACCACCCCGTTTTCTAAGTCCTTTCCAGTAAGCACAGCTCCATAACCATTGCCCGCATTTTCCCATTGCTCTAAGATTTGTTCCACTACAGCATCGTTGGGACAGACCAAATATGCTGAATTAAGTGTGTTGTAAATCACTGTTTTGTGTTCATTGCGGAACATGAAGGTGTAAGGCTCCAAATAAAACCAATAGTTCATAATGTTTGAATAATGTTAGGCAACAATAATAGATGATAGTAGTCTCTCGTAATCACCCGGATTATTTTCTGCATAAGTTAAAAATGCAGAAAAGTTCTCTCGCAATTTAGCATCTGTTTCAATGCCCGGACATATCAACTGTCCATTCTTCTCTTTCAATAAAAAGAGGCACTGTCCGCAGCTTTTCTTCAGATTACAGTGAACGCAACTTTTTATTATCTTCTTATACAAAGAACTATAATACTTAGCAACTGCAGAACAATCTAAGTATAGTTTTCCATCCGACAATCGGGCTATAGCACATTCTTGCCCAATTCTTTCACAAGGCAAAATTTTTCCATTAACCGTCAGAAACAGTTTCCGCTCAAAAGGTCGGCAAGTTCCCGTTGGAACATACTTCCCGTTCCGATCCGAATCAAATAAATCCACATAATCGGAATATCGGTTTCCACCATAATTCATAATCATGAAATGATAAGCAAGCGAAGCATCATCTTCCATCTCAAAATCGTCTTTGATATCAGGGTCATGAGTCAGTGCAGTCTTAAAACTCTCTGTTTTATCATTAAACATCCGAACAAACTCTTCCACTCTTTCTGGTATAATGCCGCTCGTATTCAATTCCGAAACGCGAGGTTTTTTTCCAAATAGTCCGTAGATTGACTTATAACATTCCTCTACTGAATTTCGATCATGCAATACGGCATTGAAACGAACATTTTTCTCAAAAAACTCAGGATAGGTATCTTTCAGCTTCTGTATATTCCCCGCCACACGAGCAAAAGAAGATTTTCCATGTTTATCCACCCGATAGCCAGACTGATATTCATCTCCATCCAAACTGATTAAAAGAGTAAAATCCTTTTCGACCAAATAATCCATACATCGATCTAGCAGCATCGCATTCGTAGTCATATTGTAATCAAACTTCAAATTAGCTATATGCAAACCCTCCACATAAGTAATTGTCTCCCGTATCAATTTCATATTCAGTAGAGGTTCTCCACCATAAAACCCAATAGTAACTGTGTTGTTATGGGATATATTATAATCAGATCGCCATAAATTGGCCAGATAATCTATCAACACTTTGACATTATCAAAAGTCTGATTACGAGTTTCCCGCCGATCATAATTAGAATAAAACTCACCATAACCACAATATTTGCATTTGAGATTACATTTATCCGTAACCTCTATCAACAATTGCCGTAAACAAGCCATGTTTTGTTTGACTAAATCCTCTGTATACTCGATTTGAAAACAAACTTCATCCTTATCAAAAAAATGATGATCCTGAAGAAATTTGAGTTTACGCATATAATAGTCATCCACGTCCGCTACATCATAATCATTCTGGTTCATTACTATTCTCAACTTTTCAGGCACATACAAAAAATAACGCATGGCATCTGAATACATATACCAATGCTTATGTTCGGTTGTAATTGAAGTTTCCATTTTTTCTATTTTAAGGTTGCAATCAATAAAATTGGATTACTATCTTCTGTTACATTTTCCAAAACTTGGATTAGCTCCTTTTTCTTGGATTCATCTATTACAGTAGATGATTTTATTTGGTCTATATCAATCCAGTTTTCATCACTGCTGGGTTCTAATATATCTATCCAGTATTTACCGGAAGAACGGCTGTCAACAGTGAAATCACCTCCACAGAGATCATTATTCAGTACAAAAGAACGTTTCATGCCAAGAAACGGGAAGCTAAACCAAGGTACAGCCTGCTCATTTATTGCACTTTGTCGCTTCTGCAATCTAACACCTCCATCTTTTTTATTGTAACAATAAGTATACACTTCCTCGCCTTTACTACCAATCAGATAAACAAAATCCTTAGTCGGGTAATAAGAAAAAATAGAAAAATAGTCGAAAGCCTTTCTGTCTTTAAACCATAAATGAGTAGCTTCATAATCCCCTTTTTCTTCATCTGTAAAAATTGCATATTGAGGCAGAAGTTCATTCATCGCATCATCATAGTAATAAATGGTATCAGTATCCGGATATTTAAGGGTCAATTGATCATTGTAAGTATCCACACTGGTTAGATACTCCATCCAATAATTAACCATCCGATCCATATTGGCACGATTAGCTATAATCTGTTCTTCTTTACCCACATGAACCGGATTTTTAAACAGTTTCTTTTTCTGAAAGTTATCGTCCAAAGAGACAAAAGACCACAATGAATCTTTATCCACAGATCTATATAAACCAAAATTCTGGATAGCAAAAAATTTATGATCATTTAAGATATATTGCTTATATATAGACGAAAACATTCCGACCATATTTTGGAAATCTGAAATTTTCTTTTTAAACCTACCCTCAAAATCATATACTAAAACACCGTTATTAGTGGAAAAAATATATACTTCTTTTTTATCTTCATCGACAAGAAAAGTTAAATAATTAACATATTCTCCCGGTCCTTGACCTATACTCCCTATTCTATTCAGAAATTTTCCCGTACGGGAAAAACGATAAATATAGAATTCGCGTCCATGATCTATCCATATATTATGATCAGTTACTTGCATTTCCGTAATGTCACTTAATACAGATTCATCTGTCATCTCCAAAGGAACAATTTCCAATTTCTCAGCCACTTCACTCAAAAGAAGCGAAGGTACAGACGATACATTTTTAGAAAGATTAATCACGGGAATTTTTAACTTGGATGTCATTTCTTGTTTTTTATTGGAACTACATCCCAATAGTGTAATTACCAGCAATAATAATATATATTTCATTACAATTTATCTATTCAGAGGATATACTTTTTCATTATAGGAACCTGCTCTATAAATTATAGATATCAAATCACTTTAATAATAAAGCCTAGTAAATCAATAATTATAAAGCAAGTTCCCAAAAGCTATTGAATTCATTATTCAAACAGACATGAAAATAAACACTTATTTAAAAGTGCCCAACCGCTGTACCGCCACCACCATCACCAGGGAATAAGCCACTCACACCACCCTTAACGTTAGCTTTGGAGTTATCATCAAAAGTAGCACTCCCTCTGTCATGACAGATACAACAGTTACTTCCCCCTAAAAGACGATTTAATTCTCTTTCACTAAGTTCAACTTTATTAAGCTGCCCCAGTTTGATTTCACTTAACTTTCTCATGATTAGATAAAATTAATTGTAAATACTATTATTATAAAAACTCTCAAGCCATAAAAACGGCCTTATAATGTTCTGCCATCTCCGAAAAATTGTACTTCTCCTTCAGAATACGACGTGCATTATTTTTTATTTTTCTTTGTTCTGCCGAATTACTCAATAACTTTAAGGTGCAATCCACCAAATTCTGTACAAACTCCTTTGGATTTCTCCTGTCCCCAATAGGAGCAACGCAAGCATTCAACCCATCTGGAAACATACGCTTCACCCCAAAACCATCGGATGCAATTATCGGAAGTCCATAGCTCATCATCTCCAGACCTACATAGCAGCATTGCTCTGCATATGAAGGTATTACCCCAATGTCAGCCATCCGATACCAATAGGATAGAAGTTCCTTGTCCAGCCTCCCGGTCAATGTCACTTTCGATACAGCCTCGCCTGCTGCTGCTAATAAATCCGGCGCATTACACAGATCTCCAATAACAACTAAACGGCAATTAGAATCATATTTCAAGACATTCTTAAAAGCCTCCAAATAAGCAAACATGCCCTTAGATTTGCAGATACGCCCTACCATTACGATTAACTTTTCATCAGGATTCAAATAATATTTTTGTTTCCATTTTCGCTTCGTCATTTCTGAAAAAGACTTTCTTATCGTTCTCATACCATGAGAGATTAATGCAATCTTTTCTTTAGAAACCTGATAACATTCGTACAAGATATCATAGGTATCTTCTGACAGGCAAACCACCCGGTCAGCCATTTGACATTGTTCTGCTTCACGTCGATATAATTCTATTATCCCCTTATAACAGAAAGAAATCTTTTCTTTCGTCTTAGATATCAATTTCCTGAATAATGTAACATCACCCAGCAATGGAGTAGTCCAACTAAATTCATGTATAACACAAATTTGTTTCGACAGTGAAAAATAGTTGCGTGTCATGCGCATCAACTTATCACAAGGAACATAGTTAAATAGAAAAAAAGTATTATCTGAATCTGGAATATATTGTTTCAGCAATGAACAAATCTCTTCACATTCTTCGAAGGGATTGACACAAAATGTTTTAGGGAATAGAAAATATTCTAACTCCCCACGCATACAGATACTAAATTCCTCTACATTAGTGCGAAACATAATCATGCAGATATGCGTATCTTTCCATTGCGTAGCACATTGTGCAAAATCCTTTAAGAAGGTCCCCACTCCACTTCCGGATGATATAGAATAATCATCGTATATGCACACCGTCTTCATAACTCTTGCTCTAAAAGTTTAAAACAATGAACCTCTAATGATTTCCTACACTCTAAATATTGAGCTATTTGTTGTAGTTGTGAATCCATATCTTTATTAGATTTGTTTGCAAGGTATGTCCACCTTACTTCATATCCAAATATTATCAGAAAAAATGTACCGAACGTAGCCTTTTTTTATACCGAACGTCATATACCTATAGAAATAATCCTTATAAACAGAAATATATCTAAAAAACTGATACCTTTGCCTCTGACAAATAATCCTTTTTAACCACACAAGCATGAAAACCACAATACCAATCTTCTTTGCAATCAATGAAGAATACATTGACCATTGCTGTACCTCTATATAAAGGCAAAATAAAGCTGATTCCCAATATCTATAATTTCACTACCAGTGAAACTTTGCATACCCCTGAAATGTTATCCGGCATCATCATCATTCATTATACCGGAAGTATAAAGCCATGGCATCAAGAGTACACTTGGCAAGTATTAAAAGAGCTATATTGCAAATACAATAGCTCTATGAACAAAATCAAAGATCGACTTTTATCAAGGTGGATGGAACGAACGATTGAGCTTTTTCAATTAAGCCAAAAAACGAACGATACAGAATTAGAGAAGGCAGCAGATCATTTACTAAACAAGATAATAGACCACTGCTCTCTGGCTGTTCCTATCACTTACGAGAATGGGTTATGTGGCATTGGAACGGGAATCGAATATTTACTGCAAAAGAAACTGATCGAAGGCAATAGTGATGAAATACTACATCAAATAGACTCCGCTGTATATTCAGTCATTGAACAAAAGTCTTTGACTGACCTCGGATTAAGAAAAGGAGTTTCGGGCTTAACTTACTATTTCTATTCACGTCTATGTACAAGAGAAAACTTCAACACTTCCACAGCTTTAAAAATAAAAGAATATTTCTCTAAAAGGGGAAAATCATTTCACATCTTTTAGCTTACACAGTTTTGCCACCTTGTTATAAAATTCTACTATTGTTATCTTTAAATTTTCTGGAGCTGATAGATTTAATAAATCCAAAAGACTTATTTCCAGATTTACATACTTCAACATAGCCTGAAATGATTTTGTGCCCCAAGTATAATTATCACATTCATTGCCCCCCAAAGCATATATTAATGACGTTTTCACATTTTAGCATCTTCAATATTACATGTATTTGTATAAAAAAATAGCAGAGAAAGATAAAAAACATCTTTCTCTGCTATAAATTCAAAGAGCCATAAATGGATTCTTTCTATTTAAGATCACGCACACAACGCACATATCCGTTCCTATCATTCACAAGCCTATTTTTGTCACCTCCCCACTGCGTGTCTACAGTCGTAACAAACCTGAGATAACCATCAAAATACATCTGATAGCCGGCACTAAATGATCTTCCTCCGTTCATATCCCGTCTGGAAAATCCTGTCCGAGAATGAATAACTTGTCCATCTTTCATATTCAAAGAAGATAAATTTCCACCAAAGTCATAGACTTTAGGTCTCTCACGGTCATCCCAGTCAAACAGACTTCCGGCCATTATCATCAGTTCGGCTTCATTGGGTAAGCGCCATGTTCCCAAATCGCTCTGATCCGGATTCTGAAAATAATAAGTACACGGAGAGTTTCCTTTCTCTATATCGTTCATCAAGGTAGTCCAAGTTTCGTAGTAATATTCACCACTCCTGTTCGGATTATCCAAATCCTTCCGCTTGTCTATTCTATTGGCTATATATTTGGCAACTTCGAATCCTTTCTGATAAATCGTATTAATCTGTGAGGTCTCGTTATGTGCCGGAAGTTCATAAATAGCCCTTGCAGATCTGGTAGTGTTGGAAGGTAAATTGTCAGCCCTGAAAATCAGATACTCATCCTCTGTCCATTTGTTGATCAGTGTCTTACTGAGTTCCTTAGCTATTTCATCAAGATGATAACTATGATCCTCCGAGGTTTCCAAGATTCCCAGATCCCTGATCAGTCTCACATCCGAAAAAGGAGTTCTTTCTCCAGGACTTGCCGTTTTCTGGTAATCAAAATTATATATAGGAGTCATACTATGCGATTCTTCTACAAAGATAATAGTATTAGGGCTGTTCAATGTCAAGTTGGTACTTCCCATAAAAGCTCTTGAGGTGAATAATGCTGTAGCATTATCCGACGGAGCGTGCCCAACAAGCCTGCTCTTTAACGGCAATACCCGCTCTGCCACATACAACATGTTTGTTTCACAAACAGAAGGAATATACCATTGCATTTCATTCGCTTGCATCTGTCCGTCACGGTTGTTGTCCCTGTTTCGCAAGAACGGGGTGAAGCAGGCATATGTAGCATGATAATTCTTCATGGCCAGGTTAGTGTGATCCATACTTAGTGTCAACTTCGCATTATTGACCTTTGTCATAACTTGCCATAAAGTTTTCTCTTTTCCTCTAAGCATAGGATCAGGCATTATATTATCAGTTAATCCTCCGGTACGCCTGCTCATCAAAGACCATGTGTTTGCCCAACCATTGGAATAGTATTTATTATAAAAAGCATCCGGTTCACTGGGAGCTCTTACCGACCAATCCAAATCAGGGGTTTCATTCACATTCTCCACGCCCCAAACGCGCATACCGTCAGGACTGTTGACAAACACCGTTTTTATGGACATTTGCCGAATAGTAACAATGGCTTGATGATAGCGTGACTGTCCGTCAGGAGAAATTTCATGCGACGTGTTCACCAGCAAATCAAACGTACGATCCGGGGAGTTGGCAAAGGTTTTCCACAAATTTTTATCCTTGGGAGCATTCTCCTGCATAGGATTTTGTTCGTAAAAAAATTCATTGGCATAAACAGTTACTTTACAAAGCCCCGAAGCCGCATTGAATACATAATCAGGTTCATTCATCAGCCTGTAAAGGAACTGCTCCAGCGAAAGCAGATTAGCACCCGTATCGGAGAAATATTGCATATCCTCGTTTCCATTGTCGGCCAGAGTGCTTGGATGGATATAGAATTTGAGCCAGTCCGTATCAGCCTTTTTTTCTTTAGAAGGAATATAATTGTTATTCTTCAACTGTTCCAATTCCGCTTTCGTATAAGAGATAATCTTGTCACAGAACGGTGTGCGTATAGCAAAAGAAATCATGGCGTCATCTTTCAGAGTACCATCCGGGTTGAAGATGGCAAGTTCATCTTTCTTAAAACGCATCAGCCCCTGTTCATAATGACAGTCAAAATTGAATGACCGGTGTGCGTCATACACCAGTCCCTCTACTCCAGGAGCAGATTCCTCCTCTTTTGCCTTGTCCGATTTTGCTTCTACAACCAGATCATTCATGCCTTTAATGGTCACATTATAGGTATAATGTACGTTACGTTCTATATCATAATCATTGGCCGGATCATTTTCTGCCGTATATCCCAGATAAATGCGGTAAGTCACCCTTCCGAAACGTTCGGTAGAAGTATCACCGGTTGCAAGATTCTGACGTAACTCACCTGTAAATTCAATATAGGGAGCCAGATCCGGGGCATATTCCGTCTCACCGTTTTGCAGATTAGGTTTGTCAGTTGCACCTGCAACGGGAGACTTCAGTTGCTTCTGCCTCAGGTCATACCCCTTCCTTTCCGCACTATAACCGGGGGAAGCCGGGGAAATAGCCTTCTTTGCAACCTTTCGGTTTTCGGGCATATAGAATGAAGTGGTGAGATTGTCGGCATCACCCTCGAACTGGAAATATTCCGAGACCCAGTATAATTTTTTGTCCACCCCGTCAGCATCCCATGAAGCAGTCTGATCAGCTCCTTTTGCATGTTCCGCAATGAAGGTCGATCCCGGCACATTACCAAGACGATATGTTCCAGGCTCAAATGTGAGTCCGGCAATTGTTTGCAGGTTCAACGTGATTTTGGCTTCCGAGCGTTTTAAGGAGACTTCGATCTGTTTTGTAGCGGTAGAAACCGTTACTGTTTGGGTTAGCGACATCAATAAGTTACCATTCGGACGAAACAGGGTATGAACAGTCATGGCCGCTCTTACTTTTTCCAGGTCTGAATATTTTGAAATCCCGTTTAATACTTCAGGCTCCACATGAAACAACCCGTCAGCGTCCGATTTATAGTTCCCCAGAAGAAACAGTGTCTTTTTCCCTGTTGTAAGACTGATATTTTTCAATAATCCCATGCTGGTGGGCGCATCTGCATCCACTTCACCTGTGGATGTTGTAAGATCAGTTGCAGCCTGAATAAGATCGGCTCTTGAATATTCACGTGAGTATTCCACGTTACCGGAAGAATTGAAAACCCACAGGTAAAGGTTATAGATTTTTCTCTCTTCACTTTCCAGTAAGACGGAACGTGTCTTGGCCGTATTAGCTGCCGTACCGACACTTATGTCCACCGTCGTGGGAACTCCCTCCGTGACACCGCTCCCTTGAAAAATTTCTTCATCCGTACAGGATGCAAAGAGGGACAGTAACAGCAGAATAAAATAAGTTATTTTCAGCTTGTATCGTTTCATAAATAATAAAAATTATCGTGATAAATTCTCGTATACATCATTGGAATGGAGGAAGATCTACCTTTTTACTATTCCAAGGCTCAACCCGGTAAATAATCTCTTTATCTGAAGATTCCGGCAGGACTATGAATACTTTATAATCCCGATTCGGATAAATAGGACCGGAATATACTCCGGGAGAAGTCTCCTCACCAACATCAAGCAGGAAAGTCCTCGTTTTTGTTTGTGATTCATCTCCTCCTGTAAAATAATCCAATGTCAACTGTATTTTCGGGTGATTTTGCTTTTTCTGCCAGGAATTACTTTCCGGAATATAAGGAGCCAGATACTGGGGCACAACAAACTGTTCGTATAATCGAGCTTCCATTGCCACATAATCAATCTCTCCCTCGGCAGTAAGGGGAGCCTCGTATACAGTCAATTGTGCTCCTTCATTTTTTACCCCATAAGAATATGTACCTGTATGTTCCATAGCCTTTCCTGTTCCTGGGGTGGAGGCGGCCAGCTGAGTTTTCTCGGAATCATTTTCCCTGAAAGAGGGAGACATCAATACAGGAAAGTTCAAAAAGGAAATCCCTTGGTAATTATACGTAACCTGACCGTAACGGGGTGCGCTTGCTATATATACTCTGATACGGGCAAAATCACGGAATAGGGGAACTGTTATCTCTTGCGCCAGCTTTCCTGATGCGGGCAGAACAGATGCCACCGTTTTCCCCGAAAGCAAACTCAAATGTAGTCTGTTAGACACGCCGGGCAAATCTGCCCAAGCGACAACAGAAGTTCCTTTCCAGTCAATAATCTTTTCATCTGCAGGAGAAGGAGTTACACCGTCATAAGGATTATTCACAGGTAATCCCAAACTTCCATCCTGCTGTTCCTTAATAATAGCAGGAAAAGCAGCACCTGCAAATTCCTCTTTGGAGATTTCCTCCGTACCAGATCCTAAGAAGTCCCATGGAATCTTATTCTGAAGATTGCCTTCAGGAGTATAATAAGGTAGATCCTTTCCTGTCTGGTTAGGAGCATACAATGCATAAAACTCGGTTTCCCCCTTAGGAATACGTATATTGATCTGATATTGTCCGTCCACCCCGGTTGAATTGAAGGGAAGCAGTTGATTATACACATACCGGTTCAAATCTCTGTTAAAGATCATAAGTGCTATCCTTGGCTGGGCGGGAGCTTGAGGAAACAGCGTACCGGTCTTAAACCACTGAAAAGGATCAGAGGAAAGTTCATCCAGCAGATCGCTGTCACCGGTTTCAACACCTCTGGTTGTAAGATTTAGTCTGACAGTCACAGCATCCTCATCGGAAAACTGTTCCGAAACAGTATCTTCCTTCTGGCAGGATACCGAAATAAAGCAAAGGACCAATGACATCGTTATCATAGAATACCTCACAGCCTTCATCATACGAATATATTTAATATTTTTCAACATAATATTAATCAATCAGTTATAGGAACCACATCAACAGCTTCCCATGGTTTTACACTTATACTCAGTGAGAGGGGATTCTGGCGGAAAAACAGTGGAAGAACCGCTTCTTGCCGTCCCGTTATCCATATCTGCTCGGGATATTGTGCGATATATTGTGCCACATCTACAGTACAAAGAACCTTGTCACCCTGCATAAGACGGATCGTTAACGGGTCCTTGTCATCAAAGCGCAGGGTATTGAAGTCAAGCACGAAGCGATCATTCTCCTCGCCTGTGACAAACGGAAGGTCAAAAGAAGTTTCACCAGCCCGCTGTCCGGAAAGATAGAAACGTGCGGAAAGTGATTCCATTGTCAGGCGAAAACCTGCCTCCTTGTTCTGCTCAAACCAAGTCTGCGAATTGTTATCATCATCGGAAAGGACTACCGCATGGATTTTCACATGCTGGGAATAAAGGCGAACTACGTCACGGGACTCGTTCATAACTTTAGATGTAATAGCTGTTTCTCCCAGGTATAACCTGTCAAACGTACCGGATGCCCGTCCGTCCTTTTCCATAAGTTCGGGGCGGGAAACCGACGAACCTTTGTAGCTGTCCTCTTTACCAATAATCGTTTCTGTCAAAGCGTTGCCTACGGCCACCACTTTATAATCCCCTTCCGGAAGCGTGACCTCCAGCGGTGAAAGTAACCGTTCCCTCTCCAAGTGATGCCTTTCTACAAGAACTTCGCCTTTGGCATCAAAAATAAAGACATCAATACCATCCACATATTCCTGTAGATGTTCCTGATTGTCATCAGCCAGATAGGAAAAGACAATCGTGTTGCCAAGACAGCCGCTCAAATCGTCATATACCCGATCACAGGCGGTCACGAGATATAAAGTGAGTAGTAGCCCCAGCCAAGTGGGTATGTATCTTATGTTCATACTTTATACTAATTATTATAATTCAATACAGATAACTTCCCCGAATAGATAACATATACTTCTCCCGGGAATAATAAAAAAGGGAGGGGATAACCTTTCCCCTCCCCGAGAGTACAGGCGGATCCGGTATTGACCTGTCAGAGCCAACACGGGAGAACCGCTCCGGCAAGTGGCTATTACTCTCCTATCTATTATCAGTCAAGGATAGGGAATACGTTCACAGCAGTCCAAGCTTGTACTTGAACACGAACAATAACATTCACATTTTCATCTTCCAAATCTTCCTGACCGCCCGGTTCGGGAGTCACTCCTTCCGGAATGGTCGGATCTGTATCCACCAGGATACCTTGTCCGTTGTTCAATGTGCTAAGATTCAGATTAATCAGGTAACCACCCTTACCGGCCGGAACATCAGTCGTACCGTCTGTCGCACCTTCTGTCTTCGCATAACCGGATATAACTACAAAACGTCTGTCTGCAGATACGCCCGCATCACCTGTTTTGAAAACGAAAGCAAGTTTGGGAGCATTATTAGTCTTTCCGTAACCGGTAATTCCATTTGCGAAAAAGTTAAATGCCGCAGCTTTTTTACCTGCTCCGAAATCAAAGGCAGTTGCTGTAAAGTAGGAAGATACATCGGACAGGTCTGTCTTGCCATCAGGTTTGAATGTTCCATTGGTAAAATTATATCTGTCACCTGCATAAGTCTTGGCCCAGAACCAGTTTGCCTCTTCTTCCACTGTAAGTGCAGGAATAGAAAGCGTTCTACTGAAACGGTTCATCAGGATACCCTGGTTCGCAGAGGTCACGTCAACAACCTGCAACCATTTGCTCAAAGCGGCTTTCTTGCTAAGGTCAGACTTACCATCCCACACTTCCTTATTGAAGCCATCGGCAGCAGCCTTGAAAGCCGTCCATGCATCATCACTGGTTTTTCCGTTGTTTTCAGCCTTACCCAGCCATGTCTTGCACCACAGTTCTGCCTCAGCCTTTTTTCCGTCTTTCCAAGTAACTTTGATAAATTTGGTTCCAGTCACTTGGAAGCGGTTCATGCTGGCAGCCAAGGTAAGTTCCGCTTTCTTAACAGTACGCTTATCCTGCTGAGGACTGACACCATAAGGTTCAGCTCCAACAGTGGTAAGTACTTCGGAACCAGCATAAATCACTTCATTAATTTTTGCCTTCAACAGTTGTTTGCTAATATCAGACACAGGTTTGTTCTCAACCAACGCTCCTTGAGGGTTTGCAATAACAAGAGCTTTTGTTGCACCTTTGTCCACGTTAAGGAATTTATAACCTCCTGTCGCTTCACCGGCTCCCACAGCGATAGTTGAAGTCAGCTTGTTAAAATCATCAGACCCCTTCGCAAACTCTTTCGCAAAGACAATACTATCTCCATTTAACAAGTACACATGCAGTTTTTCAACCGTTGCCGGATCACCATTGTTGGCAGTGTCCTGCAAATCGCCCATGACGGCACGTGTCCCGGGACCGGGCAATGCTACTGACATCATCACATCAACCGGCTGATTAGCACCCTCCGGTACAACCAGATTTTCTTCATTGCTACATGCAGCAAACAACGCCAGCGAAGCCACTGCAAAATACTTCATTACTTTCATGATTTGAATTGTTTTTAAATTTAAAATACTAATACTATATATATCTGAGTTACATCTGTATCCCTTGTTTATTTTCTCGTCCTTCGGCTATTCGGAAAGTTTTTGCATGGAGCCACCGCTCACACCGGCTTTCTTCAGCAATTCTTCCGCCTGTCTCCAGTCACCCTTCATGTTATAGGCGACAGCCATGGGGAAAAGGGCACGGCTGTCATTCTTCACCGCCTCCAATACCCGCAACGCACCGTCCGCATCCTTCCCGTACTTCAACAGAGCGTTGGCATAGTTAAGGATTGCCACGGTGTCATCCGGGAACTGTTCGTATGCCTTCTTGTACACCGGTAGAGGATTCTCACCTTGGGAAGCATACAGTCCGGCCAGCTGGTACATCTCGTACTGGCTGAGACACTCGGGTTTCATCTCAAAAATTCCAGGAAGTTCCTCCACCGTATAGGGTCTCACGTCAAAACTGAGACTGAAGGTTGTGCGTCGCAGGGACGGGTAGAACTCTTTCAAGAGCACCTGATAGCTTCTGCCGTCATCCAGAGCGCGGATGGCTGTCTCGCGTTCGGTATCACGCCCGTTATGTTCGATGATAAAAAGGATTTCTTCTTTGTTGGCAAGAGTGGAGCTGCTGACCGCCGCCTTAAGGCCCTCCCAGTCCTCCCCGACACCTTCGGTACGATAAACCGATGCTTTTTTCAAGGCGGGGTATTGACTGGAAATATATTCTGAAAGGGTTTGAGTCCGTCGTTGTGCGAGGGATTTGTTGTAGTCGAAACCTCCTTCAGGAGAGGCATAGCCTTTTATATTCACCTCCTTGAGTTCCGTTCCCTGAATGTTCAGGTTCTCCGAAAGGAACCCCTTCAGTCTGTCAAGCTCCTGAGCGTTGCCGGCAAACTGCTCCTGCAGGTCGTGACGTGCCACGGGAAAGACCACCTTGCAGTCAAAGGAGTCCTTGTAGCACTTGACCAGCACTTTCTCCGGTTCAATGAAGTTGTAGGCATAATCCTTCGATCCAAAAAGTGGAATGCCAGCTTGAAACACAACACCTTCATTCTCACTCACACCACATTCGGCACAGCCATATAACTTTTCATCCACAACAAGATGACCGTCAGCCATCCATCTTTCAAAAGGAAAACTGCTTTTGAACGTCAGAGGTGTTTCTTTCAACTTCTTGACTGAATATACCTCTCCGTAGCCAAGCTGGTCACTTTTCAGATTATGCAGGGTCTTGCGACGTTTAATGACCTTATACCTCTTTTGACCGGAAATACATATAGGCTTCAACTCCACACTTTTTGTACCATCCACTGAAACAAAGCGAGGAGAAATACACATCATTTGCTGGCTTTTCAACTTTTCGACAAGCCCTATTGAGAATTCTATATCCAGTTTATTCCCATCCATACGTCTCTCTACACGGCTTCCGGAATAATCCCAATACAAGCCACCATCTAACGATAAAGTTTTCTGGGCAAAGGTCAACAGGGGAAACACCCCCAAGCAACCAATAATAAAAATCTGCTTCTTGTAATATTGTAACGATTTCATAATATACTTTTTAGTGTAAAAGAATAAAAACTCGGGTACGCAAATCAACTATTTCAACATATAAATAATGGAAATTGCCGCTCTGGTGGGACCGATATAGTCAGCATCCCCCTTTCCCTCCTTTTTCCCGCAGGTCGTGCACTTGTACTTATCATAACGGGTATGCACATAACCTACTCCAAAAGAGGCCTCGATATTGAAACGGTTGGAAATCACCCACTGGTAACCAGCACTCAACCCGCCTCCCCAGAAATAGCCCTCGTAGCGGTGGTCCTTCATTTTTCCATCCCCTTTTTGGAGGACGAAAGGCACGTCAATGCCACCTATGTTCATCTGCCCGCCATGCGCATGCAATCCGAAGAACCAACCGTTGAAAACGTCACACGTCCAGTAACGGAGCTCGGGCTGTACCAGCCAATGGCTGAGCTTTTTTGTCTTATACCGGGAGGAGGTGGCATCTTTCGTATAAAAAAAGAAATTCATACCCACCTGGGTGTCAAGCGTCCATTTCCTTCCCATTGAGAACTCAAGGGAGAGGTTCGGAGTCTTCAAGGCGTCATACGCCAGATTGTTCTTAATGGAGACCTTTTGCGAAAAGGCCCCTACCGAACAAAGCAAAAATACCAGAAGAAAAATCTGTTTCATCATACTATTATTCATTTATTTTCATTGTTTATTAAAAGAGGACAGACAAGGACTATTTTTACATAACAAGCATTAACGGGAATGCAACTTCCAGGGAAAAAATCTAAAACATTTCTTATGCGTATGGAGTGGCATAATCCTCTTCTTTTTAATTACGGTACAAAATTAAGATCTATGACTCGTCTTATTATTTCCACTTCAGCTCTATTGTTTATCATTTCTATATGTGTAGGCTATTTTATTAGTTTTACTAACCTTTGTGGAAGATTTCCCAAATATATTTTGCTGGAACCCCCAAATACATAAGAAATTGCTGCCGTGATGAAGATTCGCATCTATACCTTTCGAGCGCGGGAAAATAGGAGTGAAACGTGATTGATAAAACCCCATGTATCATATCAAATCTCCCCCTAACAACAAAAGATAGCGATTTCCGACCGACCTATTTTCGATTATCTCCTTCCCGGCAAGATAGGAAAGATTCCGAGGGTTTAAAATGGGGGACCTTGCGAGTCGGGATGCATATGGTTATATGCTGTTGGATATTCTGCGCCTGCCGAGTGCATCCTTCACGCATTTCATAAAACCCTCGATTACCAGAGCAACAGTCTTACGGTCAATCCCCTGCTCTTCGGAGATCCGGTTTATAATATCAGCCTTAGTCATATTACAGTTTTAATGTTCGTACTATTTCTGTCGTTTAGGAGCAGGGGAAAATCCCCACCACCAAGGAGCAGTCCGTTCCTCAGGCATGTCCCTGCCCGATATCGTTAATACCGTTTGAACAAACGGTTATTGTTTCTTTATCAGGTCACGTATTTCTGAAAGCAGCTTTTCCTCATTGCTCGGGGCAGGTGGAGGCAAGGGAGCCTCTTCCTTCTTACGCCTGAGGTTGGAAAGCAGGCGGATAAACAGGAAAATGGCAAAAGCGATAATTACAAAATCCAGCATGGTCTGGATAAAGTTTCCATAGTTTATCGTGACAGCCGCCCGTTCAACCCCGTTGACCACCCGGGCAGGCTCCAACTCCCATCTCAGTTCCGAGAAATTGGTCCCGCCCACCAGCAGTCCTATGGGGGGCATGATGATATCCGCCACCATTGAAGAGATTATTTTCCCGAAGGCACCACCTATGATTATACCCACGGCCATGTCTACCACGTTTCCGCGCATAGCAAACACCTTGAAATCTTGTAAAAAACTACTTTTTGACATATCTTGATTTTAGTTGTTAATGTATCAAACAAAGAGGAATGACAGAAAAAGCACATTCTCCAGTCATCCCCTTTCTATCATCGCTGTTTGTCACTATGAATACACACGATATGCACGAGGACAAGTGTCAACCCGAGGCCAAGTCTGCCAATTTGCCACCTTCCTTCTTTTCCTTCCGAGCAGTACACACCCAGCGTGATCGCTGGGTTTATATGACAGCCGGACACCCCGATCATCTCAAACACATACCTGTTCATAACATTTCAAATTACATGTGGAATTAAATACAGTCAATACATTCAGTTCATGTGACTGCACTTTCCCAGTTATTTCCCGAGCAGCATTCAGCGGTTGCGTGATTCCGTTCTCGCGTTGATCGTACAGATACTTACCCGGTTCCAGTCAGGCTCCTCAAACATATTTCCTACTCCCTGACCTTCGGCCACAATCCGTTCTTCTGCAATTCCATACTTGTTCACCAGCATTTTTTTCACGATCTCCGCTCTTTGTCGGGCGATTCGATCGTTAACTTCCACGCTTCCCTCAGGGGAAGCATATCCTTTGATGACCACGCTTGCTTCCTTGTGGTTCTTTAAATAAGTCGCAATACGTTCGACGTTCGGGAGTTGGGAGTTGTCAACGGTTGTCCTGCCCTGACGGAAAGTTATGACGGATTCCAATGTCTTCCTGCTATTGTCAATGGTATCTTTCACAATTTTCGGCTCTTGATTCCGGCATTTGTCCAGCGCAGTTTTCAGTTCCGTCACTTTCCGGGCTGCTTCCTCCAACGCTTCGGTATTTTTCCCGACTTGTGAATGAAGTTCGTTGATTTTCTCATTCAGGATATCTACCTCCTGCTGGTCGTAGGGTTTCACCTTTGTAAAGTAATGTTTCCCGTTGCTGCACCCAAAGTGATACTTCAGTCCAGCAGATATTTCCCATACGGCCCGTTTAGAATGGAAACTCACGGCTTCAGCCCCCATAGCGTTCATGTCATAGACCAAAGCCGGTTTAAGGGCCAATGTCCATGCCTTGCTCTCTCCCAGATTGAAATTAAAATTCAGTCCCAGTTTTGTTGACATGCTGTTCTGATCGGAACCCACTCTCCGGTTCATGTAATAATGCAACCATCCAATCCCAGCCACAGCTTCGATTTCAAAGGGTCTGGGAACTCCCGTATAGGTTCCAAGGAGATTGTTTAGGTTCACCAGCCCCAACAGGCTGACATTGGAACGGTCGAAAGCGGTCCTGCTTTGTGAAGTGTTAAAGCTCCCAACTGCCTCCAGGCCGAAACCGAAAACCGGTGTCAATTGTTTATTCAATTCTATCCCCGTAATTGGGCGCAAGTTTCCAAAGAAAGAGTAATGTGTCAACGGGGTTGTCCCTCCCGCACTGATGCCGATGGACCAATTGTCCAGGAACTTGTTACCTTCTACAGCAGTCTGGGCATTTGTATGACACACAACAATACCTGCCAAAAACAAACTCACAAAAATTTTCTTCATAAGGCTTTATGTTTTAATTGTCTTGCAAATATTGGTGTTTTTGCAAAATCCACCATTTCCATTTCAGCTCTTTCTTTTACCATTATGATTTAAGGAACAATCATATTCCTAAAAAAGTATATTTAGTTAGGGATTTTGTCGAATTACACAACGGTTTGGCATTAATAATAGGGCAATGAATTATATAATAAGTTAAAGAAAGTGACTAATCAATAGTGCAATGAAAATCAAAGAACTGTTGTTAAGAATAGCAGTACTATTCTTTTATATAGCAGGATTTACCAGTTGCAATAACGATAATCTAAATTTTCGGTTGCCTAAACTCTACAAGTGTTTTTCGATATGAAAAACAGCTACAATGGCACAGTGGATATTTCGTAGTTATGGTGGTGAAGCTACAGATTCCATTTACAAGGATATTCTGTTGACGTTAATAATTACGCCATTCACACATTAAATCCGCTCCTGCCAGGTTACTGACATTAATTCTATTAAGCTATCATTAGAGAAAAACACCATACCCATGCCACACTTACAGGATAAAATATAATTTTTCATAAGCTATTAATCAATAGATCTGTTTTTAACTCTTTCTCTAAGAGCTGTAAAACCTCTCTTAACTCTGTGATTTTACACTTCTTGCCGATTGCTTCAACGTTAGTTTGATGTAGTCACACGGGTATACTTTGACTTTTAGAGTTGACAAAGTTTTCTATTATCACCGAGTTTTAAGATACAAATACACACAAAGGATATTTCTGAAGGACCTGAATCATTCTATACTAATAAAATAGCAGATTTTATTTTAATTGTCGCTAATCGACTTGTTATGTAAGCAGGAATTCCCAAAAGGAATATGAAACAGAATATACAAGAAAAAGTGAAAAGACAATCGGAAAATAAAGAATACTCATTGTTGTAACCTCTTTTAAGTAAGTCCAAAGCACAAAAGAAATCTTATGATAGTGTGAAATTCAGATTACTCGCCGTCTGAGACGGTATAAAAAATATTAGAGCGAATAGATTCTTTAGTTTTTATAATAAATAAAACAACACACATAACTATTCTCATTTTGGCTCTATCATTTACCAATCACTTACTACTATCTACTTAAGGTGTTTTCGACTCACTTTTTATCTGCTCTCTCCATTCTTTTGGAGAACATCCCAAGCATCTCTTACAAAATCTAGAGAAATGCGCTAAAGATGAAAAGTTCAGTTCATAGACAATACTTCCGAGTGGTATGTCTGTAACCGAAAGTTTATACTTGATTTCTCGCACTAACTGTTCCTCCATCCATACAGACGGTGTTTTCCCGAATTCTGCCAAAAACTGTCTCTTGAAAGCGGACAGGGAAATCCCGCAGGTCGATGCCAGTTCTTTCACTGTTTTACACCTTTTGTAATTATTCAGGACCTTGTTTCTAAAGTCCTGAGAGCGACCTATAATCATGTAGAAGAAACCTGCCAATTCCTGCTTAGAATAGTAAAAACGCATACTCCAGAAAAGCTCCTTAATTTTTATCTCATGAAAATGGATACAGTTCGCCCCATCTTTCAGATAACACTCAAGGAGTTCAAGAAATCTGTATAACCGATCCTTAATCTCAAGAGGTTCCATACGATATTCGACAACATCCCTCAAATGGAACAGTTCTGAAAAGGAGACCTTCTGACAAGGCCAAATACCGCCCTCGAACAGGGCAACCACAACCTCACATTTTTCCAACGAGTAGGTGCTGAACAGACTCTCACGACAAACAAAGACCATTTGCCCCTCTGAAATCGTAAATTGAAATTCGTTACACGAAAGGCGAAGGCTTCCCTTCAGTACAAACAGTATGCAGTCATTCTGCAACTCTTCCTCGTGTTCCAGTCCCTTATCAAATGTATAGTACTGGAACCCTTCTTGCACACATCTCGCATAATTGTAACAAGACTTGTGTTCGTTCAAATAAAAAAGTTTCATAGCTTATTCTCCTCTTATTGGAGTTCAATATTATTTCTCTAATTATCAGTCATTTATATAACGAATATCTATTTCATTGTCTAATTAGTATTATAATTTACAATATAAGTATAAAAAATACACATAAAAAAAATCAGTGAGAAGTACCCGTCAATCACTGAACTGATTGACGGGCATCCTCTTAACTAAAAATAAAGAAATTATCTTGTCAGATTCGGATTCTTTTGAGAATCAGTATCGGGATATGGAAGATACATTAGGTTATTATTCCACACTTTATTCGGATATTCCACTGATTCTTTCACCTTAACGCCATTACCGACTTCTACGTACTCGTTAGCCACTCTTTCCTCAAAAGTGTCCTTCAGCTTATTCATACGGAACTGATCCGCACGACGTGTGACGAGAGCCACCCAGTAACCTGCCACCTCCCAGCCATGTTCCTTATAAGCTGCTTCGGCAAGTTCATCAGCAGAAAGTCCATTCAGTGCTCCCAGTCCGGCACGCCCACGGACATCATTCAGACACTTAAATGCCAACTCATCTGTCTGACCCGTCCTGGCCTTGGCTTCCGCATACCACAACAAAACCTCCGAATAACGAATGATTCTATGCCGATGATCATTGCACATGTTCTGACTGGCCGGCTTTGTATAATCATACGGGGCATCAGTATTCACCTTTGACGCAGGATCCCAGTTTACGGAGAATATACTGAACATTGGGTGGTGTTCCGGAACGACGGGGGTACCGTCCTCCTTTAACTCCCACCAGTCAACCAAGGTTCCGTCTTTCAGACGAATCTTGGGATCATAGGTCGCATCTTTTCTCGGACCGTCAGGAAACTCCTTCCAGAAACGAATTTCCCCCCAAGCGTCTCCCCAGCCACCCAGCGATTCAAACTGGTTACAGGAGGTGAGTTCCGAATCCTGGGTCCAATCCACGAATGGAGAATAGTTTATACCGAGTACTGTTTCCAAGTTATAATTATTACTCATGGCATACACATCTTTGTAATCCTTATCGAGCTTGTACTCATATTCACCTTTGTTCACCCCATCAATGACCTCCTTTGCCTTTTCAGCAGCCTTTGCATAGTATTCCGTTTTATTCATGGGCCAACCGGCCATAGCCATATATACTGCTGCCAAAGTTGACTTTACAGCTTGTCGGGTTACATACACGTTTACACCATTCATAAAGCGAGGAGCTGCACTATACACTGTAGGCAATATGGCCTCGGCTTCGGTCAGGTCCTGTATAATTTGTCTATATACTTCTTCCACTGGTGTCAGAGGCTTGGTATAATCGTCATTGACATTGTCCAGATTCATCGGCAATGGTCCCCAAAGACGTACAAGAGTAAAATAGGCATATGCCCTCCAATACTTCGCTTGTCCCAAAGCAATATTTATTTCATCCTGAGTGGTAGGTGTTTTCGATGCCCCTTGTATGATTAAATTAGCAGCCTTTACAATAGCGTAGTGCATGTTCCATGCATCTTTCACTCCCTTATTATTATTTACTGCTGCAAATTTATCCATTTCAGCGGCCGGCTGCTTGTTACTCCCCGGGTTAGTTGTTATATCATCCCCCTGCCACTGAGGTAATTGCATATTCGTATATACCTGAGAAGCATTAACCTTCTGATAAAGGGCATATACACTCATGTTCAACTCATCCTGTGTTGAAAAAAAATTTTTAGAAGTCAGTGTACCTCTGGGATTCTCTGTTAAAAAATCACTACATGATGATAATAACAATGATAAGGTAAGCATGCTGCCTACAATTATTCTAATATTCATAAAGTATTTCATTTTTAGATTTAAAAATTCATCCGGAGACCGAAAGTGAATGTTCTCGGGGACGGATAGGCACCCATATCAATACCTGCATCCACATCAACACTATTGTTTGAGAATGTGGTACCGGCAGGATCCATTCCTTTATACCCAGTTATCGTAAATAGATTTTGACAACTAAAAGTAAGCCGCAAATCAGCAAAGCCCGTTGCCTTCTTGGGGAAGGTATATGAAAGGCTTATATTTTCCAGACGTAGAAAATCTGCGTTCTCCAACCATTTGGTTGAGACAGGCTGCAAATTATTGCCACCTGCGGTCAGACTCGGATAAATTGCTGACAAACCTACCTTGTCAAACCCCTTCAAATAAGCATCTGCCAAGGTCACGAAGCGGGAGTTTCCTTCAGCAGACGCCATTGTGTATCTTACAAGATTCAAACGTTTGGCTCCGAAAGAACTGTTAAAAAACAAGTTCAGATCCCAATTTTTGTAAGACAAAGAATTATTCCATCCCAAAGTAAAATCAGGAGTAGCCTTACCGATAGCTTTGCGGTCTCCACCATCTATCGTCTTATTGTCATCTACATCCTTGTAAGTATCATGTCCTTTTTCATCCAAACCGGTCCATTCATAACCCCAGAAAGTGCCAATAGCCTCACCCGGCTTGATGATAGTAGCATAATCGACCATACCGGAAGCCGGACTGGATCCGTTAATAAAATCATTCTCACCGCCGGAAAGACGTTCTACACGGTTCTTCAAATAAGTGCCATTCAAGGTGGAGGACCATTGGAATTGATCATTCTGTATGATTCGGGCGGTCACGCTCAAATCAATACCACGATTACTGATCTCACCGTCATTCACCCAGAAAGAGTTACCGCCGACATATCCGGGGATACTTCTTTTGAGTAACGCATCAGTAGTGCGCTTGTAGAAATAGTCCACACTGAAATTCAATCTTCTGTCAAACAAAGAAAACTCCACCCCTAGGTCGAACTGTTTGGTCTTCTCCCACGTAAGGTCCGGAGTCGCTATTTCATTTGCCCAATAACCGGTAAAATTACTGGTTGTCCCGAAATTGTATGCAGTAGCACTCATAAGCCCCATAGTCGCATAAGGACTGATGGCTTGACTACCCACAATACCATAGCTTGCGCGAAGTTTAATATCCTGAACCGTAGAAACGTTCTTCATAAAATCCTCATTGCTCAACGTCCAAGCTGCGGCAATAGAAGGGAAGCACCCCCATTTCTTCTTGGCGAAGCGAGAGGAGCCGTCAGCACGGAATGTGCCAGTCAACATATACCGATCTCTGTAATTATATATGACGCGGACGACTCCAGACATCAGCGCCCATTGGTTGTAACCGTTGTTTGCATCACGAGAGGAAGCCATACTCACATTCCACCAGCCCACACCTTCGGTCAGCAGGTTATTACCCGTTATACCAATAGTCCTGGTTTCGGACGAGGTCACTTCATATACGGCCGTAGCTGTTAAATGGTGGTCGTTCCAGGAACCTGTATATGTCAGATTGTTAGAGCTTTGCAACATCAGGCGGTAAATATCATTATTACCCATTCCACTCTTGGTACCTACCCTTTTAGAACTGAAACTATAGTTTTTCTCGTCATAATAGTCCACTCCATTGGTTGTTGTGAATGTTAACCCTTTCATTACATCGAAACGTAAATCCAAACGTCCGTTGAAAACGTTAGTCATTGTTTCTCCCGATTGTAACTTTAGGATACCAACCGGGTTGGAAGCTATGGAATTATAAGTATCGGTATTATAGTTCCCATTTTCGGCCATCATTGCCATTGTCGGCGAATAATTCAAAGCAATCCATATCGGATTGTCCTTGCTTGATGCAAAAGAACCACCATGACGAATACCATGGGAAGCATTGACATCGGCCGTAATATGCAACCTGTCTGCAAGTTGTGAGGAGATGTTTACCTTAGCCTGATAACGTTCGTTCTTCGACTCAATGACCACACCTTCCTGACTCATATAATTGGCAGAAATATAATATTGGGTCTTCTCACTACCATTGGATACAGCCAATTTATAATTTTGGGTAATCCCGGTCCGAAATACCTCATCCTGCCAGTCGATACCGGCTGAACCATTCTTATAGGATTGCATTTCCTCATCCGAAAAATCGATACCCTTGACCTCCTTCAATGCCAGAGCATAATCGTAAGATCCCAAAATGTCATATTTCTTATAAACATTGGAAATGCCCACTGATGCATCAAACATAATTTCTCGCACACCAGCCTTACCACTTTTAGTGGTGATCAGAACAACCCCGTTCGAACCTCTGGAACCATATATGGCCGTAGATGAAGCATCCTTGAGAACCTGCATGGAACGGATATCCTCAGGATTGATACCATCCAAACCACTTTCCCGGACAATTCCATCGACCACATACAAAGGATCATTGCTTTTACTGATAGAGTTCGCACCGCGGACACGAATCTTCACACTTCCGCCAGGGACACCACTGTTCTCTACATGAACACCACTGACACGCCCCTGAAGAGCATCTGCAACCTGAGTTATCGGCTGATCTTTAAAATTCTTATTATCCAGTACGGCAACGGAACCTGCCATATCCGCTTTTCTTACCACACCATAACCAATTACAACCACTTCATCCAATATTTCAGTATCTTCCTTCAGAACAACATTCAAAGATCCCCCTGTCCAAGAAATCTCCTTGGCCTGATAACCTACATAAGAAATAACAATGGTATCCCCCTTTTTTACATTCTTCAAGGAAAAATCACCATCGAGCCCCGTAATAACACCGTTAGTTGTTCCTTTAGCCAACACGGATGCTCCGATAATACTTTCACCATTGGAATCCTTGACAACCCCATGGCAGATATCATTCTGTTGTACAATTTGTCCCCCCGAAGAAGAGGGATCAGGGAACGCATAAACCTGCATCCCACACAAAAGCGAAAGCGACAGAATTGCCCCCGCTGTTTTTTGAAGTGCATTCATAAGTTAATTAATTAAAAAAATACTCTTAGGCATTACAAAATTTCAATACATAAATTACATTCTCCTATATTATATCTCCTTGGTTGACACATTAAAACTCTCAATAAGGAAATTTACATCCGTTGCATACTCCTTCTCCATACGGTTAACTTCTTTGTCATTAATCGAAGCCATTACTTTTATATGAAGTCGTTTACCCGCCTCCGAGATACCGTGAGGGAAGCATTACAAGTTATGAAAAAGACCTTTCCATTTATACAGCAAAATATGGCTGTCGCCTTTATTTAAGCAGAGTAAGAATCACCGATATCATCGTACAACATGACGGAGGTACTCTTGTCAGCACACCGATACTTACACCGAATGAATCAGTGTCACTGGCTACTGTTTGACTGTTCTGGTTATGAGCTATCGGACAACTATTGGCAGCGGTCAGTTTATGAACTTTATTATTTTCGTGCATTATAATTCTAATATTTATTATTTCTACAAATATCCAACAATCACACAAGATAAAGCTTATCAATTCAGACCTCATGCTTATCAATACGCACATCTATGAAAAGTAATTACAAATAACTTCCTTATTTAATCAATACCACAAATGAGTAACTTTTGCACATTAGTAAGTAGCCCATTTCTTGATACAGACGACCGATATATCTTTTCGTATGTTTCAGAAATCCCGTGTTATCCCTCCTTATTTCCATACCAGATATCTTCCGCAGCTACCACGGATAACCACCAAACTCCCACTCGGCACAGACATAAGATCCAGAACGAAGAATGCCCCTCCTCCCTTCCTCTCCAGCGATCCTTATATATTCCACCAGATTCTTATCTCCGGAAAATCCTACTTTCCAGGTTCAATCTCGTGGAGATTCCAAAAGATATAAGCCACCACGATATTGAACCCCATTCCTTTCATCATCTGCAAACGGTGGCGCCAATATTGGTGTCGAATATGGGTGTAATGACACATGTTATTTCCACTGACCAGCTTTAATATCGCCTTGCGACAAGTGATATTTATTGATTGGTCGTATCGGACTGTTTTTTATTGTTCAACGACACAACACGTACCCAATCGACCCACATCTCTCCCGGCAAATCTTCATCGTGAATTTCTCCCGGCCATGTCACCCTACCGTTCAAATCGCCTCCCAACGAGAAGTTCAGAATTATATTGAAAGTGTACTCACAAAACGGATACTGTAATTTCTCCTTATCCAAATATTGGTTCTCATATCTCCAGGTCTCTTTACCGTCGACATAGAATATAAGTTCCTTTTCAGTCCGCTCCACTGCATATATATGCTCCTCAGTCACATCAAAATTTTTGTCAGGATTCTTGTTGGTTACCCCCGCAGAGCCGCTTTCTCCATTTATATAATAAGTATGTACCGTCTGATAGATCTGCATGGGAGTGCCTTGAACCCATTCCATAAGATCTATTTCTCCCCCTCTGGGCCATTCCGGTGCTCCTATGGGCATTTGCCAGATTGCGGGAAATCCACCACGAACCAACCCTGTTAATCTAGCCTTAACCTCTAAACGGGTATCACAGGGAAAACCTATTTTGGAAAACACCCCACCATTTTTATAAATCCCATTATCTTTACAGGCTCTCAACTTCAAATAACCATTTTCCACTTTTACATTTTCATACCCATCCACAGCCTTGAAATGCTGTGACCAGGCATTGTTGGCGTACGTGCAGAGTTTCCATACCGCTGTATCAGGTACGACGGAACTCCCGTCAAAACCGTCTACAAATAAGACATTGTCCAATGTACTCGATCCGACTTTTACTTTTTCTCCAGCACATACATGGGTAGCAATTCCACCCGCAATAAATAGCAAATAATATAAGATTCGTCTCATATAATTATATTTTGAAAAGATTATAAACTCTATTTTTTCTATAAAGCATGTCACTTGTTATTTTTCTCATCAGACTTTTGCAGCAGGACATCACCGTCATCCCAGTTCGAAGGCCATCCACCAAGGAGCACAGAAGAAAAAAACAAATAAAATTATTTTTCATACTTTTTTAAGTTCATATTTAAAACGTCCATCAACAAGAGACATCCAAATATCCACCCCCAAAACATCACAAAGAGTAAATAAAATCATATATATTAATTTAGGATTATTTATGGATGCAAAGGAAATGTGCATAAATCCAAAAACAGTCAGAAATCATTTAAAAAAACTCCTATAACATCCAAAAACATAAAAAAACGCTTCAATACAGAAGCGACAAAAATCTAACACTAATTCCATCCCCTACATATTGCTTTTGAAGAGATATTTTGTAGATATCAAGGACTCTCAGCTTAAGCTTACCGCTAATTAACACAGTATCACCAAACAACATCAATGAGATATCTGGACTAACCAACACCAGAAATAGGCAATAAAACACTCCTATTTGCCCAACCATACTATACGCCAACAACCAATTAGTAAAACAGCATTATTCTACAGTCTACAAAAAACAATCAGGTTTACGATTCTTTAATAACGCTCTCTAATGATATCCTCAAAAAATATCATAGTTAATACCACCTACACGTTTTAAATTATCCTTAAATAAGATGCTGATACATCAAGAATGCTGAAAGCGGCCGAGCCGTCGTCATCAGCATAACGCACGCCCATTCCTTTTATTTATGAGTCATATTCCCAGTAAAACAGCATGTAGTGTATAAAGAAAACTATGCCATCAACTTTAACAGCAGAATCTTGGCTGAAACTTTATCCAACATAAAAGAAACATACGTCTTCTTTTGCAAACTAATCCCCAATAGTTGATTCCTATAAATATTAGGTACAGAGAGAGAAAAATCATGTAGAAAGAATTATGCATTATCCAATATCATATTTTTTTACTTAGCATAAAGAATTAATGAACATTTCTTATTCAAATGCTGTTTATAAACAAAAAACGAACTTAAAATATCACAAAAAGCAAAAATGCACAGAACATTTACCCTATTTATAATATTGACATTTATCAATACATTCTCAATTTTAGGTCATGACATAAACTACCAGTTTACGTCTATTTCCATTGCGGAAGGATTATCTCAGTCCACCGTTCAATCCATACTGTTAGATAAAAAAGGGAAATTATGGATAGGAACCAAAAATGGTTTGAACTTTTATACTGGACAAAATTTAAAAGTATTCAAAAAGCTCTCCAACGACAGATATTCTTTACCCAATAATGACATTATACATCTAACCCAGGATTCTCTTAATAATATATGGATATCCACCAGACAAGGTATGGTGACATATGATGAAAAACACGGGATTTTCATTCCCATTAACCAGAATATAATTTACTCCTCTTTATGTGTAAAAGGGGGAATACTTTTTGGAAGCGAGAATCGAATATATAAATATGACTATCAAAAGCGCTCTTCCAAATCTGTTTGTATCAACCCACAGGGGGATACAGACAATGATATTACAAAATATAGAGTACAGAGAATTATAGCCTTTTCTGAAAAGGAGGTACTAATTGCCACCAGAAGAGATGGGATATACATATTAAACCACCAGACTATGCAGCTACGACATTTTTTCTCTTGCTCAAACAATATTTTGCAAGGGGCATGTCTGTCTTCAAATGGATGTATATATTTATCCTTCTGGGGAGAAGGACTATTTTGTTATGAAAGAACAGGAAAACTTATAAAACAGTATACAAGCGAAAACTCTGGATTAACAAACAATTATGTATTGGATATAATAGAAAAAAAAGGATATCTATGGTTAGCCACTGATGGAGGGGGAATCAATCGTTTAAAACTGTCTAATGAAAAATTCTCTAATTTTTACCATATTGCTGGAGATGAAAATTCACTCCCTGTAAACTCTATTACTATATTATACGAGGATGACAATGGATCTTTATGGGCTGGAAGTGTTAGAGGAGGAGTTTTCAACATCAAAGAAAGTTATATACGTACCTATAAGGACTCCCCCTTAGGATATATTAACGGATTGAGCGAGAAATCAGTGACGAGTTTTTACGAAGAGCCTAATGGAAAACTGTGGATTGGTACGGATGGGGGTGGAATAAACCTGTATGATCCTCAGTCAGGAAGTTTCAAGCATTTCCCGTCTACTTATGGAGATAAGGTGGTTTCTATAGCCCCAGTATCAGAAAAAGAACTAATGGTATCTGTTTACACAAAGGGATTTTTTTTATTCGAAAAGCATACGGGACTTTATCGACCGTTTTTGATAAAAAACGACAGTATTAATTTCAGGCAGTGCTTTTACGGATATATTCCACGCGCCCATCGGGTGACAAACGATAAAATATATATACTAAGCAAGGATATATGGGTATATGATATAAATAATAAAAAATTCTCTCCGATCAAAACTGATAAGAATTATCAACTGCCAACCTCAGTCATGGCATATTCTGATGAAAGGATATCTCTGACAATGAGTGGGAACAAAGTATTCCAGATTACTAACAAAAATGACAGTATCAAACTTCTTTTCCAAATAGACAAAAAAGAAGTCATCACTGCAGTTGATTATGACGGGAAAAATAAAATATGGGTGGGAACAACAGCAGGAATGGGATATTACAACATAAAAGAAAGAAAATATTTTAAAATTGGGTCACAGCTATTCAGTGACATTACTGCGCTCCACTATGACCTATCTTCAGAGAGGATATGGATTTGCGCACAAAACCATCTGTTTTCCTATTGTATAAAAGAAAACAAGTTTATTCAATGGAACAGAAGCGACGGATTCCATCCCAATGAAATAATATTTACTTATCAACAACGGACTGAAAAAAATAACCGATATCTTTATTTCGGCGGCATAGAAGGATTGGTCCGAATTAACACAAATATCCCGAACCCTAATGAGCCATACCCTGAAATAGAGCTATATAGTATAGAACTAAACGGACAGCCACAAACATCCGAGATAGATATCCAAAATATAAAGATTCCATGGAAATATAATACACTGGTACTACGTATATATATTAAAAACAAAGATATTTTCCAGCGCGTTCCATTCCGATACATCATAAACGGAGATGTTTATAAGAGTATTGAATCATATAATCCGATGCTGGAGCTGTCCAATTTGGCTCCAGGTAAATATCACATTGAAGTAGCATGTATGACAAAAGATGGAAACTATACCACCCCCATCCATCTCACAGATATCCATGTCACCCCACCATGGTATAAAACGAACTGGTTTGTTGTATTATGTTGCATTTGCATCGCAGGGGGAGTCATTGCAGGAATGTTTATTTTTAATACAAGAAAAGAAATTAGAATACAAAAAAGATTAAAAGAATACAGGCAATATCTTAATGAAAAGAAGATAGATTTCCTTATCCACATAAACCATGAATTACGTACTCCTTTGACATTAATTTATTCTCCGCTAAAACGCCTAATAGAAAAAAGTAGGTCACAAGACCTGCCTCAATATCTGATACCACAATTACAATCGATATTCAATCAAGCGCAACATATGAGGGAAATAGTGGACATGGTGCTGGACTGGAATAGCATAGAAGCAAGCTATAGTAAATTGAAAATACAAAGAAATAAATTAAATGAATGGCTAACCGACATTATCAAATATTTTGCTGATGAAGCAAAAGAAAAAGGAATATATATAAAATTGCAACTAGACCCCAATATAGAGGAGGTATGGTTTGACAGACAAAAGTGCCATACTGTACTATCAAACTTGCTAATGAATGCACTGAAATTCAGCATGGCTGATAGTTGTATAACAGTATGCACACAAAGATTTGAAGACAAGTTCAGAATATCAGTTGTAGATGAAGGAACCGGTATACAAGATTCGGATATGGCAAATCTTTTCACACGATTTTATAAAGGCAATCACAAGGAAAAAGGGAGTGGATTCGGATTATATTATGCCAAAATAATCATGGAAATGCATGGAGGAAATATTGGGGCACATAATAACATCAACAAAGGAGCTACATTCTATATAGAGTTGCCGTTTCTTAATACAAATGAAAAAGAAGAATCCACAAGGCTACAACTAAAAGAATCTCCCCTTACTGACATAATACAAGATTCACATTTCGATTGCACCGAAAAGACTATACTTATCGTAGAGGATGAAAAGGAATTAAGGGAATACCTAATAGAATCTTTAACAGAGTTTTTTAAGAAAGTTTATGCAGCAGACAACGCTATCTCAGCGTTAGAAATATGCAGAGAGAAACAGCCATCTGTCATTGTCAGTGACGTTATGATGCCCCAAATGAACGGCTTTGAATTATGCCGTCAAATAAAAAATGACATCCAGATAAGCCATATCCCCGTAATACTCTTAACAGCACGTTATGACCATACAGGAATAACAACTGGATATAAATCTGGAGCTGATGCTTACATTCCCAAGCCGTTTGATATAGACTCTCTAAAGGCCGTCATTGGAAACATCTATCAAAATAGAGAAAAAATACACAGGCAATACATTACTACGAACCAGACAATTTCCCTCCAAACTTCAACAAATAGTAAAGCCGATGAGGATTTTATGAAAAAGATAAATGCAGTTATACATGAACATCTATCTGAGGAGGAGTTTTCCGTCCAAACATTAGCAGACACCATGACAATAAGTCGATCTTCATTATACAGCAAGATAAAGATTATAACAGGATTAGGTGTAAATGACTATATAAATAGATTACGAATTGAAGAAGCAATATCACTGCTTATTAATACAAATTTAAATATAAATGAAATTGCCAGTGAAGTAGGCTTCACTTACCCCCGATATTTTAGTTCAACATTCAAACAAATGAAAGGAGTGACTCCGAAACAATTTAGAGAAGAAAATCGTATAAAATAAGTAAAATTATATAAACTACAATATACGAACAATCGGCACATAAAATTTTAAATAAAAACATATACTCTTTTTTTTGAAGAATAAAGAGTATATGTTACTTAATACACTATACATTAATTAGAGATATCCCCCAATAACCACAAAAAGCCAACTAACTCGTAATAAACCAGTTGGCTTTTTTGTGTCTTTAGATATTCCCCCGCAAATACGGTTTAACTGCTAAAATGAGAGAAATACACCCTGTTAGGGGGGGGACAGTTCCCCCATTATTCCAAACCAACATGCTCCCATCTGATTGATAAGTGAAACTATGTTACCGCCGTACTAAGTATACTTGCACGAACCGGCAATTTCACAAAATTATCCAACTGGACATACGAAATGCTATCTACCAATTCCTTCACTGAGATAGAGTCCTCTCTATCTAAAACACTTGTCATCTCAACAATCGGACAATCAGATGGCACCTAAACTAATAAATCTATTTTCTCTGAATGGAGAGAAGAGCAACCCATCAGATACGCCAATATACCCCAATACAAAACTAATCGAACTTTATCCATACCTATTTATATTTAAGCAAAAATATGAATAAAAAATCGGCTTCATTTACACTACCTATTTAATGAATAAAAAGGTGAATACGAGTACCCTAACTTCTCAATAATAATTCTTCTATTTTAAAGTTGCAATCATCAAAATCGGATTGCTATCCTCAGTCGCACTTTCCAAAACTCGGATTAGCTCCTTTTTCTTGGATTCATCTATTACAGTAGTTGATTTTATTTGGTCTATATCAATCCAGTTTTCATCACCACCGGGTTCTAATATATCTATCCAGTATTTACCGGAAGAACGGCTGTCAACAGTAAAATCACCTCCACCTAAATCATTATCTAACACAAAATCACGTTTCATTTGGCGCAAAGGAAAGCTAAACCAGGGCACATCACGCTCGGTTATTGCGCTTTGTCGCTTCTGCAATCTAACACTTCCATCTTTTTTATTATAGCAATAGGTATATACCTCCTCGCCTTTACTACCCACCAAATAAATGAAAGCTTTAGTCGGATAGTAGGACTTGATCGAAAAATAATCGAAAGCCTTTCTGTCTTTAAACCATAAATGAGTCGCTTCATAATCCCCTTTTTCTTCATCTGTAAAGATTGCATATTGAGGCAAAAGTTGGTTTGTCGCATCATCATAACAATAAATAGTATCAGTATCCGGATATTTAAGGGTCAATTGGGCATTATAAGTATCCATACTGGTTAGATATTCCCTCCAATAATTGACCATCCGATCCATATTGGCACGGTTGGCTATAATCAGTTCTTCTTTACCTACATGTGCCGGATTTTTAAAATATTTCTTTTTTTGAAAGTCGTCGCCCAAAGAAACGAATGACCACAATGAATCTTTATCTATCGGCCTATACAATGCAAAATTTTGAGTAGCAAAGAATTTTTGATTATTCAAGATATATTGATCATACACAGATGAAAACAATTGCAAAATTGTTTGAATATCAACAATCTTTCTTTTAAAGTTTCCTTCAAAATCGTATGCTAAAACACCGTTAGTATTGGCTATAATATACACTTCTTTTTTATCTTCATCGACAAGAAAAGTTGAATAAGTGGTATATTCACCCGGACCCTGGCCGATGCTACCTATTTTATTAAGAAATTTTCCTGAACGGGAAAAACGATAAATATAGAATTCGCGTCCATGATCTATCCATATATTATGATCAGTTACTTGTATTCGTCTTATTTCACCTAACATAGATTGATCTGTCATTTCCAAAAGAACGATTTCCAATTTCTCCGCCACCTCACTCAAAAGAAGTGAAGGTACAGTCGATACATCCTCAGAAAGATTAATGACAGGTATTCCTGACTTGGATATAGGTCCTTGCTTCTTATTGGAACTGCATCCCAATAATACAAATACACCGATCAATAATAAGAACATGTGTTTCATAGCCACAATCAAATTAAGATTTATTGTTTGTGCATAAGGATCCCACTTACCCCATATTAGAAACGAGTATCTCCCTACATGATACTTTCACGGCTACAATATACTACATTTTCGTAGTATATAAAACTTTTTAGAATTTTTCTTCTATATATTCTTCTAAAGACTAAACTTGGATCGTGTCATTTTTTGCCATAAGGGTCCTTTTGAGTATAGCCACTTTACGAGTGCTAATCCTATATATTTTATTATTATCCATCTTTACATGATATACTCCATCCAGACATACAAGATCTGTAACATGTTCTATATTTACTATTATTCCCCTATTTATCAGAAGAAAATTTGCAGGCAATTTTTCCAGAACATCATGCAAACTTATCAAAAACAGAATACTACCTCTTCCTTCTATTTGTATCATACAATAAGGCTTGCCATATTCCACGGCAATCAAATCCTGATACAAACAATCCCCATACGATTTCTTATATGAAAACGTTATCTTACCTTCTCCAAACTCGATTTTATCCATGACTAACCGTTTTAAATTATATAACTCAAAAGAGACCTCCCTCCTTGGTTCAAAGTTAAATCATGGTAAACAAATTCGCAAGTTATAGACCCGGACAAATAAATCAAAAAAACTGGCCACAAACACCTGTATATAAACACAATACACATAATCCATTATAAAATACCCGGACAATGGCAAATCGTTCATGTCGGTTAAAATGCATTTCTCAGTGCTATATCAGTCTCTATCTACTAAAATCCTCACAAAGAATTATCAATTTTCCATTCAAATTACTGCCCCCAATAAACAATATCTGATGATGAATGTCTATTCCTCAAATTCTATAATTAATCAGCTTATTACTCCAGAATAACCACTACGGGATTGTCTTCTTCTTTACAATCCGTTTTCTTTTTTACCTCATCACACAATTCATCAGGTTGCAGAAGAGCTACAAAGCAACCATCAGAACTCACTCCTCTAATCCTGAAAGATTGACTACTAACTGTATCCAAAAGTTTATCTCCATGCATCAACACAACTTTATGATCAGCTTTATAATATAATCCACAAAAAGCCTGCCTGCTTTTTGTATAGAATCCTGTATGAAAATGAAAATAAATGTATTTCTCATTTTCCAAAATATAATCAAACATCATTTTCTTTTCACATCCATCTTCCTCTAACCGGTCTTGATATCGCCAATGCCAATCTCCCAGTTCAAAAATTAAATAGGGTTCAATTCCATTATCGGATAATGTATAAATTGTATCATTAAATGCTTGCTTTAACCTAATATCGTCTCCAAACCGCCATAAAGAAGGACTATTAATGGCTGTGTAATACTTCCCACCATTTGTAAATGAAGCCATTGTCAAATCACCACCATAAGATGCATAATCCCCTAAAAGCTCTGATACAGACTGCAAATCATCCATAGGAAGTAAATCTACCGGCAAACCTGTTATATCTTTAATATGGTTAGAGTCTTTGTCTATACAAAATAAGGGAGATGTCTGATTGGAAGTATAGAGTTTATTGTGCCCCCATAGTTTGCCATGCCCAATGCATAAATAACTTTGCTGCAAATTATAACGGATATTATTCTCTATTCCAATTCTATCTTTATAATTTCCTGATAAGTCATAAGATATTAAATCATTAGCCCAACCTAAAATATATATTATGTTTTGGTCATAATCAACCCAATAGTTTACTTTTCCCCAAGAGTCTTTAGCATATCCATGTGGGTCTGCTCCGACATGACCTATATCTCGAATAAATTTACCAGTAAATCGATCAAAGAGCTTCAGACATTGATTTACAGAAGATACAAGTATAAAATGATCAAGAACACATACATCGGGCATTTGCCCCACAAGAGTACTATCATTTGTTTCCAATACTACATATTTCACATCAGAAGATATTGTTTGTGCCGATATTTTCCCCAAAGAATTCATTGCTGCACACACATTTATCTTATTATCCAATTCATCCCCCTTCGCACAGGAACATAAAACACAAATAAAAACAACATATAATATTTTCATACATAATTCATTTTTAATACGTCAGTTATATCATAATCTTTCCTAAGGTAATAACAGCATTCCTTGAAATGACGACAAAAGTTGCTCGATATCCCTCAATAAGGCAAAAATAGTTCTGCATAAAAGGAGCAAAAGATTCAAAAGAAGTATCAGATTTCATGTATGCAAAATTTTAAACTACTATCAGTCTTAAATTGCGCATCTTCTGTTTATCTACTATATTTAAGGTTTGAAATTCATTTTTCAAAGATAAAAATTACATTTCATCAAGACAAATTTTAGTACAAGAACCTGCACATATCAAATTAAATATCAACCACATCAAGCACACACCGCAATAAATAAGCTGTAATCAATTAAGTATCAAACGAATCATTTACAAGGAAGCAAACCTAATTTATTCGTTTCATAAACCATTATTAATAAGAACATTTACATTACAAACGGTATCTTTACCTAAGCCCGCATACCCAGGCTCATCAGCCTACATACCCGGGCTCATCAGCCCGCATACCCGGGCCCATTAGCCCCCATACCCGGACTCAGATAAAGAAACAACCATTTCCACTAAAGATAGCAAGGAATACAAAATGCTTTTAAAGACTTAAACAGTTAAAAAACAAACATTATCTATTTATATATCAAGTCATTAAAACGAATATCCCTCCTAAAAAAGAGGGTGGAAGATGGAAGATAGAGGTGGAAGATAAATGGCCTTAAAACGGTATCTTCCACCCTATTAAACTACAGATAATCAATCGGTAATCTCAAAAAAGGTGGAAGATGGAAGATCGAAATGCACTTTTCGTATGAGAGGAGAAGATGGAAAGCCTTAATACTTCAATCCATAGAAGCACATATTGTTTTCACCTATCTTATCTCCTCCCGTATAAGGCAATAAAACCAATGAATCCGTAAAAGCCAGATCCGGATAAATTTTTGAACCGGCAGGAATCACGTATTCTGCACTATTCATCAGGTCAGTAGATATACACATGACAGAAAAAGGCTTGCCTGCTACTCCATGCCCATCCAATGGTCCCTGCTGAACTCGCCAGAATACGTCATGGTACGCATCATAGCACAATGGGAAATAATAACCGGTTTTCAGACATCCGAAACCGGGTTCCTCTTCGTTCATATCCGGTAAACGGAAAAAAGAATCTGTAAAGGTAGAAGGGAAATCATATTCTTTACTCTTCTTTGCCGACAAATCGTAAACATAAACTTTGGAAGATGCCGGAAAATTATAAATCAGCCAGTCTCCGTGAGGAAGTACATTGATGCAACTCAATAATTGCATGTCTCCCTCCTTCTTTATGATATCAGGACAATCTATTTCCACTTCATTCCGTATACTCCAATCATCGCACGAAATGACCAATACTTTCTTAGGATATTCTCCTGTAGCATCTTTCTCATAAGAATAAAGAGGTAATGCCACTACCCCCTTACTGGCATCAAATCCAAAGAAACTATACACACTAAAATAAATAGAAAGACCGGGTACGGCTATGCCATATCCATCTTCCTTAACCTGAGACAAATCATTCAGCAGTTTCTTAGACAATACTTTCCCGTCCTGACCAACGCGATACAAACCATTGGTAGTAAATATAATAAATGAATCCTTATAATAGCCAATCCCTTTGGGAGTAAGGATCTGATCCGGCCCCTCCTTAGCCAAAATTACTTGCCGCAAAGGCTGACAATCGGTCAGATTCAAAATATCAACAGAGTGAAGTTTACCATTATAAGCTACTAAACACTGTTTACCATCAATACGGGCTGATGTGGAATAACAAAAACTACCGGCGTAGCTCTGTAGATAATCGTCATTTACATCAAAAGCAAAAGCTTCCACCCTCTCAAGCGCGGACTTTACGGCTATTTTTTTCTCTCCACAAGCAGTGAAGCAAAGGATCAGCCCTAAAGTTAACACACTGATAAAAAAGTCTTTCTGTATCATATCGTTCGTTTTAGTCGTTATTATTTTAAAGTCGTTATGGATATCACCGGATTATCTCCCATACGTAATTGATTGACCAATGAATCCAATTCTTGCCTGCGGGATGGTAATAAAGCTTCCGGATAGCGTTCTGCCTTTTTTGCATAGGAAACAGCATGAGCGTTTATCAACTGATTACCAAAACCTATACCGGAAAAGATAAAATCAAAACCTCCGGATAAGTCATCCTTTACAATTACATTCGAAAACGTCCTTTGATCTTTATCATACAAACCTGTGAAATTGTTATTCCTTAAAATATAGGAAACGAATAAGTAGTGATCCGATTCAAACACTTGCTGAACAGAAATAGCCTGATAACGATTCTTTGGATCAGCTTCATTGACAGAAACATTGATCTCATAACCTGAACAATCAAACTGCCAGGCAACCGTCTTTTCTCCCTGTCCATCTATCCTATAAATAAGATTCTCAAATGCAGGTTTAAAATAAACAGCTCCCTGATAATTGTACATCAAATCGCGAGTAGACATCAGAGCTTTATAAGACTTATATTTCTCAACATAGCCTTGCCACACTTTTAACTCCTTACCGATTTCGTCTGTCAGAAAGAGTTGTAACGGATTATCCCGATCTATGTAAAACCGGCTATCACTATAAAGGATATGCCCTTTATCAAATACCGCACAGGCATCGCCATTGAGATGCGGAACCGGTATACGTTTTATAAATTTTCCATTCAGATCATAGCAGACCAGTATTCTTATATCATGTACATATACTCTTTTCTCCGAATAATCATAAGAGAACGACAGTCCCACAAGATAATTCTCCGTCTTTTGACCATACTCACCAATCCGGTTGAGTAACTTCCCGTTCTTATCGAAACGAAAATAATTTCTCATCTGCCGGTCATATACCAGAATATCATCTCCGGTATAGATGATGCGATATTCATCGCACAAGAAAAAGTCATCCGTTGTTTCCAAAGAAATAAAGTGAATATCGGAAGCTATTTCGCTAAGCATTATCACCTTGGGTTCATGGGTAATGGCTTCCGAAAGATTCAGTACTACAGTGTCGGTCTGTTGGGCAAAGCCCGGCAATAATCCCCAAAGCGTCAAGAAAAGACATATATACTTTTTCATAATCCTGCCTGTTTATTAAATATAAGGTTCGGAATCGGTTCTTCAAAAATAGGAAATATATTTGAAAGGAACAAACTTCCGCACTAAAAAATGAAGATGTATTGATATGTTTATCAGACTTATACGAATATATCGTAGAATCCCCACTGATAACCAGACAAATATTGAACAATTCGTTAATGGGAAAAGCATATTCAGTTGCAGAACTTTATACGGAGAAATACACAATGTCAGAGAATCTATCATTTTTATGACGAAAAATTGGAGTTACAAGATTTCTGCTAACCGGACTTTTCTATTGAAAACGAGAAACAGAAAGGAAAATGAATAAAAAAAGAAGAAGTATACAACAAAAATGGATAAATCCGGAAAAACAGCATAATCATGCAAACAGGATATGAACAAACAGGATATGGTAAGTTAACTTCATGGAAGGAGTAAGTTAACTTACCTCCGGTAGAAAGTTAATTCTTTGTCAGCAGAAAGTTAACTTCCTTAAAACGGAGGATAAATCACTGATAAAATTTTGGAAAAAAAATGCCGGTCGCATACTAAAAGAAGAAGAAGTTCAAATAGACAATAGAAAGCAAACAACAAGCATAGAAGACAATTGGACAGATAAAGCAAGGCATACCAACCACAAATTGATACAAATCAGCGAAAGTCTATGATATAGACAAATACAAAAGCCAAATGCAGCGCAAAAAATGCGCTGCATTAATTTCCATCCGGATTTATACGGTTACAGACAGAGTTTACCGAACAAATTGTAAATTTGACAAAATGAAACTAACTCGTCATTTAGGAGGAAAATCGACTATAACAACGAAATTACTTCTGACCGACACCCCCTGATCTGACATTCCGGGTGACAATTTAGCTTGCCGGATCAGTCTTAAAGCTTCTTCATCCAATTCCTTCAGGCCACAAGTTCCCTTCCCCTTGTTCTTCATAGCCCCGCTCTGAGGGTCGAGATCCCATCCATAACTGATGCCTACACCGCTAATTGTTCCGTCTTTTTCTGCGATGCCATGCACAAGAACACGCTTACCCTTTTTCGGGTCCCAATCTTTATATTTATTATGAGTACGGAAATAATTAATCGCATCAGGAAGTTCAGCTGAATAAGGAGATGCACTCCACACTGTATCCGCCTCTGAAGCTACTCCGGGCTGAACGGCAGTCTTTATCAATTCTTCTTTTGCCGGTTGTTGTTTTTGTGTCGGTTCTTCCTGAACCGGAATAGCAGAAAGTATCAGACCTTCTCCTTTTGACTTAAGCTTACCAACCAGAATGTAGTTATTATCGTCAACGGAAATTGAATTCTTTAATTTTGTAAGTCGATCTGATTCTTCTTTAGAAAAACGTTCGGGTTTGGCAAGAACCTTTTCCAATTCATCAATCAAATCTCCCGGATCGAGATTCATCAGAAAACGTCCGTCCTGAAAGCAATCGTACGGATACTCGACCGGAATACCTCCAAGTTCATCAATCACCAATGTACAATAAGTCCCTTTCAGGCTATATTTATCTATCAGGATATTCATTGGAGGCATACCCTGCCCATTAACCACCTCTGTTATGATGTTGACCCAATAATGTCCGGGAAACTCCGTATATGTATGCTTGGGAATATCCTGAGTCCCGAAATTGGCGGTAAAAACAGGAACCAAACGATTTTCTTTCGCATCATAGTGATACAAAGAGTCTTGTACGGCAGACCAATTAAAGATGAAAAAGTCAAAAGAACCCGCATTCCGATTACTGCTCACTTCATTGCTGTAATCATCATAAGTATAATAAGGAGTCGAACTGATGGACTGCAACACATTTCCTTTGAGATCTTGTTGCCAAAGCACAAGCTCATTTTCCAAATCCCGGAAAGGTAAGATACCCATAGTCAATCGATTCTTTTTCGTATCTACCCGGAACACTCCCTTAGGAATTCTGGCAGGCAAAGGTATCGGAGGAAGTAAATTTCCATCCAAATCAAAAACCAATAGTTGATTCGAGGTCCACGGAAGCATATAAATCCGATTATTCACTTCATCAATCTGAGCATCATAAATATTGGTATACTCACCGGGACCTTGCCCAAGTCCGCCAATCTGATGCAGGAAAGTCCCATTCTTATCAAATAACTTATAGGGCATCAAATAACTTCCCAGAAGCATGTACCGATCAGAGACCACCATATATCCGGGCTTGACTAATGCCGTATCCCGGGTTTCAAGCTTGATAATCTCCAGGCCATCTACCAGCTGACTAAGCCGTATCTGCATGGTATCTTTTATTAGCCCGACGTCCAACACCATTATACTGTCAATACCGACCTGTTTCCAAGTGCCCACCAAAGGACAATCATCCAGAGATTTCTCATCAGATGTTTTTATTCCCGAACAAGAAGCATGCAAAAGAAGTACTCCGCAAAATAAAAGAAAATGAAGTGATTTCATAGTTTGTGTATTAATGAATAAATCAATGACAAAGGTAGATAAAGAAAAAAGAAAAAAAGAAAAAGGAAGCGGACATTATAGCAGCCATTTTCCATTCATTATCAACATCTTATATTAAAACACATGTAATACTGACGGACATATCACCTGAAACTGCTTCTTTTTCATTATTTTTGCCCGTACAAAAACAATGAGAAGGATGGAACACCCACTTAACCAATTCAAATACTGTCCGAAATGTGGTTCAGCCCATTTTGAGATTCACAACGAGAAGTCCAAACAATGTACCGATTGCGGGTTCGTTTATTATTTCAACCCGTCATCGGCTACAGTGGCACTGATTCTGAATGAGCAAGACGAGTTACTGGTATGTCGTCGTGCCAAAGAACCGGCTAAAGACACGCTGGACCTTCCGGGCGGTTTCATCGACATGAACGAAACGGGTGAAGAAGGAGTGGCTCGGGAAGTAGAAGAGGAAACCGGACTAAAAGTGAAAAAGGCAACCTACCTGTTTTCACTTCCGAACATTTATATCTATTCCGGGTTTCCTGTACATACGCTCGACATGTTTTTCCTTTGCCAAGTGGAAAACACAAGTCACTTTGAGGCAATGGATGATGTAGCAGACTCGTTTTTCGTCCCATTGAACCAAATTAATCCCGAAGAGTTCGGACTCGGCTCTATCAAAAAAGGGTTAAAAAGATTCCTGAAAGAGAGGTAAAATACATAAAAACAAGTACTTTTGTCAAAACTCTGAATTATGAAAAAAAAGATATCACGATTGATATGTGCCGTGGCATGTTGTGTGCCTGTCGCTCTGCAGGCACAAACCAGCGAGAAAATAACGTCTCCCGTAAATCTGTATAAAGAAGGGAAAGAGCTGTTTCTGCAAAAGAACTATGCAGCCGCTATGCCTCCCCTACGCACATTCGTCCGCCAGAAAGCGGATGTGAACCTGAAAGAAGAGGCTGAATACATGTTGGTATGCTCGGCATATGAATTGAAAGACCGCAATGCCATCGCACAACTGCGCAGCTATCTGGATACCTATCCGGACACTCCTCACGCCAACCGGATTTATGCACTGATAGCTTCCGCTTATTTTTACCAGGGGAACTATGACGAAGCACTTGCCCTGTTCAACTCTTCACGTCTCGACCTGCTGGGCAATGAAGAACGGGACGACATGACCTACCAGTTGGCTACCTGCTACCTGAAAGTAGGCAATGTCAAAGAAGCGGCCATCTGGTTCGAAACCCTGAAAGCAAGCAGTCCCAAGTATGCGAATGACTGCTCATACTATATCTCATACATCCGATACACGCAGAAACGGTACGATGAAGCACTGAAAGGCTTTCTCCCATTACAGGATGACGCTAAATACAAAGCCCTGGTACCCTATTACATTGCTGAAATCTATGCCATCAAGAAGAACTATGACAAGGCTCAGATCGTGGCCCAGAATTACCTGTCTGCCTATCCGCAAAACGAACACGCCGCTGAAATGTACCGGATTCTGGGAGATGCATATTATCATTTCGGAGATTATCACAAGGCGGTCACTTCTTTCCGAAATTATCTGGAAAAAGAAAATGCACCCCGAAGAGATGCACTCTATATGCTGGGCCTGTCTTATTTCCAGACCGGTGTTTTCTCTAAAGCTGCCGAAACACTTGGAGAAGTCACTACCGAAAACGACGCGTTGACACAGAATGCTTACTTGCATATGGGACTTGCCTATCTGCATCTGGCTGAAAAGAACAAAGCACGCATGGCATTCGAACAGGCTGCCGCTTCGAACGCAAATCCGAAGATTAAAGAACAAGCTGCCTACAATTATGCGTTATGTATCCACGAAACATCTTATTCGGCTTTCGGAGAATCGGTGACTGTCTTTGAAAAATTCCTCAATGAATTCCCCACCTCCGAATATGCCGAGATGGTAAGCAGCTATCTGGTAGAGGTATATATGAATACGCGGAGCTATGAAGCGGCACTGAAGTCAATCGACCGTATCGCCCACCCCGGCAAACGTATTCTGGAAGCCAAACAGCGTATTTTATTCCAACTGGGTACACAAGCATTTGCCAACACGCAATTCGAACAGTCCATCGGCTACTTCGACCGCTCACTCGGACTCGGACAATACAACCGGCAGACCAAAGCAGACGCCCTCTACTGGAGGGGCGAAGCATACTATCGCCTGAACCGGATGGAAGAAGCTAAACGTAACTTCACCGATTATCTGCAACTGACTCAACAGACCAATAACGAAATGTATGCCCTGGCACATTATAACTTAGGCTATATCGCATTTCATCAAAAAGATTATGTACAAGCACAAAACTGGTTCCGAAAATACATCAGCCTGGAGAAAGGAGAAAATAAAACGGCACTGGCCGATGCCTACAACCGCATCGGTGACTGCTACCTGGATGTACGTAACTTCGATGAAGCCAAACACTATTATTCACAGGCAGAAGCAATGAATACTCCCTCGGGAGATTATTCATTCTACCAACTCGCACTGGTATCGGGACTGCAAAAAGACTATTCAGGCAAAATCACCTGGCTGAACCGCCTGGCAGGTAAATATCCCGCTTCACCCTATGCCATCAGTGCTCTGTACGAAAAAGGACGTTCTTATGTCCTGATGGATAATAACCAACAGGCCATCACCTCTTTCAAGGAGTTATTGGCCAAATATCCCGAAAGCCCAGTCAGCCGCAAGGCAGCAGCGGAAATCGGTTTGCTCTACTACCAGAATGAAGATTATAACCAGGCCATTGACGCTTATAAACAGGTAGTACAGAAATATCCGGGAAGCGACGAAGCCCGCCTGGCCATGCGCGACCTGAAGTCGATCTATGTAGACATGAACCGCATCGACGAATTTGCCGCACTGGCTTCGGCCATGCCGGGCAACATCCGCTTCGATGCCAGCGAACAGGATTCACTGACCTACATGGCAGCTGAGAAGATTTATATGCGCGGACGGGTGGAACAGGCTAAAGAAAGCTTCGGAAAGTATCTGCAAACTTTCCCGGACGGAGCATTCGGACTGAATGCCCACTATTATCTCTGCCTGATAGGTAAAGAACAGAAAAATTATGATATGATTCTGGAACACTCGGGCAAGTTGCTTGAATATCCGGACAATCCGTTCTCGGAAGAAGCACTGATTATGCGTGCGGAAGTTCAGTTCAACAAAGTGCAGTTTGCCGATGCATTGGCAAGTTACAAAATGCTGAAAGAGAAAGCAACCACTGCCGAACGAAGATTGCTTGCTGAAACGGGTATGCTCCGTGCAGCTTATTTGCTGAAAGACGATACGGAAACCATCCATGCGGCAACGGCCTTGCTATCCGAAGCCAAACTGAGTCCTGAACTCAAGAATGAAGCTTTGTATTATCGGGCAAAGGCTTACCTGAACCAGAAAGGAGATAAGGCAGCCATGGCAGATTTAAAAGAGTTGGCCAAAGATACACGCAACCTGTATGGTGCGGAAGCAAAATTCCTGGTTGCACAAGAGCTGTACAACACGCAGAATTATGCAGCCGCAGAGAAAGAGTTGCTGAACTTCATCGACCAAAGCACACCACATGCCTACTGGCTGGCACGCGGGTTCATCCTCCTGTCGGATGTATACGTAGCTATGGATAAAAAGCTGGATGCCCGCCAGTACTTACTGAGCCTGCAACAGAATTACCATGCTGACGATGATATCGAGAATATGATTGAAAGCAGACTGAACAACCTTAATAAGTAACAGAGTATGAAATATAACAATTATATCCTTTTAGGAATTGCTTTTACCGCGCTGCCTGTTTCGATACTGGCTCAGACGCAACCCAAAGATACGACTGTAAACCGCACCGTAGTGGTAGAGCAGCAATATAACCCGGACATAATGGATGCTTCCAAAGTAAATGTCCTCCCTAAAGTAGAAGAGCCTACTGTCAGTAAAAAAGAGGTGGAATATGCTACATTCACTACGCCCGCCACTTCAATTCCGATGGGGACAATAGGAGCTTACACCGGCAAGGAAATACAACCGGGCTTCATTCCGGGATACGTCCGTCTGGGATACGGTAATTATGGCAATCTGGATATTTTGGCCAATTACCTGTTCCGGCTCTCGGATCAGGACAAACTGAACGTAAACTTCAAGATGGACGGAATGGACGGAAAGTTAGATATGCCTTTCGGTGATACCCGAAAATGGAATGCCTTCTATTACCGCACAAGGGCAAACGTAGATTATGTTCACCAATTTGCCAAACTGGATTTGAACGTAGCCGGTAATTTCGGCCTGAGCAACTTCAATTACGAACCCTACGGATTCAAGAAGCAGAAGTTTACTTCCGGTGATGTGCACTTCGGAGTGAAATCGACTGACGAGACCCTACCGCTGCAATACCGGGCGGAGACCAACCTGATGTTATACGGACGCCAACAATGTCAGCTCTTCGGAGGAGTAAACGAAACGCTGATACGCACCTTGGCAACCGTAAGCGGTTCAATCAGCGACGAGCAGACAGTAGCTATCGGATTTGCGATGAACAATCTGATCTACGGGAACGAACTGAAAGAAAATAAAGACCAGATAAAGAATATTTTCAAGAGCCGTACAACGCTTGATCTGAATCCCTACTACGAATTGAATGATGACAGTTGGAGAGTACATGTCGGAGCCAACGTAGACCTCTCTTTCGGAAATGGAAAAGCAGTACGTGTCTCTCCGGACGTAAAAGCTCAATATGTGTTCTCCGACAGTTACGTACTATACGCCAAAGCAACCGGAGGCAGACAGTTGAATGATTTCCGCCGATTGGAGACTTACAATCCATACCTCGATCCGGGACAGGAAGTCAGAGACACTTATGAGCAACTGAATGCCGGATTAGGATTCAAAGCCAGTCCGACACCGGGCCTCTGGTTCGATATATTCGGCGGATACCAGAATCTGAAAGATGATTTGTACCAGTCGGCAGACCAATGGATTGGTGGAAGCGGAGCAAATTATATCGCTTTGGGACAAACCAATACGGATAACTTTTACGCAGGCATCAAAGCCAGCTACGAATACAAGGACCTATTCGCCCTATCGGCAGGAGGAACCTATTATCACTGGGATACGGACAACAAAGGAACCGATTCGGGAGCTTCCAGCTACGATGAAGCATTGTTGATGAAACCGGAGTTTGATTTTGGTATTCATGCAGAAGTTCATCCGATACCCGCACTCTGGCTAAACGCAGGCTACCAATATACCCGCAGAGCCGAACGATACAGCGTAGCTTACGGGAAAAGTATTCCTGCCGTCAGCAATCTGAGCTTGGGAGCTACATATAAAATTTTCAAGGGAATCTCGGCATATGTAAAGGCTGACAATTTGCTGAATAAGAAATATCAGTACTACTTGTATTATCCGGTTGAGGGAATCAATTTTGTAGGAGGACTGAGCTTCCAGTTTTAAAAGATTCTTATAAAAAAGGTCTTTTTTTGCAAAAAATATCAGATTCTCTCTATATTATAAGGTAAAGAAAACGTTTTTTTCTACTTTTGCGGGCAATTTATATGTTTTAATATCACAGATATGCAGAAAAACCTTGTCATTGTCGAATCTCCAGCAAAAGCAAAAACGATTGAAAAGTTTCTTGGGAAAGATTTTAAAGTTCTCTCAAGTTACGGACATATTCGCGACCTGAAGAAAAAAGAATTTTCTATCGATATAGAAAAGAATTTCAAACCCAAATATGAAATACCGGAAGAGAAACAAGAGCTGGTCGATAAACTGAAAGAGGAAGCAAGCAAAGCGGAAACCGTATGGCTCGCATCCGATGAGGACCGTGAAGGAGAAGCTATTTCATGGCACCTTTACGAGGTACTGAAACTGAAACCTGAAAATACGAAGCGTATCGTTTTTCACGAAATCACCAAAACAGCCATACTGAAGGCTATCGAACAGCCGCGCGACATTGACATAAACCTGGTGAACGCTCAGCAGGCCCGCCGCATCTTAGACCGCATCGTAGGTTTCGAACTTTCACCTGTGCTGTGGAAGAAAGTGAAACCGGCGCTCTCTGCAGGCCGGGTACAATCGGTAGCAGTACGACTGATTGTAGAACGCGAACGCGAGATACAGGCTTTCAAAAGTGAAGCCTCATACCGTGTCACTGCGGTTTTCCTGGTACCGGATGCCGATGGTAAACTGGTAGAGATGAAAGCGGAGCTGGCTCGTCGCCTGAAGACGAAAAAGGAAGCCCAAAAGTTCCTCGAGTCATGCAAAGCTGCCACATTCTCCATTGAAGATATCGTAACCCGCCCGGTAAAGAAAAGTCCGGCGGCTCCCTTCACGACTTCTACCTTGCAACAGGAAGCAGCCCGCAAACTCGGGTTCACTGTAGCACAGACCATGATGGTTGCCCAGAAACTTTATGAATCGGGATTGATCACTTATATGCGTACCGACTCGGTCAACCTGTCGGAATACGCCACAGAAGGCAGCAAGGCCGCCATCGCACAGATGATGGGTGAACAGTATGTGCATCCCCGCCACTTTGCTACAAAAACCAAGGGTGCTCAGGAAGCGCACGAAGCCATTCGTCCGACTTATATGGAAAACCAGACTGTCGAAGGATCGGCGCAGGAAAGAAAGCTATACGACCTGATCTGGAAGCGTACCATAGCCTCACAAATGGCAGACGCCGAATTGGAGAAAACAACGGCAACCATTGGTATCAGTAGCGGAAGCGACAAATTCACCGCTACTGGAGAAGTTATTAAATTCGATGGTTTTCTGCGCGTATACAAAGAGTCGTATGACGATGATAACGAACAGGAAGACGAGAGCCACCTGCTGCCTCCCCTGAAAAAAGGACAGATACTGGAACATCAGGGCATTGTAGCTACCGAACGCTTCACACAACGCCCCTCGCGTTACACTGAAGCCAGCCTGGTGCGCAAACTGGAAGAATTGGGAATCGGACGTCCGTCAACTTACGCACCGACTATCTCCACCATCCAACAACGCGAATATGTAGAGAAGGGCGATAAAACCGGAGAAGAACGTTCATTCGACATACTGACTCTGAAGGATGATCAAATTACAGATGTCAAACACACGGAAGTTGTCGGGGCGGAGAAATCGAAACTGTTGCCGACCGACATCGGTACTGTAGTAAATGACTTTCTTACCGAATATTTCCCCAACATCCTGGATTATAACTTCACAGCTAACGTAGAAAAGCAATTCGACGAAATAGCCGAAGGTGATAAAAAATGGACAAGCATCATGAAGGACTTCTACAAGGAGTTCCATCCGTCAGTGGAAACGACACTGGCTACTAAAACCGAACATAAGGTAGGCGAACGTATCTTGGGAGAAGAACCTAAAACCGGAAAAACCGTATCGGTAAAAATCGGACGCTTCGGTCCCGTTGTACAGATCGGCACAGCCGACGATACGGACAAACCCCGCTTCGCACAGATGAAGAAAGGGCAGTCCATGGAGACCATCACACTGGAAGAAGCACTGGATTTATTCAAATTGCCGCGCAAAGTAGGAGAATTTGAAGAAAAAACCGTAACCATCGGTACAGGACGTTTCGGACCTTATGTATACCATGACTCTAAATATGTGTCTTTGCCCAAAACCTACGATCCGCTGGAAGTTACATTGGACGAAGCTATCGAACTGATTCTGGGCAAGCGCGAAGCAGAAGCGAAAAAGCACATCAAAAAATTCGATGAAGATCCGGAAATGGAAATCCTTAACGGCAGGTATGGCCCATACATTACTTATAAAGGAAGTAACTATAAAATCCCGAAAGATGTAGTACCGGCCGACCTGAATTACAAGACTTGTCTGGAAATCATTAAACTGCAAAGCGAAAAGGCAGAAAGCGCTCCGAAACGCGGACGCTATGCCAAGAAGAAATAGCCATACTCAAGGCTCCCCGATTAAAAAGCACGGATGATACAGAATCTGCCAACTTTCCCGAGAAGTGTGCAGCATCTGTATCATTTGTGTTTTTTTTATTTTCCCAACTATTATTCAGCAAGTTATCACTTTTATTGCATATCTTTGCCGGACAAACAAAACAAACAATCTATGAAGAAAGTCATTTTAGCAGTTGCCTCTATTGCATTGTGGGCTTCCTGCATCGAAGACGAGAAAGATTATTCTCAGATTATTGAAACACGTGTGGCAAACTGCGAAACCTCTCAGGATTTCGACGTGCCTATCAAAGAAGGGTATACGACCTTTGTGACTTACGGAGAAGACACCATAGCCGTAGCCAATGAACCCATCACCATCCGTATACCTAAAAATACGGCAGTTTCGACCCGTGCGGGAGATGGGATCAACATTAGTTATGATGTTCTAAAAGAAGGTGCCGAGACCACTTACGCCAAGACCTGGCAGGCAGTCATGTTTGAAGATACGCAAAACGGTGATTATGATTACAATGACTTAATCATTCACGTACAAAACACTGCAAGCAATCACGCTTACCAACACCCTGACGAAACCTGGCAAAGCATAAAAATCCAACCGATTGCTTTAGGAAGTATTAAAACGATAAAATTGGGATGCATCTTGTCCGATGGTTCCGAACATATTATCAGTAATGACGTAAGGACTGATTTGTTTTCAGGAAAACAGGGATTCATCAATACGGTTGACGACAATACTCCCATACGTTATAGGCTCTCCTCAACCAATATACAAAACTATGCTTTCGCCAAAACAGAACAAAAAGCAGCATGGGTAGCCTGGTTTATCGAAGTAGACGGAAAACGGATGTACGCTGCCAGTTCAGATATCGATTACAAAGTATACGATATGGTAAATAAGGAGAATATGCCTTACGGCCTTGCCGTAGCGAGTGGTAACGGTACGTTCAGTTATCCGCAGGAAAAGAACAGTCTTTTTGAGACTTACCCCGGTTTTAGCGACTGGATAAACGGAAAAGCAAGTTCCATCGGCAGCTTCCAAAAGGAACTCGTTTACAAATATTGTTCCGGTGGCATCATAAGCGAAGATGGCAAGTCACATAAAATCTGGGACTATCAGGATCTGCAATAATTTCTCCGGAACTTATGAGGCAAATACGACTACGGGATTCCTTTAGCAGTTGTTCTGACTAAAGAAATCCCGTAGTTTCTATTTTTATTCAAAGAATATCTTACATTCTGTCCGGTACTTCAATGCCCAGCAATCCCATTCCCAAACGGACAACCTTGGCAATATTGGCAGACAGAGCGACACGGAACAGTTTCACGTCTTCATTCTCTTCACGCAGGATACTGAAGTCATGATAGAACTGATTGTATTCTTTCACCAAATCGTAAACGTAGTTGGCGATACCTGACGGGCTATAGTCTTCACCGGCCTGACGCACTACTGCGGCAAAGTCGGCAACCATCTGAATCAATCCCTCCTCTTTCTCACTCAGCTCGATATTGGCCGGAAGCACTTGCGGAATCACAATGCCTGCTTCGGCTGCTTTACGCAGAACGGACTGGATACGTGCATAAGTATACTGGATAAAAGGACCTGTATTACCGTTAAAGTCAATAGATTCCTTCGGGTTGAAGGTCATGTTCTTACGGGCATCCACTTTAAGGATAAAGTATTTCAGTGCTCCCAGTCCGACGATACGTGCAATGTCGTCTGCCTCTTCCTGTGTCAGCCCGTCCAACTTGCCCAATTCCTGAGAAGTTTCCTTGGCTGTCGCAATCATTTCCGCCATCAGGTCGTCAGCATCTACCACCGTACCCTCACGCGACTTCATCTTGCCTTCAGGCAGTTCCACCATACCATAAGAGAAATGTACCAGGCTCTTGCCCCACTCAAATCCGAGCTTATCAAGCAAGATGGACAATACCTGGAAGTGATAGTTCTGTTCGTTTCCTACCACATAAATCATCTTATTAATAGGATAGTCGGCAAAACGCAATTTGGCCGTACCAATGTCCTGAGTCATGTATACCGAGGTTCCGTCTCCACGAAGCAGCAGTTTATGATCCAATCCTTCCGCCGTCAGGTCAGCCCAGACCGAGCCATCTTCTTTCTTAAAGAAGAAACCCTTTTCAAGACCTTCCATCACTTTCTCTTTGCCTTCCAGGTATGTATTGGATTCATAATAGATTTTATCGAAGCCCACTCCCATCTTACGGTAGGTTTCATCAAAGCCTTCGTATACCCAGTTATTCATCATCTGCCAGAGTGCACGCACTTCTGGATCACCCGCCTCCCATTTCACCAACATCTCACGCGCTTCATTCATCAGCGGAGAGGCTGCCTCGGCTTCTTCCTTGGTCATACCTTTCTCCATCAACTCCGCTACCTCGGCTTTATAGTGCTTGTCGAAAGCGACGTAATAATCGCCTACCAGATGGTCGCCTTTTTTACCCGACGACTCGGGTGTTTCACCATTGCCATACTTCTGCCATGCCAGCATCGACTTGCAGATATGGATACCACGGTCGTTGACGATATTGGTTTTGACTACCTTATTTCCGTTCGCCATGACGATATTGGCCAGTGCATTACCCAACAGGTTATTGCGCACATGGCCCAGATGAAGAGGTTTATTGGTATTGGGTGACGAATATTCAATCATTACCAGCGGAGCATTTTCATCCGCTGAGACAATGCCGTATTGTGCATCGGCATGAATCTCATTCAACAGTTCGATCCAGGCAGCCGACGCGATGGTCAGATTCAGGAAGCCCTTGATCACATTGAAAGCTGCTACAGCCGGTTCATTGGCTTTCAGATACTCACCGATTTCCTGTGCGGTTTGCTCCGGGCCCTTCTTCGACATTCTCAGGAAAGGGAATACCACAAGGGTGAGGTGTCCTTCAAACTCTTTCTTTGTCTTTTGCAACTGCACTTGCGCAGCAGGCACATCCTGTCCGTAAAGCGCTTTGAGTCCGCTGATTACGGACGCCACAAGTTTATCTTCTATCTTCATATCCAAGTTATTATTCTGCGCGCAAAGATACAAAAAAAGGAGACGTATCAGCGTCTCCTCTCTTAATTTCTTTTCAACTATAAATGCTTATTTTATAGCATCTGCCAACTCAGCACCTGGCTTGAATTTAGCAACTTTCTTTGCGGGAATAATAATCGCTTTCTTTGTAGAAGGATTGATACCTGATCTTTCGGCTCTTTCAGCTACAGAAAATGTACCGAAACCAACCAAAGAGATTTTGTCACCAGCTGACAAAGCTTTTGTAACCGAAGAAAAGAAAGCTTCAAGTGCTTTCTTAGAATCCACTTTACTTAAACCGGATTCTGCTGCCATTGCATTAATAAGTTCAGCCTTATTCATAATACGTAAATGATTAATTAATATATGTTACACAAAAGATATCCTTAAAATCCTCACAAATATAGAGTAACAAAACAACATATCAAATAAAAACATCAAAAAAACACATCAAATTATTGAAAAAGAACTAATAGTAGATTATTTTTCTGCTGTAGAACAGAATTTATTCGTATTTTTGCGTCTATTATCATGTGTAAAGGAGCTAATGCACACATTATCACATTAATTACATTAACAAATTAGAAGAATGCCAACTGTAACAAAAAACCTGATAATTATCAATGTCCTCCTATTCCTCGGTCAACTTGTAGCGCAAAGCTACGGGATTAACTTATCCGATTATCTGGGTCTCCACTTTTTCCTCGCCGACAACTTCAATCCGGCACAGCTATTCACTTATATGTTTATGCACGGAGGATTCAGCCACATCTTTTTCAATATGTTCGCAGTATGGATGTTCGGCCGGATTCTTGAACAAGTATGGGGACCGAAACGTTTTTTATTCTATTATATCCTCTGCGGCGTGGGCGCAGGCCTACTTCAGGAGGTGGTGCAATACATACAGTACGTGACCGAACTGTCGCAATATACCAGTGTAAACATCGGTACGGGCATTATCCCCATGAGTGAATACCTGAACATGATGACCACAGTGGGAGCTTCGGGATCCGTATATGCCATCTTGCTGGCTTTCGGAATGTTGTTCCCCAACCAGCAGTTGTTCATCTTCCCGCTGCCCTTCCCCATCAAGGCAAAGTTCTTCGTCATCGGATATGCCCTGATAGAGTTGTACGCAGGCTTTGCCAACAATCCGGGTGATAACGTGGCACACTTTGCACACCTCGGAGGAATGATATTCGGATTTATCCTGATCATGTACTGGAGAAAAAAGAACAGAAACAATGGGACATATTATAACTGACCTGAAAGAAGCGTTTCGCAGAGGAAACGTCTATATCCAACTGATATTCATCAACGTCGGTGTATTCGTTGTTACGACGCTGATCGGTATCCTGTTGCAGTTATTCAACCGGAGCGCGGCAGGAATCTTTGAATTATTAGCTTTGCCGGCATCCTTCACACGGTTTGTGTGGCAACCATGGTCCATCTTTACTTATATGTTTATGCATGCAGGATTCCTGCACATCCTGTTCAACATGCTCTGGCTTTATTGGTTCGGTTCGCTGTTCCTGTATTTCTTCTCGGGCAAACACCTGAGAGGCCTTTATATTGTAGGCGGAATCTGTGGCGGGCTGCTGTATATGATCTCTTATAATGTCTTTCCGTATTTTCGCCCAATGACCGCCTACTCCACCATGGTAGGCGCATCGGCTTCGGTGCTGGCCATCGTAGTGGCAACCGCCTATCGGGAGCCCAATTATCCTGTACGCCTTCTCTTTTTCGGTAATGTGCGTCTGAAGTATCTGGCCCTGATCGTTGTGCTGACCGATTTGTTTTTTATCACCTCAAGCAATGCAGGCGGGCACATCGCCCACCTGGGCGGGGCACTGGCAGGACTCTGGTTTGCGGCCAGCCTGAACAAAGGGAAAGACATCACTTCATGGGTTAACAAAGCGCTCGACGCAATCGCCGCCCTGTTCAGCGCCAAAACCTGGAAACGGAAACCCAAAATGAAGGTGCATTACGGAAACAATACCCGTCAGAACGATTACGACTACAATGCCCGTAAAAAGGCACAGTCGGACGAGATAGACCGCATTCTCGACAAACTGAAGAAATCGGGTTACGAGAGCCTGACTACGGAAGAAAAAAAGAGCTTGTTCGACGCAAGCAAAAGATAACGCATGAAGCATATAGGCAGATTAGCCCTATTCCTGTTCCTGGCCGTCAACGCATTCTTCATCGGAATGTTGCTGCTGACAGCTTACAGTCCGTACATCAACCCTGAAGTACACCCGGTGCAGTCGTGTCTGGGACTGACATTCCCCATCTTTCTCGTCATCAATTTCTGCTTTCTGATCTTTTGGCTTATCGTGCGCTACCGTCTCGCGTTAGTACCTCTTTTAGGATTCCTGCTTTGTTATCCGCAGATCAGGACGTATATGCCCATCAACATGGAGCCGTCCGGACAGCCGGAGAACAGCATTAAACTCCTTTCGTACAACATCATGTCCTTCGGCAACATGAAGAAAGAGAATGGACAGAACCCTATTCTGAACTATATAAAGAACAGCAAAGCCGATATTGTCTGCATGCAGGAGTATGCGGGTTCCGAAACAGCCAAGATACACCTCAACAAAAAAGAGATCAGACAAGCCTTAAAAGACTACCCGTATCGTCACATCAAACAGGTGGGAAAAACGGGAGCCGGCAGCCAGATAGCCTGTTACTCCAAGTTCCCCATTCTTTCCGCCCGTATGCTCGACTATCAGAGCAACTACAACGGCAGCATGGTTTACGATATAAAAATAGGAAAAGACACCGTTTTGCTGATAAACAATCATCTTGAATCGAACAAGCTTACCCGCGAAGATAAAGTAGTATACGAAGACATGCTGAAAGACCCGAAAGCAGGAAAAGTGAAAAGCGGTATCCGGCAACTCGTCAATAAACTGGCTGAAGCTTCGGCTATCCGCTCGGCACAGGCACGCGCCATTGCTCAGGAAATAGCCCGTTCTCCCTACCCCTCGGTCATCGTTTGCGGCGACTTTAACGACTCTCCCATATCGTATGCCCACCGAGTTATTTCGCAAGATCTGGATGACGCATTCACCGAATCGGGACGGGGACTGGGTATCTCGTACAACCAGAATAAATTCTACTTCCGGATCGACAATATCCTGATCAGCAAGAATCTGAAAGCATCGGGATGTACGGTAGACAATTCGATCAAAGACTCAGACCATTACCCCATCTGGTGCTACATCACGCTCCCCGATTAATCGTAGGAAACAGTTCGTTCCTACAGCATCCACACAGCCCCGTATGCGTCAGTACTGCCTTTGGGACACAACAAGCGGAATGTGCGCTTTTGTTTCCCACCGATCCGATTCAGTAACAAAAAGACAGTAAAAAGCGCTATTCGCTAACCATACCCGGTGAAAAAAGTCTCAAACCAGGAGCCGGACAGAAGAAAAAACGGTGAATTGGAACCGGAAAGCCGGGGTTTACATCAACATGAGCCGGGGTTTAGAGCAAAAAGACCCTTTCTTTTCGGGAAAAGAAGTAAGCATTTACCCCAAAAGAAGTAAGCATTTTCGGAAAATGCTTACTTCTTTTCCCCCATATCTCTATATGTTATTCAAATTACATCTATTGTCCCGAAAAATAACACTTATCCGGACCTTATAATCTTCTAACAGCCTTCTCTCAACAGTCCTTATCGGAACATCAAAAAGACAGATTATCCTCCCCGGAAGACGTATCGGGAACATTTACGTCCACACAGCTTTCTTTCTGAAAGAAAATGAAAGATAAAACCGAAAATGCGATAAATTCCGGAACGAAATAGAGCCGTTTTTCCGGGGCAACCTGTGTCAAGAGCCGAAAAAATGAAATCTGAGAGCCTTCATTTGACATATTGCCAAAATGACAAACGATACTTCCACCAATATCCGCCAAAGCGTCTCAAAAATCCCCTTCACATTCAAATATTTGCCTCCTAATTACTTCTGAATGTGAAAAAAAAACTATATTTGCAGCCTTGTATGCGACAGAAATCAATTAAAATGTAATCATAATAAATTAAAAGTAAAATGCAAAACAAAGGATTTGTAAAGGTTTTTGCGGTATTACTCACGCTGGTATGCGTGTTCTACCTCTCTTTCTCCTTCGTGACTCGCCATTATACCAATAAGGCAAAAGAGTTTGCGAAAGGCGATGTGAAAGTAGAGCAGGACTACCTCGACTCTCTCTCCAACGAGAAAGTATGGTTGGGTAACTATACGCTGAAACAGTGTCGTGAAATGGAAATCAGTTTAGGTCTGGACCTTAAGGGAGGTATGAACGTTATCCTCGAAGTGTCTGTACCCGATGTTATCAAAGCATTGGCTGACAACAAGCCCGACGAAGCTTTCAACAAAGCACTGGCCGAAGCTGCCAAACAAGCTACTACCAGCCAGGACGACGTGATCACGCTTTTTATTAAAGAGTATCACAAGACTGCCCCGGGTGCCAAGCTTTCTGAACTCTTCGCAACACAACAGCTCAAAGACAAAGTAAACCAGAAATCATCTGACGCCGAAGTTGAGAAGGTGTTGAGAGAAGAAGTAAAAGCTGCCGTAACCAACTCCTACAACGTGCTTCGTACACGTATCGACCGCTTTGGTGTGGTTCAGCCCAACATCCAGAGCCTCGAGGACAAAATGGGACGTATCATGGTGGAACTTCCGGGTATCAAAGAACCCGAACGTGTAAGAAAGTTGCTCCAGGGATCGGCTAACCTTGAATTCTGGGAAACATACAACGCCAAAGAAGTAGCTCCTTACTTGCAGGCTGCCGACTCTAAACTCCGCGCAGTCCTGGCACACGAAACTACTGCCAACGATACTGTTACCGCAGTAGATTCGACAGCTACAGCCGTAGCGGAAGCTACAGCCGATCAGGCAATCAGCGCCGCCGACAGCCTTGCTGCCGCACTGAAAGGCGGAGAAAAGAAACAGCAGGCTTCTTCTGCCGATTTGGAACAATTGAAAAAAGAACATCCGCTACTGGCCATCCTGAGTGTAAACCCCAACGGAGGTCCCGTAGTAGGTTACGCCAACTACAAAGATACAGCTACTGTCAATTCATACCTCGCTATGAAGGAAATAGCTGCCGAACTGCCGAAAGATCTCCGTTTAAAATGGGGTGTTTCTCCGTTCGAATACGATCCGAAAGGACAGACTTTCGAATTGTATGCTATCAAATCGACCGAACGTAATGGCAAAGCACCGCTGGAAGGTGACGTTGTAACCGATGCCAAAGACGACTACGACCAATATGGCAAACCGTCTGTAAGCATGTCGATGAACTCTGACGGTGCACGCCGTTGGGCATTGCTGACCAAACAGAACATCAATAAGTCCATCGCCATCGTATTGGATAACTATGTATATTCCGCACCGAACGTAAGTAACGAAATCACAGGCGGTAACTCACAGATCACCGGCCACTTTACTCCGGAACAGGCAAAGGACTTGGCTAACGTATTGAAGTCCGGTAAGATGCCGGCTCCTGCACACATCGTTCAGGAAGACATCGTTGGTCCGTCATTAGGTCAGGAATCCATTAACGCAGGTATCTTCTCATTCGTTGTCGCTCTGATCCTGTTGATGATCTATATGTGCTCTATGTACGGATTCATCCCGGGTATGATTGCCAACGGCGCTTTGGTGCTGAACTTCTTCTTCACGCTGGGTATCCTTTCATCTTTCCAGGCCGCACTGACTATGTCAGGTATTGCCGGTATGGTGCTGTCACTCGGTATGGCGGTGGATGCGAACGTGTTGATCTACGAACGTACCAAAGAAGAGCTTCGTAGCGGTAAGGGCGTGAAGAAAGCATTGGCGGACGGTTATTCAAATGCCTTCTCTGCTATCTTCGACTCCAACTTGACTTCTATCATCACCGGTATCATCCTGTTCTACTTCGGTACAGGTCCGATCCGTGGTTTCGCCACAACTCTGATCATCGGTATCCTCTGTTCATTCTTCACAGCCGTGTTCATGACCCGTCTGGTTTACGAACACTTCATGAACAAAGACAAACTGCTGAATCTGACATTTACTTCACCTATCTCAAAGAAGATGCTGGTAAATACCCACTTCGACTTTATGGGTGGCAACAAGAAATGGCTGACTATCACAGGCGTGATCCTGCTGATCTGCATCGGTTCATTGGTAACCCGCGGTTTGAGCCAGAGTATCGACTTCACCGGTGGACGTAACTTCAAGGTTCAGTTCGAAAATCCGATTGAACCGGAACAGGTACGTGAGCTGATTTCTAACAAATTCGGCGACGCCAACGTAAGTGTCATCTCTATCGGTACCGACAAGAAGACTGTACGTATCAGTACCAACTACCGCATTCAGGACGAAGGTAACAACGTGGACTCGGAAATCGAATCTTACCTGTACGAAGCATTGAAACCCATGCTGACTCAGAACATCACCCTGGCTACATTCATCGACCGTGACAACCACACAGGCGGCAGTATTATCAGTTCACAGAAAGTAGGTCCGAGTATCGCCGACGATATCAAGACAGCTGCTATCTGGTCGGTTGTATTCGCCCTGATCGCCATCGGCTTGTACATCCTGCTCCGTTTCCGCAACATCGCTTACAGTGTGGGTTCGGTAGCGGCTCTGACCAGCGATACGCTGATGATCATGGGTGCATACTCTCTGTGCTGGGGTTGGATGCCATTCTCTCTGGAAATCGACCAGACTTTCATCGGCGCTATCCTGACTGCCATCGGTTACTCAATCAACGATAAGGTGGTGATCTTCGACCGTGTACGTGAGTTCTTCAGTCTGTATCCGAAACGCAATGTGAAACAGTTGTTCGACGACTCTCTGAACACAACTCTGGCACGTACCATCAATACCTCATTGAGTACGTTGATCGTATTGCTGTGTATCTTCATCCTGGGTGGTGATTCTATCCGCAGCTTTGCCTTCGCAATGATTCTGGGTGTTGTTATCGGTACACTGTCATCACTGTTCGTAGCTTCTCCAATTGCTTATATGATGCTGAAAAACAAAAAAGGTTCGGCACCGGCAACTACTACAGAAGAATAAAGCCTGATATATTATAAGGTATAAAAAAGCCTCCTTCGCGATTATGCGAAGGAGGCTTTTTGTTTTATGGTAGCCCCGAGGAGAATCGAACCCCTATCTAAAGTTTAGGAAACTTCTATTCTATCCGTTGAACTACAGGGCCATGATAGATATCGACTGCAAAGATAACGCATTCTCCCGATTTGGCAAACCCCGAAGAATAGATTTATACAAGAAGAATATGCAAATACCTCCTATATCAATAAAGAATAGACGAGCGATCACAAGAATAAACTCAAAACACAAAAAATGAAAGAAAATTCAATTAAAATACAATCATATATCTACCTATCAAGCCGATTGAAGAGCAATTCGTCAGAAGAAGGGTGAAGAAGCAATATCAATCTGCTTGTCAGAATGCCTATATTCGGACAAAATGCAGACATATTGCTTACTCCGGAGAACAAAATAGCAGCAAAACGGGTATCTTTTAATAAAGCCCTACAGATAAATCAGAAAAGATTTTGTTAAGTCACTTAACTTTGCGAACTTTGCCTGCCACATATACAAGGAAGTGACAAACAAAAAAGACACGCTGGTGGTTAATATTCTAAGAACACACTAACACCGGTTAATGTTAATCCTAAATTTAAATATATAAATAGAATTATGGCAGACGAAATGATGGTTAAAGAATTGGAGGAAGTGGTTGTTCGCTTCTCCGGCGATTCCGGCGACGGTATGCAGTTGGCCGGCAACATCTTCTCGAACGTGTCGGCTACGGTTGGAAATGACATCTGTACATTTCCCGATTATCCGGCAGATATCCGTGCTCCGCAAGGGTCGCTGACAGGTGTGTCAGGTTTTCAGGTACACGTTGGCGCAAGTAAAATATTCACCCCCGGTGATCATTGCCACGTATTGGTAGCCATGAATCCCGCCGCACTGAAAACTCAAATTAAATTCTGTAAACCGCAGGGACTGGTCCTCACTGACTCCGACTCCTTCGGAGAAAAAGATCTGGAAAAAGCACAGTTTAAAACAGGCAACCCTTTTGAAGAGCTGGGAATCAAACAACAAGTGCTCGAAGTGCCCATCTCATCGATGTGCAAGGAGAGCCTCAAAGACTCCGGACTGGACAACAAAGCCATGCTGCGTTGCAAAAATATGTTCGCCCTCGGATTAGTATGCTGGTTGTTCAACCGTAACCTGTCCGCCGCAGAGAAAATGCTGAACGAGAAGTTCGCCAAGAAACCGGAAATTGCCGCTGCCAACATCAAAGTGCTGAACGACGGTTACAATTATGGAGCCAATACGCACGCTTCTACTTCCACTTACAAAATTGAAAGTAAAACTCCGAAAGCCGCAGGACTCTATACCGATATCAATGGTAACAAAGCTACATCGTACGGCCTGATCGCCGCTGCGGAAAAAGCCGGGTTGGAACTCTATTTAGGATCATATCCTATTACTCCCGCTACCGACATCCTGCACGAGCTTGCAAAACATAAATCAATGGGGGTGAAAACCGTTCAGTGTGAAGACGAAATTGCCGGATGTGCTTCGGCCGTTGGTGCGGCTTTTGCAGGCGATCTGGCTGTAACAACGACTTCGGGACCGGGTGTCTGCCTGAAAAGCGAAGCCATGAACCTGGCTGTTATTGCCGAACTGCCATTGGTCGTAATTAATGTACAGCGCGGGGGACCTTCTACCGGTATGCCAACCAAATCGGAACAAACCGACCTGTTGCAAGCCCTTTACGGACGCAATGGCGAAAGCCCGATGCCCGTCATTGCAGCCACTTCGCCCACTAACTGCTTTGATGCCGCCTATATGGCTGCCAAAATAGCTCTTGAGCACATGACTCCGGTAGTACTGCTGACCGACGCTTTCATCGCCAACGGTTCTGCGGCCTGGAAACTTCCTGACCTGGACGAATATCCGGCTATCAAACCTCCGTATGTGACACCGGAGATGGCCGAAACATGGACTCCGTTCCAACGTAACGAAAAGAGCGGCGCGCGCTATTGGGCCGTTCCCGGAACAGAAGGATTCATGCACCGCATCGGCGGACTTGAAAAGAGTAATGAAACAGGTGTGATCTCTACAGAACCTGAGAACCACCAGAAAATGACGCTTCTACGCCAGGCTAAAATAGAAAAGATAGCCGACAGCATCCCCGAACTTGAAGTACAGGGCGATACTGATGCCGACCTGTTGGTAGTTGGCTGGGGCGGTACTTATGGACATCTCTATTCAGCTGTGGAACATATGCGCAAAAACGGAAAGAAAGTGGGACTTGCCCATTTCCAATATATCAATCCGCTGCCTAAGAACACTGCTGAAGTACTGAAGAAATACAAAAAGATCGTGGTGGCCGAACAGAACCTGGGACAATTTGCAGGATATCTGCGCATGAAAGTGCCCGGATTGAATATCAGCCAGTTCAACCAAGTAAAGGGCCAGCCGTTCGTAACGAGAGAACTTGTAGAAGCATTTACTAAATTATTGGAGGAATAAGAGATGAGCGAAACAGTATATACAGCAAAAGATTATAAATCAGGCCAGCCTCGTTGGTGCCCGGGATGTGGTGACCACGCTTTCCTGAACTCTCTGCACAAGGCCATGGCCGAACTGGGAGTAGCTCCACACAACATTGCCGTAATCTCCGGTATCGGTTGTTCTTCCCGTTTGCCTTATTACGTCAACACTTACGGTTTCCATACCATTCATGGACGTGCAGCTGCTGTCGCAACAGGCGCCAAAGTAGCTAATCCGAATTTAACCATCTGGCAGATTTCCGGTGACGGTGACGGGCTGGCCATTGGCGGCAATCACTTCATCCATGCGGTACGTCGCAATATCGACCTGAATATGATTTTGTTGAACAACCGTATCTACGGTCTGACTAAAGGTCAATATTCTCCGACTTCCGACCGTGGTTTCGTCAGCAAATCGTCTCCTTACGGAACCGTAGAAGACCCGTTCCATCCGGCAGAACTCTGCTTCGGAGCGCGCGGACGCTTCTTTGCGCGTTGTGTAGCAGTAGACGGACCGGCATCTGTCGAAGTCCTGAAAGCTGCCGCCAACCATAAAGGAGCATCAGTCGTAGAAGTTTTACAAAACTGTGTCATCTTCAACGACGGCACACACGAATCGGTAGCAACCAAAGAGGGACGTTCTAAGAATGCAATCTATCTGGAGCATGGCAAACCGATGCTCTTCGGTGAGAACAAAGAATTCGGACTGATGCAGGAAGGTTTCGGACTGAAAGTGGTGAAAGTAGGCGAAAACGGCATTACGGAAAAAGACATCCTGGTTCACGATGCCCACAGCCAAGACAACACTTTGCAACTGAAGTTAGCACTGATGGAAGGACCGGATTTCCCGATTGCACTCGGTGTGATTCGTGACGTGGAAGCTCCAACCTATAACGATGCAATCGTTGAACAGATCGACGAAGTGAAAGGCAAAAAGAAGTATCACAACTTCAAGGAGTTACTGATGACCAATGAAACATGGGAAGTAAAATAAAACACCCTTCCCGTTAATTCATATGATCTAAAAATAAGGGGTATCGTTGAACGATACCCCTTATTTTTAGATCATATCTGTCCCAGCATCGTTTCATTCCTTCCATGTATGCTCTGGTCTGTATTTCTTCACAAACAATTCCGGTCTGTCCGTAGCCAACACATCCACCCCAAGTTCAATAGCTTTCCGGTCGGACTCTTCCACATTGTCGGTGCCCAATGCCAACGCAAGCACCCTCAATCCTTTTTTATGGCAACGCTCCACCAAATGCTTATCCAATGAATCGATCCGGATAACTGCAATATCAGGGTTTATTTCCGCTATAACCTTATCAAGTTCGGCACCACCTCCCACATACGCTTGCAAAGTCCGTACTTCAGGAGCCGCCTCACGAAATGCTTTTGCTTGTTTGTCCGACCAAAAAGTGAATGTACAATTTTCCAGCATTCCTTCTCTGCGCACCAGGCCGAGCAATTGTCCGAAGTCCCCCGAACGATAATCGAGGGTCAGTTTTAATCCGTTCTGTTTAGCCTTGCGCAATAAAACCTCCAACCGGGGTACACGCTGCCCCCTGAACTCTTCTCCGAACCACGAACCTGCGTCCAGCGTATCAATATCCGCCGAAAGCCATCCGGAAATCGGTCCTGTTCCATTCGTCGTACGGTCTAAAGTAGAGTCGTGTAACAAATAAAATACACTGTCCTTGCTGATACAGACATCACACTCCATAAAGTCAATCTTATACTTTATACAAGAATCCGCTGAAGCCAACGTATTTTCCGGCGCGATGCAATCGGCTCCCCGGTGCCCGCTCAGTTCCGGCAGCCGGACGGGATCACTCTTACAAGCCCCGACCGATAAAGCAAAAGACGTATAAACAGCTATTGAGAATATTTTAGAAAATTTATTTTTCACTTTAATTATATCTTTCCACGTTTCATTATAGTGGTGACAAAGATACATAAATCTCTTCTTTCTTGCTTGCCATCAGAAACCATTTTATAAAAAAACAGCCTGCCTTCTTCTCCCCGATCCATAATCAGAGAGCAAGAAGGCAGGCTGTCCGGTCATCACCTTTTCTATCTTTTTTACTCTTTCTCACCGAAAGCAAGATCGCCCGCATCGCCCAAACCGGGAACAATATACGAATGCTCATTAATCTCAGGATCGATAGCGGCACACCAGATCGTAGTTTTATCTTCTGGCAGAATAGAGGCTATATGGTCTACAGCCCTCTGGCTGGCAATAATCGAAGCGACATGAATCTCAGAAGGATGCCCCTTGGTCAGCATAGCCTGATAACTCAGCTCCATACTGCCACCTGTGGCAAGCATCGGGTCTGTAATGATAAGAGTTTTTCCGTCAATACGCGGTGAAGCGATATATTCAATATGTATGTCAAATTTCAGCGTATCTTTGTACTTGCGATAAGCTGAAACGAACGCATTCTCAGCATAATCGAAGTAACTCAGGAAACCCTGGTGGAAAGGCAGGCCGGCACGAAGTATCGTACTGATAACTAACTGATTGTCCGGTGTACTAACAGGTGCTATTCCCAACGGTGTCTGTATCTCCTTTACCGAATAAGCGAACGTCTTGCTCATTTCATAAGCCATTACCTCGCCGATACGTTCAATATTACGGCGAAAACGCAAGCGGTCGTTTTGAACCTCAACGTTCCTTATCTCTGATACATACTGATTCAATATTGAGTTTGTCTCACTTAAATTAATAATCTTCATCTTTTCAACTGCGTTTTAATATTCAGGTTTTATACGGTGCAAAGTAAGTGATAATCTTTCAATTTGCAACGTTCAGTTTGCAGATATTGTTACGTAAATATAAAACGGTTTCTATTAAAGAAAAATTTCTCTAATATATTCTTTGTTTCCAAAGAAAGCATTACTTTTGTAGTCGATTTACAAGGGTATGTTTAAAAACATTCCTCTCCAAATGCCAGAAAGAGATAATAAACAATATACCAATTTTAATTAATTCAAAAGAAAATGGCAAATTTAGATTTAAGCAAGTACGGTATTACAGGTGTTACTGAAATCCTGCACAACCCGTCTTACGATGTTTTGTTCGCTGAAGAAACAAAACCAGGTCTGGAAGGCTTTGAAAAAGGTCAAGTAACAGAATTGGGTGCCGTAAACGTAATGACTGGCGTTTACACAGGCCGTTCTCCTAAAGATAAATTCTTCGTTAAGAATGAAGCTTCTGAAAATTCAGTATGGTGGACTTCTGAAGAATACAAAAACGACAACAAACCTTGTTCAGAAGAAGCTTGGGCTGACCTGAAAGCTAAAGCCGTTAAAGAACTTTCTAACAAACGCCTGTTTGTTGTTGATACTTTCTGTGGTGCTAACGAAGGTACTCGCATGAAAGTACGTTTCATCATGGAAGTAGCTTGGCAGGCACACTTCGTAACTAACATGTTCATCCGCCCGACAGCTGAAGAACTTGCTAACTACGGAGAACCTGATTTCGTATGCTTCAACGCTTCTAAAGCAAAAGTTGACAACTACAAAGAACTGGGTCTGAACTCAGAAACTGCTACAGTTTTCAACCTGAAGACTAAAGAACAAGTTATCCTGAATACTTGGTACGGTGGTGAAATGAAGAAAGGTATGTTCTCAATCATGAACTACATGAACCCGCTTCGTGGTATCGCTTCTATGCACTGCTCTGCTAACACAGATATGGAAGGAACTAGCTCTGCTATCTTCTTCGGTTTGTCTGGTACAGGTAAAACTACTTTGTCTACTGACCCGAAACGTAAATTGATCGGTGACGACGAACACGGATGGGACAACGAAGGTGTATTCAACTACGAAGGTGGTTGCTACGCTAAGGTTATCAACCTGGATAAAGAAAGCGAACCGGACATCTTCAACGCTATCAAACGTGACGCTCTGTTGGAGAACGTAACAGTAGCTGCTGATGGTAAAATCAATTTCGCTGACAAATCTGTAACAGAAAACACTCGTGTTTCTTATCCTATCTACCACATCGAAAACATCGTTAAACCGGTGTCTAAAGGTCCTCACGCTAAACAAGTTATCTTCTTGTCAGCTGATGCCTTCGGTGTATTGCCTCCGGTATCTATCTTGAACCCGGAACAAGCTCAGTATTACTTCCTGTCTGGGTTTACAGCTAAATTGGCTGGTACAGAACGTGGTATCACTGAACCGACTCCGACATTCTCTGCTTGCTTCGGTGCTGCATTCTTATCATTGCACCCAACCAAATATGCAGAAGAATTGGTTAAGAAGATGGAAATGACCGGTGCTAAAGCATACTTGGTTAACACAGGATGGAACGGAAGCGGCAAGCGTATTTCTATCAAAGATACTCGTGGTATTATCGACGCTATCCTTGACGGTTCTATCGACAAAGCCCCGACTAAGGTTATTCCTTTCTTCGATTTTGTTGTTCCGACAGAACTTCCGGGTGTTGATCCGAAGATCCTTGATCCTCGCGATACTTATGCTGATTCAGCACAGTGGGACGAAAAAGCAAAAGATCTTGCAGGTCGTTTCATCAAGAACTTCGCTAAATTCACTGGAAACGAAGCTGGTAAGAAGTTGGTTGCTGCTGGACCGAAACTCTAATCAGACAAAGTTAACAACTTTAAATAATCGAAAGGCGACTCTGAAAAGGGTTGCCTTTCTTTTTTGTCCTGTACCGCACAAGAACCTGCCGACTAAGAAATCTCTTCTCAATTAACATTGTTAATGCCGCTTGCATATCACTTTCTTCCTTATATGCAAACAACAAGTCTTTTGCGTCTAAAAGATTTGTTACCTATTATCCAAACAGTTGTTTTAAAGCCATGTTAAAACGAGTATTTCAACAACAAAATCCATATTCTCCATCTTACTGATTTTCAATACATCAGATAAAGAAGAACCTCATTCCTGAAAGATATCATCCCTTGATTTTTCAAAGACATAACTATCATTCTGATAAGTACTCCCCGCTTCGAGATCGAAAAAGACATCAACCAAACGATAGAATCCCTCGGTATGGACACAAAATAAATCACACAAAGAATGAAACTTGCGTAAAGAATGGAATTATTTGATTTCCCAGAATGCAATCACCCTATTGGCAAAATCAACAACCTGATAAACGATATAATAAAAGAGTAATAAACGTTTCAACGGAAAAGTCGCCTAAGTTCTTTCAGTACTTAGGAATCACACGAAACAACAATAGATAGCTCTCAAATCCAGTTAACCATTGCATTTGCAATTATTAGCATTTATTATGGGGTCAAAGATAATAAGAAGTTAATACTCTTGCAACTTTTTACTATATTTTTTTATGCCAACATAATTTATATGATAAAGATTTAATAATATTAAGATTTCCATTCATTCAGTTAGCATTGATATGATAGAAGAAACATGCGGATAGCGTTTACAACTCTTCCTATAAACGATAATCAACTATATCCCAAGTATATACATAAGAATAAGGTAGAAAATAGGTATTATACCTCCCACTCAGAAGCATTATAATATTAGGCCAAGCATCTTCACCGTTTTACACTCCACTTAGTATACCATTAATAATCAATCTAATACAGATGGTAAAAGTACTGAAAGAACCTATCTTGATTTAGCTCTGTTTTTTCAGCCAACAATCAGCATAGTTCAGCAAGGTTACCGAACAGACTTAATATTATAAACCAAATGCTAATGCCTATGAGAACCTAAAAGAATCTTTTTGCACTGATATATATTAGACAGTCTAATATATATATCCCCAAATCACATTTTTATGTTTAACCGAATAATTTAATGTATGACAAAAAGAACTAACCTGTTTCCGAAGCTCACATGCCCTCGAGAAATGCACTTTTTGAAAATAGCAGGCATCAGTCTCCTGTTATTCTGCACGACATCACAAGTTGCCGTAGCAGACACTTATGAAACATATGCTGTCACAGCCACACAGCAGAGTAAAACGGAGAAACTCACAGGTAAAATAGTCGATGAAAACGGAGAAGCTATTATCGGTGCCTCTGTAAAAGTACAAGGAAGCACTATCGGCACCATTACCAACCTAGAAGGAGAATTCACTCTGTCCAATGCCCCCCGCAAGGCCGTACTTGAAATCAGCTATATTGGATATAAACCGTTGGAAATCGCTATTGGAAAGTCCAGAGATTTGCGTATCACCATGGAAGAAGACACCAAGACACTGGATGAAGTCATCGTGGTAGGTTATGGCACAACTTCCAAACGTAAAACCACTGCTGCCATTGCCAGTGTCAACACCGAAGACATCATCAAAGCACCAACGGCAAACATCACCCAAAGCCTGGCGGGACGTGCACCGGGTCTATTGGTTACGACCAGCGGTGGAGGTCTGAACAATTTCTCCAGTATCTCTATCCGCGGTGGCGGTACTCCTCTATATGTAATCGACGATGTTATCTCGGAAGAACGCGATTTTCGCAACCTGAATGCTGAGGATATCGAACAAATCACGATTTTGAAAGATGCCGCTTCTACCGCCGTTTACGGAGCACGTGCCGCTAATGGTATTGTAATGATAGTCACCAAGCAAGGTAAAGCAGGAAAAATGAGCGTCAACTATAACTTTAACTATAACTGGAGCCAACCTGCCAATATGCCCAATAAACTGGATGCTCACGATGCAGCCTTCTACAAAAACATGAGCATGACCAATGACGGATTGGCACCGGCTTATACGGATGCCGAGCTAGAATTGTTCCGTAACGGGTCAGATCCACGTAAGTACCCCAATACAGACTGGCAAGAACTCTGTTTGAAGAACTTCGCACCAGAAATGCAGCATACCCTGACCGTTACCGGTGGTAGTGAAAAGATAAAAGCATACACTTCACTGGGATTCTACGATCAGAAGTCACTCTATAAGTTCGACGTAAACAGCTTCAAACGCTATAACTTCCGTACAAACATTGTAGCGGACTTCAAAGAAATAGGTTTGAAAGTTACTTCCAGCATCGAAGCTTATAAGACGGACTTAAGATCGCCCAATGCCAAATCAGGAGACAGCTATTATCACACCTGGGGACATATCCAGAATAAAGCTCCCTGGGAAATAGCTTATAATCCGAACGGACAGATATTCAACACGCCGGACAACCCATTGCTGGAAATCTCCCCCGAAGCCGGATACACTAAGAACGAAAACCTCAGTGCCATAGCCAACCTCGCACTGGAATGGAGTGTACCTTATGTACCGGGCCTGCGATTAAAAGCACTGGGTAACTACCGCATTAACAACGACAAGTCAAAAAGCTGGAAAAAATCACCTTTAGCATATGACTGGGACGGCAATCCCAACGATCCGGGCAAGCCTTCACTGAGTAAGTCTTACTCAAACTGGTCATCGTACACCGTGCAAGGTTTTGCCAATTACGACCGCACTTTCAATCTGGTACACACAATCAGCGCCACAGCCGGTATCGAGGCTTACAAACTTTTCACTGACGACTCATCATTATCCCGCGAAGAGTATTTGCTGGATGTAGACCAAATTGGCGCAGGTCCTGTATCTACAGCCAAAAACAGTTCTTCGGAAGGTGAACAAGCACGTGCCGGTGTAGTAGCCCGACTGAAATACGACTATGCCAGCAAATATGTGGCCGAAGTTAGTCTCCGTTACGACGGTAGCGACAACTTCCCTCGAGGCAAACGCTGGGGAACATTCTATGCCGGATCTCTTGCATGGGTCATCTCGGAAGAAAATTTCTGGAAGACATTAAAGGACCGCCATATCTTCGACCAGTTCAAAGTGAGAGCTTCTTATGGAGAGATCGGTTCAGACGCTATCGGACGCTATGCCTACCTCCAATCATACGGACTAAATGATCGTGGTTACCTGCTGAACGGAAGCTGGTATCCGGGATTTTCCGAAGGCGCTCTGGTCAGCAAAGATATTACGTGGTACACCACCCGTGACTTCAATATCGGCTTCGACTTCGGATCACTCAACAATCGTCTTTCTGGTTCTGTAGACTATTTCCGCAAAAGTACCAAAGGTTATCTGACCTCTCCGTCAGCAGTAGCTTATACTGACCCGTTGGGTATCGCATTACCCAAAGTAAAGTCAAACGGTGAATTCATCCGCCAAGGTGCTGAGTTTATTCTACAATGGAAAGAGAAGAGAGGTGATTTCGAATACACTCTTTCGGGTAACTTTACTTACTTCGATCAATACTGGAATATCAATCCGAATGAAGCGGAAACAGATACCAAAAACCCATACAAACGCACGACTCAAGCCAAAGGATATTGGGGTATCGGATACGACTGTCTGGGCTATTACCAGAACCAGGAAGATATAATGAACTCACCTAAAAGACAGAGTTCCACCAACCTGGGTGCAGGCGACCTGAAATACAATGACTTCAACGGTGACGGTATCATTGATGGTTCCGACCAACACCGCATCGGTAAAAACAGTATGCCTCGCGGTCAATATGGTTTCAGCGCCGACTTGAACTATAAGGGTTGGTTCATGAACATGCTGTGGCAGGGAGCCACTCCGGCCGATCTCTACATGGGTGGTATAATCCAGGGAAGTCAAAGTGGCAGCGGCTATCCTCCTGTTATCTATGACTTCCAGACCGATGTATGGACCCCGAATAATACGGGAGCCCGCTATCCACGTTTGAGAAGTACGGCAAGCTATAATGGCAATAACAACTACGGCAGTTCGGACTTCTGGCTGATCAACACAGGTTATCTTCGTCTGAAGACACTATCCATCGGTTACGATTTCAAACATAAACTACTGAAAAGGGTAGCATGGATGAATAAATGCAACGTTGCTCTGAATGGTTATAACTTATTGACTTTCAGCAAAGCGAATAAATTTGATATCGATCCGGAAATCGGCGATGGAAACCTTTATACCTATCCGGTTTCAAGAGTATATTCCATCAGTATCAATATAGGATTCTAATAGTATGAACTTAAAAAGAAGACAATATATGAAATTCATAAAACACATCACTCCCGCGCTCTTTTGCGCAGCACTGACACTCCAGAGCTGCGAACACTTCCTGGATACGAAGCCTATGGAATCTTATTCGGAAGACCTTGTCTGGAGTCTGAAATCAACAGCGGACGCTTTTGTATTGCAAACTTACAACAACGTCCTGCCATTCTATCACGATATCCGTACTGAAGAACAATGGACTCTAAACTCGGTCATGCGGCAAAATTGCCCGAATGAAGCCAGAGACCTCATGAACCGCGACTGGGAATGGGGATTCAACCAGTTTGGTACCATCCGCCGATGCAACCTGATCATCGAAAAATCGCAAGCATCTACGGGCTTGTCCGATGCTGATAAAAAAGCACTGGTAGCCGAAGGAAAGATGCTACGTGCCATGACCTATTATTACATTGCTAAACATTGCGGACGCGTAATCTGGGTTGACCATGTACTGAAAGAAACCGATGAATTCAATCTGCCTCTTACAGAATCTATCGATAAAACATACGATCTGATTCTGAAAGATATAGACGATGCCATCGCAGGATTACCCGAATCATCTTTACAGGGACGTATCAATGCCAATGCCGCGCGTGCGTTGAAATCAGAAGTCTGTTTAACGGCTGCTGCCTACAGCACAGACGACACACGTAAGAAATCACTCTTCGAGCAAAGTGTAGCCGCTGTAGACGGCATACAAGGGTACACATTGGACAGCAATTATGGTAGCATGTTCAATCAGGATGGCGCCAAAACTTCTCCTGAAATCATCCTGGCACGATATTACAGCAAAGATAACACAAACGGCTCAGGTACACTTATGCAGGAGATGCTGCCTAACCAAAGCAACAAGCGCTTGGAGGACTACGGAGGACGTCCGTTCTTTAATCAGGATCTGGTGTTTGAATGCTGGCTGGAACACTCACCTTCTCAAAACCTGGTAGACGATTATTTAGTGATTGACCAGACCACTAACCAAGGTGTGAAATGGAACAAGTCGACACAGTTTCTGAACAATACAACCGCATTATCCAATGCCGATGTAGCCGACATGGCTGTAGACCCCAAAGAACTGGACGCCAGCAGTCTGGCATACAAGACAAACAGCAGTGATCCCAATGTACAGATCAACGATTTTATCTACAAAAACCGTGACCAACGCTTCTACCACTCCATACAATATGATTCATGTATGTTCTACAATGAACTGATCACCCTTCACAAGGGTGGGAACCTACACAGAACAGCTGTAGACGGTAAAACACCGGGTAACGGGTATATCCCTATAACAAACTACATCTGGCGCAAATATATCTATATCAATGCCGAACGTATTTTCGTAAGCAATCCGACGGATTACCATTATGTCATCTTCCGCTATGGCCGCGCGTTGCTGAATAAAGCCGAAGCGTTGCTCGGACTAGCCAAATACGATGCATCGAAAGTGAGCAGTGCGGTAGCTACATTCAACCAAACGCGTACCACTCATGGCAATCTTCCTCCTTCTATTGCCACTTCACTGGCTGACGCATGGAACGATTACAAGATTGAACGTCATGTAGACTTAGCTTTGGAGGGTGATTATTACTGGAGCTTGTTGCGTTGGGGTATGTACGGAGGAGAAGCCAACCACGGAAAGCCTGCGGGAGACATCATTCCGGAACTGAGTTCACCGGCAACGTTTATTGAAATCAGCCAGGACAGACACCGCATGTTTGTAGGTACCATAGGTTACACCAACGCCGACCGTACATTCTCTAAGAAACGTTACCTGTTCCCGATTACACAAAGCATTATCAATGCCAACTCTGCCATTAATGACAGTGACCAGAACCCGGGATGGTAAATGTAGTATTTCATTAATAAACTAAAAAAAAGTAATATGAAGAGAATCAAATTATCAGATACGAAATGGCTCATGTTGCTGTTGATGTGTATGCCACTCATCGCTTCATGCAGTAAAGCAGACCTGCCCGCTTACGAAGAGGCGGAAATAACCAAAGTAGGTGCTTACCACCGCTTCTACTCCGGTGACAAGGATGCCCTCACCGGAGAAAACATTGTGGCTGAAAAGGAATTGGACCGTACGAACGACATTGACTCCGACAACGGAATCGCTACAGCCGTATTTACAATTCCTGCCGCAGGAGGCAAATTTACAGAGGCTGAACGCGCCAAGGTATCATTGAATAACCTCGTGGTTTACGTCAATATATCTACTGCTGCACGTGTCACCCCATTGGACGGTTCACCTAAGTTCGGTGTACCTGCCGATTGGACCCAAGAGCATAAATATAGCGTAATGGCTGCTGACGGTACAAAGAAAATCTGGACTATAAAAGTTAGTCTTAATAAATAGCCCGCATGATTATGGCTTATAAAAGTCACAGATTTCAATAGGTAAGTATTGCTTAATTTTAAAGCCGTTGGTGAACGCGTTTATGAGAATAAATCGTGATCCAACGGCTTTTATCTAACTCCTCACCGATCTCTAATTCAGAAAATTTATATACCTTTAGATCCCCCAATAGTTTCCGTCACTGATCTTATTAAATAATACATAAAACGAGAGATTAAATACCATGAAAAAGTATCTGCACATCTTATCCGCATTCCCTTTGCTTTGCGCTACCGCCTATGCGCAACAGAAAGATACCATCTACATCACCGATTTCGGAGCAACCCCGTACTCGTACGAAAACTGCGTTACGCAAATACAGGCAGCTATTGATGAATGTAAACGTACAGGAGCCAAGGTGCTTTCACTCCCCAACGGACGCTATGACATCTGGCCCGAAGGGGCTACCCGCAAAGAATACTTCATTTCAAATACATCGACAGAACAGGAATGCCCTTCGAAAGTAAAGACTGTGGGACTGATGCTGGACAAAATCAATGACCTGACCATCGAAGGAAACGGAGCCACACTAATGTATCATGGAAAGATGACAACCCTTGCTCTGGAGCATTGTAACCGCATAAGAATCAACAACCTGCATATCGACTTTGAACGGCCGGCAGGTTCTGAGGTTCAATATAAGAAAGTGACCGAAGGAGAAATAGAAGTATCCGTACACCCCGACACGCGCTATGAAATCGTAAATGGAAAAATCAACCTGTATGGCGAAGGATGGCGTTCAAACAAGAATCATTGCATCGAATACAACCCGGATACGGAATCTTTCACATACAGCCAAGGATGGAATATACTGGCAAACTCTGCCGCCCAAGAGATTTCTCCCGGAATCATTCGTTTTACAACCCCGGCAGGATTCACGCCTAAAGTGGGAAATACGCTGACCATTCGTGATATAATCCGTGACCAGGTAGGGCTTTTCATACTCGAAAGCAAAGACATTACACTAAGCAGAGTGCAAATGCATTATATGCATGGGTTAGGCATCGTCAGCCAGTATACCGAGAATGTAACGATGGACAGAGTCAGGTGTGCCCCCCGCCCGGGAAGCGGCAGGCTACTGGCAGCCTCAGCAGACATGATGCACTTTTCAGGATGCAAGGGAAAAATTCTTATAGATAGCTGTTATTTTGCCGGAGCGCAAGACGATCCGGTAAATGTGCACGGGACCAATCTGAGAGCCATTGAAAAAGTAGATGCGCAAACACTCAGATTACGATTTATGCACGGACAAAGCTATGGGTTCAACGCTTATTTCAAGGGAGATACAGTGGCTTTTGTCAGGGCGGCTACCATGGAACGCTTTGCCCGGGCAACAGTCCGGAATGTAGCACGAATATCAGACAGGATATTGGAAGTTCGCTTTGACCGGGATATACCGACAAGTATGGAACTCAACCATGATTGTATAGAAAACATGACTTGCACGCCGGAAGTGGAGATACGTAACAGTTACTTTACACGAACCAGTACAAGAGGTACTTTGGTTACTACTCCAAGAAAAGTAGTGATAGAGAACAATACGTACTACAAAACAGGAATGAGTGCTATCCTGATCGAAGCTGATGCCGAGGGATGGTATGAATCGGGACCGGTAAAAGATGTATGGATCAAAGGGAATACTTTCATAGACTGTGCCTACAACGGAGGTCCGGGGCATGCCGTCATCGCCATACATCCTTCCAACAAAATCGTTGATGCCTCGCATCCGGTTCATCAGAATATCCGTATCGAGAACAATACTTTCAAGACATTCGATTGTCCGGTACTCTATGCCAAAAGTACGGCAGGACTCTTATTCAGGAATAACACCATTACCCGTACACGAACCTTCCCCGCCACATCCGGCAACCCGTATACCTTCTATCTGAACGGCTGCAAAAATGCAGTGATAGAAAGCACCGTGTTCGAAGGAGAAGTGTTGGGGCGGAACATAAAAACAGAAAACATGAAAAGAAACCATCTGAAAACAACGCTTAAATAACCCACCCGACTTATGAACAAACCTTTATCGAACACCCCGCCCCGCTTGGCGTCACTGGACATTCTGCGAGGATTCGACCTCTTTCTACTCGTCTTTTTCCAACCGGTGTTATGGGCATTGGCACACCAACTCAACGCTCCCTGGCTGAACAGTATCCTTTCTCAGTTCGATCATGAAGTGTGGGAAGGGTTCCGCTTCTGGGATCTGGTGATGCCCCTTTTCCTCTTCATGACAGGAGCTTCCATGCCCTTCTCTTTCTCGAAGTTTAAAGACGATCCGGATAAGGGTCCCATCTACCGTAAAATCATCAGGCGTTTCATCCTGTTGTTTATTTTCGGAATGATTGTACAAGGCAATCTGTTGGGTCTCAACCCCAAATACTTGTATCTATATTCCAATACCCTGCAAGCCATTGCCACAGGCTATCTGATTGCAGCCATCATCCTGTTGCATTGCAGCTTCCGCCGGCAACTGATCGTTACTGCCCTGCTATTATTAATCTACTGGGCCCCAATGACCTTTCTGGGGGACTTTACACCGGAAGGAAACTTTGCCGAAAAGATAGACAAGCTGGTATTGGGACGTTTCCGTGACGGGGTATATTGGAATGAAGACGGTACCTGGAACTTCTCTCCGCATTATAACTACACCTGGATATGGAGCAGCCTCACCTTCGGAGCTACCGTAATGCTGGGTACTTTTGCCGGAAAGATAATGAAAGCCGGTAAAGATAACCGCCGGAAAGTAGTACGGACATTACTGGTGATCGGCATAGCCCTGGTGGCTTTCTCGCTGGTATGGAGTCTGCAAATGCCGATCATCAAACGGCTATGGACAAGCAGCATGACACTTTTCTCAGGAGGACTTTGCTTTCTGCTGATGGGTGCCTTCTATTACTGGATAGACTATAAAGGACACAGCCGCGGACTGAACTGGCTGAAAATATATGGAATGAACTCAATCACAGCCTATGTTTTAGGGGAGGTGGTCAACTTCCGCTGCATAGCAGCATCTGTCAGTTACGGATTAGAGCAATACCTGGGCGATTATTATCCGGTATGGCTCAGCTTTGCCAATTATCTGATTGTATTTCTCATTCTGAGGATCATGTATAAACAGAAGATATTCCTGAAGATCTAATCACATACAAGCAGACAGAGCGTTTAACAAACAATCTTTATAAGTATGAAAAGACATGTACTATCACTCGCACTCTTGTTATTTATGGCAGGAGGCACAGGGCTGATAAAAGCCCAAAAATCGCAGAACTATCTGTACGAAGTTCCTTCCCGCCCGTGGGAAGAGTCCTTCGGAAATCACCGGGCCGTACTGCAAATAGAAAAACCAGCACAAGTCGTGACTCTCGACTTTGAATGGCGGCGTCCGGATAAGGATGTGGACAACAAGCGGTTCCTGATTATCCATGCAGCAACCGGAGATACCGTCCGCAACATCCGCCGGATGGAAGTGAACAATGAACACTGCCGTCTGCAATTCGGTCCGGTAGAGAAAGAAGGTACTTACTACTTCTATTACTTGCCCTACCGGGTACAAACAGGATATGGGTTCTATGGCGGCGGATACCTTCCGAAAGAGAGTACACCGGACACAACCTGGCTGATCCAAGCCCAAACGACCCGGAGAAACCCGCAAGCCACAGTGGTAAAAGTTGAGGCACGACAGGCTTTCGACAGTTTTTACCCGATGGAAATAGCCTCCACGGCAAAAGAGAAAGAGAACTACATCAATCGGAACAAAGCTGCACTCTATCTGTTTGCAGAGGACCGCAGATATCCCATCCGGATGCGCAACGACCTCCCCACTAAATGGTTGACACATAAACAGGGGGAGCTGTTTCGAGGAGAAGCAGCTCCCAATGAATACTATACTTTCCAAATCGGAGTATGGGCTGCCAGAAACAAGGCCGACCGGATCGGTTATCAGGCTTCTTCCCTCCGGTGTGGCGAAGAAATAATTCCGGCAACCGCCATCACTTGTTTTAATGTGGAAGGTACAGACCCTTACGGAAAGACCTTCAAGAAAGAAGTAAACGTAGCCGAAGGAAAAGTGCAGGCCCTTTGGTTTGGAATAGATATTCCCGGAGGACAGAAAGAAGGCGTTTACACGGGCACTATCACTATCAGCAATGCCGCCGGAGCGCAAGGTACAATCCCCGTAAGCATACGGATCACGGGGAATCCACTGCCCGACAGAGGGGACAGTGAATTGTGGAGATACAGCCGCCTGAGATGGTTGAATTCAACCTTGGGCATTGCCGACACCCCCACTGCTCCTTACACAGCTATGACGATGGAAGAAAACCGTATCGGATGTCTGGGACGCACCATAACGGTGGACGAAACCACAGGATTACCGGCACAAATACGTTCGTGGAATAACGATGTGCTGAGTAGTCCCGTACAGTTTGTGATACAAACGGACAGCGGAGTGAAAGAACTGAAAGCAGGCCCCCAACTGACGGAACAGACAGCAGGCCATGTCGCAGGAAGTTGGAGAGCCGAAGATGAAGATGTAGCCGTAGACTGCAAAGCAATCATGGAGTTCGACGGATGGATGAATTATATATATACCATTACCCCTAAAAAGCGAATAGAGGTGAAAGATATCCGTTTGGTATTGCCGGTCAGAAATGAAATAGGAACTTACTTCCTGGGCATGGGTCTTCCGGGACAAGCCACTCCTCAACAGTATGACGGAAAATGGGATGCCCCCGAGAAAACGGTGAATAATTTCGGAGTGTCTATCCCCACATCCAAAGAACAACAATGGTTATGGCCATTCGACAGTTTCTGGATCGGAAACGAACATGCAGGTATCCACTGTGAATTCAGAGGCAGCACCTACAGCGGTCCGCTGTTGAATCTGTATCGTCCGGCCTATCCGGAAAGCTGGTTTAACGGCGGTAAGGGCGGCTTCTCTATACGGAAAGAGGCTGATGGAGTGAAAGCCGTGGCATATAGCGGAGCACGTACACTGGAACCCGACCAATCCATTACCTTCGACTTTGCCATGATTGTCACCCCGGTAAAACCACTGAATATGAAAAGCCAGTTCACGGACCGCTATTATCACAATGGCCCCAAACCCACACCGACACAGGCGGACATCGACGCAGGAGTACGCATCATCAACGTCCATCAGGGAAACGGCTACAACCCATTTATCAACTATCCCTTCCTGACAGTCGATAAGATAAAAGAATTCACCAAAGAGTGGCATGCCCGGGGATGCAAAGTAAAGATATACTATACGCTGCGCGAACTAAGCAACGCTACCGCCGAGATATGGGCCATCCGCAGCTTGGGACATGAAATACTGAGAGGCGGAGACGGCGGAGGATTCCCTTGGTGCCGCGAACACTTCGTAACGGATTATACACCGCAGTGGTACGAGCACTTTGACTATACCAACGAACAGGGTATCACGGCCGATGCATCCATACTAACAGCGGAAGGAGACTCCCGATGGTATAACTACTATATAGAAGGACTACGTTGGATGGTGCAGAACCTGGATATCGACGGTATCTATCTGGATGACGTTTCCTTCGACCGCCGTATCCTGAAACGAATGCGCCGGGCAATGGAAAGCGTAAAACAGGGATGCCTGATCGACTTGCATTCGAATACTGGATTTTCCAGGGGACCTGCCAATCAATATACAGAGTTCTTCCCGTATGTAGACAAACTATGGTTCGGCGAGAGCTTCCTTTATGATAAAATGACTCCGGCCAACTGGCTCGTAGAGTCATCAGGTATTCCGTTCGGACTAACAGGCGACATGCTGTACAGAGGAGGTAACGCATGGTTGGGAATGCAATATGGAATGACCGTTCGTTATCCATGGTATACGGAAGGAGTCAACTGCGATCCGCGACAGGTATGGAAGGTATGGGATTCATTCGGCATTGCAGATGCCGCCATGCTCGGATTCTGGGAAGAACACCCGGCCGTCTCCACATCCGACGAAGCTGTCAAAGTCACTGCCTACCGAAAGCCGGGAAAAGTCCTGTTATCCTTAGGTAATTATTCGGATGAAGTGAAGACCGTAAAGCTGAACATAGACTGGGAACAGACAGGGCTGGATCCACAACAGGTGAAACTCATGGCACCCGGGATTCCGGACATGCAACAAGCCACTGAATGGGACATCAACGCTCCGATTGTGACAGCTCCCCGAAAAGGTTGGCTGATCTATATAATCCCAAAGTAAACATTTTATAGTCTGCACAAGATTCAAGGTTTTTCTTTATCTTTGTGCAGACTATGATCAACCAATACTAACTAATCCTAATAACACCAAAAACATGAAGAAACTTTACTCACTTCTCTTCACTGCCTTGTTTGCCCTGCCGGCTGCACATGTCCATGCTACCGATTACACACAAGGACTCTCCATCTGGTTCGACACACCGAACACACTGCAAGGAAGAGCTATCTGGTACGGAAGCCGTCCCGACCTTTGGAAAGGCGAGAGCAAACCGGAAAGTGCAGGAGACACAGCCAGAAACCCGGATGCCAACTGGGAGTCACAATCTTTACCGATAGGAAACGGAAGCATCGGTGCCAACATCATGGGCTCGATAGAGGCAGAGCGCATCACTTTCAATGAGAAAACCCTCTGGAGAGGGGGACCTAACACCTCAAAAGGAGCAGAAGCCTACTGGAATGTGAACAAGCAATCGGCACACGTACTGGACGAAATACGCCAGGCCTTCAGCGAAGGAGACCAGAAGAAGGCTGCAATGCTGACACGTAAAAATTTCAATAGCGAAGTGCCTTACGAATCGAATCGTGAAAAGCCTTTCCGCTTTGGCAACTTTACCACTATGGGAGAATTTTACGTAGAAACCGGGCTGAGTGCTGTGAACATGAGCGGTTACAAACGTATTCTCTCACTGGACTCGGCACTGGCCATAGTGCAATTCAAGAAAGATGACGTAGCCTACGAGCGCAGTTACTTCATTTCCTATCCGGCCAATGTGATGGCAATCCGTTTCAAGGCAGACCGTCCGGGCAAGCAAAACCTGACTTTCAGCTATGCTCCCAATCCGGTGTCAACGGGAAGTATGACAACCGATGGCAATAACGGGCTCACATACACCGCCCACCTCGACAATAACGGTATGCAGTATGTTGTACGCATCCATGCCACCACTAAAGGCGGAACATTGTCAAACGCAGACGGAAAAATAACCGTAAAGGACGCGGACGAAGTAGTATTCCTCGTCACTGCGGATACGGACTATAAAATAAACTTTGATCCGGACTTCAAGGATCCCAAAACATATGTAGGAGTAAACCCTGTCGAAACCACCCGCCAATGGATGGACAATGCCGTAAGCATGGGATATGATGTATTGTTCAAGCAACATTATGATGACTACGCTACCTTGTTCAACCGGGTGAAGTTGCAGTTGAATCCGGATCAGCAAAGTGCCAATCTGCCTACAGCCAAGCGTTTGCAAAACTACCGGAAAGGACAACCGGACTTTTATCTGGAAGAGCTCTATTATCAGTTCGGACGCTACTTACTTATCGCCAGTTCGAGACCGGGTAACATGCCTGCCAACCTGCAAGGTATCTGGCACAATAACGTAGATGGACCATGGAGAGTAGACTACCACAACAACATCAATATACAGATGAACTACTGGCCGGCTTGCCCGACTAACCTCAATGAATGTACACTCCCGTTGGTGGACTTTATCCGTACACTGGTAAAACCGGGACAGAAAACAGCACAGGCCTACTTCGGAACAAGAGGATGGACCGCATCCATTTCAGCCAATATCTTCGGATTTACCGCTCCGCTCGAAAGCGAAGATATGTCGTGGAACTTTAATCCGATGGCCGGCCCCTGGCTGGCAACACACATCTGGGAATATTATGATTATACCCGTGACAAGAAATTCTTAAAAGAAACCGGATACGATTTGATTAAGAGCAGTGCTCAATTTGCTACTGATTTCTTATGGCGTAAACCGGACGGAACCTATACGGCAGCTCCTTCCACTTCGCCCGAACACGGACCGATTGACGAAGGGACTACCTTTGTGCATGCCGTGATCCGCGAGATTTTGCTGGACGCCATCGAGGCAAGCAAAGTACTCGGAGTAGACAGCAAAGAACGCAAACAGTGGCAAGAGGTACTGGCACATCTGGCTCCATACAAGGTAGGACGTTACGGGCAGCTGATGGAATGGTCGAAAGACATCGATGATCCCAAAGACGAGCATCGTCATGTAAACCATCTCTTCGGACTGCATCCGGGACATACCCTCTCACCTATCACCACTCCCGACTTGGCTAAAGCCGCAAGAGTGGTACTTGAACATCGTGGTGACGGAGCAACCGGATGGAGCATGGGATGGAAACTCAATCAATGGGCACGTCTGCAAGATGGCAACCATGCTTACAAGCTTTTCGGTAACCTGCTGAAAAACGGTACACTGGATAATCTGTGGGATACTCACCCGCCTTTCCAGATCGACGGGAATTTCGGAGGTACCGCAGGTATCACAGAAATGCTGTTGCAGAGTCACATGGGATTCATCCAATTACTCCCTGCATTACCGGACGCTTGGAAGGACGGAAGTATAAGGGGAATTTGTGCAAAAGGGAACTTTGAGGTGGATATGTCATGGAAAAACGGACAACTTGCAGAAGCCACCGTTTTCTCGAAAGCCGGTGAACCATGTACAGTAAGATATGGCGATAAAACTCTTTCTTTCAAAACAAGTAAAGGCAAGGTTTATAAATTGGCAGTAGAAGCCGATCGCCTGATCGTCAAATAATACTTCATAGTAGGCTGATAAAATAATATCCCCGGAGGAAAGATATTTTTCCTTCGGGGATATTTTTATTTCGTCACATCTTTATTCCTATTTAACGTGAGTTCGATATAAGGGTTAGAATTATTTATTTGAAAATTAGGAACATAGCGATAAAAGTATTAAATTTATAGTGACCAATTATAACATTTAATCGATTACCACTATGTTCTCAGAGTCTAAAATTACAGAGATTTATTGTATGGCCGATGATTTTTGCAAGGAATTTTCGTTTCAACAGGAAAAATATATGATTGAAGACAAGAAGACCGGGCATCGTAATAAGCCTAACCGGATGAGTGATGCGGAGATTATGGTCATTCTTATTCTGTTCCACTCCGGTGGTTTCCGCTGCTTCAAGCATTATTACAAAGAGTATGTCTGCAAACATTTGGAACACCTGTTTCCGCACCGGGTGTCCTATAACCGTTTTGTGGAA